>Ga0224501_10004109_pt1 | contig 11483 bp, 10 predicted proteins | sample SF_Oct11_sed_USG_4_FD_169105 | JGI IMG/M metagenome (GOLD analysis project Ga0224501, IMG submission 169105) | Sediment microbial communities from San Francisco Bay, California, United States - SF_Oct11_sed_USGS_8_1 | ecosystem: Environmental > Aquatic > Marine > Sediment | place: USA...
TGAGTTGGTGTGTCCTTGCCCGCCGCGGAACATTATGGCTGACACCGGGCGGTAAGGAAGCTTTTCCCCCCGAATTTCAATGGTGCTGCCTACTCTGGCTGCCTCAGCGAACTCAGTGGCAATCCGGCGGATAGCTGCCGCTGGTACTGTGCTTACCTCAGAAGCCATCTCTGGGGTATATTGCTTTACGTGTTCCTTAAGCAACTGAAAGGCTGGTTGGCATTTAATCCCGTTAACCTCGTAGTTTCCGAAGAGGGCTACGTCCGTGGAGTCAACAACACTGGGGTCATCCCAGACCTTAGCCTTGCCTGTTTTTTCATCCCAGAGCATCGGCTTGCCAGTTTTCTTGTCCCTGACATAGAGCATGTCTGGTCCGATAAGGTAAGGTCCGTTGGTTCTGGTCTTAGTAAAGTCGGCGTCATATACCCCCAGTTCATTCAGGATAATATTTACCATTGCCAGAGCTATAGCCACGTCGGTGCCTGGGCGCAGTGGCATCCATTCGGTTGCCTTTCCGCCCCCGAAGTTGCATACCGGGTCAAAAACGACATTCTTCATACCTCTGGCTCTGGCCTCGGCTGCCAACCTGGCGTTAAACCCGAACGAGTGACCTGAACCAGTGCCCTTGTTAGAGCCAAATTGAATGACATAGTTAGTATATTTCCAATCTGGCACGATGGACCAGGAGGCATGGAACAGCCCAGCCCCCATGTGAGAGCCATTTCCGCAATGGAGACCGGCTCCACCAATGTACCAGTTCATGGTGCCAAAAATAGCACCGAAGACGGCAAAACCTAGCGCCAGATTTGAGGCGGTGCCTGGACCTGGAGTTCCACCATGCATAAGCTCCTTGGGGTTCTCAGCCCGGATTTTCTTGAGCCGCTCAGCTATCTCATCAAGGGCTTCATCCCAGGAAATCCGCTCCCACTTAGGGTCTGTGAAGATTCCCTTCTCTGGGTTAGTCCTTCTCACCGGGTAGTTTACCCGATTCGGGTCATAGAATGCCTGAATCATGGCTTGGGCTTTACCACACACCCCTCCGCGGGGGCCGAAGTCGTTATCAGGTTCACCCTCTATCTTCACTATGACCCCGTTGACGCGGTGGGCACGTATAGTGCAAGTAGCATAACAACCCCCGCAGGTGGTCCGAATCCAAGTATCGTCCCAGATTTCTGGCTTACCCTTTATTGACATTGTCATACGATAAACTTACCTCCCTCTAGCTAGAAATTCCTCTTATTTCATGCTTGAAGCCTTCTTTTTTAAAGAGGGCTTCATCACACACACAATCCCCCACAATCAATAGCTCCGGGGATTACCATTGCTATTCTAGCACAACTCTACAGTTTTGACTATTGAACTAAAGCTCAATACCTGGCAAAACTGGGCAAAGCCAGCGCAGGCAGCAATAGTAGCCATGGCTAAACCGCCACGCATCTGCCCAAACATGGTGTAGCCAGCATCATAAAGCCTTCGACTCATCCCTGCAGCGTAGGCAGTTGTATTCAAAGGTTGATTATTTAGCAGTGGAGAGATTACTCCTCTTTTTCGACCTGTCAAGGGGTGCTGGTGGTAAAAAATGTTTTGGTCCGCTGCCCCATTGTTATCTCCTCGACCTTGATTTGTGGCAGCAGTTTTTCTACATCAGCCCTGTGGGCTAGTTCTGTGCCCGGGGTTAATACGGCGGCAGTCCCCATAGCTACCCCTAATCGGCAGGCTTCCCCTAATGGCTCTTCATTGGCTAACTTTAGAGCAAGACCGGCAACAGTGCAATCGCCAGCTCCCACCGCACTTCGTACCTTTAGTGGAGGAGGAACTGCCTTAATAATCTCTTTCTTAGAGGCAGCAATGATGCCATCTTTGCCTCTGGAGATAACCACTATTTCAATGTCCATCTCAATCAGGTCGAGCGCTGCCTTGATGATTGCCTCTTCGGTAGGCAGTTCCCGGTCAAGCAGTCCCGCAGCCTCACGGATATTGGGCTTGATGAGGTAGGGCTTAGCTTTTACACCCTCCGCTAGCCATTGGGTGTCCGCATCCAAAATGGTTCTCACCCCAAAGGTTTTAGCTTCCATAGTTATGGTGTAATAAACCTCACTCGGGATGCCCGGAGGCGCACTGCCACCGGCTACTATTAAATCAGGGCTGGGGCGTATCCGCAGCATTTTCCTTACAAACCTTTCCCACTCTCTCTTGGAAATACGTGGACCAGGGGCATCAATTCTGGTCTGTTGTGAGTTTTTGGTATCGGTGATGATAAAGTTAGTTCGTGTTTCCCGTTGGATAGGGGTGAAGCTGAATGGCACCCCTTCTTCATCAAGCAATATCTCCGCTGACCTGCCTACTGCCCCACCGATGAATCCATAGGCTATGGTTCTACCACCCATTTCGTGAATAGCGCGTGACACATCTATACCCTTACCTCCAGCATAGCGGTGCAGCCTAGCCCAGCGGTTAGTCCCATCCACTACTAACCCATCTACAGTAATGTGCTGATCCAGACTCGGGTTAAGGGTTATAGTAGCAATCATAGCGTCTTTCATTTTAATACTCCTGGTACCACCTTCCTGAGGTATAGGCTAGCTCTCGGCTGGTTAAACCGAGCTTCTTATACCATGGCACAGCGTATTTACTAGCTATCTCGTTTAGCCTTTTTAGCCTATCTACTCCCTCTGTTGATAGAAAGTGAACTCTTTCTTTGGCGTCATCCATATACATTGCCTCTTGCCAGATAGCACGACCACCAAGAAAGCCAGAAGCTCCGCCTTGGCAGGCAATTTCTACCTGTTGGTAAAAAAGCTCAAAGTCTACCCCGGCGCTCAGCACGACCCAGGGAACCTGAGACGATATATCTAGTTGATGGCACAGGTCGACCAGTTCAGCCTTGTCCTTTTTATAGCGCAGGTCAGCGGGAAACTCAGCCTTTAGCACATCTATGGGTATGACAGTAATATCTCGGGCTGTTTTGAGCACTAACTGCTCTTTGGTGGTGGCAAACTGCGCTGGGTTATCGCTCTCATTACCTATAGGGTAGCTCAATGGTTCTACCACAAAGGGGAAGTCATATTTTATGCATTCCATGGCTAGCATATCGAGCATGTTCAGCAGCTTGCTTGCTAACTCCTCTAAATCTGGACGATAGTAGACCAGAATCTTGGCTGCCGAGGCACCCATGCGCTTAATCTTCTCGACATCCCATCCATCCAGCAGCTTGGTTATGCGGTATTCCTTTTCACTACCGTAGCCAGAGGCTTCTACACTAACCAGTAGCCCGGTGCTACTAGGTAAAACGCCGTGACCGATGCATTGAGCAGCACCAAACACAGGGTCAAGTAACACGGCACTGGCATGTTCGGCCAAACTAGAGCACAGCTCTAGCTTGCGCTCGACCATTTCTTCATAGTTGACCTCTTCTGGCTTCTCTTCATCGATCATACTGCGTAAAGAGCCGCGATGGTCCATAGCACACATAGAAAAGATGCCATCTGGGTTTGCAATCTGCTGTAAGCCTCTTATTTTACCAATGCTTAGCCTTTTCATATTTCCACCAGACTATTATGGAATAAAAGGTAAGTTTAATCAAGACACCGTTTGTCTTTGCCCTTATCGAAGGGTATAATTGGTAAGTACTGTTTTTCCTTTGGTGGAGTTAATGCAGTGCCTTGGTTCTATTATGTGGGCAGAATAATCGTCAGGACGCTGTTTATCCTCCTGACTCGATGGCAAATCAAGGGCAGGGAAAATGTCCCCAGCCAAGGACCCCTGTTAATTGTAGCCAATCATCTTAATCTTACCGACCCGCCTCTGCTTGGTGTTAGCTTGGGCAGAAAAGTGATATTTATGGCTAAAGAGGAGCTATTTCGTTCCAGGTTCTCGGCTTACTTCGTAAGTAGCTTTGGTTCATTTCCAGTGCATAGAGGGAAACTGGATAGGAAGGCAATGCGCCAGTCAGAACAAGTGTTAGCTGATAGTTTGGCTTTGGTTATGTTCCCTGAGGCAACGAGGAGCAAGAGTGGCCAACTTCAGCCAGCTTTTCCTGGTTCAGCGCTAATAGCCCTGCGTAGTGGCGCCCCTATTCTTCCAGTAGGCATTACGGGTACAGAAAAGATTAAGGGCATGGCTTGGATACTGCGCCGCCCTCGTATAACGGTTAATATTGGCCATCCTTTCTATCTACCACCGATTGGTAGTAAATTGACTAAAGAGGAGCTGGCTGAGCATACCGATTTTATCATGGAACGTATAGCTGGAGTCCTTCCCCCAGAATATCGGGGAAATTATGCCGGAAGGTAACTGCAAAGGCGTGGAGATTGAAAAAACGGGAGAGATAGGTTTTTGCTTCGGGGTTAAGCGAGCCATTGATATCTTGGAAAAGGCTGCCCATGAGCGTGGCGAAGTAGAAACACTGGGTGCTGTGGTACATAACCATCAGGTGCTACAAAGGCTAGCTGAGATTGGTGTTAGGGTAGCCCGGGGTATAGATGATATACGGGGTGATACGGTGGCTATTAGCTCTCATGGGGTAAGCCCGCAAATAGAGGAGGAGATTCGGGCTCGGCATATTGACATAATTAATACTACTTGCCCCTTTGTTCACCGAGTCCAGATTGCAGCGCGGAGATTAGCCGAGACCGGCTTTTTTGTTGTTATATATGGTGATGCCGAGCATACCGAGGTTAAGGGTGTTCTCGGCTGGGCTAACGGGGAGGGGGTGGCTACTCTAGATGAGAAGTTAATAGCCAAGTTGGATTCTTTGCCTCGCCGTCTGGGTGTTCTATCTCAGACGACCCAGATACCAGCTCATTTTACCGAATTTGTAAAGCAGCTTATTGATTCTGCCTTTACTAAAGACTCCGAACTGCGCGTTATTGATACCATATGCCATGATATTAGAAAACGGCAGGCAGCAGCTCTTGAGCTAGCCAACAGAGTGGACTTGATGCTGGTCGTCGGTGGGCATAGCAGCGCTAATACCAATCGCCTTACTGAGTTATGTTCCACGGTTACTGAAGCGTATCTTGTTGAGACGGCAGAAGAAATTAGCCCCTCTTGGTTTAGAGGCAAGCATCATATAGGTATAACCTCTGGAGCCTCTACCGCCGAGCAGACTATAGATGAGGTATTAGCCAAGCTAGAAGCCATAGCTTAAATCTAGAGCTAAACTATATGAGGTTCTTATAGCCCTATCTCTTGAGCTACTATCTCTCGGTAGAAATTGGCATCACCGAAGGTGACCTCAGCCGCTTTAGCTCGCCTGGTGTAGTATTGTAAATCGTGGTCTATAGTAACGCCGATGGCGCCGTGGATTTGGTGCGCCAGAGCCATAACCCGCTGGCAAGCTTCACCTGCCCATGCCTTAGCAATGGCTACCTCTTTGGTGCAGGGAAGACCTCCACTTATCATCCAGGCGGCTTGATAGGTTGACAGCCTGGTACCATCAACATCGGTTGCCATGTCAGCGCAATAGTGCTGGATAACCTGGAAGCTGCCAATAGGACGGTCATACTGCTTTCTTTCCTTGGCATAATCGACGGTCATGTCTAGTGCCTGTTGAATACAGCCGACCATCTCACAGCATTTGGCCACTGCCGCTCGTTGGATTATTTTTTGTACCTCGCTCCACCCCTGGTTCAATTGCCCCAGTATATTCTCCTTGGGTACACTCACCTGATTGAAGACTACCTCGCATAGCTTATCGTTGGCAATGGTCTTCAAAACTGTGTGGCTTATGCCTTGGCTTTTAGCATCAACAATAAATATAGTAATCCCGTCTTCGCCCTTTGATTTTTCATCAGTTCTGGCTACCACCAGCATATAATCAGCAATGTGAGCATCAGGGACAAAGAGCTTGGTGCCATTTAGAATATAGGCGTTACCATCAGCGGTGGCCTTAGTCTCGATGGCGGCAGCATCATACCTAGCGCTGGACTCAGTTAGGGCTAGCGTGAAGATTTTCTCAACACTGGCTATCTTGGGTAGATATTCCTGTTTCTGCTCCTCGCTTCCGGCATCAAGAATAGGTAAAGCACCAAGAATCACTGTAGAGAAGTAAGGTCCGGGCAGACAAGCCCTCCCCATTTCCTCTAGCAGCACTGCCAGGTCAAGGAAGCTCATATCGCCGCCACCGTACTTTTCGGGAAGTGCCAGCCCTATCCAGCCCAATTCTGCCATTTCACGCCACAACCCTGGTGAGTAGCCCAGCTCACTCTCTTCTATCTCTTTGACCACCGTTTTGGGGAACTTATCGGTCAGAAAATCGCGAGCCATGTTCTTTAGCATTTCCTGTTCTTCAGAGAGAGCTAGATCCATTATCATGCCTCCTATTTAACTTTGGAGTAGTTTAAAGTCAGCCTGAGTATTATTTATTGGGTAGGTAGCTCAAGCTTCCTTAAGGCTAGAATATTCTTTAGAATCTCTGAGGTGCCTGCTTGGAGGCTATAGCCCTTGGATGACAAGTATGAGTGATAGGCCATGCCTCGCAATGGTACCAGCTTGGATTCAGGTTGGAGTTGTCCATAGAGTCCCAAAATCTCTATTGCTGTGCTGGCTAGGCGTTGTTCAAAGGCGGTGCCGTATGCTTTGGACATGGCTGATTCCCAGTTGGGGGCACGCCCCTCGTCCATAACCATGACCACCCGGTACATATGCAGACGCCCAATCTCCAATTCAATTGTGAGTTGTGCCAGCTTAGAGCGGATGACCGGCTCCTCAGATAATGGCCTTCCCTTTCTCTTGGTTTCCTTAGTATATTGGATGAGAGCTTCAAAGAGGGGATAGTTGGCCATCAATCGCTCCATCCCGCTTCTCTCGTAGTCAAGCTGGTTTAAGATCTGATAAAAGCCACGGTTTTTCTCTCCTATCAGGCATTTTTTGGGAATACGCACGTTTTCAAAGAAGACTTCGTTAAAGTGCACACCACCGGTAATATCTACTATGGGGACAACAGTAACCCCGGGCAAGCTAGTCTCAAAAAAGAACTCGCTAATACCTCTGTGTTTGGGGGCATCTGGGTCTGTTCTAGCTACCAAGTAAATCCAGTTCATATGGCTACCGCCGCTGGTCCATGTCTTCTGCCCATCAATAATATAGCCATCGCCATCCTCAACGGCCCGGGTTTTAAGCGAGGCTAGGTCGGAGCCAGCGTCTGGTTCACTCATGCCCAGGCCAACATAGGCTTCACCCCTCAGAATCAGGGGCAGCAATTCCTTCTTTTGCTCCTCAGTGCCATAGTGAACGATGGCACCACCTATTTGGCGGTCAGCGAACCAATGACAAGCCGCTGGAGCCCCATAGCGTAGCATCTCTTCGGTTAAGATGAGTCGGTCTACAAAGGAGTAACCCTGCCCCCCATGCTCTTTGGGCCAAGTTAGACCAATCCAACCCTTCTTGGCTACTCTTTTGCTGAACTCTGGGTCGTGTCCCATTATCCAGGCATCGCAGCTTGGCTCCCATAGTCCTTGTCTTAACTCTTCTTCCAGAAAGTCACGAACTTCTTGTCTGAGTTTCTCTTGCTCCTCACTCAACCTAAAATCCATACTCGTTTCTCCCTATTTATCTATTTTGAATCTAAAATATGACTGGACTTAAGTGGTCCCTATTGCTAGGCAGGTCACGGTTCTAGAAATGCCAGCAATGGGATGGATTTTTCCTGTAACTAGGTTACCAATATCGTTTAGACTTTCCCCTTCTACTACAGCGATGATATCATAGGGACCAGTTACAGTGTCAACCGATTTTATCCCCTTTAGCTGCTGCAGAGCACCGGCTACTTCCTTGTTTCTGCCCGGTGCCGTTTCAATTAGCACAAACGCCTTGGCTGCCATGAGTTCACCCCCCTTCTACCGAGCTACTAACCTATTAGTGACCTGACAGTTCATCAATATACACTTAAAGCTGGTACACTGTAGAATATACAAAAATTTGGAGAAGGTGATAATAGAACCTATTCCCAGGTTCTTTCATCCAGAATCGTTTTATGCTCCTCTGGGATAGTCCCCTTAGCTACAAACTCGATATTGTCTGCCTTAACTCGGCATACTTCTTGGAACTTTTTGTTTAGATCCTCAGCCAGTTGACCCTTATCTATGGCTTCGTCCTTAAGCTCGATGTTAAACATCATCTTATCTCGCTCCCCCTCGCGCCCTACCACTATCTGGAATGTTGAAATTTGGTTAAAGCTGGAGAATATAGCTTCGGCTTGTTTGGTAACCACAAACATGCCCCTCACCTTGACGGCATCACCAGCCCTGCCGACAATAGCCACCAGCCGGCTTGATGTCCGCCCGCAGGGACAGGGGTCAGTAGTATAATAGGACATATCGCCGGTACCAAAGCGGATTAGCCCCCAGGTCTTATTATGGAGTGGGGTTATCACAATTTCGCCTACCTCACCTGGTCCTAGCTGTTTGCCGGTCTCGGGGTCAACTATTTCAATTATATATTCATCCATAAAATGCATGCCAGATTTCTGACTGCATTCGTAGGCAAGGCAACCACCGGGCTCGGTAACGGCATAGGCTTGTGCCGTAGAAATTGCGTAGTCTTCCTCGAGGCTTTTCCTTAGTGACGGGGGAAGCATTTCACCGGTAAACCATGCCTTGTGCACAGCGAAATCGCGGTGGAAGTTGTAACCCATCTCTTCAGCCCGTTTAATGATGGTCATCAGGAAGCTGGGCGTTCCGACAAACCCGGTAACCTTCAAATCGTGCATGGTTTGGACCTGAGCCTCGGTGTTTCCCACACCCATAGCTATTGCTGTCGCACCGCAATCCCTTATCGCTTCATGGAACAAGATACCGGCGGGAGACATGTGATAGGTGAACGAGTTTATTACTATATCCCCCTTTCTAAACCCGGCGGCATAGAATGTCTTGGCAAACCACTTAATACTTTCAACATGGAGTGGCTCGTAAATAGGACCCGGTGAGATAAATATGCGCTCAACATCCTCAGCCGGGATAGTTGACAAGCCACCATACGGCGGCTTCGATTTTTGTAGCTCCATTAGCTCGGTCTTCCTGGTGATAGGCAGCTGTTGCAGGTCTTTTATGGTGCGAATCTGAGTTGGTCTAACCCCGGCTCTATCCAGGATTTCCTTTGCCGATGGGGCATGGTGGTAGGCATAATCAATAGCCTCAGCTAGCTTCTGGTTAAGATACCCTTCCCTTTTCTCGGCAGGCATTATTTCCAGATCATCGAAAAAATCACCCGCCTTAGCTTTTGGCATTACAGCCACCTCTTCCGTCTCTTATAGTGTTTTACCTCACGGTAGCTCTTCTTGGTGCCAACTGCCGATAGCCCTATGTAAAATTCCTTCACATCCTCATTATTTTTGAGGAAATCGGCGGTGCCGTCAAGAACAGCCCGACCATTTTCCATAACATAGCCATAATGGGCAATACTGAGGGCAATCCTGACATTCTGCTCCACGAGGAGAACGGAGGTTTTCTGCTCTTTGTTAAACCTATCGATGATCTCATATATGTGTTCGACCAGCATTGGTGCCAGTCCCAGCGATGGCTCATCCAGCATCATCAACTTGGGGGCTGACATCATCGCCCGCCCTATCACCAGCATCTGTTGCTCACCTCCGGATAGGTAGCCGCCTATGTTATTCCGAACCTTAGTTAGTTCAGGAAAGTAGTAATAGACCATCTCCAGGTCTCTCTTGATTGCTGCCCGGTCAGTGCGATAATGAGCACCAACCATCAGGTTCTCTTCAGTGGTCAGATGCCCGAAGACCCTTCGCCCTTCTAGAGCCTGGATAATACCTAGCTTGGCTATGTCCTGGGCAGGCTTCTTATCTATTCGCTCTCCATCCCACTCAATGCTACCATCGGTTACCTCCCCCTCCTCAACGTGCAAAAGACCAGATATTGCCTTGAGGGTGGTGGTTTTGCCGGCGCCATTAGCCCCGAGCAAAGCTATAATTCCGCCATCCGGGACATCCATAGACACACCGTGTAATACCCGGATAACGTTGAGGTAAGTAACCTCAATGTTATTCAGCCTAAGCATGTTTGACCCCCGATAAGAGCCCTCGCCCTTGGGCGAGGGCTCTTATCTAAATTATTTCTCTACAGCCCAGGGAAACTTGTCAGGAAACTTCTCGTATGGTATTCGTGGTGCCTCAACCCAGCCGGTTACTGGTGTGATTTCACCATTCTTAACCTGGAAGACCCTAATCGACTTATCCAGCCTGTTGTCGCCCGCAACATACTTCACCGGACCGTGGAGACCGGCGACATCATAGTCTAGCTTTTGGATAGCATTCTTCTCCACGCACTCCCATGCTGCGGCGTCCCCTTTGGCTAGCACATCATAGTCACAGTTGGCTGATGCCAGCCTCAGAATCTCAGCGCCGATGAGGGCTTCTGCCCACGAGGTTAAGTAGTCCATATTCCCGTAGTCTTTGGCGTGGTATTTCTTGCAGTACTCGGTGGCTTTGGCCATACCCGCTACATCATCGCCCCAACTCACGGTAGGAAATACACCATAGACGCCCTCAACAATATCAGCCCCGGCGATGTCAACCAGAGCCTTAGTGTAGCTGGCATGGGCACAACCAATGACCACACCCGGATACATACCCAGCTCATAAGCATTTTTGATGACCACTGCGGTAGGTGCCGGGGTGCTGGAGATAAACAGAACATCAGGTTCTAGAGCCTTAATTCGGGTCATGCTTTCCATCTCGGATATGGTGGTAGCAGTGTGCTCTTCGGTGGCAACAAGCTCAATGCCCATCTCATCAGCCAGACAGATAGCCGCATCCCGGGCCCCAAAACCGGTGGGGTTATTGAGCAGGTGCATTGCCAACTTGGGCTTTCCAGCCCCCTTCCAGATTTCCGCCATATAGTAGTTGGCGAAGGCGGCAAAGTCATCGCCGTAGTCGGGCATCTGGGCATAGATGTGCTTCGGTGGGTTGGTGCATACCGGGGAGCTGAAGGAGGCTATGCCAGGGAACCCAGCCCTATTGGCAATCTCCATGGAAGCCGACATCATCGCCGATGAGTTGGTGGTGAAGAACAGGGCACCGTCATCCATCAGTTTCTTAACGATGGTGGCTGCCTTGGCGGCACTATAAGCATTGTCATACCATACCCCCTCAATGGGATGCCCGTTAACGCCACCAAGCTCCTCATTGATGTATTTTATGCAGTCCAGCTTACCATGCCCCATAGGGCTACCCTTCTCGGCAGCGACACCGGTCATGCATATGCTCATGCCATACTTAAGCGGCTGCTCCTCAGGTTTTGGTGCTGCTGGTGCTGCTGGTGCTGCTGGTGCTGCTTCTTTTGGGGGGGCACAGGCGCCAATAAATGGCAGTGCTGCCAGTGTCAATGCCAAAAACAGCACACCAACCGCCATCAAGAATCTTTTGCCTTTCATTTATACCTCCTTAAAGGTTTGAAGGTTTAATCTGCCTGCTCTTTATCAAGCACTACATTTTACTATACCTCCTTTATTAAGCTAGTATGAGA
>Ga0224501_10004110_pt1 | contig 11480 bp, 5 predicted proteins | sample SF_Oct11_sed_USG_4_FD_169105 | JGI IMG/M metagenome (GOLD analysis project Ga0224501, IMG submission 169105) | Sediment microbial communities from San Francisco Bay, California, United States - SF_Oct11_sed_USGS_8_1 | ecosystem: Environmental > Aquatic > Marine > Sediment | place: USA...
TGTTCTACAGTAACTTCCTTTGTGATTTCAATTGACAGTCACAGAAATTGAAACTATGTTTAGATTAGGTGAGGCAAATAAAATAAAACCACCAACACACCTGGCACATGTACACTACCATATTTCACAGACCTCTATTATCTACAGGCTGCACCAATGTTATTAATTGTTACAGGCCTGATGAAACTATGCATCCAATTGTTAGCCAATCAGGCATTTATGTATTTGTGCCGAACTAACCATGGGCTAACCGTTGCACTTCAGGTAACCTTAAGGTTATTAGAAATTTCATATAATAGCCGGAGGCCCATTACCAACAACCAACCCTCTTAATACAATTGCATCACAGTGTCAGATTCAGTGTGATTAATAAAGGCTTGCATTTCTTGCTATAATGAGACAATGACCTTGAAAGGAAATTGTAAATATAATGTCGTAGCAGTTGTGTATGAAACAACATTAGAACCAGTGGTCAAGATAACTCTTATAATTCCAATAACTGCCGTTCCCTCTACCATGAAATCGCCACCAATGTCCCCAAGCACAACCTAGTACAATGTAAAGAACTGATCTCGGGCAATGATTGCAAGTTTCGAAAAAACCTCTATACGGAAACGCACAAGATTTCGAATCTCGATGAACCAGTAATGATTCTGATATGTTACGATTTGTTAATTTGAATCGAAAGCTTATGTCGCTGACAAGCAGACCTGTGTATGATGAACAGTATAGGGCTTATGCTGCGTTCATTGACGTTATAGGATTAATATAATGCACTAGTGTGAGAGTTGCATGGCCTGGTGAGTAGTGTGTTGTATTATATGTGGAACTTCTGTTCGAGATCTTCCGGATGGCCCAGCAAGACTCACAGCCAATCAAAGGCAACTAGCCACACAGCTGCTACGTGTATGAGTAACCACAAGTTAAGAGATCATCCTCTTTTACATAAATGGCATTATTGCCAATGGCCGGTTTTCATAATGGTCCATAGTTTGCCCCCATAAAGTTAAAACTCCTTCATTGCTATCTAAATCTGAAGAGGGAGAAAAGCACAAAGTGACGCACAAATTTAGAATAGAGACAGCATCACCTGATCCAGAGCTGAAATCAATACCCACTAAGCCACCGTTTTCCCACTTTGTAAAAGGCTCATGAGACATTCTGCTACTCACCTCATCGAGATGATTCTCAACAACGTACGACATGAAGGCAGACTCAAGTAATTCTCTGTCATCACAATCCAGGGCGATGACATTCTGCCTCGCTCTCATTTTCTGCTCCTGTTCTAATCCATGGGCATATGATCGTCTGCTGGTAAGAGCTAGAGAGGTGAGAGGCTGTACTCCTGGATGACCACTCACTAGGTTCTTATAGAGTTTACGTAGAGCAGGCATCATACTGATTATATCCTCTGTCTGTGTGAGAGCGTAAGCGATAAGCACGTGGTTGATAGTTCGTAATGTACCACGAACTTTAGTGACGCCTGCCTCATCGTGTACTGGTTTAACATCATCCAGCAGGCTAGATATTCGGTATTTTAGAGCATTCTGGTGACTTTTTGCATCATTGACTTTGCGTAGCGTGGCAGTGAGGTATTCGGATAGGTCACTCTTGTAAGCCTCCAACAACTTACTGATGGTATCTTTCTGTAAAGAGAAAAAGTCGTGAAATTCATTATAAAGAGTAGGTGAAAAGGTTAGGACAGGTTGTGACAAGAACTGTTAGTGATTTAAACCTAGGGATATAGACCTGTGGCTAAAGGGTTAAGTGGAATATGGAAAGATCGTTGGCTTAGGCCTTGGTCATGCCCAACACCTGCTATGAGTTTGAGCTCCTGCCATTTCAAGGGAAGGGCACTGAATAGGATGATAAAGTGGTCCCATTGAGCAATCAATTTGGTAAAACAGGAATAGTTTGTCATTTCATTTACTATACTATACTATACTATTTACTATACCGGTTGGGGTTGCCGGTTACCGGTTGCATAAGCTTACCCTTTTAGGAACTTTTATATCCAGCAGATTTCTAACCAGTCGATTCCTCTGCATCAGGAAGTTTAGCTTTGCTGAGCGACTTTTTAGAACGATGACAATCTCGAGAAGAGCTTCGTCTTCAGAGTCGGACAGACTATCATCGCTGACTAAACTCAAGATTATGGCCTGAATAATCTCATAAAACTGAGTGTCGAGTTGCGACTCGGCAATAACTAGCTTCCAGTCTTCATATATTGGCTTGGTAATCTCTTTGCTCATGTAGTCCATGATTGGGTTGCCATCTGTGGTTAGTTCAGACATCACATAAGCCGAGAAGTAGAGGTTCAGGTCATCTTCAGAGAAGAAGACCGCGTCATGCAGACTTAGCATCGGCAGTGTGGCATATTCAATTGTTCTCTTCTGATCAATGTCAGAATCAGCATTAAGAATCACAGTTAGACAGTACTGGATACTTACCGGGTGACTGATGGATTTGTTTTTCGGATCAGTCAGCAGAAGATCACAGTGAATTTGCTGTTTTTCTTGAAGACCCTTGTTTACTGCATCCAAAAAACCTGATGCATTGCGTTTGATCATGTCCACAGTCCATAATTTCTTGTCAGGCGCTAGCCTCATTCCAATCACAGTGTGTATTTGCTCGATGAAAGACAAATGCATCATGACATTTTTAGTCATTTTTTCAAGCAGTTGTTTATCGATTGCTCCACTGTAGGCTAAGTAATGTGCCCGGAACTCGTATAGGGGTGACATATTGCATATCACACCGATGAACACATGATGCCCAGTCAAGGCCAGACAGAAATCGAATTCATGGTCATGATCACCAGAGACTATGAACTCTGAGGGTGGACGAAGACTTGCAGCCAAGTTGAGAGCAGGTTCTAGTGACGGAGAATGTACAAACTGCAGCACCTTGGAGTTACCAAAAACAGCTGGTTCAGTATTTGTTCTGTAGAGACCTGAAAGATATTGGTATCAATGTGTCTTTCACTAAGGCGCTTTTTAGTGTTGATTGGTGTGCAAAATCATGGACCTTAGATGAAAACCTAAACATCAAAAGTTAAATGATCAGTGCATGCACTGTTTATATCTCTAGGTAAAGGATGATATCCAACCTATTACCAACATGTTTCAAACTTTTTTGAGATGAATAACTGGGGTAACATAGAACAAATTGGTGTAGACTAATTGCTCTTATGCTTGCGGCTTCGATGTTGGAAAAAGACAACTAGTTTTGATACAGGTTAGCAGCCGGATGTCCAAAGAGGGTGTATAGTTAACCCATTATAAAACCAGTTTCAATACATACGTCTCCAACGAGCGGTACTTTTGGTAATTGTTCTTTTGAGTTTTATTTGTTATCCTAATTGATTCAAATTAAATAGCACAATCAGTCAAGGATCACTGCTATAGCACTCTAGCTGAAATACGTAGTGATCATAAGCCCTCACCATTTTCTTCCAATTCCTGGAGTTGCCCTCGGAAACGAGTTTGCTCCTCGGCAACGTCCACTTCTTCCAGAGCCGCTTCCTGTTCTTTCACACGGAAGGCCTTAACAAAGCCAGGATAGGGGTTGTATGGTAGACTACGTGATCTCATAAGCTGGGAGCACTGAGAGCTGAAGGCTTCTGTGACCTCACCTATCACCTCACTCTTCTCAGTCATGGTCCCTCCTCCTGTAAAATAACCAGGTTTTTTTATGGAGTACCCACTCTGTGGGGCAAACCATTACCATTCTGTGATCGAAAACGATCTGTATTCACATAAATAACCTCCCTCAATACTTTATGTCGATATCACACAATGCTCACCCAGTTCATATGATAGCGTATAGCAAATGTAATCATTTTGTCGTCTGCGAAGCACAGGTACACAAAATCTTGCTTCCATACAAGCAGCCAGACCAATCCGCATATGAGTAAAACAATCAGAGGTGCTACTCGAGCTAGGTCATATGATATTACATTGATGGCCATGAACAGAACTTGGTTAAAGCGGCAGTGAAACATGTTGTTTTGTTTCTTCATAATGCTGCCAGAAGCTTTATTGAACTGTACTTTTCAATACATATCATTGTATTCTGAGCAGTCAAATTAGACCATATATGTGAGTTCAAACTCTAAATCTCTATTTATCAGCGTGTAAAACCCTTTTGCCCTAAGCAAGGAAATCCACTAATTTTGTCACTGACGAGGCTCAATGAATGCAAAATCCGATAAAATGTTTTTTGCGCCTATAAAGCCTCATAGGCCAATAATGAGTCCCCATGATACCGTTTGCTGAGGGTCGGGAGGGGGGTTATCTGGCAAGTGTGATGAGCTGACTATGCCCAGGGATAACTCACACTCAACTAAGGTGCGCACACACTCCAGAGTAAAGGATTGTGCCGCAAGACTGACGTGATAGGCTGGGAAGGTTGGTGGCCAGGTTATCGAAAAGAAACCACCTTTTAGACAGAGCACTCATCGAGAACTACATTTTCTAGAGAAGGGAGAGGTGGATTTTTAGCAACCATCGATAGAGCTTGACACTTCTTCATTGATTGGGAGCTCCATCATTTATAATGTGGTGATCCGAAGTCACGCTAGCAAATAAGAGTTCATAAAAAAGCTTGCTAAGAACATGTGTCTAGGAAAACCCGCCAACAGTGGAATGCGAATTCACAATCCTTTAATTATAATTCCATGCTTTTACCGTCTGAGTATGGTTTGTGAAATTGGATTAAAGGCCTGACCATACCTATTGTAGAAAGTATCAAGGAATTACATTTACTGCTGTCTGCTTAGCTGCCGTGTACTTTTCACTAACACTGGGAATCAGTTTTGTTTTAAGTCTACATTATTGTCGATTTTCTTTTCATACTGGGCATACGTTTCAAACCAAGTACTGAAAAATACGCATTTCGAAGATCCAGAAATTAAATGATCTACCAGAGTCTCTGTGTGTCATAAAACAAAATCATATTGTCAGTCGTATCATTATATTGCATTTAGTAAACTTCGGAAACCAATGGCAGAGCATTATGTAGGAGGGTCAACTCGAAGTACAGGGACGAGGCGAACAGGAACTATACATTGTATTATGTCCCTGAGTGCTTATCGCTTATATACAAACCTGATCATGTATTATTCTATTGGCGACTGGGCCGACGTAAAACATAATTTTTCTCGCTTCTGACAATTTAATTTCACTTTCGTGAATTTTTTCTAGAAAAGCGTCTAATTCGCTATCGCTATACAGTACATGAATACCATATCAACTAATCAACTAATCCTCCCCAATAATTTCCATATACTTATCGTTATACCAATTCTCACATCCTGTACTCACCCCTAGTGACTTTCGCTATTCCAATGATTGAGTTCAGGAACACTCACAGAGTTTATAAGACCTGACACATCACAGTGATATTAAATTCAGCCACCCAGTTCACCTCCACATGTCAAATTGACGAAAAATAGTCACACCATTTAGCCTCGCATAATAGAAAAGCGCGGCTCATTCATTGGTCAACAAAGGGGTGGTTTTAACGCAAGAGGATTGATTTGTTTCAAGTAAGGCTGTCATGAGCAATCTTACAAACCTAAAGCCATATCCATGAACGTTGTTCACTTCTATTCTATGGGAAAGCACATGTAGGGCAGTGACAGGGTGTCACTGTGATCCTACATATATAATCCTGCCTGGCTAAGGTGAGCTACCGATGCTCCATGTTTTTATTAGTTCGTGCAAACTACCAAATCATAATTTAACAACTGCAAAGCCTGAATGAATAGTAGAGTTTGTAAATTGCCCTCTTCCGGAATATATAATGAATAAATGACTTTAAATGTATTTAAAATTGAATGGATAATATTTGTCTTCAAATCCACCCGCACAAAATTCTCTGGGCTTGATTACAACTTGCAAGGTGCACCAATCCAAAGAGTAGAGCTGTAATCCTAAATTCACCCTTAAATTAGGAATCTCGTGTTTCCCTTGACTGTTAAAAAATGCAATGCCAAACTTTACCTCCTCCGAAAACTCTACCCATTAGTTGACACTGCAATTGCCTCACAAGTCTACACTGCACTTATTCAATCTTCAATTGACTACTGCTCATCTATTTGGTCAACCTGCACTCAACACTCTATCTGTCAGTTACAGTTTATTTAGTCTTAAGCCGCTCGATGCATCCTACGCCTCCCCCACCGCACACCAACATCCACCCTACTTACCCAACTCAACTTGGCAAACTCGCCCCATATGTCTGTGATCTCCTAAAACCTAAAGCAGCTACTCATTCATACACATTAGATCAACCACACTCTTCCACCAACTTGAACTGTCTAGACCCTACAACTGTAAAAACCAATAGATTCAATGACAAGTCATTTACATCAAGACCTGCATCCCTTTGGAATGTACTTCCTAATGATCTCACTGCACTTGATAGAAATCAAAGGTTTATAAAGACTTACAGACATATTATCATTTGGTTAATGAAGATATTAGATAATGCCTGATGTTTCTTTCCTGATGACGTAGACTGTCTTTCTTTTTGTACTTCAAACCGGATTGTGATTTGCTCGTCTTTTCCATTACTAGTTTCAATTGTAAAAAATATTTGTATCTGAATTTGATTACTAGTCTAAATAAATGTTTCAATCGATCAATCAATCAATCGATCGATCAATCAATCAATCAATCAATCGATCAGTCGATCGATCAATTGATCAATCAATCGATCAATTAAACAATCAATTGTGTCAAATAATCAATTGCATCAAATAATCAATTGCGTCAAACAATAAATGATTTATTTTATATAAGTTCCATGGTCAGTATGGTGCATATGGAACACCAATCAAGGGTGATAATGAGACCCATTCACATACAGATGTTTTCCTCTTATGCTCTTTCCTCTTCAATGCCATGGTGAAGCTGCCCGGTTGTAGATGCTGGTCTTTTCACCAGTTACGGTTCAGCATGGAGGTTAGAGAGAGTGTTTTTGTTTTGAGGATCTCATACTCTCAAGTCACAACGGGAGCTCTCCATGCGAGCCCAGCTATGCACTGAGTTATCCTGCAATCCCACAGAATAATAAAAGCAGCGCTTCCTGCAAGCGTGTAGCAGGGCAGTCTCTCTAGGTCAGGGTCTCAACCTTTCACTTTGTGAGACCTCTCATTCCAGGTTTCATTTCTTCTCCGATTTTCAGTCAATACGGGAGAGAGTTTTTTTTAAGGAATTTACAAAGACGTTTACCTCTCTTCACCCAATGATCCAACCTATATATTCGGTCTTTTCAGTGACATCAGTGACGCATCCTGTATGTCACTGGTTTCATGGCCTTATCCAGGCTCCGCCAGAAAGCTGAGTAGCCTCTCTCAAAGATTACAATTTTTGCCGCCGAGTATGCGTTGGTTGGAGTTGTATTTCCAATTATAGTATATATAAGCTCGAATCATCAAGTCAGACTAAAACCAGAGTAAAAACAGTAAAGCTCTTTAATTGATTTATTTGATATTATTTAACGAAATAATTACTAATTTAGATAGTCCACTTTAGACATCATTCCAGTTTCCAGTGATGAGTTGTTCGTTGAGATCCCGACATCGGGATATGTCTTTTCGCGAACCACATCCGGATGTGCTAAAGACAAAAATCAGAAGAAAAACTTCAGTCAAGTGCAGAACGACACTGGTATGGATTGAGGAAAAAACTATCCAATCGACATGTGAATAGAAGAAATTACGGGATTCTACTACTAAGAGTAAAGTTTGAGTTTTGCAGCGCATACCATGGATAATTCAAGAAATCAACACGGACTTTTGCCTCGACCACCTGCCGAACCGAAACCTGTTCGGAACTCTGGAAATTTAGCAGAACAACCAGTTGTACCACCTGGAGTAATCGCAATTTATCAAGCCTGCACAAACATTTACAAAGATCAGCCGAATCCCCTTCAAGTCACAGCTCTGCGAAAATACTGGTGAGAAGGGAAGGGAACAGTCCGTCTCACTCATTCAGCGTCACTGACTCACTCACTCAGCCACTGACTGAGTGAGACCGTCTCAGTGAGAGGCAGCGAGTCACTGTGAGTGTCAGTCACACTGAGTCAGAGTACCAGACGCAGACTGACTGATCATTACTCAACCATAGTCATACTCATAGTAACACGAACCAATAGTGAATAACAAAGTGAGCGACCTCGCTTGACCTCGCTGACTATAGGCATTCAGCATTCAGCATTGACTCAATCAATGCCGTTGACTCAATGATTGAGTCAACGGATCGAGTCATAAGATCTGACCCACTCGTATTCGTACCTTACGGCTACACTTACAGCCTACACACTAAGTACTAACACAGGCTATAGTATAGCCTGTGTTAGTACTTAGTCAGTTAGTGTGTAGGCTGTAGCCGTAGGGTACGAATACGAGTGGGTCAGATCTTATGACTCAATGCTGAATGGTATCAACCATGTGTAGTTTGGCACAAAAACCAATAAAGGGTGAGATGTGTTGATTCACTTGGCTCTGGTTGAGGCGAATAAGGTCTGTTGAGTAATCTTCTGTCGAAATGATCCCTCTCACTTCGAGTTGAACCTAGTCAAATTTATAAATACCATTTACGAATCACCATCCCTGGGTATGTATATGGTGTGTAGATTAGCCAGTTGTGCGAGATATGTTTCTGGTTGCCACATGATAGTGAGGAAGAATTGGCCTGGCATGGTGTTCAGATTCCATTTTTGAATTGCTGTTAAATTGCAGACAAAAAGATCGGTGTCAATTTGAACCATGTTTCCATGGCCGTATAATGCTAGAGCTGTATAACACTTGACGATGTGTTCTCAGATGCTGCGAGAAGGTTTAAAGCCCAAACATGCAACTCAGGAGCCGGTTTAAACACCCGTGATTTAGTTTCTCCTGGACCCACAATCTGATTTTCTTGGCTTATACTGAATGTTTGTGGTAATTAGTTACCCAGTCTAATCATAGCTTTCTCAACTGTTAGATGTTATCTGATCGTAGGTTGGATGGGCCAGACCCCCTAGACTACATTTCAATGTACTCGAACCCGGGGGATGCCAGACGACACATACCACCACATTGGCATTATGTCAGCCTCGGATTGTCAGATCTACACGGTGACGGCAGGGTTCATGAGTAAGAACTGATTTGCACACGCTTGATGGCGATTTTAACCTGCCAGTTACTGGCGGGCGAATCACAAAACAGATTTAATAGATAATGTTGTGTTTCCATAGCAGAACAGAGTTGTGTAGAAATTGGCCTACGGAATCTATTCGACTCAGCGTTTCTTAGGATGCTTCATTGAAAGACTTTCGGCTCAGATGGAGGGGAATTCATCGGTTTCGGATCGCGAGTTTAAATAAAGTAGGTCCACCCATAGAGTTACCCCTAACTCTATGGGTGGACCTACAGTGAAACTTGGACAACTCGAACTGCAGGGGACCATCAACAAATGTTTGAGTTATGAAAAGTTTGAGTTATGCTCTCCCTTTGCATTGGCCATGTGACCACCGTAGTATGTCCATTTCGCTCTAGTGTGTTCCATTTCCTGGCTAAAATTTCTAAAATTTGCGAGATTTTCTTCTCATGTGAAAAGAAAAACAATGAAGTTAAGCTTGTTACACAAGAATGTAAACATATCCAGCCACAGAAAAGATAATTTGGTGGCACTAACCACAGTTGATCAGTTCGAGTTATGACTAAAAGTTCAAGATATGCCCAGCAAAGTATCATTACTCAAGCAGGGACCATGAAACTTGGTTTGAGTTAAGCAAGTTTTCGAGTTATCCGAGGTCGAGCTATCCAAGTTTCATTGTACTTTATTTAAACTACCGATCTGAAGCCGACAATTTTAGAGTTGTGCCTGCCTTACATGGCCCTTCAGATACAGGGAGATCAGTCGGCATGGAGTAGGCGGAAAGCCTACATGATACACCAATTGTGGTAGTCCCAATGTGTGAAAATAAATCAATAATGAAAGAGTTGACCTTCACCATCTGGAAGGTTGGTTGTTTAATTATCAGCCCAATGCATAGTCACTCTGCGATACAGGCTAACCATTCCGATTCATACGTTTTAGGAGAGGCGGTCCGGAAGACCTGCGAAGTGGCTACGGCTTTGAGCTGACATTCCGACTGAAGAAGGAAGTGGGGGAGACAGCTCCACCCACCTGGCCGGCTGTACACATGCAGGCGATAGCTCGATATGTTTTCCAATCAGGTTAGTTAGGAGAATGGTTGAATCGGTCAACATTCTCGTGATGTCGCGATTCAACAATGTCGTGATGCTGCCTTAGGATGACATAAGTACAGTATATCAATCCCATGGTAATATTAAATTTAATAAGACTTTTTATGCATACATTCTTAGAAGCAGGCATGGGTGATTTGGATACTAGTTCAGGCATCTGTGCTGCACCGATTTATGAATGTCAATTTGTGTCGATGGGTCTAAAAATCATTTTACATTGAATATTGGGTCTGTAGATGCAAAATGCCCTCAGCCTTTTTAAAATGGTCCGGAAAGTATTTATAGAATGTTAGATATCCGGTCATCTAATAGTGCTCATTTTAAGATCATGCATAATAGGTGTATTCGCATGATTTCGGTCAGACGCAGACAAAACATTTCAGACGCGATCCCGCGAACCGATAGGTGCAGTTAAAAGCGGAAGGAGTTTCAGGCGTATCCAAGTTGTCCTCTTTCTACATCTTGTGTGTCTAAGGACAGGAAATCACGCGAAATTATGCATAACAAGCAAAGGACCAGGGAATAAGTAACCTTGACATTTGATAACCTTGAGACTTTATAGACTAGCAGGCCTACTTTCAGGCACAAAATTTTCTTTGCGATATTGAAATCATTTTCAGACGCACCTGAGGTAAATGGTTTGTAAAAATGCACTTTTCAAGAGCACTTACGAGCAATGAAACCGAGTCTTGGTCTGAAACCTGTTTGTCAAAACCCGATCATGCGAATGCACCTAATAACACGGCTTATATAGAGCGCCCACACGACTGTGTGGTTGGTGAGAGAGAATCTTATCACCAGATCACCATTCCACATGTGAGACCTAACAGCATGTTATTCCGCCTGTGTAGATTATGTACTGTTCCGGATTTTGAGCCAGTATGAATGTAATAACAAGTACAAAGGGGCTTTGTAACTGTGTGCACTGTGTGAGTACAACTGCACTACCTCTTTTGCTAAGCAGAGATTTCGAAGCTCAATCTGAATGGTAAAGGTCAACAAATAGTGATTCGGGGCGAATTCATATACACATAAATATCAAAATAAGTCCACAGACTGAATTGGCCTTAAAACGTTTTTAAAAGGGCGGAGCCTAATCGGCCATTTATATGACGTATATTATCGCAAGTTTGATGACTAGTCAATGGCCAGGCACTCAAAGTTGATCGTTTTCTACCTGGCTTTACAGAGAGTGTCCCAATATTTGGGACACCTCATA
>Ga0224501_10004111_pt1:0-2500 | contig 11478 bp, 10 predicted proteins | sample SF_Oct11_sed_USG_4_FD_169105 | JGI IMG/M metagenome (GOLD analysis project Ga0224501, IMG submission 169105) | Sediment microbial communities from San Francisco Bay, California, United States - SF_Oct11_sed_USGS_8_1 | ecosystem: Environmental > Aquatic > Marine > Sediment | place: USA...
CGGGAGGTGACAGAGCGCCGGACGGGTGGGCGATGCGGCCGCGACGGGAGGTGATTCTCACCTCTCGGCCGGCCGTCCGCAGACCCGACACCCTCTCTCCCATTCCCTGGCTCCTTTTATCTGGGACTTGGAAAAAAAAATTTTTCGAAAAATTTTTTTTTTGTCAGCGTGTAGTCCGCTAATTTTCCAGCCAACCTGTGGAAACGGATTCGATTTTTTTTCAAAAACAAAGGAATGGCGTGGGAGAGAGTGCGGACTCACCTCTCGGCTCGGCCGTCGGCAGACCCGACACCCTCTCTCCCATTCCCTGGCTCGGAAAACCCGGAATTTCACAAATCGGCTCGTAACTTTTTTTCCGTGACTCCGATCAAAAACCTCAATAAAAGCCGTCCTGTGGACAATTACTAGGCGCGCCTACGTGCCAAATTTCAAGTGCCGCTGACGTCGGGGGCCGGCGCTAGCTGCGTTTTCCCGACGAAAACGTGGCCTAAAGTCCGAGGCGTACACCGGCGCTCAGGGTGATGGGCGGCACTCGAAAATTCGCACGTAGGTCCGCCTCATAGTTGTGAACAGAAGTTGCTTCGGCCACTTTGGCGTCAGACTTGAAATACGGGCGTGGGGAGCCGATGTCTGACACGGTCGGGCGAGCCGAGCTTCAACACAGGGGAGGCATGTCCGATTCCCGCCGGTCCGAGGAGTCTCCTTCAGCGGGAGGTGACAGAGCGCCGGACGGGTGGGCGATGCGGCCGCGACGGGAGGTGATTCTCACCTCTCGGCCGGCCGTCACCCTCTCTCCCATTCCCTGGCTCCTTTTATCTGGGACTTGGAAAAAAAAAATTTTCAAAAAATTCAAATACCCCCCCCTTTGAATCCTGAAAAGTCAGAAATGAGGTGTTTTTCTAGAAGTCCTATTTCGAGCGGACTTAGAGCAAAAATGCATAAAAGACGCTTTGCTCAGGAGGCCAAACGGAACAACTCGTCTTTTATGCATTTTCGCTCTAAGTCCGCTCGAAATAGGACTTCTAGAAAAACACCTCATTTCTGACTTTTCAGGATTCAAAGGGGGGGGTCTTTGACCCCTGAAAATGGACCCAAACAAACAAAGGAATGGCGTGGGAGAGAGTGCGGACTCACCTCTCGGCTCGGCCGTCGGCAGACCCGACACCCTCTCTCCCATTCCCTGGCTCGGAAAACCCGGAATTTCACAAATCGGCTCGTAACTTTTTTTCCGTGACTCCGATCAAAAACCTCAATAAAAGCCGTCCTGTGGACAATTACTAGGCGCGCCTACGTGCCAAATTTCAAGTGCCGCTGACGTCGGGGGCCGGCGCTAGCTGCGTTTTCCCGACGAAAACGTGGCCTAAAGTCCGAGGCGTACACCGGCGCTCAGGGTGATGGGCGGCACTCGAAAATTCGCACGTAGGTCCGCCTCATAGTTGTGAACAGAAGTTGCTTCGGCCACTTTGGCGTCAGACTTGAAATACGGGCGTGGGGAGCCGATGTCTGACACGGTCGGGCGAGCCGAGCTTCAACACAGGGGAGGCATGTCCGATTCCCGCCGGTCCGAGGAGTCTCCTTCAGCGGGAGGTGACAGAGCGCCGGACGGGTGGGCGATGCGGCCGCGACGGGAGGTGATTCTCACCTCTCGGCCGGCCGTCCGCAGACCCGACACCCTCTCTCCCATTCCCTGGCTCCTTTTATCTGGGACTTGGAAAAAAAAATTTTTCAAAAATTTTTTTTTTTGTCAGCGTGTAGTCCACTAAATTTGCAGCCAACCTGTGGAAACGGATTCGATTTTTTTTCAAAAACAAAGGAATGGCGTGAGAGAGAGAGAGTGCGGACTCACCTCTCGGCTCGGCCGTCGGCAGACCCGACACCCTCTCTCCCATTCCCTGGCTCGGAAACTCGGAATTTCACAAATCGGCTCGTAACTTTTTTTCCGTGACTCCGATCAAAAACCTCAATAAAAGCCGTCCTGTGGACAATTACTAGGCGCGCCTACGTGCCGAATTTCAAGTCCCGTTGACGTCGGGGGCCGGCGCTAGCCGCGTTTTTCCGACGAAAACGTGGCCCAAAGTCCGAGGCGTACACCGGCGCTCAGGGTGATGGGCGGCACTCGAAAATTTGCACGTAGGTCCGCCCCATAGTTGTGAACAGAAGTTGCTTCAGCCACTTTGGCGTCAGACTTGAAATACGGGCGTGGGGAGCCGATGTTTGACACGGTCGGGCGAGGTGACAGAGCGCCGGACGGGTGGGCGATGCGGCCGCGACGAGAGGTGAGTGTCACCTCTCTCCCGGCCGGCCGTCCGCAGACCCGACACCCTCTCTCTCCCATACCCTGGCTCCTTTAATCTGGGACTTGGAAAAAAAAATTTTTCAAAAATTTTTTTTTTTGTCAGCGTGTAGTCCACTAAATTTGCAGCCAACCTGTGGAAACGGATTTGATTTTTTTTCAAAAACAAAGGAATGGCGTGGGAGAGAGTGCGGAGAGAGGTGAGAC
>Ga0224501_10004111_pt1:5000-11478 | contig 11478 bp, 10 predicted proteins | sample SF_Oct11_sed_USG_4_FD_169105 | JGI IMG/M metagenome (GOLD analysis project Ga0224501, IMG submission 169105) | Sediment microbial communities from San Francisco Bay, California, United States - SF_Oct11_sed_USGS_8_1 | ecosystem: Environmental > Aquatic > Marine > Sediment | place...
ATCCAAAACCCATTCTCTTCTCAAAGAAATTCCAGGGCCTCGGTTGCTTATGCAGAAAAGACAACTCTTCCCAGGGTTCGGGCGAACGTCTCAATCTCTATTCGTGTTGCCACGACTGGTGAACGAAGGCTCCCAAACGGTTACGCTACCAGGTTGAGGAATAAGAACCTCATTCCCTTTCGGCTGTAGATGCGGTCCTCTCAGAAAGTAAGATCCACCGCTCCATTAAACAATGCTTCCACTAAGCCTTAGGATCGACTGACTCGTGTTCAACGGCTGTTCACACGAAACCCTTCTCCACATCGGTCCTCCAGGGCCTCTCTGGAGTATTTGCTACTGCCACCAAGATCTGCACAACGGGCGGCTCCAGCCAGGATCACTCCCAGAGCCTTCCGCGCCGCCCGCTCGACCTGCCTACTCGTTGAGCCGTCAGGGCCACAAGGGCCGGCTCTGGCTCAACGGCGAGGTATAAGTAGGAAGCTTTAGCGCCATCCATTTTCAGGGCTGGTTGCTTCGGCAGGTGAGTTGTTACACACTCCTTAGCGGATTCCGACTTCCATGGCCACCGTCCTGCTGTCTTAAGCAACCAACACCTTTCGTGGGATCTGATGAGCTTCCATTTGGGCACTTTAACCTCGCGTTCGGTTCATCCCGCAGCGCCAGTTCTGCTTACCAAAAATGGCCCACTAGGCACTCCGATTCAGTGTCTGAGTTCACTCAAGCAACACAGACTTCTCACCCATTTAAAGTTTGAGAATAAGTTGAGGACGTTTCGTCCCCAATGCTTCTAATCATTCGCTTTACCGGATGAAACTCGTTAATGAGCGCCAGCTATCCTGAGGGAAACTTCGGCAGGAACCAGCTACTAGATGGTTCGATTAGTCTTTCGCCCCTATACCCAGCTCCGACGATCGATTTGCACGTCAGAATCGCTACGGTCCTCCATCAGGATTTCTCCTGACTTCAACCTGGCCAGGCATAGTTCACCATCTTTCGGGTCCCAACATCTATGCTCTACCTATTCCCAACATACGAGGATGATTGGAAATGGCGGGATTGCGCCCGTTAGGGATCATCCCTCGGGCTGCAAGCAGCCCTTTGCTTTCACTGCGCCGTGGGGTTTAGTCAGCCCCGTGACTTGCATACATGTTAGACTCCTTGGTCCGTGTTTCAAGACGGGTCGAAGCCTACGCCGACATACTCGATAGGGAACGGGCAACCGCAACAGAAGCGTTGCTTGCTGTACAAGTTGCCCATGACTGCCTGTCGGCTCCGAAGCCAGGACACCGGGAGCTGACGCCGGAGCGAAAACTTCATCCCGGGCCTTAGGTCCAGTGCCAACAGTTCCTACCGTCACTCCTGGTGGAGATGCACCCGTGAGCCCACCAAACGTCCAGCGCAGGGTCATTGCTGATCCGAGCACCGGGGCTGGCAGACTCTTAGGCTGGGACCACCAGGAAAACTTCGAGGAAGGCTTCGTTTACAACCACACAGTTTCACGTACTGTTAACTCTCTCTTCAAAGTTCTTTTCAAATTTCCATCACTGTACTTGTTTGCTATCGGTCTTGGGATTATATTTAGCCTTACGAGGAGTTTACCTCGCGCTTTGGCATGCACTTTCAAGCATACCGACTCTGGGAATAGGTCAGCAAAGCCAGAACACCGCCTTACGGGCCTATCACCCTCTATGGGTTGTGGCCACTGTCAAGTTGGACTTTGACTGGTGTCTTAGCCTTGGAAGAGACCATTCCAAACGCCACATTCCGCACAACCTGTATGGCTGGCAGTTCGGCGATGGGCTTCTCCCGTTTCATTCGCCATTACTAAGGGAATCACAGTTGTTTTCTTTTCCTCCGCTTATTAATATGCTTAAATTCAGCGGGTAGTCCCCCTTGATATCAGGTCGAGAGGTTTGGGTTTGGCGTAAAAGTCAGGGGATGAAAGTAGCAGTCAGCTCCCCACACGCTCTGGCCCGTGAGCAGGGCGGCTCGCAGAGTCAACCCAGGATACGGCGGTCCCAAGAGTCGAACGCAAGCCGCAACACCTGCGGGGCGCAACTTAATCCGACGGTAGAAAGGTCTACCGACCGGACAATGCGAGACAAAGTCCCGATGGATGTTGTATAACCGACCCTGATACAAGGGTAGGTCTGTGACAGGCACAGACCTGCAATATGCGTTCAAAGTGTCGATGTTCATGTGTCCTGCAGTTCACATTGTGTCACGCATTTAGCTGCGTCCTTCATCGACTCCCAAGCCAATTGATCCACTGCATGGTTGTGTATAGGGTTAACGCCGGTCCGTTTCCGAATCCGGGTTGGTTAAAAGTTTCTTTGCTGCACACATTTTGTTTGGGGGAACTTTCCCATGGGAGTGGGAGAGAACTCACAGTAACCTGGGTGGCCGGAGATGAATCTTTAAACCGTTTACGGTTCCGGTTAGCCGTACCAGGCGTCAGGCTCCGAACGCCCGGGACCAACAAGTCCACGGACTGGCGACCCGACTATGCGATCCCGGCAGACAGGCGCGGGCTCCTAGGCTTCCCGCGGCTCGCGGAGAGTCAACAGACTCTACTGGATACTCGCACGGGTCCCGTTTGGTTGTGGTTTAGACAAGCCGTGGCAGACAAGCCTCGGCCAAACCTTTAATGATCCTTCCGCAGGTTCACCTACGGAAACCTTGTTACGACTTTTACTTCCTCTAAGTGCTACAGTTCGGTCGTCTTCTCGTCAGCTAGGCAGGGTTAGCCGCCAGGCAAACAATCCGAGGACCTCACTAAAACACTCAATCGGTAGTAGCGACGGGCGGTGTGTACAAAAGGCAGGGACGTAATCGACGCAGGTTGATGACCTGCGCCTACTGGGCATTCCTGGTTCACGGAGAATAATTGCAAGCTCCGATCCCTACCACGAATTGGGTTCAACAGTTTACCCATTCTTGTCAGAAAGGGAAGAACTAGCTGATCAATTCAGTGTAGCGCGTGTGCCGCCCAGAACATCTAAGGGCATCACAGACCTGTTATTGCTCAATCTCGTGCAACTAATAATCGCCAGTCCCTCTAAGAAGAAATTACAACCCAATGAAAAGGCTGAATCTATTTAGCAGGACAGAGTCTCGTTCGTTATCGGAATTAACCAGACAAATCACTCCACCAACTAAGAACGGCCATGCACCACCACCCACCAAATCAAGAAAGAGCTATCAATCTGTCAATCCTTCTGGTGTCCGGGCCTGGTGAGATTTCCCGTGTTGAGTCAAATTAAGCCACAGCCTCCACGCCTGGTGGTGCCTTTCCGTCAATTCTTTTAAGTTTCAGCTTTGCAACCATACTTCCCCTGGAACCCACAAGCTTTGGTTTCCCGGAAGCTCCCTGCCAGGTCATAAAAAAAACGCCGGCAGATCGCTAGCTGGCATCGTTTATGGTTAGAACTAGGGCGGTATCTAATCGCCTTCGAACCTCTAACTTTCGTTCTTGATTAATGAAAACATTCTTGGCAAATGCTTTCGCAGTAGTTTGTCTTCAAACGGTCCAAGAATTTCACCTCTGTCGTTTGAATACAAATGCCCCCGACTATCCCTATTAATCATTAAGTCGATTTCCGAAAACCAACAAAATAGAAACGACTTCCTATTCTATTATTCCATGCACGAATATTCAAGCCATCAAGCTTGCTTTGAGCACTCTAATTTTTTCAAAGTAAACCTGCCAGTTCCAACGGACAGCCGATGAAGACCACCCGCTAAATTCTGGCAAAACACACGGGTAATAAAGTCAGTGTTGAAGCAATTCAAACCGACCTCTACCCGCCGAAATCCAACTACGAGCTTTTTAACCACAACAACTTTAATATACGCTATTGGAGCTGGAATTACCGCGGCTGCTGGCACCAGACTTGCCCTCCAATAGATCCTCGGGAAAGGTTTTAAATTGTACTCATTCCAATTACAAGGCCTCGGAAGAGTCTTGTATTGTTATTTTTCGTCACTACCTCGATCTTCGATCATTGGGTAATTTGCGTGCCTGCTGCCTTCCTTAGATGTGGTAGCCGTTTTTAAGGCTCCCTCTCCGGAATCGAACCCTGATTCCCCGTTACCCGTCAAAACCACTGTGAGCGTCTATATCACAGTCGACAGTTGATAGGGCACACCTTCGAAGGAAACGTCGCCTGCACAAGGCAATGCGATCAGCCCAAAGTTATTCAGAGTCACCAGTTTAACAGCTTGCGCCGTTTGGTTTTGATCTAATAAAAGCATCTCTCCGTGAGTCGAGATTTTTCGCATGTATTAGCTCAAGAATTACCTCAGTTATCCAAGTAACTGCTAACATTCCAGTAGATTAGGTGTGATTTAATGAGCCATTCGCGGTTTCACCTTAATTTGGCTTGTACTTAGACATGCATGGCTTAATCTTTGAGACGAGCATATATTACTGGCAAGATCAACCAGATATCTATCCAGGCTAGAGAGAGACGTACGGGAGAACGGTCCGAGGACCGATTCGCCCACCCGTGCTGCGCTCTGCCATTCCCCGCTACGGGAGAATCCTCGCACCGACCGGTATCACACACGGCCGCGCCAACCGACAAGCTTCCCATCCGTGCTTATACACATCAGTGACAAAGCCGGGACTAACTGTTTCTCGCACGGAGAACAAAACCTACTCTCTGTCAATACAGGCGCAGAGTCTACGTCCCGGCGCAAACCAGAACACCTCCGCAGCTGTAAGAGCCAGAGGGACGAGTTCTAACTGACCGCAGACAGGCGGCCAAAAGCTACTCACCCTAGTCGGGAGCGGCCGGGTTGTGGTTGCAGACAAGCGCCCACTTAGCCCGACGTTCCCTTAGGAGACCGGTCTGACTCAGCTGCAGACAGGCAGCCGACTGACTGGTCACCCTAGTGGGGTGCGCTCGGGTTGTGAAGGCAGACAAGCTTCCACTTAGCCCGACGTTCCCCGGGAGACAGACCGCTCTGGCTGCAGACAGGCAGCCGACAGACTGTTCACCCTAGTGAGGAGCGCTCGGGTTGTGAAGGCAGACAAGCATCCACTTAGCCCGACGTTCCCCGGGAGACAGACCGCTCTGGCTGCAGACAGGCAGCCGACAGACTGTTCACCCTGGTGGGGAGCGCTCGGGACGTGGAGGCAGACAAGCACCCACTTAGCCCGACGTTCCCCGGGAGACACGCTGATTCGGCTGCAGACAGGCAGCCGACAGACTGTTTCCCTTTGGCAGAGAGCGGGCGTCGTGATAGCAGACAAGCTACCCTCCCCGCTCGCTCTCCACACCGGAGACTCAAGTCAGCATTGGCCGCAGACAGGCGAGCCCACTGACCTCATCCCCATCCTTTCCACACCGCCAGGGAGCCAGGTTGACTGAGGGTTAGACAGGCGCAAGCCCAGCCGTCACCCCCCGACATCACTGAGTTCCGACAGACAGGTCGGACACTACTCCCTATAAGGGAAATTACAAATTTAAGGACCTCAAATTTCGAAAATGCGTTAAGGTGCAACTAATATAATAAAACGCCGATTTTAGGGGTAAAATTTGACAAACTAAAAACTCAAACAGGCGTAAAAACGTGAAAAATGCATTTTTCCGGCCCAATTTTTTTTTCCCAGCCCCTCCACATCAATGCCTAGGGGGCAGAAGGTCGGGGGCAAGGCGGCATTGCCCCCCTCCCCCGGAAAAAAAAAAACAAAAAAATTTTTTTTTTGCTCAACTCAGACAAATTTGTGAGAAACTCGGAATTCGACAAATCGGCTCGTAACTTTTTTTCCAAGACTCTGATCAAAAACCTTAATAGAAGCCGTCCTGTGGACAATTACTAGGCGCGCCTACGTGCCAAATTTCAAGTGCCGCTGACGTCGGGGGCCGGCGCTAGCCGCGTTTTCCCGACGAAAACGTGGCCCAAAGTCCGAGGCGTACACCGGCTCTCAGGATGATGGGCGGCACTTGAAAATTTGCACGTAGGTCCGCCTCATAGTTGTGAACAGAAGTTGCTTCGGCCACTTTGGCGTCAGACTTGAAATACGGGCGTGGGCAGCCGATGTCTGACACGGTCGGGCGAGCCGAGCTTCAACACAGGGGAGGCATGTCCGATTCCCGCCGGTCCGAGTAGTCTCCTTTACCGGGAGGTGACAGAGCGCCGGACGGGTGGGCGATGCGGCCGCGACGGGAGGTGATTCTCACCTCTCGGCCGGCCGTCCGCAGACCCGACACCCTCTCTCCCATTCCCTGGCTCCTTTTATCTGGGACTTGGAAAAAAAAATTTTTCGAAAAATTTTTTTTTTGTCAGCGTGTAGTCCGCTAATTTTCCAGCCAACCTGTGGAAACGGATTCGATTTTTTTTCAAAAACAAAGGAATGGCGTGGGAGAGAGTGCGGACTCACCTCTCGGCTCGGCCGTCGGCAGACCCGACACCCTCTCTCCCATTCCCTGGCTCGGAAAACCCGGAATTTCACAAATCGGCTCGTAACTTT
>Ga0224501_10004113_pt1 | contig 11476 bp, 14 predicted proteins | sample SF_Oct11_sed_USG_4_FD_169105 | JGI IMG/M metagenome (GOLD analysis project Ga0224501, IMG submission 169105) | Sediment microbial communities from San Francisco Bay, California, United States - SF_Oct11_sed_USGS_8_1 | ecosystem: Environmental > Aquatic > Marine > Sediment | place: USA...
GAGTTGGCGGGGGAAATCTACCTGAAGGCGAGGAAGGTCGACGCCCGCGTGCCCCTGCTGAGGATAGTGAGCGTGGGAGACGTCTCGCTGGAGGAGACCAAGAAGCTGTACCAGGTGGCTAGGGAGATCATAATGGTCATGACGAGGGCCATGGAGTACTACGGCACCGTTTCTCAGGAGTTGAAGGAGGCCGCGGGCAGGGGAGTGTCGGTCAGGGTCTTGATGATGTCGGGCAAGAACCTCGGTGACGACGACCGGAGGGCAAGGGACGGCATCATAAAGAAGATCAAGGAGGAGCTGGGGGGGTCCGTCGAGGTCCGCGTCTCCGACGAGGTGATCCTCAGGGGGTGCGTGATCGACCCGGAGGCTGGGGGGCGCGCCCTTTTCCTCGTAGAGGAGGTCGGTGTGCCGTTCTTCCTCAGGGAGGCGGCGATAACCTCCCACCCCGGGGTCGTCAAGGGGCTGGCGAGCATGTTCGAGCTCAACTGGAGGTTCAACACGGCCGAACCGGACTTCGCCTAGCCCACTTGTAGAATACACCACTCATTGATACGTTATTGTACACTAGATCATTGAATCCTATCTCTACGTATGATCATTAAGCGTTAAGTTGTGTAGGTTTCTATGCATAGGATTTTTTGTTCTTAAATTTTATATATTCTCCAAATTGTTATGGGAGATAACGATGAGTATAAAGAATTCACGCAGCATTATCAGGAGCAGGAAGGGCCTCACCGAGGTCGTCACTGTCCTCATCCTGGTGGCCTTCTCCGTGCTCCTGACTCTAACGGCGATCATCTACACGAATGGCGTCACGCGCGCCCGGATGAGTAGCACGGGCCAGGAGGACGTGCGGTTCCACAAGGAGCACGCCTGGGTCGAAACCATGGCGAACGGCACGGATCGGGCCGTGGTCGCCTTCAAACTCCACAACCTCGGGGGCAAGAGCATCTCCATCCAGACGATTGACATCAGGGGCACAGAGATGGACTGGGCGGACGTCTACTACCACGTGATCAACAGGACCAGCGAGGGCACGCTGCTTTACAGCGAGCTCTACTACTTCGACTGGGCCTCCCTGGTCGGCTCAAACGTCACCATTGACGGCTACAACTATTCGCAGGCAGCTGGCAACGTGTGGGTCAATGCAGGGGACATCACGATAATCTATGTCCAGGCCCCTCCCATAATCTACAAGGACAACATCGGTCAGCCGATCACCCTGGCCGTGAGCACGGTGCATGCGAACTACATCACGGAGATCGTCGTGGAGCACACCGGCTAGATGCCGAGCCCCCCAAAATTATATTTGAAAAAGGGCTTGTGGGCCGAGGTGCCCCCTTGAACCTACGAGCCCATAGATCTGGGTTGTCGGGTTCAATTTGACCATGTTTAGAGCTGGACTCTTTGAACTCTTCTAAAATTCTGAATGTATGCTGATTGTGAACGCCGTCAATACCAGGGTATGGACTCCTCTTCCTCGGGCTCATCGATCGGGAAGTCTTCGTACACGAACTCCTGTTCGTCGAGGTCGAGGTGCTCTTCCTCGGTCTCGCAAGAGCCGCAGAACTCGTGGCCACACTTACTGCAGCTTATCCTCGGGTCGTTGAGGGCCCCGCATTCGGAGCACACGAAGTCCACGGTGTTCCTCGCGCCGCACTCGGCGCATTTGTACCTGAAGTTGTTCTGCGCTCCGCACTCGCAGCAGGTCCATTTCATGCGAATCCTGGTCCTTCCCTTTCACTCCGGGGATGCCAATTATCCCGTAAAAAGCCGGGAATGGGTATTGAAAAAAGGATTATGGAGTCTTTATCTATAATCCAAGGATAAACTTCGATGGGCCGGAAAGGCATCCTGATCTAGGCTGAGAAGACCCTGAATTTATCCCTCTTAGCCTTGCATATCGGGCAATGGTCGGGCGCCTCACCCTCGACCGTGTGGCCCCAGACACTGCACACGCAAACGGAGCCAAGTTCGAGGTCGCCTCCGGAGTCCGCGGTTTCCTTCGCCCTCCGGAAGAACGCCGCGTGGGTCTTCTCCGCCTCCCAGGCTTACCGGAAGCTGATCTCTGCGGCGTACTCCTTCTGCATGTGGGCGACCTCCAGATAGGCCGGGTACATCTCGTTCATCTCGAAGCCCTCGCCGTCGATGCCGATCTGGAGGCCCTCCGGTGTGGCCCTGGAGCCGAAGCCGGCCACTGAGACGGTGACGGCGTCCCCCTTGCTCGTGATGTTCCTGTAGTGGTTGGAGGCGTGGACCCTCTCCGCGTAGGCGACAGCCCCGAAAAGCCTCGCTATGTTGGGGAGCCCCCGTTCCTCGGCCCTCTACGAGTAGATGCCGCACCTCATGTGGGCCTGGCTCTCCCCCGCGTAGGCGCTCCTGAGGTTCTCCTCGGTCACCGGTCTGACCATCTGTGTTCATCAACCCCCGGGAACTGGCGTTTTCAGCCGTTTCTCATAAGCCTTATCTTCTCATAACCGATCGTATCAAAGATTCTCAACTGAAGGGGTATAGAGAGTGATAGAGATCAGGTTCCACGGGATGGGCGGCCAGGGGGCTGTGATGGGCGCCCTGATCTTCGCTGAAGCCGCCTTCTCCGAGGGGAAGTACGCCCAGAAGATACCCGTCTACGGGGGCATGAGGCGCGGGGGGGACGTCACAGTCTTCCTGAGGCTCGACGACAAGCCGATAAGGAGGACCAGCGGCATCTACGAGCCGGACGCAATCGTCGTCCTCGACCCGGCGCTGACGGCCCACGGTGAGACGCGCAAGGGTTTGAAGAGGGGCGGCGTGGCAGTGCTCAACGAAGAGCGGGACCCCGGCGAGGTCGACCTGGGGGTCAGGCTGTCGAAGGTCGCGACGGTCCCGGCGAGCAACATCTCCACCGAGGTGTTCGGGTCGAGGCCCATACCGATAACGAACACCATAATTCTTGGCGCGATAGCAAAGGCGACCGACTGGGTAGAGCTCGAGTCCCTGTTCGAGCCCATCAGACACACCTTCCCGGGACGCATCGGCGAACTGAACGTCGGCGCCTGCAAGAGGGGGTACGACTCTGTGAGGGTGAAGGAGGCCTAGTGGATGAGCCAGATGGTAAGGGCCTTCAGGCCGACGGTCGACAAAGACAAGTGCGTAAAGTGCGGCAACTGCCAGACCTACTGCCCCGAGGGGACGGTGATGCTGAGGGACGGTGAGGAGGTCGTCTTCGACTACCGGTTCTGCAAGGGCTGCGGCGTCTGCGCCAACGAGTGCCCGGTGGACGCGATCAGCATGGTGAAGGAGGCCTAGGGATGTCATTCACGAGGATGATGGAGGGGAACGAGGCCGCGGCGTGGGGCGCGAGGCTCAGCCGTGCCGAGGTCGTGCCGGCTTACCCGATAACGCCCCAGACGGAGGTCATCAGCCACATAGCGACGTTCATTGCCGAGGGGAAGATGAAGGCCCAGTACATCAAGGTCGAGGGGGAGCACACCGCCATGGCCGCCGCAGTGGGCGCGTCCGTGGCCGGCGCCCGGGTGTTCACCGCGTCCGCTTCCCAGGGGATCGCCTACATGGAGGAGGCCCTCTGGATGCCGCCCGGAAGGAGGCTCCCCATCGTGATGTGCATGGTCAACAGGGCGCTGGCCCCCATCGGGGGGCTGAGGCCGGACCACAACGACTCCCTCATGCAGAGGGACAACGGCTGGATACAGCTCTACTGCGAGAACAGCCAGGAGGTCCTGGACACCATAATAATGGCGTACAGGATCGGGGAGGACAGGAGGGTCTACCTGCCGGTGGCCCCCTGCTACGACGGCTACTTCGTTTCCGCCACAGCCACCCCGACGACCGTGCCGGACCAGGCGGAGGTCGACGAATTCCTCCCGCCCTATGTTCACGAGATGTACTCCCTGATGCCCGAGACCTACAGGCCCAGGCCATTCGAGATGAACATCGCCAAGGGGAGGTACGAGGTCCAGCAGGCCCACGAGAGGGCGAAGGCGGTCATCGAGGAGGTCGACGTTGAGTACTCGAAGAGGTTCGGCAGAGGATACGACGGGCTCCTTGAGGAGTACGCCTGCGACGACGTTGACGCCGTGCTGATGACCATGGGCTCGATGACGGGGACGGCGAGGGACGTCGTTGACGAGATGCAGGCCTCCGGCAAGAGGATCGGGCTCCTCAAGCTCAGGGGGTTCAGGCCCTTCCCGACCGAGGAGCTGCAGGGGCTGGCTAAGAGGTTCCACGCCATCGGGGTCGTCGACAGGAACACGAGCTACGGCTCTGCGGGCGGCGGGATCGTCTCGATGGAGGTTGCCCGGGCGCTCTACCCGCTGGAGGACAGGCCCCTGCTGCTCAACTTCCACGTGGGCCTTGGCGGCAGCGACGTGACGATGCGCCAGATAGGCTACATGGCGGACAAGACCCTTGAGGCGGTCGAGAAGGGCAGGGTGGAGAAGGCGGTCGACTGGGTCGAGCTGGTCGACCTCGGGGAGGTGATGTAGTATGGAGATCAACCGCCAGTTCGACGAGTACTACGAGAATAGCTACATCCAGGGAGGCACGGCGTGCTGCCCGGGGTGCGGGGGGCCGCTCTTCTGGAGGATGACCCTCGAGGCCCTTGGCCCGAAGACGATCATCTACGGGGACGGGCCCTGCGCCTACTGCGCCATAAGGAACATAAAGCTCCCGAACTTCGGGATACACTTCTCCTTCGTCGCCGACGGCTCAACCGGCATCCTCGCCGCCCTGGCCGCAAAGGGGAGGGAGGACATAACGGTCGTCTCCTCGGGCGGCGACGGGGCCATCGGGGACATCAGCTTCGGGAAGGTCTCCGCGGCGGCAGAGCGGAACGAGAACATGATCCAGATCTGTGTCGACAACGAGGCCTACATGAACACGGGCATCCAGAAGAGCGGGCTGACCCCCTTCGGGGCCTGGACGACGACGACACCCCTCGGGAAGGAGGCCCCCAAGAAGGAGATACCGCTCATCATCGCTCAGCACAGGGTTCCCTACGTGGCGACGACCTCGGTCGCTTACCCGAGGGACCTGCAGGCGAAGCTGAAGAAGGCGAGTGGCATCCAGGGCTTCAAGTACCTTCACACGGTAATCCCCTGCCCCACGGGCTGGCGTTTCGACCCGGCGAAGAGCGTCGAGGTCGTCCGCCTAGGGGTCGAGACGTGGGTCTGGCCCCTCTACGAGATCGAGGGCGGCGTCCTCAGGGTGACGCTGAAGCCGAAGCAGCGGCCCGTGGAGGACTACCTCAAGGCGCAGAACAGGTTCAGGCACCTATCGGACGACCAGATCAAGTTCATCCAGAGCGAGACGGACACCAGGCGCAAGCGGCTGCTCGAAAACGACGGCAAGAGGATCATCCTGTAGCCACCGTTACACCCTTTTTATCACTTCGTTCGTACGGGTTCTCGACCAGATAGTGTTAATTGGACCGCCACCCTCTCAAGGCTGATGGCCGATCTCGCGGTCGTAGGACACATAGCCATCGACAGGATCATCGACGCCCGGGGTGAGAGGTCCCAGCTCGGAGGGCCCCCGACATACATCTCCCTCGTCGCAGACGCGCTCGGGGGATCGGTCGAGGCGGTGACCAAGGTCGGGGAGGACATCCCGCCCGAGTTCGTAGAGAAGCTGCGCCGGCTTGGAGTCGACCTCGGGGGGATGGTGGTCGAGGGGGCCGAGACGACCCGATTCGTGCTGGACTACCGAGGCGCCGAGAGGAGCCTGAGCGTCAGCAGCGTCTGCGAGGCGATCGGCCCGGAGGACGTGCCGGAGCTGCCCGGGGCTGTCCTGATCGCCCCCATAGTGGACGAGATACCTCAGCCGACCGCGTCCAGCATCGACGCGGAGCTGATCGCGTTGGACCCCCAGGGCTTCCTGAGGGAGGTCCTCGAGGACGGCCGGGTTCAGCCGAGGCACTGGTTCGACGCGGGGCTGCTGAGGAGGCTGACCGTCTTCAAGTCGTCCGACGAGGAGTTGAGGCTCATCACCGGGGAGGCTAACCCTCTCTGGGGCCTGGAGAAGCTTTTGAGGCTCGGGGCCAAGGTGGCGATGGCGACGAGGGGCGGCGAGGGCGCCCTTCTGGCGACGGGGCGGCAACGGTTCAGGGTCCCAGCGCTGCGCGTTAGGAGGGCTTTGGACCCCACCGGGGCGGGGGACGCTTTCATGGGCGGATTCCTGCTGGAGTACCTGGACGGGGAGGAACCGCTGTGGTGCGCCTCGATGGGCGCGGCCGTGGCCTCCTGCGTCGTGGAGACCCTTGGGGCGCGTTTCGATGCCTCGAAACAGGAAGCGAGGAGGCGCGCAGAGGAGATCTACGACGGCGCCGAGCGGATCTAGGCGAATCTCTGCTTGGCTATCCAGTACACGCCGAAGGCGACGGCCAGGCTGATCAGCAGGTTTCCGAAGACGCCGAAGAACCCGCCCACGGTGGTTAGCCCTGAGGCCGCCGCTCTGGCCTCATCTGCGGCGGCTTTTGCTGCGTCGGCGGCGGTTTTGGCGGCCGAAGACGTCTCGCCTATTGCCTCTTGCTCCGTGGTGATCGATGCCTCATCTTCTTGGAGGGTTCCCCCCTCCGCCGTGACGTTCTCCCCGGGCCGCTCGACTTCGAGTGTCTCGTACCGCATGGGGGTCAACCGGCTGGGGACGACCGAGATCAGAATGTAGCCTAGGGCTATCGCGAGCACCGCATAGGTGTAGGGCTTGTGTCCCATCATCACGCTCCCCCTCCCGGGCCTCGTCGACGGCTGTCCTCCGGGGCCTTCATCGAAATAGACTGTACGTGGGCATATTTAGTACTACATTTTAGAACAGTTGGGCCGGTGCTTTGATCGTGAATGGATCGGCCGCGGCCCCTGTTCTGCTTTTTCGAACGCATCCGGGGGCCCCCTTTAACCCGGTTTCTCTCTCCATATGCGTATGGTCTCGTACCAGAGGACGATGGAGGGGACTGCCCCCAGGATTACAGTGGTTATGTACTGCCTCGAGGGGTTGGGCGGGAACTGGATGAGGTAGGTGACGAGCATCGTGGTCACGAGGACGGCGTGGAACAGGAACCGGGGGAGCATGACCCCGCCGAGGGTGACGAACTGCCTGAGCACCCCAATCTTCACCTGCCGGACGAGGCTGTACTCTCCCCTTATGTTGTCCACGAGGCCGAGCTCCTGGAGCTTGTTCAGGTGGTAGGCGGAGACGCTCGGGCTGCTGAACCCGAGGGACCTCTGGACCTCCCTCACCCCGACCGTCGGGTCGTTCGACTTGATCAGGTACATGTAGACCAGGAGCGTCTTCCCCTTCAGCTCGGCCTCGATGGCCTCATCCTCCATACGCAGCCCTCCAAACATTAGAGCGGAAATCCAAATAAAACACTTGGCCGGGGGGCTCAGCCGCCCAGGAGGTTGAGGACGGCGAGGGAGGCGTGGATGGCCTCCTCTGTCCTCACGGTCTCGCACCCCTGGTCGGGTATCGTGTTAACGGAGTAGTGGAACACCTCCTGGATCCCCAGTTTGTCCCTGGCGAGTAGCTCCTCCACGCCGTTCCTGGGAGAGCCGAACGCAACGAGTACGTTCCTCGCCTCCCTCCAGCGTGCCCTGAGCTGCGGCTCCACCTGGGTGAAGGATGCACCGTTTCGTGAAGTTGCTACGGTGAGGTCGAACTCCTTCCTCTGCGCCAGGCTCCCGAGGCTCCCGTCAGCCACGTGCACGCCGTACCCCCAGTACTGGGGGACCTCACTCCTGCCGACGAACCTGCCCGCCAACTCGGGTGAGGTGTCCTCGACCTGGACCGTGGCCCTGCTCCCGATCGACGGCGCCCTCCCCCTGGCCCTGAGGGGTCTCTCGACGCCGATCTCGACGAGGAAGACGCCCTCCTCCTCCGAGATGACCACCCCCTCCCTGTACTCCCCCTTTTGGAGCCTGTCCGAGTGGTCCTCGAGCGGGTGATGGGGGGTCCGGAGGGGCGGCAGGACGCCGGCGTAACTCAGCTCGGGCCTCCTGCTGAAGAGCCGCCTCCTGAGGTACTGGGGGGTCTCCGCATAGCTGAGTACGAGCCTGATGAGCTGGGACTCGTCTGGGCGGTCCCGATAGATGTGGATGTCGTCGACCCGGTAGATGGCCGCCGCCCTCGCCACGTGGCCGATGACGCTCGTCTTCTCCCTGGGATGGGAGACCTCGGAGACGAGTGAGGAGGAGACGGCTATCGAGAGCCTCGCCACCCTCCGGCCGGGGCCTATCGAGGGCCTCCCTCCCGCTTCAGCCTGGGCCAGGAGGGCCAGCCCGTCTTCACGAACCGCTCGCGGCGTTCGAGGTCCTCTTGGACCCATAAGAGGAAGGAGTCGAAGCCCCTCATCCCGGCGACCTCCCGCTCCCCGCCGACGCCGAGCCGGACGAGGCTCCTGATGTACTCCCTCTCGGCGAGCTCCTGGGTCGGCCCGGTTATCCTGACCCGCGTGATCTTGAACCCCCCGGCCTCCAGTTCTTCCCTCACCTTCGACAGGATGTACCCGGAGCATACGCGAATCGGCTCCGCCCTCGTGACTTTTAGGGCCTCGATCCCACGCTGGACTATCTCGACCGCCTTGTCGAGGTATCGCTTCTCCTCGAAAGCCCCCTGCCTGAATAGCTCCAGGGGCACCTCTCCCGCGTAGTGCTCCCCGGTCTCGACCCGGCGCATCACTATGACCGCGCCGCCAAGCAGGTCGCCCCAGCCTGATTGACGCCCTCATGGGGTATCGTCCAGCTCGACGACCATACCACTCCGCGGAAACATGAAAGCCGGGCCATCTATAAAAGTTGGAGGCCGGTTCTAGACTCGCTTGAGCTCGTCGATGGCTCCCATCGAGCTCGGGTCTTTCCCGTAGAGGAGCCCGAGGTAGGTCGAGGTGTAGTCGCCGGTGTAGAGGACGGAGAGCATCCTCGCCAGCCTCCCCCGGCCCCTCGCCCTCACCTCGACGATCCCCCCGACCCGCCCCTCGAAGAGGGCCCTGAACCGGTCGATCTTCTGGGCTATCCTATTAGTCTCCCCCGAGTCTCTGATGAAAAGAAGGCATAGGGGCTTCAGCACCTCGTCGGGGGCCTCACAGCCGAGCACCGCGTTGTGGAAGAGCTCGGGGAACGAGCCGGATCCGGCCGGGACCTTGCTGTTCTCGTTGAGCTGCGTCCTGAGCCTGTAGGCCACACCCTCGAACAGCGGCGGCCCGTGTACGAAGGGTATCTTCCCCCTGAGGCTCAGGGCCAGCCTCTTGGCCGGGTTTTCATCGGCGGGGACCTCGGGCACCATCTCGTCCCTGAGCCCTCCGAGCACCTCGATCGCCTCGTCGACCTCCGCCCACGGACGCCCCACCAAGCCCAGCCTGTTCAGCGTGGCCGCTACGGCGAAGAGCTGGTACGGGAGGGCGGCCCTAGGCCTCAGGCCTCCCGGGATCGAGATGAGGGGCAGGCCGTGCTCCCTCGAGAGCCTCTCGAGCGCCCCCCCTGAGGTCAGGGCCACGATGGAGGAGCCCCTCCTCATGGCCTCTCGGAAGGCGGATAGGGTCTCCTCGGTGTTCCCGGAGTAGCTCACCGCGAACACCAGCGTGTTCTCGTCGACGAACCCTGGGAGGTCGTACCTCCTTGAAACGACCATGGGGACCTCGGACTCCCTCGAAAGCCACTCGGCGGCGAGCTGGCCTCCTATTGCGGACCCTCCTACGCCGATAAACATCACCGCCTCGAAGACCTTTTCCGGGAGGCCCCCGAGGGGTACCGCTTCAGCGATCTCGATGCCCCGTCTGCAGTACCCCGGGAACCCGCGTACTGCATCCAACATCCCGCCTCTGTCCAGCCTCCGGAGCCCTTCGAGGTCGTCGAGAACCTGATCCATCAACCATTATCTCTGCTCTTTTAAGATAAAACCTCCCCCGATCTCTGTTGCAGCGGAAAAATGGGGGATCTATCCTTGATATCTGGAATTAACCGATCTGTTTTTGAAAATAATTGGAGTGCCCCGGGGACGCAGGGTTCCTCTAGCTCTCCACGACTATGGCGCCCACCGGGCACGCGGCCTCGCAGGCCCTGCACTCGATGCACTGGTCCTCCTGGGCGACGAGGACCTTCTCGCCGTCGAACTCGAAAACGCCCATGGGGCAGGTGTTCACGCAGGTCTGGCAGACCGTGCAGACGTTCTCGTCGAGGGTGATGCTCGGCATTCTTCATGACACCTCTCGGGAATCCACTGATATTGCGGTTTTCCGTATTAAAGACTTGAGGTGCCCGGCCTACCCCTCCCCAAAGGAGGCGAGCGCCTGCTCGATGCGCTTCAGGGCCTGGCCCCTCCTCCTGAGGCGGTCCTCCCTGCGCCGCTCGTAGTCCCTCCTGGAGACCCGCCTCGCCCTAAGCCTCACCTCCAGGTTCCTGAGGTCGCCGTCGATCCTCTCGAGCTCCTGCTCCGCACGCCTGATCTCCGCGAGCCTGTCCCTGAGTTCCGGGTCCTCGGCCTCTAGGTCTCTGCCCATCTGCCTCAGGGACCTCGCGAGGTCGCCACTCCTGCGGTTGATCTCAGCGGAACGCCTGTTGAACTCGTCGGCGCTAATCGCCCCGTCGTTGAGCTCCTTCTGCATGCCGTCTAGCTCCTTGAGGAGGGATATCCTCTCCCCGTACTTCTCCAGGAAGTCCGACAGCCCCGGCCTCTCCACCGCAGCCGGTTTGACCTCGACCGCCCGCCCCCGCCTCCTCAGGAAATACACGGACCCTACGGCACCGGCAGCCACGAGGAGCAGGGCGATGACCCTGAGATAGGGTCCCAGGGGAGACTGTTTGAACACCACAGCAATCTCCGGCCTCTCCGACGGGAGAAACGCCCCGAGCTCGATCTGAACCTCGATCAGGGAGTCGACCCTCCTCGTGGACGAACCCCCCGGCTCGGAGGCGGTGAAGCTCCCGCCCTCAGGGAGGGCGACTACAGCAGAGAGCTCCCGGATGTAATGAGGGAACCCGTCCATTTGATACGAGAGCCTGGACTCTCCGCCCCCCTCGGTGACGTATCCTCCCTTCGGCATGGAGTACGAGATCGTGAAGACCCACCTGTCGAAGGCCCTGAACGACGAACGGGGTGTGACGTAGCAGTCTATGTAGTCGGCCTCCCCCGAAGCCTCCTTCGTCGAGGCCGTTAGGGGCCCGACCCCGTCCCTTGCGCGCACGTCGGAGGCATCCGAAGGGAGCCTCAGATGGAAAGTGTTGATCCAGTCGCCGGTGTTTATCAGCGTGTAGACGTCCTCCAGCCTGAGGTCGCCCTGTCTTATGTTGATGTGCCTCTCGAGCCGCTGGCAGTCCAGCAGGTACTCTTCTTCGATGGACGGCGCGTACTGTATCGACGCGTTGACGTTGCTGAGGGGCCCGATCCCCTCCGACACGTGGTCCAGCACCCAGGTCTCCTCCGGTGCTGATTCTGTGAAGTTGAGGGGCGAGATGACAGATATGAACTGTGCTTGCGGGGGGAGCTCGGC
>Ga0224501_10004114_pt1 | contig 11475 bp, 12 predicted proteins | sample SF_Oct11_sed_USG_4_FD_169105 | JGI IMG/M metagenome (GOLD analysis project Ga0224501, IMG submission 169105) | Sediment microbial communities from San Francisco Bay, California, United States - SF_Oct11_sed_USGS_8_1 | ecosystem: Environmental > Aquatic > Marine > Sediment | place: USA...
GGAGTTCATGAGGACGATACGGGAGGTCACCGCCGAAAACGACATCCCCCTGATATTCGATGAAGTGATGGTCGGTTTTCGCTGGGGCAACACGGGCTGCGCACAGGGCTACCTGGGGGTCAGACCGGACATAACGATACTCGGGAAGGTAATAGGGGGCGGGGCCCCTGTCGGCGCCTACGGGGGCAGGGAGGACATCATGGAGCTGGTGTCCCCACTCCACGGCGGCAGCGCCCGGGAGCGAGTATACCAGAGCGGAACTTTCAGCGGGAACCCGTTCACGGCCTCCGTTGGGCATGCGACGATGAAATACATAGACGAGCACGAGGACGAATTGTACAGCCACATCAATCACATCGGAGACGACATAAGGGGAGGATTGAAGGATACGGTGGAAGATCTGGGAATCCCTGTGCAGGTCGTGGGCAAGTTCTCGGTCTGGGAGGCGCAGTTCGTAGACAGACCGTACAGGAACCTGAGGGAGTTCTTGAGGGCCGACAGGGAGAGGTTGCGGAGAAACGACCTGGAGTTGATAAACAGGGGGGTCTTCAAGCTGCCCGGGCACTTCTCGTTCACGTGCCTGGCGCACACCGATGAAGACGTCGAAAAAATACTCGAAGCGTACAGGGAATCTTTGGCTCGCTCATAGTTGAACAAGTAAATATAAATTTGAACTCACTCCTGCCGGGAGGTCTAGCCCGCGCCTTGGAGATCCTGAAGGTGGAGGATGTCCTCGACCACGCATCGGGGAAGGGCTAGGGCCCGGGTTTTTTCGCGACGAGGATCATTCCGTTCGTGTCGGTGTTGAGGGGCTTGAGGTCGTAGCCTCCGTAGCTTGCTTGGTAAGTCCACCCACAGCCCTCGACGAGCCCCTTCAGCTCGTGGAGGGAATAGACTACGTGGTCTAGCTCGATCGTGTCCAGGTGCTCCAGGTCGCCGTCCCTCTCCTGGTACCATTTCCAGACGTTGAACATCCGGGACGACTCCAGGTCCAGCCTTCTTTCGGCGATCTGGACCCTCCCGTCCGGCCACCGGAAGAAATCCCTCGCCTGGAAGTGGCGGACCAAATAGTCCCTGTTGACGGTGCCGACGACAAGGACGCACTCGGGGGCCGCGAGCCCCAGGAGCTGCGTGAAGATCTCTTTGTCCGTCTCCCGGTCCCAGTACCCCATTGAGGTAAACAGGTTGACCACGGCGTTGAAGGCGCCCCCGAGGCCCTTCAGCAGCTTACTGATCTCCCTCATGTCCCCGACCATGAACTCGACGCGATCGGCGACTCCCCTCTCCTTCGCCAGCTCTCTAGCCCGAGAGATGAATGTGGGGGAGAGGTCGACCCCGACCACTCTGAAGCCCTTCTCGGCCAGCAGCACCGAGTGGCGCCCGATCCCGCAGGCCAGGTCCAGGACCCTGACTCCTATCGGTACCCGGTGCTCCGAGAAGATGCTCATCAAGCCTTCTACCTCGGCCTCCGCCCTCTCGACGAGCGTCTCCAAGGTCTCCCTGTAGAACTGCGCTTGGTCGATGAACATCCTCTCGGTCCAGTGCCTCCCCATATACATCGACCGGGAGTACCTCGTTTATTCGGATATTAAAGGTTCAAGCTCTGGGATCATGTCGATCAATGGTTTAGATTGATAAATTTCGGCGCATAAGGGGACGGCAAACTTATAAACTGAAAAGGGGGTTTATGGGTACACCCAGTTTAGGAGGTATGAGTGTGTATCACCGGGACTGGACAAGGATCTCCTCCTGACGGAGGACCTCGCACACGAGATAGAAAACAGTGTTCTGCCAGACCTCCCAAAACCCTCGCAACCGCTTCTTGCGGTTAGAAACAAATACCGTGAAGATACAAGGCTGGAGGCCATTTTTCCAAACATGGCTTCAATGCTAAATGTTGATCGGGAAAAGGTCGTGCAGGCGCCGGAAAAGGGGCGGAGCATACAGTTTCACTGGAGGTCATGTATCTGTGGCGGACGTGACCAACAACGGGAGGCGGTGGGATGCAGGATCTAAAGGTAGTTGTGAAGGAGATCAGGGGGGTCTGCGACACGATGGAGGTCGGGGACCACTTCATTGTGAGGGGCGGCAGGCTGAGCATACCGGAGGGCCACTTCTGCTACTGGGCTCTCCAGAGCATCCTGCCGCTGCTGCCGGCGAAGCAGAGGAACATCGTCGAGCCGGGGGACTGGATCCCCCGGACCTGGGAGGTCGAGTGCCCGGACCCCAACGGGCAGGTCATCCTGAGGATAGTCCCCATCGAGCCGGAGTAGTGGTCACTGATTCCACTCTTTGAAAGCACCTTCATAATTTCAATATTTTTTTCGTGAGCCTAGACCTTTTTAATCCCTGTTCAAGATTTTTTATTACTTGTTCAAAAATGTAGTATTTTATCCTATGAAATGGTGTATTGCTTGTGAATGATGAAAAAGATAGAAACCTTTACCTCCGTGTTTTTCTTTCTCTTCCTTGTGGGTTGCCTGGCGGTCTCCTGCTCTGCCGATCTACCCTATATTATGAGCGTGAGGGAGATGACCGAGAAGGCGGACGTCATCCTAATAGGCGAAGTCGAGTCGGTGCTTCACTGCCCCGCCTCTTTCGAGGACATTCCACACATGCACAGGCAGGTTATCATATCCGTTGAAAAGTATCTGAAGAACCCCCAGGAATCAACAAAGGTAACGGTTGTCGCCCGCGGAGCCACAGTGGGCAACACCACTATGTGGGTCGAGGATCAGCCCGAGTTCGAGGAGTCCGAGAGGGTGCTCCTCTTTCTTAGTGATGACCCTGGCTTCCTAAAGGAAAATCCCCACGGCTTCTTTCAGGTCCTGGGAGAATGCCAGGGCAAGTTCACCATAGATGGGAACAAGGCTGTGAGCGAACTAGGGCTGGAGGTGGAGGATGGCGAAGTTGTAGGCTCGGTAAAGTTCACGCTTTATCCTAAGAAACAGACAAGCAATCTGTATTTACTCTTCTTCGCGGCACTCATTTGCATCATGTTGGTTGTCATATATTACAAGAGATATCTCTGATTCATCTTCCCTATCAGATACTGTAAGATTTGACATGCATAACATTTACTTCCTCTTCTGGCATGGGGGCTCTGATAAGTTTAAATAAGTACTTAAACCGTCAGCGAGATGTTTCTTCAGGATGGCTTAAATGGGCGTTGAGAGGCTCCTGGGCCTCTTGAGGGGCCGCAAGGTCAACTTCCACCTCGTCGGAGGCTCCACGAGCCTAGTAGAACCCTCGCTCTATCCTTTCAGGACCGGCGAGGTCCCTGTCCTGTTCGACAGGGTCGATGGTCAGGGCGAGGCCCTCGACGGCTACAGCAGCGGTCTAAGGTCCATAGTGCGACCGGGAGTTGGTGATCTTTGGTTCAAGGCCAAGGCCATTGGGATACCCTCGGGGAGTTCGAGGCCCATGTGCGCCGATGGGAACATCTATACCTACTACTTGTCCGAGGCCTACATCGGGACCGGGAGGCTGATCTGGGGGTTCTCGACGGTCGATGAGGCAGAGAACGAGATCTCCCGGATGGTCGAGGCCAGGGAGCTAGGGCTCCCCTCGGCGAAGCCTGTGGGGCTGGGGCATTACAGCAACGTCAGGGTCCTCGACTACAGGGACAGGGTCGAGCTGTTCAAGATGCTCGGTTCGACGCCCAGGGAATCCTTGCTCGAGCGATTCAGGGGTTCCAGCAGGCCCGTGGAGGCGGCGTGCGTCTTCACCGCACAGCCGACGGACGTGAGGGCGGACGAGATCCTCTATGGCTTCCTCCACCCCCTCGTCCACGAGGTCCTGGACCCCCGCGACTGCAGGGATTTCCTCGGGTGGCTGGGCTCGTGCTGCGGCCTGAACCTGAGGATGCACCACGACGCCGGCATCCTCCACGGCACCATTCCCAAGTACGGGGGCTTCATGACGAACTCCCACACGGCGAACCACCTCGTGGACGAAGAGGGCACGTACACGACGGACTACCACATGGCCTACAGGAGCGGGGACAGGGACCTCAAGAGGGTCGAGGCCTTCTTCCTCGCGAGCCTCATGAACCCCCTGCCCAGGGCCGAGGAGGCGGCCGGCGAGGTATTCAGGCAAGACAGGCCGCTGCTCTTCGAACTGCCCGTTGAGAACGACTTTCCCCTTTCATACGAGAAATACCAGGACCCGTTTTTCAGGCCGAAGGGCCAGTGCGAGAAGTTCACGGAGGCGTTCGTTGATGGCGTGGCATACGGCTACAACAGGCGGAAGGTGAGACACGTGGAGGCGAAGCTAAGGAGGGAGACCCTGTTGAAGGTAGCCGCATGCAAGAAGGAGCTGTTTCGGCTCCTGGGGTTCCCGGAAGGCATGGAGAGGAGCGCAGAGCACGTGGCGAAGAGGCTCGCCGGCCACAGCTTCACGGATGGTGAGTTGAGGGAATCCCTTGGAAGGATCGAGGAGGAGTTAGGGTAAAAAAACCTCTCAATGGCTATTCTGTCTGTGTCTTCAGCCCCTCACCCACTGGCCGTACACGGGGTACTGGCAGCAGATAAACTCGACGAACGCTGGCCTCCCCGACTCGTTCTTCCTGAGGGCCCTCTTCAGGGCGGGGGCGACCTCGTCGGGGTCCTCCACCCTCTCAGAGGCGATCCCCAGGCCCTCGACCGTCCTCGCCGTGTTCACGACGTCGGACAGAGTCACCTTCGACGTGTAGGGTGAATGGCCGGGGCCCCAGAAGCCGGGGCCGTAGCCGCCGAAGGCGGAGTTGTTTATGTGGACGATGGTGACCCCCATCCGGTTCCTGACGAGGGCCTCGTAGTTCCCGACCTGGTAGCCGAAGCCGGCGTCCCCGGTGACGAGGACGACCTGCCTCTCCGGGAGGGCGAGCTTCGCCCCCATGGCGGCGCCGAGGCCGAAGCCGAGGGTGCTCACGTTCCCCCAGCCCATGAACCCGTGGGGGACGAGGGCCTCGTAGACGGTGGAGAGCTGGTCCCTGGTGTTCCCGGACTCGTGGGTGACGAAGCTGTTCCCCCTGTCGAGCGCCTCCATCATCTCGCCGTAGACCCTGTACGGGTTGATCGGCCTCTCGCCCGACGTGAGAAGAGGACCGTACTTATCCATTTTCTCCTTCTTCGCGGCCTCTATCTCCTCTGTGAGCCCGGGGCGCTTCGGCGGGCCCTGCCTCTCCACCTCGGCGGTTAGCTGTCTCAGCACGAGCTTGGCGTCGCCGATGACGGCGTGGTCTGTCCGGTACATCCTGTTGATGTCAGACTCCTCGACGGTGCAGTGGACGATGACCTTACCCCCCGGGTTTGGGATCCTGTGGCCGAATTGGGTGGGCGAAAGGCCGCAGCCTACGGCGAAGACGAGGTCCGCCCCCTTCAGGAACCTCTCGGCGGGCTCCCCCCTGGCCCCCAGGGAGAGGGGGTGGTCCTCGGGGAAGCAGCTCTTCCCCTTCAGTGTCGTGAGGACCGGGGCCTGGGCGAGCTCGGCGAAGCCGAGGAGCTCCTCGCAGGCGTCGGCGTAGAAAACCCCCTGCCCCGCGTAGATCAACGGCTTCTTGGCGGATATGATTGCCCTGGCCGCGGCCTCGATGTCCCCGGGGTCGCCCTGGGACCTCCACCCCTTCATCGGCGCGTAGGGGAACTCGTCCTCGTCGTATTTTCCTAGGCCCCTGGGGAGCTGGAGGAGGACTGGGCCGGGCCTCCCTGACCGGAGGTGGGTGAAGGCCCGCCTCATGAACTCGGGCACCCTCTCGGCCCTGTTGATGTAGCCGCTCCACTTGGTTACGCTCCTGAAGGCGTCGTCGATGTCGAACCTAGGGACCCCGGTCATGTCCGCTGGGACCCCGTCCGTCAGGCACAGCAGTGGCGTGGAGTCCTCGTAGGCCTGGGCGAGGGCGCCGTAAGCCATCTGGATGCCGGCGGGGTTGAGCCCCCCCATGACGGAGCAGACGCCGAAGCGTCTCCCGTTGGAGACTCTGGAGAATCCGTCGGCGACCGCCACCGCGTAGCGCTCGTCCCGGACCATGAAGTTCTCTACGCCCTCCTCGCCGCAGGCGTTGTTGAATATGTTGGTGGGGAAGGTGCCCACCCACTCGACGCCCTCGGCCTTCAGTATCCTGACGAGCCCGTTGGCCGCTTCGACCCTCAATTCGGAACCTCTCGTTAGATGGTGGGCTCGTCCAAGAAAAAACCTGCTGTGTCAGTGCTTTCTGATGCCTCGCCGCTCAGCAGCAGAATCGGTGGACGACCCGCTCCAGTATCCGGGCGGCATTGACGACCGAGTCGACCTCGACGTACTCTACAGCCGAGTGGGCGCCGGATCCGACCGGGCCGAAGGCGACGGCGGGGGTGCCCCTCCCCCAGATGATCTGGGTGTCGAGCCACCCCGAGCCCCCGACGAAGACGGGCCTCTCCCCGGTGACCTCCTCGGCGCAGTCGCTCAGGAGCCGGCACACCTCCTCGTCTGGGGAGACCTCCATGGGGCCCCGGAAGAAGGTGATCTCGTGGCTCCCGTCGAACTTCGGGTCCAGCCCGTGTATCGATGAGAGGAGCCCCCTCATCTCCTCGTCGACCTCCTCACGGGTCTCCCCGGGGATGAGCCTCCGCTCTACCTGGAGCCTGCAGCGGTCGGGGTAGGTGCTCAGCTCCCTGCCTCCCTGGATAGTGGAGGAGTGGACGGACGGGGGCCCCACGAGGGCGTGCCTCCTCCTCATGAGGACCTCGTCCTGGAGGCGCTCCAGGCCCACCTGCACCTTCCCCATCTTGGCTATCGCGTCTACACCGACCTGCCAGGCGCTCCCGTGGGCCGCGACACCCCGGGTCTCCACGTCGACCCAGGCGAAGCCCTTGTGGGCGACCAGTATGTTGAGCTCGGTGGGCTCCCCGACGATGGCGGCGTCCGCCCTGAACTGCTCCACGACCCTCTCCGTGCCGATGCTCGCGTACTCCTCGTCGCATACAGCGGCGACGACAAGGTCCCCTCGAAGCTCCACGCCGGAGTCCACGACGGCCTCCGTGGCCGCCAGGATGGCGGTGAGGCCGCCTTTCATGTCAAACGTGCCCCGGCCGTACATCCTCCCCTCCTCGACGACTGGGTCGAGGGGGTCGATCTCCATGTAGTCGACGCCGACGGTGTCGGTGTGGCCGTTCAGCATCAGGGTTGGCCCGCCTCCGGTGCCCCTCAGGACGCCGACGGCGTTGGGCCTCCCCGGCTCTACCTCCTCGACCCTGGTCTCTAGGCCGATGCCCATCATGAACTCCCCTATATGCTCGGCTATCTCCGCCTCTCCCGGCACCCCCGGCACTAGGGAGGGATTGACGGAGTTGATCCTGACGAGGCCCTTCAGGAGATCGACGGTCTCCGAAGCGTCCACTCGGCTCTCGCACGCGCCCATTTGGTTTCCTCTACTTGGGTTCGGCCCGTGATTCTATAAGGCCTTCGCATGTTGAGGCTGATTCCACTCCGATGTCGGATGCGCGCGCTATGTTTCAAACTCGTGAATCGGTATGGGTTGAGATTTTTTTCTTTGATCTCCTCCTTATTAGAAAAGTTAGATTCAGTACTACTGAAATCCCAACCAGCATTCCTTCTATAAAATCTGAAACAGAGAAGCCAAAACATTCTACATGTAAGAAGCCGATAAGAATGCTCAAAGAGATTGAAAACATTCCCGCGGCCAGCAGCGTGTTCTCATCCTTTATCAGCATCTCTTACACCTTATCCTTCCATTCTTCTGTTGCATGCATCTCAATTGTCCAGCTCACCCGTCCCACTACACTTCCCATTCTTCGTCTTCGAAGCTGAAGATCTCCTCAATGGGCCTCCCTAGGACCGCTGATATCCTCCAGGCGAGCCTCAGGGACGGGTTGTACTTCCCCTTCTCCATGAAGAGGATGGTCTGCCTGGTCACGTCGACCTTTTCGGCTAGAGCCTCCTGCGTCAGGCCGAGCTCCTCCCGAAGCTCCCTGATGCGAGTCTGCATGACCCTCATTCACCTATCCTGTTGTAGTAGAAGAAGGAAGACCCCCAAACGGACATGCTTCCAAGCCCCTGAATCACGAACATAAACGGGAGGATGCTCGTATCCCCTGTGGGTATTAGGTACATCTGGAACAGTGAGGTGAACGATATGAAAAACATGAAAGCGTTTCTGCAAGCCCTATTTATATTCGCTTTAATCCTCTCGTCAGTGCCCTTCCCATCAAAGATTAAGAAGAAGATGGAAAGGCCCCAGAAACTATGATACACTGGATTCACAGTGATCCAGCCGAGTACACCGAGGAAGCCCAAGAACCCTAAGTACCCTATAGGATTTTTCCTCATTCCACAACCACCATTGTAAACTATTTCTAACGTTAGAAATAGATTACGTAAGAAATATTTAACCTTTCCGTATTGCGCACATGATCTCGTACCCGTTTCGAGAATATTCTTTTCAATGCATCCCATGTTTAAAGAACATAAGGGGGGCGATGGTGGGGAGAAAGGAACTGCTCGCATACTGTGGGCTATACTGTGGAGACTGTCTGGGCTACACGGGCGTGATCGCCGACGCGGCGAGAGGCTTCAAGGCGGTGCTTGAGAGGTACAGGTTCGATATGACCGCGAAGGGTGTCTTCCCCGAAGAGTTGAAGAACTACGACGCGTTCCGCGAGACGCTCGGGTTCATGGCCTGCCTGAGGTGCCCTCGGATCTGCAGGGAGAGGGAGGACACCGGCATGTCCTGCGAGGTCAGAAGGTGTTGCAGGGGTAGGGGCTTCTACGCCTGCCACGAATGTGACGGCTTCGAGACTTGTGGCAAGCTGAGGTCGGCCCTGAAGGGGCTCCACGCCGACTCCTGCCTCAAGAACCTGAGGGCCGTCCGTGAGATGGGGCTCGATGATTGGGTGATGAAGGGTAAGCGGCACCACTACTGGGACGAGGCAGGCGACCGCCCATAGCGCTCACATAAACGCAGTGGTCACCGATGAGCTCCCATTTTCCCCTATTCGGGCCACAATTTTATCTTAAAACGCATAGTTGAAAGGGATGCGCATGCATTGATCAAAATTCTATTAGAGTTTGAACTCTGGGCCCTTATTGTACAGCTCCAGGTACATCTCCTTGAAAGCGTCTAGGAAGACGCCGGCCCTCTCCGTCGTCAGGTAGAGGCTCCTCCCTTCCTCCTCGAAGTTCCTCAGGTACCCCTTGGACAGCAGGAACCCTATGTGCTCCTGCCCTATCTTGGAGTTGAGGCTGCACCTGTGGATCACGCTCGTGAAGGTCCTTGGAACCCTGCAGAAGGTCAGGATCTCCCAGTAGATCTCGTAAAGGGTCCTCTTCCCTTTCACCCTATCAACCCTCAAGGATCCTGTTCAGCTTCTTCTCGGCCTCAACAGAGTCGTTCAGTCGCTGCTCCCAGGTTCTGGTGTACCTTTCAAAAAAAGAGGGGCAATATAGGCCCACTGCGCCTATGGCGATGCAGATGAGGGCCCCGATCACCGCCGTTAGCAGGCCCAAAGGTCCCGCGGGGGCGTTGGTCAGCAGGTTGAAGACCCCGACCGCCGCCGACAGCAGGAAGAAGAGTCCCGCGGCCCTGCTCCCCAGCATCAGCCTGTCTATGGTCGGCCTGTTGTCCCTGTAGAAGGCCATGTTTTGGACTATGAGCTGAGTCATCTCCTCGTCGTTCGTCTTCCCTCGACGTTTCTTGAACTCGTCCCTGAGGTCGTCGAAGTCGCTGAACACCTTGGCGCTTGACACGAGCCAAGATATGGCGAAGCCGAACCCGAGCAGGCCCAGCCCGGTCAGGGCGGCCTGGAGGGGCTGGATCCTCATATCGGCTATCATGGGGAATATGTTGTTGACTCCCGTGGCGACCCCGAAGCTCATGGCGAGGCCGGCCCCCACTATGTTGATGACGATGAGGGCGTAGAGGCTCATCACCTCCCCGCTGAACCTTTGGAGGGTTTCCTTTTCCATCCTTCCCATCTCTGAATAGACATAACTTATATATGAAATATAAGTTAGTATGAAAGAATGTTACATACTTATCTTACATCGTGAACATTATAGATGCAGATAATAAAAGAGTGAAGTTATTTGGGGTGTTTTTGGTTGGGTCAAACTTGAAAAAAAATGGTTTTGGTTTGGGGAAAAAATCATGAAACACACTTTCCTCCTTCCTCCACCACTCTCTCCCTAAACACCTACGCGCACGCGATGATGTGTTAATCAATTGTCGTCACCTATGCGTTTTCTTGTGTAGGTTGCTCCGTCGGGAAGGTAGAGCGTCAAAGAATCGATTCTCCCGTCGTCGGTTTCGTTGAAGCTTACTGCGACGGTTGGATTGACTCGAATATACCATCTTCCTTCGTCATCGGGAGGGTATAGCTCGAGTTCGATTGGCTGCCCCGGAATTTCGAGGGCCAGCCTACCGTTATGAATGACCACCTTCATCGTCACATTGGGGTCCTCGGTTTGGTAGACTCCGACGTACTTCACCATGTCCTCCGGGTAGCTCTCCTCCTCAGGGGGTGAGCCTTTCGGCAGTTCGAAGATGTATCCGGCTTCGTGCAGCCTCATCGCGGTGGCATTCCCGCCGTCTTCGAGTTCGAATGACACAGCGACCTCGTTCATGAGCTTGAAGCGCCATTTCCCTTCCTCATCCGGTTCCTCTAGTTCGAATACAAGTTGATTGGGGATATCGACCGCTAGACCGCCATTCTGTACGGTGACGACGAACTCTGTGTTCTGGAAGGGCCCGAAGTTCGCCGTGTAACCGCCCAGATATTTCGCATATCGCTCGCGAGCCTGGTTATTTAATTCCTCGAGTTCGGGGTGAATGAGCAGTTCATCTATCTTAGACTCCAACTTGATTCCCGACGTGCTTCCGCGGGACTGGGTGAAGTAGAAGATCATGAGGTCCAACTCAGGCCACGCCCACGCGTAGGTGCCATCTGAGCCGCTGTGACCGATGACCTCCACCTCAGGGATTCCAGTGGTGCCATTTGAAAACAGGATCGCCATTTGCCCGTAGTAGGCCTCTAGATTGTAGAAACCTGTGGGATAGGGCATATCGGATCCGAGGGAGGACATTTTCGATACCGGTGTGAGCGTGCGATCAACGGCATCCGATGACAACAGCTGCATCCCCCCAACACTGCCATCGTCCATCCACATCGCCAGGAAGCGAGCGTAGTCGACCGGCGTGCTGTACAAGCTCTGAGAGCCGAAGGCGAACGGGTAGAACGGTTCCTCCGAAGACCAGACTTTCACCCATTCGCCTATACCACCCACATAGAGATCGGCGATTCGACCCCGGCGGGAGTCGTTCTGAGTTGCCGGGTGATAGTAGAAGGAGTTGTTCATCCTCAGGGGCTCCAGTATGTGCTCTGTGACGAAGGCATCGAGGGACACGCCGGTCTCTACTTCAACAATGGCCCCGAGTACTTCGGTGCCCGCGTCGCTGTACCAGAACTTGCTCCCTGGCGTGAACTCCGGCCCAATTATGCC
>Ga0224501_10004115_pt1 | contig 11475 bp, 11 predicted proteins | sample SF_Oct11_sed_USG_4_FD_169105 | JGI IMG/M metagenome (GOLD analysis project Ga0224501, IMG submission 169105) | Sediment microbial communities from San Francisco Bay, California, United States - SF_Oct11_sed_USGS_8_1 | ecosystem: Environmental > Aquatic > Marine > Sediment | place: USA...
ATGAGTGAATAATTCAACAATTTAACAGTTATAGTCAAGACTTCGGCTCAGTGCAGCTGACTATCATTTGAATCATTTTGTCACTGAAAATAAAATGATTTATGATCATCGATTGATTGAATCAATCATGAAATGAATCAATCAATCAATGACTTACTAACTTACTTACTCAGTAAGAGTAACTTACTGTCACCTAGGCCATTGACTAACTTAGTACTCAGTAATTCAGTAAATCAACACACTACTGACTACATTTGACTACAGTCTACACTATAATAAGTCACTATACTCGAGAGTTTTACAAAACAAAGAGCACCGGCAGTAAACTGTCTACTCTAGACTAGTGTAGTAGTAGTACTACTACACTACTAGTACTACTAGTGATAGTAGTGTTACCGAGTATTAGCAGAGAGTGAGTAGTAATATTACTACTAGTACTAACCAACAAACACAAAGTGAGTGTAAGCAACACTCAGTCAGTGACTGAGTGAGTGTGACTGACTCTAACTCTAAGTAACTTAGAAGTTAGTAAGTGAGTAGTGAGTGACTAAGTGAGTGAGAATGAGATTGACTTTGAGTCACACTCACAGTCAGAGTGAGTCAGACTCAGTGACTGAGTGAGGCTGACAGTGACTGGCTGAGTCAAAGGTGAGTGAGTCACTGGCTGAGTGTGAGTCACTGACAGTGACTGAGGAGTGTGACTGTGAGTGTGAGTGCGAGGCAAAACTAACCGTCTAATTCTAAATATGTTGCCCTCCTTTGAACAACTCGACTATACATGTTCTTCATAGCTTCAACATCCGCTCTATATTCAGACACGTCAGGATAGCGATGTACCCGGCTTTGATAGGCAAAAATATCATTATCGGTTGTCATTATATTAAATTAATATTATTATTAGTGAATGCACCGACGCAGGGCGGCAGTCCAGCGGAGAAACAGTCGCGCGCAGAAAATCCAAATTTGGGCCGGAACTAGAGCCCTAGTGAGAGGGGCTATAGACAGTAAGGGGGTTTTGGTTGGCTCATCGGACCGGATGCAGAACACGCCTTCACGCATTTATTTTGACTCTTTCCCCAGCTGTGTAGTGTGTCTGAAAAAGCTTTTCGATATATGATGACCTTGAAACAGTCGAGACACCAGTTAAACCAAGACAATGACAACGAATGATCTTTTTCGGAACCAGCCTTTAGCGGACTTGGCCTTGGATATATATGGTAGGCTGGTTGTTTCTGATATTGATTCGATCCGGCGTTGACTACTACTGCTACTGCGACTGCGACTACGACTAGTACTACTAGTACTACTAGTACTACTACTAGTAGAGTAGTAGTAGTAGTAGTACTAGTACTAGGTCTACATTATTTATTTATCATTAATATATATTATTATAGGAAAGGAAGTCACTCAATCAATATGCCAGTAACGTAAGGCAGGTACTACTAGGACTAGTGTAAACTAAATTTACTCACTGCAACAATTATTAATCAATTGAATGAATCATTGAATGACTTGTAGTTGCAGGAGTATCGTCAATAATGATAATCATGGTACCATAGTGATAGTCAATATTGTGAACATCACTGTACATATTGCCTCTTTATAGTGTTAATCACCTAATCAGTTTGATTCAACTGAGTAGCTGAGTAATTGCTGTTTCAAGACCCTGCATTATTGAATGGCTTTATAGTTTATTTGTGAGTTTGGTATTGCCCTTAGAACAGGGCAACTCACAACTTCCAGTGCATATTTACCTAGCAGCAACTATCCAGACACTACACATTAGATTGAAGCTATCAAAGAGCTGTTTATTAAATATAGGCAGATTACCATGATCCTATTTAGTCGTCTTCGTTTGCCAATTTAAATTATTTTCATTGAAGATGTCATCAAAAATATCAAAGACCCAGAGCGGCCTGAAACGTTAGAAGAACTATTTGTACTCACAGAAGAAAGTGTTGAAGTCCACAAGTTGACTGAGGACACTGTTCACGCAGTGGTGACATTTGTTCCAACAGTACCGCATTGCAGCTTAGCATCACTGATTGGCCTTTGTATTCGTGAAAAGATGAAACGAAGCTTACCATACAAGTACAAACTAAATATATATGTTAAAGAAGGAAGTCACTCTATAGAGGAAGACGGTGAGTCAGTAACCTCAGTCCATTATTGACAACTACAGCTAAACACTTGTTAGCTAACGGTGGATTTCCAAATTTCATTTTCATTGTCACCCTTGTAACCCAGGTATCGCCACAGTCCTTCCAAATGTATCCCCTTCAAGTGTCAATTTCTGGTTCAATATTGTAGCAGATGGTTTCTGCCATTGATTGGAGAATATTTTAAGCCCGGTGTTGATTGAAATATGGTTAGGCCGCAATGTCAACACTTCTCTAGGCTGGTCCATGATATAAGACAATCATCACTGGGCACTCTCATACCTAATATAGGACATGCTGCATCAAGTACCGGATGTATATTACTTTATTTCCATCGTTTATCCTCGCTCATTCAGGTTATTCAGCACAGGACTATATATAAATTTTATCTTGACACTCTTCCAGTGCATTACATTCACAAAGAATGTGTACATAACAGTGTGCGGTTGTTTGTTGCAGTAAATAAGCAAATAAATGACAAAGAGAGAGTGGCGGCAGCTATGGAGAATCCAAATTTATTAGAATTGATAGACGGTTGTATTGAGGAGTCCTAAGAAGTTGATGTCTTGAGACTACACATCAATGCTAACAGGAGCTTCACAAAACTTCTAAAACTTTTCGCAGCTGGCGTATGGAATGCTTAAACTACTCTTCATTTTTGATGGTCTGACTTTGGTCGCTGTTCATTGTCTGTCTCAAGTACTTTTCTATGCGCCTCAGCCACATCTATGCCTTTTTCCTTGAGGTGTTTATCTAGACATTTTTTATACTCTTTAAATAGAACGTGACATGTATCTGCCTGATTGCCCTTGAGAAACTCCCCAAACCATTGATTGAAACATTCGTCATATTTCTTTTTCAATTCGTTGCATTCTTCTCCAAGACTATTCATTGTGGAAACCTGCAAAACACAGTACAATATAATCTATCGTGGATTTCTGGTGTAGACCAGGACCCGAAAGCTTTTGGAAACATACTTAGCAGTATTTTGGCAATCCAAAGGATGACAAAAGCCATAGACAAGCTTGTATATCAGAATTAACAAAAAAACGTAAAGCATTACTGAAGATGATGAGGATCTGTCTGGACTGATGAGTCGGGAGCATTCTTTCTGCCATATGGTAGTTGAAGAGGTCAGTGTGAATGGGTAACAACTAACATCAGAGATCAAATTTCGAGGCGGAGACAGAAATGTTCCAATACTAGTAACTAACCGTTTTGACAATTCTGTAATCTGTGGTAGCGTAGTGACAGACTACCGAGTCATTCATTCAGGCTTCAGTTAGTGAGTTGCTGAGACAGCAACTAACTGCCTTGAACGATACATAGACTCATTGACTGACCGACTCACTCAGGGACTGGGCTGGTTTAGACAACTTTTTAGTTTAGTTTTTCTACTTCTACTTCTAGTCCTTACTAACTAAGTAAGTTACTTAGTTACTGACGCTGACTGAAGCAGTGTGGAATGAAGGACCCTAGAATGGCTTAGAGTTTAGTGAAGTCCATTATTACATTGGACTGTGTGACTGTGGAGTATGGTGTGTCACTGTGTGTGACTGACTCACTCACTGAGCTGACTGGGAGTGGGAGTTTATCAGTTAATGACTCATTTAAATTTTAATGAGTTATCAATCTCAGTAACTTGTAAGTAAATCGCTAAATGAGTAAATCAGCATAGACTTTGCCATTTACCAACACTGCCCTATTAAACTGAAGTCATCTAGAGTTTCCGATACCTGTTATCCCAATTACCTTTCCAAAATAATTTTCACAAGATGGGTCACGGCCAGAAAACAAAAATGTAAATATGCTAAAAATTTATATTACTGATGCAAGCAAACGCCTAGCTAAGCCTCCATATACGGCCTTGAACGCGATGCATCGAATCCAGCAAATCTAACTAGGTAAATGCTCGCTTGTCTATGAATTGGTTAACTTCTTTAATACATTTCCAGTAGGTGCCGTGGCTTATGAGTTGCGGATCTTGTGACCTATTTCGTTCGCGGCAGATTATCTTCATTTTCTGTAGTTTGGATTTTGGAGGCATACTATATAAAAGCAATTGCTGGAAGATTGGTAAGACTACTTTTATTGGCAGCACTGCTTATCTATTTTAAAACACCATATTTGGCATGGAGAGCGACAAACAACCCGCACGACCGACGTCATATCGGAGTAGTGAAATACCAAAATTGAGTACAGTTGAGTTGTACTTGAACTTGAAGTTGAAGTTCAACTTAGTTGAAGTTGAACGCTCTGCGTTTACCCGTACACGGTACAGCACAGGCGTACTGTTCTTAGTTGGTTGATAATGTTGATTTGATGCCCGAGCGTGTAGCCGTGAAGGAAAGGCATGAAAACAGCTAGTTCAAAAATTTTTAAACAAGTGATTTTGTGTCAACAATCTCTGTTCTGTAAGAGAAACTTCTTCAGTTCTTGTTCTTTGTCACGTTTGTGGAATTACTCCCCGAATTAGTCATATCACAATTTTTATAATCATATAAAAAATAAAAATGGTGATATGAGTGATGACTAGGAATTAAGTAATATTATTTGAATGAAATGCTTTTTCTACGAAACAGCTACAAATACTACATTGATGCCAAGTACAAACAAAGCGAATGGCAACAAGCCTGTAAATCTAAACATAAATTTTATGATATGAAATGAAGAAAAACACTCGTGTATGATCGCATTGGAGCCACGGCGCTAGTGTAAATTCCCTTTATTTTCGACTCTCCGAGTCATGGGGTTATATTTTGTAAGACTAAAATGGACACCATGAAACCCAACGACTATGAACTGAACTCCGTGATAGTACTTTAGATTGAGACTTTTGATACAGACCTCAGCTCAAACGCCTTATAACAGTTTTTTAAGGACCCACTTCTCTTTACACCTGCCTTAGTTTTCCCTCACATATAACCAGTTCATCAGCGAAGGTATCTTTCATGGTGATACTGATAATGATTCTATATCAAGACAACTAGATCGGGTTAGACGAATCTATGAACTTATCAATCCGAGGTTTATTGTGAACGAATTGACTAAAAATTGTTCGATAAAAATCATCGGGTCTTGTTTCCATATCCTAAACATAAAAAAACCTAGCTGAAGACTGCCCAAAATCCTCAGCTTTGGAATCACAAAATTCTTGTGAAGAAAAGGAAGGTACATCTCACTTAGTTTTCAGTCTGTTTACACGGGTTTACACGCGGGCGGTGCGGCAGCTGTGAGCGGCAAGGGGCGTAGAGAGCGGCATCGCAGGTGTGTTTACAGGAGCAGCGCCGCTGTCTGTGCTGCCCAACGGGACGTCAACTTCCGCCAATCCAGCGGCACAGTGCCGCTATGAGCCGATGTCGTCTGCACTATTTTTCCAAGCGGCACAGGCACAATGACCAATCATAGCGGTGATTTTATTTACTTTGGATAGATTTCCGCTTCCGATGTTTAGGTCAAGAGCAAACTCGGTAAAGTGGCAAATTTGAATCTGCATTGTCATTGGTTGCCACTTACATGTCACTGAAGAAATAGCGCATGCAGGATCGGCATTCTGCCGATGGATCACCAGAAGCTGACGCCTACTTGAAGGCCAATTTGAGGGGTTTTTAAGCGACAACCCGGTGAACCGGTGGTTGCCGCTCGTGTAAACTTCATCTTATATATCATGTAATTGATAGTATGGGGTACATGACACCTAAAATTTACCTTTATTGTTATAATTGTTATTATTCTTATTATTATTACCGTTATCGTTGTTGTTGTTATTATTAAAGGGGAGATTGAGCCAATTTTTAGTGTGATTAGCCATAGAAAACCCTTTGAAATATTCCGCCACGGCCGGAGATTGAACTCGGACCTCCCGTCATTGGCACCAAAAAACCTGTTATACCAAGGAGGAAGGCCGAAGTCCAACCATGGACAGATAATGGATGAAAAAAATTATGGCGTTGTGCTCAGTGAGAATAAACTCAAGGGTCAATGATTGGGCCAGTTAATGATTATGGTCATATACCTGTGAATATTAAATAAACCACTGATGTGTCTTCTGATGATAGTTTATTGTGACAAAATCATATCTCCGTTCAATGGTCTGGAGAAGATTGAGATTTTACTGTATGTCATACCAAACAAGATTCCTGTCAAAGCGTTGTGGATTATAAAATCAAAAGGTCAGCTTTGGTATCATTGTTGTTGGTGTTGTTGCTGCTGTTAGATTTTGATTGGATTCGTCTTGTTGAATGTATAGTTTTGAGCTCTGTAGTCTGTTCAGTGTCCTTGAACTTCATGCCTTTATTTTCCAAGTGATTCTGAACATTACCTATTAATAACAAAGAACCAATCATTTGTAACTTTTTCAGTCGTTTCACAATAAATCCCATAACTGTGCTGTTTACTATCATTCATGATACTGTACACTAGTTTGTTCAACAAAAGTCAACCGCGTACAATTCATAAAGAGTTTACCCTTTCGTTGCTTGTCATCACGTCATTCAACAGTTGACACTTATTCGCTGTGTGTCCAGTGTTCGTCACGCTGAGCACCGCCACCAACACCGAACCAGTTTCCTTTACACGGCTAAACAGTTTCCCTCTCACGCGTGGCTTCCCCTCACATACCATCGCAATTTAGCCATGCGTCACCAGGCATAAACTAAAACTCACTCGCTAACCAATAGACATGAGTTCTCCTGAGTGCATCCAGAAGATCCTGTATAGAAGCATGCTTGCCTGCGGTCAATCTCCAATGGGTTAGACAAACCCATGTTTTCTGGGCAGATTTTCTGTATTGAGCATTTAGTGCTGCTATTTCCTCATTGAAACAATCTTCGGGATAAGCCTTAAGCTCTTTTGCTAGGAAGACCCACTTTCTGTCTCCCAGGAGATTAGCTATTAGACTGAATGCCTCTCGGAAGGCTGTAGTTCCCTCTACAACTCAAAATATAATCATGCTTATCGCAAGTCATTACAAAAAAAGTTGCCAGTCTCTATCTCGGTATACCCACCTGATGTAAGTTCCATGTGGTTACGAACTGCTGTGTGTATGCCCACTTATATACTGGTTGACGGCAAAACAATATCTGAATGGATGCCAATTCAGCTCTGTACTTAAATCATATTAAATTTCATCGCAGATCAACTTTTCTTATCAATAGAATTGAATACCTATTAGCAACTAGCACCAATATAGGATCAATTATATGGTTACCCATTCCGCAATGGATGACTACAGCAGCTAATCTTGTTCGTTTGATTGTTGGCATAGCACCACAGGGTTTTGAACGCTGCAAAGCATAGTGCCCTGACTACTATGGATTGTTGCGAGTAATGCGACGTGGAAGGCTATATGAAGCCTTTTCCATTGACAATTATTTTCCCTACAGGCAAATGATTACTCTAGTGTGTTTTCAGGATCATTAGTAAGCTCCTGGTAATGCAGTGACACTGGGTAATGGATGACAAGTCACAATATCAGACTCCAGACTATAGCTGCTTGTCAGAGGAAGACAAAAAGTTTGTGTATGAACCAGCCGAAGACTCCTTTCTGCTTTTAGATAGTTTAGAAAAAGACTATGATGCCATTTTGGCTCTCAGGTGCGTTCTAAGTTTGTTGTGCTTCAGTAATTACCTGTTTCTATGGTGGAAAGTTTTAATGAAGGGGAATGTCCGTGCATTTGGATGCAGACGCGCATATGGTACCAAATTCATACGAGCCACTGCTGTGAAATACGAACTGGTCCAACGCAGAACCTTTTGTAATGAGGAACACTTCTTTCTATAGAAATGAAGAGATTAATTGAAAAGATTATTATTTTGCAGGCCGGCCATTTCACTAGAGATTGGGTGCGGATCTGGTATTATATCAACTTTTATCAAACAGATGTTCCCGACATCAATCTATGCGTTGTAAGTCTGTAATGTGTAGTCAATATCCTAACTCAATACCATGGGCTCAATTACCCTTATCAGCGCTCCTAGCAAATAAATGAGCCAACACAATATTTTTCAAAAATACATGTAGTCATCTATGATCAGCCTCTGTTTGGACTTACTAGATAATGTTGTTTCTGCTGTTGAAGTCACTGACCCCAATGGACATTTAATAATTATTATATGCCCGTGCTGACCTCGCACTACAGATCCTATGCAGTGGACACATGTTTAATGTTACACTCCCCATTTTGTGTGTGAATTTATTTTTCTATTTGATGCCCTAGAGATTTACACAAAAAATTTTTAAAGCCATTAATTTGGTCAATTTTGAGATGACCATTTGAGAGAAGCCTCACTTATGATTGAAACTTTTTGTCAACACATGACTGTGAATTTCCTTTCAATTGCATTGGTTAGTTTTGATAAGTGGATTGGATGAATGTCTCCAAAGAACCTGGTGCATGTTATCCCTGAAATTAGGCTTTCCCTTTAACGCCGGCGCTCACACCAGCGGGAGCCGATAACTGTTGTCTAATTCTTGGTTTGTGGAATGCTTCTCAAGACTCTAGCAATATTCATAAATCTCTTTATATTACCAGATGTACAGATATTAACCCTAGAGCGACTGAATGCACGCAAAAGATTTCTAAATCTAACAACAATCCAGTAGAGGCTATCACCTCTGATCTTCATCAATGCTTTAGCGATCGGCTCCATGGCAATGTTGACCTGCTTGTTTTCAACCCACCATATGTAGTTACGCCAACAGAAGAGGTAGATAGCTTTACTGCAGGGTATGAGGTTCATCAAGCTTTAAATTCCGCATAGTGAGCCTACAATATAAAAGAAGTTTTTCAACCAAAAGCGTGTACCTAGAAACCTTGGATTTCTTCCCTTGTATGACTTCTTTACTGTTAAGGCGAAACTGATGAGGTAGATACTTGTTCTTTCGTTGGTTTAGCTTTGCACCACAAGCGGGTCAGTATCAATGCTCCACCTTGTAGTGAGGGTTCCTTTTGTTTTGCGTTAGGATTAAAGGAAAGAGCTCATTATTCACAACAAGAGCCCATATGACCAGAAATGGGAGCCCAGTGCTCCACCGCTGAGCTAACTCGCTATCCCACTTTGATAGAATATTTGAAGTACTTCCCTATTTCTTTAGATTGGCTCGAATGGTATAGAAGCTTCATGGGCAGGAGGTATTGATGGAAGAGAGGTATTGGATAGATTGTTACCTTCTATTTCCAGGCTTTTATCACCTACAGGACTCTTCTATTTAGTGTGCATCAAAGAGAATAAAATCGGTATGTAAATATATACCTATCAACTATCCATGTTTCCAAACACTAGTTTTAGAGACTGGATGTATCTCTACCACTTCTTTGTAAGCTAGGCTAAGTGGTTAGAGCGCTAGCCACTGGCGCTGATGGTCCCGGGTTGCAAACATCATGTGCGGTAGATTTTCACAAACTCTCCCCATTCGCCCAGCAGGGCATGGGTACCCAGCTCTCTTCAGTGATGGCGAAGATGGAGCCGGTGAGAAAGAGAAGTAGCACCCCACTTCAGTTGTACCATTGCCGGTACGAATGGGCTCTCTCCAACAGCCACTTTCCCTCACCCGTTATGGCCATTTGGCTAAAAGACAACCTTCACCGTGGCTATCTTTATGAATCCAGGTGACATTGAGGCAATGCTGAACAATCAAGGACTATCGATGGTTGAAGTAATGCGAAGACGCTCGGGTCCTGAACTTTTATCGGTACTGAGATTTCAGCGCAGTAGTATCGGTTAAGCGATATGTGAGATGTCTTAATTGTATTATTGCTTGCAAATTATGGCTTCAACTAAGAAAGAACCCATACAACATAGTATAGTGCCATATATAGGAAATTTTTGTATTAACTGGAAAATAGTTATGCGAATCAACAGAGCTTTATTTTGCCGTACTATGATGCATAACTACTGAAGAAGCAGTTTCATCTGCTGATCTTTTAAGAAAGCTGACCCAATTTTTGTACCGGCTAAGCCTATATAGCTGACTGTCAGACCTGACAATCCACCACGCAACTTCACCGCCTACTTGCACCAATTCGAGGGACAGTAACAGTCGTTACCATTGATAGTCTTCATTAATACACAGGTTCAACAGCCAGGATTCAATCCATATAAATACTGCTAGGACTATACAGTGTCCTGCATAGGAGGATGTTTTGTTTATATATTTAATGAATATGTTAGTGCCAAGGGTTAGGAATTGAAGTTGGACTGTTTTTAACGTATATGTATTTGTATAAGCAGTATAGAACCTATATTTTGATGAAAATCCAGCTGCCACCACCGAGTATTACATGAGTAATCCACCCTGACTGGATAGAGAGCGTAGAGTTAGGGGAAGATAACTCTATGGAGAGAAGTCCTTTACTGGATGTTGTGTTTCTTGTAAAGCTCGATGATCTCATTCACTTCATCTGCCGAGCCAAGGAACACTGGGCACCGCTCATGGATTTTGGTTGGCTGAATGTCGAGTATGGGCATGGTGCCAGTAGATGCCAGACCACCTGCGTTCTCCATAATGAAAGCCATCGGGTTACTCTCATACAGCAGTCTCAACTACAAAAACATCCGCGAGTAATCACCACTACACAAACGAAGTGCGGAGTCGTACCCAGTTTTCCTCCCCGGGAAATAACTCTATGTATGTACATGTACCTAAGTAACTGGTTCAGCCTAGTGTGCGAATGGGAGACTGCATCTAGGTGAAACATACCTTTCCTTTCGGAGCAGCCGCAGATGGAGGGTACATGAAGATGCCCCCGTAGACTAGAGTTCTGTGGACATCAGCCACCATAGATCCAACATATCGGGCAGCGTAGGCTTTTCCACTCTACAAGGCAGATTGTGCAATAGAAGGTGAACATAACATAACATAGCATGCATTGTGTGTAACATTTTCATTTGTGCGTTTTTACACATGGCTTTCGAGTTGATGCATATATGTAAAGTCAAATAAATGTTTATGTGGACAGAAAAGCAACTGCTGTGATTGGGTTAAAACATTCCATGGCATCACATTCAATTGGCTTTAAACCGGTGAAATTGTTTACCTTTGGGAACTTTTTGTTCTCGACATACTCCTTGACTGCCTTATTCCATGAACTAGCGTTCCCTTCATTCAGCGAGTAAATAAGTTTACCACGGGGAGGAAGGGTTATCTTGGGCAGAGTGAGAATGAACTCCCCAACACTCTACAATGCAACAAAAACAACAAATCACGTCATTAAAAATATAATTGGTGATGCAACAATCAATATCCAAAGCATTGGGTAAATACATACATTATCATGATGCAATGACTTTTTCGTCCAAGCAATACCGCTTCTCA
>Ga0224501_10004116_pt1 | contig 11475 bp, 9 predicted proteins | sample SF_Oct11_sed_USG_4_FD_169105 | JGI IMG/M metagenome (GOLD analysis project Ga0224501, IMG submission 169105) | Sediment microbial communities from San Francisco Bay, California, United States - SF_Oct11_sed_USGS_8_1 | ecosystem: Environmental > Aquatic > Marine > Sediment | place: USA...
CAGACAAGTGTGTGTAGTTGTATATTGGATACCAGGCTAAACCACGGAGCTCCGCGGGTTAAACAATAGTGGTGAAGCATGAAAAGAAGCTCTGTGAGCTGCAAACTCTAGGCACTATATATGTTTGGATATGATGAGCCTATTCAACCTGGACCTTTCTGAGGCTTGTTCTCCTGTATATAATCGGAGTCTGATATGCTCCGGATGTGCCCGAAGAATGTCCTCCGGCTCCCTATCTATGGCCGCCTCTGCTTATCGGCCATCTCTGCGTCACCTGGACAGATAGAGCGGTTCTCCACTAGCTATCTTGATTGGGTATGATTGGCTGCTGCGGGCTTGGTTCAATCCCATTGGGTTCAATGTCAAAATTATTAATAGCATTGGATAGGTGAGATGTTAAGCTATATAATGATATAAGTTACGCCAGTCTAAGCCATTAAGCTGTGGTTTTGACGCCCTAAATAAAATGGCGGCAACAGATAGACCCTTACGGCTTCAATTGATATCGCATTGATATCATTCCATTTTACTCCATGGGTGGTACCCACCCTTTAGTACCCTAAAATAACAGAGATATGAACACTCGCTGGCATACTTGCCAAGTAGCTCTGAGGAAAATGAAGGAGACAGGCCTCAAATGTCCTGGTTTTGGCCCCAATTCCCTGGAGATTTTTTCCCAATGGTATTTTGAGCAGTTTCCCGGAGTGATTGATTGAAACAAGGAAGGCTTTGCATTGCCTGATGTTGAGGAGCCTTGAATTCTATTTGATACCACACACTACATAAAGCTAATTTAGGGGAGACTAGACAAGTATGCTAGGTACACATAAATAAGGCAGCATTAGCATGATAACAGATAATGTATAAAACAGTGATGACTGCCTTCATTAGTCTCATCAACAAAGAAAATAAGTCAACTAGTAGTCCTTCAGTTCGACCTTCAGTATGAAAGATATGCCGTTTGGATTTTCTTCAAACCACTATAAAAAAGTAAAACCTGTTAATAAGTGCCTCAGCAAACAGGCACTGCTACCTACAGGTCTGAGTAGGAATGGATTGAAAACGAAACTACTTAGAGTCAGAAGAAGTCATTAGATTAAACTAGTCAATCAACATCAGCTATTCAGTACCCTTGACTAGGCACAGTAATTGTGAAATAGTACTAGTAATTCAGTGGGTCTATGTCTATGAGCCCATATAATTATGTATCAATCATCAATGAATCCTATCCTCTCGGTCTCAGGCTCCGAGTCTCACTCATTTACTTGGTCATCTATACCATCCTTGGGAGGGAATAAACTTCTGAGTGGGTGACTTTGTGCCACTATTTTCTTGTGGGAGAGATGTGTCTTACCCATGGTATACCTGGTGACATCATGATCATGTTTACCCCCAGCTGCAAGTGCAACACTAAACTAAGTACAGTTACAGTAGTAAGTCTAAACTGAAGTCTGACTCTGTCTGTGTATTGCAAAAGGAGCAGTAAACATGATTCCCACCTAACCTACTAGGTTGGACAAAATCAAACTCTGCTATTCACTCTTTTTGAAATTTACGAATATTTCAGGGTTTTAGACATGGCAGATAAACAGCTAATAGGCAGTATTTTACAGCTAATGCTTTCAGTTTTACTTTCCACTTTGCTTTTCAGCTTCACAAAAGTTCTGCTCGCAATCATACAGGTCAAGTTCACATATATACTTTTGTCATTTAGACATCTATGGGCTGAATGTGTGAACGTGAGCTAATCAAAGGCGAGATACCAAAATAGGGAAAGAGTGCGAAGACATTGCATTTGTAATCAATGTATATTTCACTATCAGTACGAAGAGAACAACTAGTCAATTACTATGTACTCCAAAAAGCTGAACTCAGCTACTGAACTGCGCATATTTGTGAAATTTTGACACATTTCTAGCTGTTGTTTGCTGAAACAACCAGATAAACTGAATCCCGGGAGGGTTGCAGGAGGTCGGGAGTTGTGCTGGAGATTAGCCTGAATCCCAGGAGTGTCCCGGAGAGTGCGGGAGACTTGGCAAGTATGCTCGCTGGTGATTACGAAATCGAGGCTGTCATTGTATCATATACAAAAAGCCTGTTTTCAACTAAATTCTTAAAGAAAATACTTGGACCAATCTTATCAAAAATAGTATCATCTGAAAGTTCCAAATCTACTCTATAAAAGCCGACCCTGAAAAATTAAATGTTAGGGATTGTTTGGTCATAGGGTCTATGGAGACTACGTCTATGTGGATACTGAGATCATGTATAATTACATAGAGAAGATAACTCACATTGAGGTCTATGTGCCTATACAGTAACAGTTACGTGCTAATTTACCAGTAATAATGTAGAGCAATGATTATATATTTGTGTAGATGTCTGAATGAGTTTACTAGCTTATAACTATGGCGTTTCAACTTACAATCCATAACTCTGTGCATATATGCAACCATTTAATTAGTGAGCCTCCAAGGACCACATGCAGACATATCAAACAAAATCTATCAACATTGATTTTGGGACAGCCTTTCCATGATAAATTTTTATCTTAGGATCAGCATGTAAATGTCGTGAGTAGGTTTGCAAATAAAAGAACTTAACCGCAACCAATAGACCAACTGCCCAGTAAGTACATGGCTCCCAAATCTATGATCACGAGCAGAGCATCAAAGTGTTCATGTTGGACATATATTGTAGGAGAATAAATAGCTCTCCACACAATGAGCTCATATCTGGGGCAGGTTGGCGACACCCCATAAACCTGAATGCGACAGGTATTACAGACCCTATGTCATGCAGTAGTACATGGACTCCATTGGCACTGCAACAGGCTTTCCAAACATCTATATGACCTACTGATCCCATGAGCCATGACCAAAATATCACTAATATTTTATTTTCTCGGGTCTGCTTTTATAGAGCAGATTCTACGCTTTCAGATGATACTATGTTTAATATGATTGGCTAAGTATTTCCGTATAAAATGCTTGGTTGAAATAGGCTTTTTTGTATGTGAGACAATGGCAGCCTCGATTTCTTAATCACCATGGGTTGGGCGACTACCGCCGGTGTCCGATTTCGGTTCCTATGTCTGCTTCCATGTAGGCAGTGGCCATAGAAGTGAGAGGGTCCTTCCTACTTCAATGGCAATGACATATTTTATGTCACTGGTGTAGGGTTTTACATCTATTGATAAGAACGGGTATGATAGGAATAAGACTGCTTATACTCTATGGTATTATGATATTATCATTACACTTCAGTACACCACACTCAAAGGTTTGTGCTGCAACAACACCTTACTCGTAGGATTTGTCAGCAACGGTTGCATTTTGTAGATGGACACTGGAGCTTCAGGACTCCGAGATTAGCTCAGGCCATCCGTTTGCTGTGTAGCGGTATGAGCTGGGAATTGTACTAAGGGCTAAGACTTTACTTTAATTCCAGGCATCAGCAAATTGATTGAGTTTGTACAGGAGCGAGGCAGATAGAAAGGTTCAGCACCCTTTAGGGATAACGTAGAGAATACACGTTTTATCCTGCCTCCTGCTGAACCTACTGTATAGCGTGGTTGACCTACAACATGTGTCATGCTTACTTATGAAGAACTCCAAAATTTTGGAGTACGTCCTAAGTGTCCATACTTTCATAAACGAGCTTTTCTATTTGTTTAGCTAAATTTATGGGGTGCATACGCGTCTTTCCTGGAGAGAAGAACTCTATGGTATGACTAAGTATTCTCTTAATGCAGATACACACATAAAATAATAAAACTTCAAATAGACTACCTGTGATAGAACTCAATTCCTTCATTGGCAAAACAGCAAAGATCATACCAAGATAATTATCTCCCATTCAAGCGGATGGAAACAAACGAGGGTGGGGTGAGGGACTCAGTGTACCCGTCGATGTACTCGTTCGCCGGATTAGTCCATCCAGCGACTGGGTGAACTAATCGGCTTATACTTAGCGATAGTTTTGTTTTACTACACTCAAACTGGTTTTCATCTGCATGGCAGCAAGACAGCGAGCCCTGTTTTTTCATTTCTACAAAACAGCTGCAACTTTGTTTTGTTTTTGGCACATTCAATTATGGAATGTCTGTGGTAGCCCTCTAGTTAGAGCGGGGCTAATTCACCCCACAAAGGTTGGGGAATGCAGCAGTGTGTTTTAAAAGACGGATCGAGTTCTTTATATTGGTCTAATCTTTAAAAACAGTAGGGAGCTCATCACCAAGCTTGAGAGTCGTTTCAATGTGAATGATGACAACACAAATCCTATGATTTCCATATGGAGAGTCGATCTGACATCACGGTTATGCTACAGACTCCATCGGGCACGTGGATTATAAGAATCCTCAAATCCCTTATATATGCATCTTATAAAAAGCTTATTTTCACTTGTCCGCTTATTTTAACTGATATATAATATCAATAATGGAATGTTTCACAGTTATTACTTATTACTTGGTGTCTCATCATATAAATCCTTACTCATCTATCACAGCTGGTGTGCCAGTACACCGATCACCATCAATATCATTGACAGCCCTAATTCAGAGGCCCCTACAAAGAATACAATGAGAGAAAATTGTTTGAAAGAAATAGCATTTGTTGCAGTTATCTCCACCCAGTCTTTAGATATGTGTCCGTATAAATGTACCAGTCAGAGGAGGGAAGGGGGATGGATGTTTAGTTAAGTTGATATGGTTCATACAGTTACAGAAGGTTAACCCATGGGCTGGTTATTTTTCCAGCTTCCCTGGGGATCGGACTGGGGCTGAGAAACTGCAAGAAGTGACTTCAATGCCTTATTCACCGACTGATGGTTTAGGATGCACATGGTAACTGTGTTGCCTGGATGCAGAGCATGGGCAGGGGTATTTGATTTTGAACGGATCACTTCACTACAGTTTTAAAACAGATATGGTCTGTTCGCCAGGAGGCACACGCCCGGGTCAACTTATTAAGCGGGCCAAGAGTCTAAGACCCAATCAGAATTCGAACTGATCTGAGTCAGACTGAATGCAAAGTGAAGTAAAAAAAAAACCTTCAATATGTTTACCATTTACTGTGTGGGTGACAGTAATGAAGTCGGTTGACACCAAGCGTCTGTTATTCTCAAACCCAGAGCAGCAATGTACTATGTTTGCCAGCCTCACACGACATGTCTCACCAACTAGGGGGAAATAAAAACAAATGAGCATAAGATGTAATTTTGCTTCTGCCTATACTATATTAATCCCATTGCGGGTGGTTGAGTTTGCTCCCTGGTTAACGAGGAGACTTCGTTGGAGCTCAGGAGCGAAATAAGGTCAGATGCTCTTCCTGCCATCACCGTTGACTTTTTCTTCTGAGATTCGAGCCTACCGCTCACTGTGAGCAAATCGTCTATTCCAACCACTAGGCCTAATAAAATTAAATTAGTAAAATAATTGTAATAATCAATTCATCTTCAATAAAAATGAATAAAAAGGCGAATTTACAAAACCTATTAGACATTTGTGGGTAAGAAAGATACAATAGACCACCCAAGATAGAAATTATTTCATTTATTGGCAAAACAGTAGCGAGCTCATCAACAAGCTTGAGAGTCGTTTCAATGTAAATGACGACAACACAAACCCTATAATTTCTGTATGGAAAGCCACAGTTAGACCTAACATCACAGTTATGCTAACAGTTTAATCTATTTATTAGTACGGTTTTATCTGCAACACAATTCAAAACTCAACTGACTAAAAGCCAAATCATCAATCAATAGATATGACAATCAATCGGTCTCCCGATAAATCAATCAATCAATCATGAATGCAAGAAATATGTTAAAGGGGTTATCAATATGACATGGACAAAAATTACTTCACTTGTTTGTAGATTCTGAAGCCTACCATGAACAAATGGGCCCAATACCCAGCTCAAATCGAAGCTTAGATATAGCCCTATCCAATGCGCATACTTAGAGCCCTCGGCGACTTACTTTTTAGACCGTCGACGCACCAAAATTGGCCTCGAGATAGGAAATAAAAACAGAACTGTTGGTGTTTGCCTTGATTTCTCGGCTTACGCGCTGATGTTTGGAGAATCCTCTTGCAGGTACACACTAGACTTGTAATTACACAAGTCTATATAGAAAAAATGTTCAACAAAAATATAGAAATAGGGTTTCAGAGTGCAGTTTTTCACCTCTGTCAGCGAGCGTTCGTGCCATTATTGCGAAATGATAGAGGCCCGAACGCAACGGCCTCTATTTAGGGTTAGGGAAAACCGGCAAAGTACTTCTTATAACTGAAGTTTTCTTTAATCTTACATTCAATTTTAAGTTCTACTCGAACTTATAACGGGGTAAAGATCGCTAAGTTACTATTTCTATTTGGGCCATTTGGGCCATAGTTATTCGAGTGACCAATATTCGGTTTGTGGAAAAAGACCACTCGCTATCGCTACAATGAATGCGGAGTTCCCTCCCTCTAAGAATGGGGACACAACTCCGAAAAACGGCCTGCCATCGACCGTGTCATAACCCCTTTAAATTGTTCAATTAATCAATCTGATCTACAGACAATGACTAATTACTCAGTGGTTTTTACTCCATACCTTCCATATAAAGGGTGGCAGTGTAGCCTTCTCCTGATCTTACAGCACGTAGGCCAGTAACCCAGCTAGCAGTGCCCATATCTGAACCACATTGCTTATCCACCTCATATTGGTCAGAAGGAAAACTTCCTAAAACGAACACGGATCGCTGTGAATGTTCACAGAGTGACCCCTCATCTAACAAGATTGCATTCGACAGAATCTATGGTACACGCACCAACACCTTGACAGATCAGGCGCTTCCTTTCATAGAACAAAGCAAACTCAATTCGAAAGAAAAGTTAACTTGAAGCTGTACGACTCGGAGACTTGCCATCCAAAAATGTACGAAGATATTAGAGCTGTGAAATATAGACAACTGAACCAGTCCTGGGCAGCTTCAGACATTACATTAAATGCTTACCCTGGTCTAGTGTAGCATTCCACTCACGGAAGTGCACCCCAAACTCAGGCTCGGTAACTGTTTCCATAACCTGGGCAGACATGACCGGCAGTGTTATACTTTCCGTCTGGTAGGGTGTCGTCTGTGACATAGTAGCCTGTCCATCTGCATTAAACCATTCAATTTTTACCTGTGGTGATAGAATAATAGAAATGGTATCTTTGCGGGGCAGCTCAGTGACTATCCATGCAAAGCTTGGCTAGAGATTATGACCTGATCTTGTAAGACTCTAACTGTAGGTGTGATTACCCGCACAACGTCCCGTTCACACACCGTGCAGTAGGTCTAGCCTCTCTGGGGCTATAAACAGTTGTCTTAGTGGCTATAAAATAGGTTGCATTTATTTCACATAGATAGCACGGCTAAGCCGACCGCTTCGAATGATGGCCCATGGTGTGGCTATAAAGAAAGTGACTAAATGGTAGGCATTTGATGTTGAAGATTGCAATTTGAATCCGATTAGAGTAGACAACAAAATGGTACCGGTAATACTGGGAATCGAACCAGTAACCCACTGGTCCTAAGCCCAGTTTACTATACACTATCACTATACATTCCTCCACCATTTTTATGTGCTGTGGTAATATTACTCACATAATATTGTTCATCATACTCGTAACTCTCAGCGACGAAGATCCACACATTTGGTGGCACGCGTATGCTTATCCCGTTGTTATTATAGCTTGGCTCATTCTCAAAATCAAACGATTGCGTTTCCAATACCTCATTTGTGGTGTAATTCAAAATGGAGAAGGACACTGAGCGTGCAACGTTTTCAATTGGGTTCGCTGTGCAGTTTAAATTCGTTGTCTACAAAATAAAATACCTGTGACCTACATACAGACGAATCACGGTTGAAGAGGACAGCATTGGCTTTCAGGGTACCCCACTCTAGTTGGGGATTTTAATGCAGAGTTGTCCTTACTTGTCGATAAAGTATACCCGTTCCATTGGCTGGTTGGATCGGGAAATCTTCCGATGGAAGTGGTACCCAGACAGATGCTGTCATCGGCCAGGGCTGAGACCCAAAATTGGTCCCTCACTGGTCACTGCTTATAATAACGCAAGTACAACGCCGAGTAACTTAATAATCAGCTGCAACCGCATTTTTGAGTCAAGTTTGTGTTGAAGGGATTCTCAGTTCCCAAATTTGGCTTCCTACCCATCGTCTTTTCGTAAATTTTATCCCAGAGATGCTCTCTCAGTGGGGATGCATGGCAGGACTACTCAGTGTCAGGCTCATGCCTGAATACGGAAAGAAGGCTGACAACAGGCAGTTAAACTGATCGCAAAGGCCAAACTCACTGATGCAATATGCTTCGCATGAGTGCCTGACCTGTGTACAGCTAAAATTGCATCAAAAGGACAACATGGAGCTTTTTGGACATTGTTGGACCACCTGATTACCAAAGGCTCCAAGATTATTTAAATTTGAGTGACGTACACATAAGCCAAATAATTAATACGAACAGGAAAAAATCATACTTATCAACGGATAAAAATCGAACTCTCATGTCTATTTGAATAAATGCGACTTGGAGTAAAAATATTTTTCTTCTTTCACATGAGTTGTCTTCATCACGTGTCTGAATGCAAGCATAAAACTCCAACTCAAATGTCCAGTCAGCATAATGCATTTATATTTTATGATGCTCTGACTACGCGGCAGGTTAATAAAGGTTCAGGGTCCGAAAACGCCCCATGCAAAATACTCACCACCCATGTGTCCACAGTAATATTGATAGCGGCGCGCTCCACTTTATACTCATATGACGTGGATACTGTGCTCCTAAACTCCTCTAGTGGAAAAACTGCGACGCGGCATGATTGACACTCTGAAAAATTTATGAAGTTCCTAAAACTTATTAAAATAGCTTACATGAATTCAAAGACTAATAACAGTGTTCGTTTCACACTGTTGGCTAGGTTTTTACTTTGGTACAGGCCTCCAGCAAGCCCCCCCTCTCCGTCCTTCTAATGTGGCTTCAGATCACCATGGGATATACCAAGAAAGTCCCAAGCAGCAGATTCAAGATTCAGACAACCCTGTTGATAACATGATCATGCTCGTACCCAACCAATGTGTTATTCTCTGGTTTCCCATGGTTCGCACCGGTCCGAACCGGGGGAGTGCGCACTGGTTCGAACCGAAAGCGCCATCAGTTTCCATGGTTCGATCCGGTCCCCGGTAGGATTTGTCTTCTACCGCTCAAATATACATTCTACGCGGAATACTGTTTACCGTTCTGCAGATTACTCCTATATATTTCCAAAATGAGTCCAGAACGACTGTGAATATTTGTAATCCTATTAATAAACTGAGAAATTTCATCATCTGGAAAGTTACATGCCATATTTGTAGCAAAATTCGGCGGCTACGTAGTACATGGATAAAGTACAGCACAAGTTTCTACCTCCCCAACCAAAAGACTGCTTTAAACGAGGCAAAACAGGCGTTTCCATGGTGCGCACCCCCACGGCCACTGAGTGCGCACCGAGTGAGTTTGAATGAGTGCCAACCGGTTTTGATACCATGATTCACACCGAGTGTTCATTTTGACCAGTGCGAACCATGGAAAGCCAGTGATTATCTGGCGTTATTATCTCATGGGTATAGACAGTGACACATGATTATATAATGCTATTATGTAGTAATCAGTTGGATTGAAAAGGGAGTGGTGCAAAGTGGTATAAATGCATCTCGAGGAGTGATGTCACAACTTAATAAAGTCTTCACATGCTTCCTACAGTAAACCAGTGACTGTACTGTCACTGCATTACCAGATGCACCTCTATGTGAGTGCGTTGACCTATTACCTTGACATAATCTATTAATTCCATGCAGTCCATCAATTCAAAGCACTTTCTATTCAAAGGAAAAGATCTGAAAGATACGAAGTGTTTTTTAAATAACAAGATTTCTAACCTTAATTTACTTTTAGTTCGTGGCTTATAATTGACCATCTTGACCGTCCAATTTAATGTTGTTCTCGAAAGGTAGGAGCTAGAACTTGCATTTAATATCCAATGATCTTGGGCTAAATGCTGAGCTTTCCCACAGTCCCACTATCCATTGCATCACCAGCAGCATAAAATAATCAACAAGACTCAATGCTCACCTGCCCGGTCAACAATCAGAGTCAGGAGAAGGAGTAAATAGAGCCGTTCTGTCATCACTAGTTTGGTCGGAAGTTATGAGGCAGACTAAAATACACGACATATATAATGTGATAATAATAGATGCATTCGCGTGCTCGGGTTTTGGCGCCTGAAACGCGGTTTCAGAAACGTTTTCAGTTTTTCTGCTCAGAAGTGCGCCCGAAAAGTGTGTTTTTACAAACAATATACCTCGGCTGCGTCTGAAAGCGAATTCAATCACGCGAACAGAATTCTGCGCCTGAAAGTAAGTGTCTCTCTCTCCTTCACAGTCTCTCCCTCTCCATCCATTCCTCATTCCACCACTGACCTCTTCCTTCCCCTCTCCTACTCGCATCCCTCACCCCTCTCATTTCACCTTACTCCCACAACCTACATGACCAGTCCACTTCTCTTTCCTTCCCGTCTGACCAACCCTCCACCCTCCACTTTACTCCAGCGCTCAAACTTCCTTTCCCTCTAAACGTACCCCTATTTCTTGTTATGTCCCCCCTCAGGGTTGGGCAGTGGGCCCCCTCCCTCTATATGGGAAACCAGGTCATCAATTATCGGAGTTGTGCCACTGGATATTGTTTTATCATAGCACTTTATTGCTAAATGCTGCGAGGTCATTACTCCTGCCTGAATCACCACCTCCCCTTAGTTTTTCCTGGTTCAAAATAATCATTGATCAGTGATATATGTCAGTGACTTGATGAATAATGAAAAAATTCAATAACAACAACATGAACCCTATGCACCCAAACTAAAAAACTCTACAGCTACGTTATCTAAAGCTAACGGAATTCATGGATTTTCAAACTAAACTAGGACAGAGCTATAACGTACAAAGACACACATGGCATATGTTCAACTAAGCTATGCTACTGAGCTACCATGCGGATTCTGCATCCTAGCAGTTTTAATCATAAGCTGACCTTGATTTGATGATTTTATTTTATATGGATGGCTTAAACAAGACCAGAAATCCCTTTCACATGATTGAGGTCCATAAACTTGAAGATGACAAAATCAGCATAACTGGAACAGAAAACAACCACTAGTACTACGACTAGTACTACTAGTACTACTAGCACTACTAGCACTACTAGCACTACTAGTACTACTAGCACAGAGGCAACAGGTCTTAACACCACACAAGAAATCTGACGCAGGACGAGGACTGCCTGCCGCTGTGCGACAGGGGACTGTCCTGCTGAAGCTGGACACTCCAGCCGCCTGCTGCCTTTGCTAGAGGCAACAGGTCTTGAAACACCTACACAAGAAATCTGGCGCAGG
>Ga0224501_10004117_pt1 | contig 11473 bp, 7 predicted proteins | sample SF_Oct11_sed_USG_4_FD_169105 | JGI IMG/M metagenome (GOLD analysis project Ga0224501, IMG submission 169105) | Sediment microbial communities from San Francisco Bay, California, United States - SF_Oct11_sed_USGS_8_1 | ecosystem: Environmental > Aquatic > Marine > Sediment | place: USA...
GCTGGGAATAAAAGATTGTCTAAAATGTTTAGTGCCTATTTTGGATACTAAAAATTTTGATCTGCTGATTTTGAAACAAGGGTTTAAAACATGATCTGGTCGTTTGACTATATACTCTGCTTTGTGTAGCATAGGGTTTTTGAAACACTGAAATATCACAAAAATTAGCACATGATCTCGATTGCTGTCTGGTAGATGAGGGAAAGAAAACTATGGCGCAGTAGAAAGGAATGCTAGCTATACAAGTTCGGACTAAGAAATCGTGTTGTCTGGTAGTTATGCCAAACGTACGGATTTTTTTAATGGCATAATGTCTGGACCGTAGTTTAGGTATCAGCTGTTTGAAATGATCGTCCCATTTTAGCGCTTCCTGAAAAGTCACACCCAGGTACTGGAAACTCTCCACTCGTTCAACAGTGGCACTGTTTACTGTTACTGGCGTATGTGAAGGCTTTGAGCGCGAAAAGTCAATGATGAGTTCCCTTGTTTTTGACTTGTTTAAGAGTAGGTTATGATCTGCGCACCATGATGACAGGTGATCAATAGTAGACTGATATCGCGCGAGATGTTCAGGTTTAGCGCGGTTGAGTCTAGCGATGATCAAGGTATCATCCGCATATTTAACAAGGTCGATCACGTTTGAGTTTGCGCGTAGACCATCTGTACATTTGCTGAAAAGCGTCGGCCCTAGACAGCAGCCTTGCGGTGCCCCGGTGCTGCTTATTATGGCTAATGAGGTGTAATTACCTAATGTGACCCGTTGACCACGATTTGTAAGGAAGCTGTACAGAAGCGCGCAATGGTTTTTCATTTAGCGTCCCACTGAGTTTCCTATCAAGAATCGTGGTAAGGTTGTATTGAATGCTGCGCTAAAGTCGAGAAATAGAGCTCGTACATAATTACCAGGCGAGTCAAGGCGCTGGCAGATAGCATAGTCCGCTGTGCTCTTATCCATTTGGTAAGCGAACTGTTTTGATCGAGTGGTGGAAAGTTGAGTATTGAGAAGGAAAACACAAGGACTTGACTTAATTGTTGGGCTATTCCACTTTTTTGTCAAATTTCTGATGAAAGTACTGGGTACATAACATAGTTTTGATCTTGGGGTATGTGGTACATGATTTCGAGAGTACTGGTGCCTGGTTTCGAGAGTACGACTACACAGTTTCCGAGGTACTATCGTACTGGGGCACGTAGTTTCTCACTACCCAGTGAGTTATAGTCAATCGGGGACTTACTAGTCACCCACGTAGTAAGTTAGGAGTAAACTGATGCGACAAAACTGACGTGGTAGTGAATCGATAAACTTAAGACTGGTTACTATGATTAGTGATTGAATGACACCGGTTGTGGCGGGGAGAGTGCCAAGAGGTGGGAAGAACTCGCAGTCGGTCCAACTCCACGTAACGCCAAGTTAGTAAATAAGTAATATTATTTTATATTCATGGTTATACTACTAGACTACTACTAGTACTAGTAGTGGTTGTACTCGTACTCGTAGTTGTAGACAGTAGTGCTGCTACTAACTAGTAGTAGTAGTAGTAGCCGCCAAGCGGTTAAACTTTTTAACAAGTTAAACTTTATGTTTAACTTAAGAATAAGACAGTTAGAGTTACTGACTTACTAACTTCTAAGTTTACAAATAATGAAATAATAATCAAATATTATACTACTAGTAGTAGTAAGTATTACTACTACTACTACTACTAGACAACTACACTAGTACTACTACTACTACTACTACTAGTTTAGTAGTTAACCAGCCTCTGTGGTCATTGAACTGATTGAAGCTATTAGTAATTAGTATTACAATCTTCTTCGGAGTACAGAAACTCATTTAAATTGGAATAAATAACTGACCTTCGTATAGTCACCTATTGTTGAATACAGACAGAGACACTGATTGTGGGACGGCAACTATATAATTTCAATTCCTAGATTGGCCGCAAAGTTTGAGACATTAGGATTTAGCGGTGAGTTGCATCGTTCTAAAGAGCCACTATTACGTTCCGCTATGGTATGTGCTTCAGTATCTTTTAGACATTAGGCTCGCAGCGAATGAACAATTGTTAGAGCGATATTGTGTGGTCAATTTATCGTTCATCTCAAAGACAGAAACTGATTGGTCGGTCGCCCGATGAACAACCTTGACATCCAATGCTCATTTTATCAAGTTTGTTGATTCCTTCTTTGTGTTAAATCTAAATTCATTGGATTCAAAATAGAGCATACAGAGATCAAACGTCAGCGTCTATCGCTAGACGTTTCAGACCATCGAATGGAGACAAAAAATACTCCGCAAACCTTGCCACCTGGTATGGAATCAAACATCAAATCAGTCTCACCTGCTGGCGACACCATCACCACGACTAACAGTAAGAGTAACATGATTAACTGCGATAAAGACGCTAGTTGCGGTGATGCTAGATCTGCAGTTGATGAAACGCGCACTGAAAAGACCGTAAGCTCTGATGAAATGATTGACGAGCCAGAGAACCAGAAGACTGGTAACTATTCTTCGATGGGAATACTAAATGGAAGTGTGTGCCCAACTGTGGGAAACCATCCTGATCCAGTCCCAAGTAACCAAACATCTACACCTACCACTACTGGGGAAGAACAGCACCCTGTAGTAAAAGCACCATTAGGTGAGTTGTGGGCTCGCAGTCGCATTTTTAGTTGATGCAATATAATAATACCCTGTTGTGGCTTACTTGTAATGAACACTCAATCATCAATATCCATGAGAGCCATGCTCGGTTTTCCCTTATTTTACATGTGATGCACAATACAAACAATACGGAAAACGAAATATATTTTATTCCAGTTCCCATTGAACATGATTGGGAGGATACGGAGAAGGATGTTCATATATCTCTGGCTGTGGGTACTGTTGACAGATCTGATGTCGATCTCTCTACTTCTCGTTCAGACATTGTCGTAAAGCTCAAAGGTACAAATAACTAGCACCTTATGTTAGGCGTCGGAGTTGACAGTTGACACTAGTTGTACTGGGTACTCTACAAATACAGGCAACCATTTGAGTTACCAGCGCTAATAGGCGGCCTATGTAGACCTGTTATAAAAAAATTGTGTTTGGTGTTTGCTCCGTAGTGGCCAAAACTTATGCATAGGTTAGTTTGCATAAGATCCATGAATGAGATTTGAACAAACAATCTCCTAATCGAGTTGTAAACGAGTGAGCGTGGGTTCTGTCCTGAAAACTTTTCGTAGTAATCCAGACGGACACATCATCCATTAGATGAAACATGACATAATTACATAGATTCTCCTCTCAATTGTTTCGTTTATTTCATTTCATGGTACAAGTGTGTGATTCGATTTGGTCTCTTTAAGCTAGAAACAATATGCATAAAGATGAGTGTATTCTAAGATTTTGTAATAGTTATGAATTGTATGATTTTGTAATTAATTTGTAGATGGGCGTAAATGGATCTGCTTTCTCTATAAGCCTGTCATAGAAGATGCCACCAGGCTGGTGTTTGGACAGGATAAGATTGTGCTAGTGGTAATAAAGGAAGAAAGCGGTGTGACCTGGCCTAAGCTAGGCCAGGTCTCATCTGTGATGCGTGATGAAGGTCAGGTCGTCAAGCTGTTGTATGTCAAGGATACATTTTACGACCGGGTAAGTTTTATCAACTAAAAGACAATATGCTGATTATCTGAGGTTGTCTGAACATATCCAAGAAAATATGAATCTTTTAATCTTTGTCCCTTTGTAATCTATGGCTGGTGTGGTAATCATGGAATGCCTTCAATTGCCGACTAAGGAAATTGATGAGATAAGATGCAGTTTTACGTTAGAAATCAAACAGACAATGCACAGTCATGTTGTGTCTGTATCCCGGATCCTGGTGGTCACGTTGGTTTGCTGTGGTTTTACAGAAAGATACAGTGCACTATGTTGCCTACACGCCTCCAATCTATAATGTCGATGTAGAGTTTGAAAAGACAGGATTTCGTTACTATTTCTCTACCGAGTGAGTATTTTAAATGTTTGTCTTTTACTGACATATCTCATCATGAAGCTGTGTGTATATGCAACACTATTTTGCCAGAAGACTCAACAAATCTTTAATATAAATGAAAAAATCTTGGTAACTTCCCTTTAATTTATTTTTTTATTCATGAATTTATTGTTCTGCACCAGCACTGGGTCATCAGACCTCTCTTAAACCCTAGGCCTGTGTGGAAGCATTAGTAGCTGGGAATCAAGTGAGAAGCTTATACTCACATATGGGAGTCCTACATGGCCAGGACTTGGACCCTGGATTTCACAGTCTCAAGCCAAGCACAGTAACCACTATCCGATGATTCTCTCACCCAAAATGTTGACCACATTTTCTGGTTTGAGGAGTGGCTCGGTAGTATTGAACAAGTTTGATCATGGTTGACTTCTTCAGTCCCACAGCTGAACTCATTAAAGGGGTTATGACACGGGCAAAAGTAACTTCACTTGTTTATAGATTCTGAAGCCTACCATGAACAAATGGGCCCAATACCCAGTTCAAATGTAAGCTTAGATATAGCCCTATCCAATGCGCATACCTAGAGCCCTCGACGCCGTACTTTTCAGACCGTCGGCGCACCAGAATTGGCCTCGAGATAGGAAATTAACACAGAGCTGTTGGTGTTTGCGTTAATTTCTCGGCTTACGCAACGATGTTTGACAAATGCGTTTTCATGTGTATATTGGACTGGTAGTTACACAAGTCTGAATAGAGAAACCGTGCAACAAAAATATAGAAATAGGGTTTCAAAGCGCAGTTTTTCACCTCTGTCAATTAGCGTTAGTGCCATTATTGCGCAATTATATAGGCCCAATTGCAACGGCCTCTATTTAGGGCTAGGGAACACCGGCAAAGTACTTCTTATAACTTAAGTTTTCTCCAATCTTACGTTCAAATTTAAGTTCTACTCGATGTTATTAGGGAGTAAAGATCACTAGATTACTAAGTTTTAGTAATTAGATTCCATTTTGCCTCCCTTTGAGAATGGGGAACACAACTCTGAAAATGCGTCGACCATTGACCGTGTCATAACCCCTTTAATCCCATTTTCCTGAACTGTGCAGTGTGCAACGGGATGCAGACAGTGGGCATGAATCGCCATAGCCTTCTAATTAACATTGTATGTGGTTTTGTAGGGATGAGAAGTTTTTGGAACGGAATCAACCGGCCACCAAAGAAACAGTCTTTTGTCGAGACATCATCACCAAGTAAGATCTAATTAGAATCAATATTAATAATATATGACTAACACAGATTCGAGTTTATTTTTTATGCTTCACTGGGTTATACAGAGACAAGGGGGTAAGGTAGAGTGTGGACATTCTATTGATCCCTGTAAGTTGTTTGCATTCGATAAAGAAGCCTATCCATGCTCATTACCAAATCCCAAATGTGTTGGCTAGGTTACGCATAATAATATAGCCACTCGAATATGTTTAGTATTCAGTGGGATCGGTCTATTACAATATTACGATCTCCTATCCTATTTTCTACAGACATGAGTATGACCCGACCCAATCGTCGTTCAAAATGTATCCAAAAAAGATTGATATCAAACTAAAGAAAATAAACAACATCAGATGGCCAGTAATGGAAGCTCCTGCACATACAGAAGGTACTTTCATGTCCATCCAATAGAGATTGTAGAGCTGTGTTTCTACATCCATGACTAAAATGTACCCTCAGCGGCTACAGTCATTGGCTGTTACTGCCTCCATATTACCTCACAGTTGTTATCCCCCTTGCATGTCACCTTAACTATATGCTTGCTCATCATAAGTGTGGGCTGTCTTCGCTTGAATTAACTCTCTAAGCTCATCAAATGAGACCGATGCATTGATACGATGACAGAGGGACAACGTTGAATACAATGTTCAATCCCCAATTTCTCTGATATGATACTGACTACTTGTAGTTGGCACCAAGGCAGGTCTGACTGTATTGACGCAACCAATAACCAAAGGGGTTGTTATTCTTATGGTTGGTTCAAACTAGGTTCGTTCTTCATAAGCTCGATCATTCTCCGGGCAAAGCACGAGCTAACATAAAAGCCAGCTAGCAAGAGCGTTTCTTATCGCTCTTTGGATGTTAAAAACAATAAAGCTTCGGACGCTGTTTCAAAGAGACACCATCAACCACAAGGAGGCCACCATATTGTCCATGCGAACTATTTCCGGTCAGGTTGCCATATCTCTTTTAGGTGGCGCTGGTAACAGCGATCACATGAGTAAGCAACAGCGATCACATCATTAGCAACAAAAGTCACATGCTGAGCTACATCATTAGGCAAAAGAAGCGATTAGCCCTGAGAGACCTTTCTTTGACCGCTGGCAAAGAACATTCCTAGTTTGAACCGACTATTAGGAACAGTTTGTTAGAAAAACTCTGTAAGCTTTCCATATTTTACATAGCACATAATTATCGTAAGTACTAGGAGTCTGTGGGGCAGCGTGATCACCGCTATAATATTGGCGTTGATTTTCGCCTTGGCTATCTTTACAGTAGCCCCCATGTCTCAAGGTAACTGGACATCGCTGAGCGCTCCTCGCACCGAAATGAGACGGAGTAGCACCCCGGAACGGCGATCGCCGCCTAAGGATGCTCGCACTCGTCATAGCAGCCAGCCAACAATCGCGGATATAGAGGAGCAGCTTCATCGCGAGAAAGGCGATGCTGAGAAGGAACACTCTGAAGATAAGGTAAGAACTGGGTTGCCGACATGATACCCTGTCAAGCATAGAGTGACTATCCATTCTCTAAATTCTTCGCAGATAGAATGGCAAGCCGGTGGGCTCTTGTTTGTTTGTTAAATCGAAAATAGGATAGGACTGTCATACTTTTGGTTAACTTAATTTAGGCAGAGCCTTGCTTTCAAAATGGTGCACACAACAATTTCCACGTGGTAGCATCATGTACAGTGCCCGCTGAGATCGGTAGTAACAGTTGGCAGGAGATGTTAACAATTTTTTTCTGGATCATCAAGTTTATAAGAATGGTTGCTTACATATACCTTAGCAATTTTGTGTGTTAGTGGTAAAGATCTGTTTTTAGTTGAATTATGCTTACTCCAGCGGCTTTCTTGTCTCAAATCTAAAGCACAGCCCGTTTCGTTTGAACTTGGCTAAATGTGAACACGAGGTGCATAAAAAGTATTCCTAAAAAACCAGTTACTGTTGTCGTTTCAGCCGCGCCCTACCTGTGTGGTGGCTCCAATACGCACCCTATCCAGCAATAGAGGTTTCACTGGACTGGATAATCTGGGTAACACTTGCTTTATGAACTCCATGATCCAAGTACTGGTCAATTGTACTCCCTTCAGAAACTACTTTCTCGGTGAGTGGCACTCTATTGAGTATTTTGATCATTCGACTTTGTTCGTCTTGTTATTGGGATGCGCACAAATGCTGATGCAGACTACGGTGATGTTTCATTCCAAAGAGGGCATTCAGTCATTTGTTTCTCTTATGAACTTTAAGAATGCATCTCTGCGGGTAAATGAACTGAAACCTGTGCTCAACACTGAGTCATATTCTAATGGGTTTATTGGTGTACCAGCTGTGATGTAATCCACATCCTCTCTTCTTTGTTAGATAAAAAGTTCCAGTCGGATATAAATGTGGAAAATGTATTGGGGAGTGGAGGCCGATTAGCTATACAGTTTGCTATGCTCACACGGATACTTTGGGAGGGAACAAAAACATCTTACGCACCATCCAAACTCAAAGTTGGTATTTTACGCTCATCCGAGATCACATCCATGAGTCGTATATGATGATGATCCTCATACACATCCATTCCAAGTTATTTATTCACCTCCCTCAACCCTGTGGTGAAGAATGGTGTTTTTCTTTATTCTGCTGTTGTTAAGAGAAGCTGAGTTTCGGCGGGTGATGTGTACACTGGCTTAGGTTGACTGACCCTCAATCTGGAGTGATGATACTGACCGGCGTGTGGTGCTTCGCGCTGACCCGTAACTGCGTGTTCATACACGCTCGCGAGGGAGAGAGAGTTGAAGAGCTGAAGAGTTGTGAGGAAGTCACACTTCTAATGGGAGCATGGCAAGGCCCGAGCCTGAACCAGGAGCTTTCTATCTTGAACCAAGCATTCATGCCAATGGGCTATCCTGCTATACCACATAGACTAAACTGAGAAAGTGAATGTTGGCTTTCAGAGACTATTCTCTTTTACATTACTCCAGAGTCTTGTGGCACAGAAAGCCAGTCAATTTACGGGATTCGCGCAACACGATGCCCAAGAGTTTCTAGCCTTTTTGTTGGATGGCTTGCATGAGGATCTGAACCGCGTCAAGTCGAAGTCGTACATTGAGCACACCAGTTTAGATCATCTGTCTGACGAGGTGAGCATCTCTCTGGTGTTCCCCAGGGTAGGTCAAATTGTACAACGATTTTTGTTCCCAGTCAGGACCTTTAGACTGGAGTTTGATTTGCTTGCCTTTTCCATCACTAGTCTCAGTTGTAAAGAAGGTGCTTGTACCTTAATTTGATTACTAGTCTAAAAGCGACTATTGGAAGTTTGAACTTAGCTGATCTTCCTTCTCCAGTTTTGGCTTTTGTCACACAATATTTTTATGTTGCACAGCTCACTGGTCGAATACATTCTTCTTGGGTTTTGGAAGTGGTGAACCTCTCATGGGTTGGCATATCAATACTGTTCAGCCATTTCTATCGAGTACTCTCACTGTTTTTCTGGCCAGTGAATCTCATACCCAGACACTGCTTAACCAAAAGTGTGCCGAAAATTGGTTTTCGGACTCGGCAGAATGACCTAAAAATTAACAATATCTACACTTTATCCGCTGTATCGCCTTGGTTTGTAGGAGGCTGCTCAGGTAGTCTGGTCTCGATACAAGCAGAGAAACGACTCGTTCATAGTTGATGAGTTCCAAGGCCAGTACCGGTCTAAACTCGTCTGCCCACAGTGCGGTAAAGTCAGCATCACATTTGATCCGTATATGTATGTCAGTGTGCCGCTGCCAAAGAAAAAGATCAGCCTACCTGTCTTCTTTGTCAAAAGAGATCCAGCTCTGAAGCCCACCAAGGTATTACTGACCTGGATGCGAATGGGTTGTTCCCAAGGCACTCTTTATCTCGTCCCAATAAATACATATTCTTCTGGGTGGTAGTGGCCAATCATGGGTGATTAGACTACTCACCCAAGTTCTGCCAAAAATCTACCAATTGCAAAATATTGGCATAGCTTAAGTGACAAACGCACTTTTTGTTTCATTTGCTGTATTAACTGAATTGGAAGCAATCCTGTTTTCTTACAGTATGTACTGAGTGTGGAGAAGGACTGCTCGAATGCTGAAGTGCTCAAGGCGCTTTCAAATCTCACCGGGGTGCCTACTGAACAGGTTCGTCTTGAGAATTAAACACATCTTAATTGTACTTGTTGGGGGCCAGGATAGCTCAATGGGTAAAAACCCTGGATCTGCATTCTAAAGATTGTGGGTTCGAAGCCTCTCTGCCGGCGGGGTGTTTTTTGGTACTGGCCTTTGGTGGGTGAAGCGTAAACTGGCTCACGTTGGCTGACCCCCAACCTGGAGCTTTGATACTGACCTGCACGCGGTGCTCCATAATAAGACGTAACTAGTGAAAAACAGGTATCTGACGCAAAAGCTTTGCCATACACGAGAAGAAGAAGAGCTTGTGCTTGTTATTGTATTGGCCTCCTATGGAGGGTTGGTGATTCGTCTTTCATGAACAGCTTGGAAAAGCTTCATTGTTGATAGCTTCGCGTGCTGACAACTATTCTTTAGCATGGCAGCGTGTCTGCCCCCCCCAGCAGCTGTAACTTCAGGCTATCTTTCCTCACCATGTGGCCGAAGTATCTTGATCCTCTGCAGTGCAATAATGGAATCTTTCTCTTTCAGATGCGTATGTTTGAAATATACAATAAGAAATTCCAGAGGGTTAACGCCTCATCATACACACCCGGATTACGCGGTCAGGGGATATTTGTGTAAGTCACGTTATTCACCAAAGGCACGAACCATAGACCTACTACCGTAAAATCTGCTATGTGTCTATGAAGATACAGATTCATATCTGTCGCTACTCTGTTTCAGCTTTGAGGTATTCACGTCACAGAGTGAATCCGTGGCTGAGCTGTATGTCATTCAGCGGTCCCTGATGCCGGCCAGTCAACCCACCAGATGCTCCGCTTGTCACCTGGAGGTCTCTACTGAGAGGTCAATCAAGCGCTGCACTAAATGCTATAAAGTTGCATACTGTAACCAGTAAGTAAGAAAGGGCAGGGAACAGTCTGTCTTTGTCAACTAAAGAACCAACTCAATTGTTGGCTGAAATCTGTCTTGTCCGCAGGGTCTTCATTCTTTTGCTCGGGAAAAAATTTGGATCCATGTTGCACTTGGAATTATATGACCCGCTGTTCATCATGGCAGTGATTCTTCTGCTTGTGTTCATACCCAAGATTTCACAATCATGTTTGCAGCCGAGTTGTTGATAGCCAAAAAATACCAACTCGTTCACAAACTATTGGTTATATTGCAGAACGTGTCAGAAGCAGCACTGGCCAACCCATAAGTCTCAGTGTTACCTGGAGGTGGTTGGTATGCCCTTTGTGGTCAGCATGCCTCAGTCGCAGCTAACTTACAAGCGGCTGGCCGAAACCATGGAGGCCTTCGCTCAGTACTCTGTAAACACTTTTAAGCCTCCAATCTCTCATCAAACCCATGACGACTCAGGTTAGTCTATTGCGGGATACAGCTAGTGGGATAGCACAAGGGTAAAAAGATTGACCTGTGATAGCAAACGCGTGGGGTCAAACCCCGGTCATGAGGGCTCCCATTGTGAGTCTGAGCTCCTCACATCGGTTCTGGCTCAAAAACAAACAAAAATCATCACTAAGAGGTGGAGTATTGATACTGACCCGTTCATGGTGCTCCATGCTAAAAAACAACTAGTAAACTACTTACTATCTACCCATTGGCCTCAGTAACCCAATTATATGGGATTTGATTTTGTTTGAAAACATTCCCATTGCTAGCGGAATGTTTGTCAGCAGCAGTGTGACCTTCGGTAGGCCAGGTCAGGCAATGGTGGCATGGTACAGTGTATTAACCTGCAGCTAATTTGTAGTTGAAAATGCTGATACGCCACATATAGAATTTGATTCTGAGGATCCCGGCTTCCCATTCTATATAAAGCCTGTGGATAGCATCGGACGCGGAATCAGCGACCAGCAACGTGGAGCTCGACTCACTGATAAAGGTGAGCAAAGGCTTCTCAAAGTTGACCATGTTTGTTTCGAAGAAAAGGGAGAAAGACTTCATGGCCACAAGTTTTAACAGTAAATTTATCTCCATTATATATTATATTAACTTAGTCTCGGAAATCTGACTGGACTGTAGTACTGTTTATCCCTCCCTCCCTCCCTCCCTCCCTCCCTCCCTCCCTCCCTCC
>Ga0224501_10004118_pt1 | contig 11473 bp, 12 predicted proteins | sample SF_Oct11_sed_USG_4_FD_169105 | JGI IMG/M metagenome (GOLD analysis project Ga0224501, IMG submission 169105) | Sediment microbial communities from San Francisco Bay, California, United States - SF_Oct11_sed_USGS_8_1 | ecosystem: Environmental > Aquatic > Marine > Sediment | place: USA...
CGAGCCCGGCCTGATGCGATCCCTGACCTATCTTGTGGGAGAGGCCTCCTGGAATAAGTACTTTGATCCAAATTATATACGGTGGAGAAAAAGCAGCAATGAGAGGGATTACTATGGCTTTACGGTTAAAGACAAAATCAAGACCATAGAGGATCTGTTAAATACCGATATCGGAACCTAAACCATGCAAAAATATAAACTACTCTTTTTTTTGTTGCCGATGGTCATATTTCTGTTGGCCACCAACCCTGTATTGGCCTCTAATCCACAAAAACCCGATATCGAAAAATTGATTAAGCAAGTGGGAATCGATCAAGCACTGCAAGATGTTGAAAATGATTTTCGACTGCAATTGCTCAAAGAACGGATCTCACGGGCAACGAATCGATTCAATGAAAAAGAATTTAAAATCTTTCTGGGCCCTCTTTCAGCAAAAGAAATTAGCGACAAAGTGATAGAACGAATAGCCAAAGAGCTGACATCTGAGCAAATTACACAATTGAATATTCTTTTTGATAAGGCCGTATTTAAAAAACTCATTAATAAAGAACAAGAGTTACGAAACAGCTCTGAGCTTGATATTCAGCAATCAATATTGGATTCGGAACAGGAAGTGTTTAGCCCCAACTACCTGGATTTGATTGAAGACATTGTCGACGCCTCACTGATCGTGCAGCAAAAAGCCTTTCTAACAGCCACTGTTCTCCGCGAACGCTCCAAGGCACCATTGGAGGAACTGGGAAAGTTTTCCGAAGAAGAGGCTCAGAAGCTGGAATACAATATCAACGCCTATAAGGACAGAATCTATACCAGTATGCGAAGTGAAATCGTCGTATTGTATGCGATAAAACTGAAATCGTTTAGCCTTGCTGAGTTGCAAGAGATTTTGGACATACTGAACAACGCGCACAGGACTAGTCTTATGTATATGGTAATGGATACATTAGGTTTGGAAATCAGTAGCAGACTGAATAAAAGCATTAAAGCCGTTATGCAAACCAGAAAGACCAAGGGTGAAGGAATTTAGTTTCTAAATAGAGTTTATCCTTTGGCTGAAATAGAAAAGGCGCCCAATTTCAGCGCCTTTTCTTTTTCACCGAGGAATACTACTCAGTCTTCGACTTGTTGAATACCGTCTAAGAACCAGGTTGGGTTGATGGATTTCTTAGGTTTAACAAAGTGCCAAATTTCCTCTACATGCACGGGTTCCGGGTATACTCCCGAATTCTCATCTATTTCCCTAAGTTGTGCCGTAAACATTACACTGGCCTCTATATCGTTCCCCGTGTCAACCACCTCTAACACGCGCGCATCCAGATTCATAATTTCAGTTTCATTCTTTCCGCTACGGCTACGAAACTGGTCCTGAATTTCCGCGAAGACTGAATCCGTGGTATAGCCTCGCACTTCTGACAGATCGCCACTATCCCAGGCTGTCTGTAACATAGTAAATGCAGATTTGGCATTCTCGACGAACTTGTTTTCGTCGAAGTCTTTGGGTCTATCGCTGCTGGAGCTGGTAAAACGACTAACGAAACGACTTGCTCTGCCTTCGTCTATCCCACCACCGATCTCTTTTTCAGCGGTTCGGTACTGAGCAGATTCATCAAAGCCTGGAGCACCTGCATAGGCACTCTGTGGCTTACGCCGCGCCAGAAATTTAAACAGGAGAAAGGCGAGCAGGCCAAAGATCAGAATATCCATGAAGTTGATATTTTCAAAAGCACCACCGAAAAATAGAGCGCCCAGAAGCCCACCGGCTACCAGGCCTCCGAGAATTCCGCCCATACCGGCAGCCCTGCCAGCGGTACCCGCTGCACCTGCACCCGCTGCGGCACTGTTCCCGGTCGCATTTTGACCCGCTTTTCCTTGATCTCCTGTGGCTGAGCGTTTTTGCGGCGAACTGAAGGATTTCTTTCCACCAAACGACATGCCCCCACCCAAACGTTTTGCTTCCGCATCACTAACAGGTAGCGTAAAACCCATAAAGGCCACGATTAAAGCCATTGAAATAGACCTAAACAACATGCACTTCCCCTTGTGTTGTTCAAATGTGGTGCAATTCTATCGAGATACGCCTGCGAGCGCAAAGAAATTTGGAATATTGCCTAAGGCCACAAGCCAAAAGGTGTTTTGATGTAGAAACCCTTCTAACTGCTATTGGCCACGCGCTGATTTGTTTCGCGTAACCTCAAGCTTAGGGAACGCAACATGCCAAAGGCCAATTCGGGATTTTTAGAAATCAAGTCCAGAAGTCGTGATTTATCCAGGACCAATAAGATGGAATCCTCCAGAACATGCGCTGTGGCAGACCGAGGTTTGTCATCCAACATCCCCATTTCACCGAAGCACTGCCCTTCGACAAGCGTGGTGACATAGTTATGCGAATCCGGGTCTTCCTCTATGCAAATCCCGATTGATCCTGAGGCGATGTAATACATATGATCACCCCGCTCATTGATCATGAAGACTCGTTCGCCCTCTTGAAATTTTTCTTCCTGTAACTCACGTGCAACCACTCTGAGGCTTTCAGAAGAAACCTCCGAAAAGACTTGTGAGTGCTTCAGCATGAGAATTCGATTAAACAAGTTGATCACGGATGCCCATCCCCTCAAAGAATCTATCGGGTTTCGGCAGCAAGAAACTAACCAGGGCAGGATTAGTTAAAAAATGTTTCTCAGTCCTTTGAGAAAAGAGATTTCAAATTGCCTGGTAGACCAGGAATTAGGCAATACGATCCAGAACCTGTCCCTTTATGTAGCTCCCCTTCCACATTTGCATAATGGCCTGGTCTACGGAGTACTGGATAGCGTTTGAGCGTTTCTCATCAATCGCTTCAAGTTGCTTGTGGGTATTAGACTGATTTTCTCTATGGACTTGATAGATATTGCCCATGTTCGAATAGATTTCATGTGTAGTTGCGATGGTATTCATAGGGACCACCTCTCGCGTTATTCAACATGGCCTCATCCTATTGGATTTCTATCCACGGATCACCCATGAAATCGACATACTCAATGAGATGTCCGTCACAATAGCTCAGGCAACACCATATCTCATTGTTTTTTATGTTTAATTTAAAATTCTTAATATGGGATATGGTCAGCAATTCGACAAAGCAAACGCTGACTTATTCCAACTAAGAGAGGGTCAATGCCTGATCCTGTGTAGAAATTACGGCTCCTTCAGCTCACTCCCCCCGCATCTCCCGCACCGCCTGCATCACCTCCTCAGGTGGTATGGGGCCCTTTTTGCTGAGGATCACGCCCTTGGACTCCCCCTCGGCGACGATCTTGTCGCCCACAAGAAATCGGTGTGACATGAAAAAGGCCTTTTCGTCCCAACCTGTGACCTCCATCTCCACCCGGTAGCGTTTAAACAGACCTAAGGCCTTTTTGAAATTCAGATCGTGATAGGAAATGACCGGTATCCACTTTTTCTGAATCATGACTTTGGCCAGGCCGGTACGTATGAACATGTCCACCCGGGTCAGATCACAGATGGTGAAATATCTGCCATTGTTCATGTGCAGATTGATGTCCAGGTCATTGGGTAGCACACGCAGAGTCAAGGCGTTCACCGGCTTTACATAGGGCAGACGCGGCACAAAAAGGCTGCGGACCAGTATCCACACCATGCGAAATATGAGGCTCACGGCGAACCCTCCAGCAAAAAACCTTTTTCCAGTATAGAAGGCGATTATTTATGTTCAAGAACATATAAAACCTTCTGGGAAAGCATTCCAATTTGTAATATATTTTTTATATTTCATTATCAGGAGTTATAGATGCTGGAGACCGATGAATTGACGGCCTTTGTGGAAGTGGCCAGGCAGCGCTCCTTTTCCCTCGCCTCTGAATCCCTGTTCATCACCCAACCGGCGGTGAGTAAGCGTATTGCCCAATTGGAAGACAAGCTGGCTGCAAAGCTGTTTGACCGCATTGGCAGACAAGTCCTGCTCACGGAGGCCGGGCGTACGCTACTGCCTCAGGCCGAGTCCATCCTGCAGGGCCTACGCATCGCCCAGCAAAGCATCCGCGACCTGGAGGGACAGATACAGGGCAGTCTCAGCCTGGCAACCAGCCATCATATCGGGCTGCATCGACTCCCTGCGGTGCTGGAGCGCTATGTACAGACCTATCCGCAGGTTTCACTCCATCTGGAATTCCTGGACTCCGAGCTGGCCTGTGGCGCGGTGGAACGGGGAGATATGGAAATTGGTGTTGTCACCTTACCCGAAAATGCCTGGGACAATCTGGAATGTGTCAAAATCTGGTGTGACCGGCTCCATATCGTACTCAATCCCAAGCACCCTTTGGCCAATCGCAAACGGATCAAATTGGAAGATTTAAAGGACTATAACGCGGTTCTTCCCGCGCAAAACACCTTTACCCGTAGAATTGTGGAAGCGCATTTTCGCGAGAGAGGATTACAGATAAAAGAAAATCTCACATCCAATTATCTGGAGACCATTAAGATGCTTGTGAGTGTGGGACTGGGCTGGAGTATATTGCCGGAAACGATGGTGGACGACTCGATTGTGTCGGCGCAGGTTTCCTCGCATTCCTTTAAACGCGATCTGGGCGTGGTGTATCACAAGCAGCGCACACTGAGTAACGCCGCGCAGCAGTTTCTTACCCTGCTAAAAAAACATGCACACAACAGCAAAAACAAGATCTGATCACGCGGCAATTTTTTCATGCCGCGCTACAGCTTTTACATATAGTCGTCGTCCAGCGTCGGGAAGTCCACGTCCTGGAAGTCTTCATAATCATCGTAGAATTCTTCCATCATCGTATCCCAATCCTCTGTGATATACACAGACTCGCCATCACGAAAGTTTTCTTCCAGATACATGCTGTCGTCACCTGTATCGATAGGCTGTACTTCTTCATCCTGTTCTATACGATTTGGTCTAACCATTCTAATGCTCCACTTCTTAAACCAGCTTTAGGTTGGGTTTATCGATCCCGCCTAGCTTGTTAATCGTCCTAAACGGGAACAGGTTTAGGATTCTGTGCATTAAAATGGTGAACTCGGTCACTGAGATCCTTCAAGAATAGGTCCATATTCAGTTTGGGGGAATAAACTCTATCCTATTGAGAAATCAGAGATTATCTGATACCCGACAAGGTATTGAGAAAACCCCATCGCTAATTTGAGAGAAAATTGGGTTTATCTTACGTGAAGATGTTCAAAAGAGATGCCAGAAGTCTCGCAAAATTTTAACATTTCCGAGAGAAGCAAATTGACTTGTCGCTTTTCGTCTTTTGTATACATGGCAGTGTTGGGATAGTGTGCATACCAGGCGTGAAATCGACGTTTTCCCTGATATTCCACCACTTCAGCAACCTTCACATCATGGTAGATACGAACGGTAAAATGGCTTTTTGAAACCAACTTGATATTGCTAATTGGTGCCAGTACCAATTCCACCAATGATGTATAAGGAGAACGTTCTAGGAGATTGACTGTGAGGGAGATTGAATCTGTTTCATCTTTACAGCAAACAGTGTCAGAGTCAAGAAATTCCGGCAAAAAATGGTCCAGCAACGCATAATTTATTTCATATAAAGTCTGCGAGCTACGATAGCGATTTTGGGTCCTGTCAAAATACATGTCGTTAAAACCATTCCAAACCTTTAGTTCAGTGTAATGCAATTATCACACAAGGTTCAACCTAGAAAGTTAAATAGTGAACCCTGCTACTACTTAGGTTTATCGGCCAATATTGGAAAAACATTTATAACCAACATCACGATATGATTGTTTTTTGACTAAAGAGAAAGTGGGAATTTTTTTGAAAGAACGGATTTATTAGACTAGACTGATGTTAGTCCTGCACCCATTCTTTCATGCGGGCGCGTAGGCGTATCATCGCTTGGGACAATAGCTGGCTGATTCGTGATTCGCTCACGCCGATGACCGAACCGATCTCACGAAGGTTCATTTCGGAATCATAATACAACACCACAACCATACGCTCTCTTTCTGGAAGTGTCGCTATGGCATCTACGAGTTTTTTACGAAATCTTTCATCTAATATACTTTCATATGGTCGCGAAGAATTATCAATCATGCCTGATTCTATGGCTTCTTCATCAAATCCCAATTCTTCAAAACCAAACATGCGCGCACTACTGGCGTCTTGTAAGATTTTATAATATTCGTCTAGAGTGATATCCATTTCTTTGGCGATCTCATCGTCTCGCGCATCTCGCCCTTCTCTGGCCTCAATAGTTCTTACCACTTCGGCCACTTCTCGCGTTTTACGATGTACCGATTTGGGAGCCCAGTCATTACGTCGCAGTTCATCTAGCATGGAACCGCGAATTCGAATTCCCGCGTAGGTTTCAAAGCTCGCGCCCAGCTCGGCCTTATAATTTTTTGAGGCCTCTAACAAGCCGACCATTCCCGCTTGAATCAGATCATCAACAACCACTGAGGAAGGGAGCCTTGCCATCAAGTGGTAGGCAATCCGCTTGACGAGTGGGGAATACTTGGCGATAACATTGTTAAAGTCATCTAGGCTTAGATTTGATTGCGATGCGTTTTTCATACAGCTACTTCTTTGGTCACCGCCGGTATAACATTTCCACCCGTTTCGACATAGCATCCTTGAATCTGAAGTATGAGACTAGGAACTGCGTCACAACTCCGGATTACTGAGGCTAAAACAGGTATATAAGAATTCACTTATTTAACTAGAAAAACCAGGTATTATCTATCTGTTTTTATTATATATTTTATATCTACTCACCAAATCAAGCGCCCATATTTTCAGCATTTTGTAGTCAGTCTAATGTGTGTTTTAAAAAGCCTTCCCCAAAAAAAAACCGACCTATACAGGCCGGTTTTTCCACTATAAAAAAGATCAAATTAGACTGGGGTGATGCCACTGGCCCGTAATTCAGCTCCCGCTTCTTCGATGGGCGTAAATCTCACCAGCCTCCCCACTTCCAGATTCTCAAAGTCTGATTCGAGCAATTCGCTTTTACTGAAATAGATCTGCTTTCCGTCAAACGAAGTGAGGTATCCAAATCCCTGGTCTGAAAACAGGGAAGCAATCTGACCCATATCCTGTGACGCTGCCTCAGGATTAGGCTTGCGTGCCTTCAGATCAGGTCTGCGTCGACGTCTGTAGGTGAGTAACTGCCTGCGTGCCGCATCAAAGGCATCTCGCACGGCCACGTACACGTCTTCTGAGGGCTCTCTCTTGACCACCAGCTCATCACCCGGCACGGTCAAATCGACACGCACATTGTATAATAAACCTTGATTTTTATGTCTATGTGGAGTTTCCACCATCACACGACAAGCGATGATGTCATCGTAAAATTGTTCAAGTTTTCTCGCCTTTTCTTTAATTACATTGGCGAGTCTTGGAGTAAGTGTGAATTTACGGGAAGAAATTTGTAGTGGGATTTTCACATTGATCTCCTTCATACGTGATAATAAATGTAAACCTTAATTAGATTTCTCTCCTTCGCAACGAATTAGTACTTAAAAAATGGGGGTTGAATTGATGGAAACAAGCGGTGATTGGAAGTGAGCAGGCAATTTGCGGGCAGCGCTTTATAAGCATTTTACTCAGAAATTCTCTCTTTTCTCTCACACAGGACCATTCTCAATCAGACTAGACGTAATCGCAAATTGGTTTGTTTTATCTTACATTAGTTTTTTTTAAGTGATACGATTTTTGCAGTGAGTAAAAATATTCCACAATTCTGCCTGGTACCTCTCAGATTCTATTTTTCATCACGAACCAAATCCGGCGAATGGAGTCAAAATGTCTACACATAATCGCCCAGCTCTTTAAAACTCGAAACGCATTTTGCACGTGTCATTAATTCGGCACGAAGCAAACCTCTGATGACCAGCCGTTTTCAATAAGCTCGCTCAAAAAAGATTGCGGTTAAGCGCCACTGAACTCATAAAGTTTCCGGAATCTTTATGAAAAAACACTGGCTTGCTTCTTGCTCCTTGCTAAGTGCGGTCATCCAAAAAGGACTAGATTTATTATCGGCCTTGATCGAACGCAGTAGATCAATACGCACGCTAAAGAGGATTGACACCATGACTATTTTTAGCCACTACCAAACCCGCTACGAAACCTCCCAGGAGGAGGAATACTCCATACAGGAATTTCTTGATCTGTGTAAAAAGGACCCAAGTGTGTATGCCTCGGCTTCTGAGCGGATGTTGATGGCCATTGGTGAGCCCCAAATGGTGGACACCCGAAAAGACCATCGACTCAGTCGGATCTTTTCCAACCGCGTCATCAAGGTCTATCCTGCGTTTAAAGATTTTTACGGCATGGAAGATACCATCGAACAAATCGTATCGTACTTCAAGCACGCGGCACAGGGTCTGGAAGAAAAGAAACAAATTTTGTATCTCCTGGGTCCAGTAGGAGGCGGTAAGTCCTCACTAGCAGAAAAACTTAAATCTTTAATGGAAAAAATGCCCATTTATGCAATCAAGGGCAGCCCAATCAACGAATCTCCACTCGGTTTATTCTCGGCGGCTGAAGATGGAAAAATTCTAGAAGAAGATTACGGAATTCCCGAACGCTACCTCAAGACCATCATGTCCCCCTGGGCCGTGAAACGCCTGACAGAATTCAACGGAGACATCACCAAATTCAAAGTAGTAAAGCTACATCCCTCAGTGCTACGACAAATTGGTATCGCCAAAACTGAGCCCGGAGATGAAAATAATCAGGATATCTCGTCATTGGTGGGCAAAGTGGATATCCGCAAACTGGAAAGCTACGCACAAGACGACCCCGATGCCTACAGTTACTCCGGTGGCCTCTGCCTGGCTAACCAAGGTCTGCTGGAATTTGTGGAAATGTTCAAGGCACCAATCAAGGTTCTGCATCCACTACTTACTGCAACGCAGGAAAGCAACTACAAAGGTACCGAAGGGTTTTCTGCCATCCCCTTTGATGGGGTGGTACTTGCCCACTCCAATGAATCAGAGTGGCTAACCTTCAAGAATAATAAGAATAATGAGGCATTTCTTGATCGAATTTATATCGTTAAGGTACCGTACTGTCTGCGCGTCAAGGATGAAATCAAGATCTATGACAAGCTCATGTTTAATAGTTCCTTATCGCAAGCACCCTGCGCACCAGATACACTCAAGATGATGGCCCAATTTGCCATACTTTCCCGACTCAAAGAACCGGAAAACTCAAATATTTTTTCCAAGATGCGCGTCTACGACGGGGAAAATCTGAAAGACACAGACCCCAATGCCAAGTCTTACCAAGAATACCGTGACTTTGCTGGCGTGGATGAGGGTATGACAGGTCTTTCTACCCGATTTGCCTTCAAGATACTTTCACGGGTGTTCAACTATGACAATACCGAAGTGGCCGCAAATCCAGTCCATCTCTTATATGTATTAGAGCAGCAAATTGAACAAGAACAGTTCCCCTCTGAAACAGAAGAAAAGTATCTCTCCTATATCAAGGGTTATTTGGTACCTCAGTACGTTGAGTTTATCGGTAAAGAAATCCAAACGGCCTATCTGGAATCCTACTCTGAGTATGGACAGAACATCTTTGATCGATATGTCACCTATGCTGACTATTGGATACAGGACGAGGAATATCGTGATCCAGATACTGGTGAGATCTTTAATCGTTCCTCACTAAATTCCGAACTTGAAAAAATTGAGAAGCCTGCAGGAATCAGTAATCCAAAAGATTTCCGTAATGAGATCGTTAATTTTGTGTTGCGTGCCAGAGCCTCTCATGCGGGTAAAAATCCGACATGGACCAGTTATGAGAAGTTACGCAATGTCATAGAGAAAAAGATGTTCTCCAATACAGAAGACTTGCTACCAGTTATTTCCTTTAATACCAAGTCTTCCGCTGAAGACAAGAAGAAGCATCAAAACTTTGTGGATCGCATGATGGCCAAGGGATACACTGCGAAACAGGTCCGACTACTTTGTGAATGGTATCTACGCGTTCGCAAATCTTCTTAATAGGTAGAAAATCAAGGTGATGTTTTGTCTAGATTTACGGATAGAAGATTAAACGGTAAAAACAAGAGCGCTGTCAATCGGCAGCGTTTTATTGAACGTTTTAAAGGCCAAATCAAGAAAGCAGTTGCCGACGCAATCGCTGGCCGTAGCATCACCGACATTGAAGGCGGTGAGAGTATATCCATCCCTTCTCGTGATATTTCAGAACCATCTATTCATCATGGAAGTGGTGGGCATCGTGACATTATCCATCCGGGTAATCGGGAGTTTATCTCTGGTGATCGTTTTCCGAGACCCAATCAGCGACAAGGGGCCGGGCGAGGCAAAAAGGCCAGTAATAAAGGCGAAGGCATGGATGACTTCGTCTTTGAGCTCAGCAAAGAAGAGTTTATGGAATTCTTCTTTGAAGACCTGGAGCTACCGAATCTCGTTAAGCGTGAACTGGCCACTGTCTATGACAGTAAAAAAATAAGGGCCGGTTTTACTCAGTCCGGTGTGCCTACCAATATCAATATTGTCAGATCATTGCGCGGTGCCCATGCCCGACGTATTGCATTACGTTCTCCCTATAAAAAACAGTTGCGTGAACTGGAAGAAAAGCTGGAAGAGCTTTCTCACCAATACAGCGCCACCGATCCAATTATCACTGATCTTATTGAAGAGATAGAAGCGCTAAAGCGCAAGATTGCGGCCGTTCCATTTATTGACACCTTTGATCTGCGGTACAACAACCGTATCGATGTCCCCAGCCCTTCCACCCAGGCCGTGATGTTTTGCCTGATGGATGTATCCGGATCCATGGACCAGGGTAAAAAAGATATGGCCAAACGATTTTTTATCTTGCTGTATCTATTTCTTACCCGAAACTATGAGAAAATTGAACTGGTGTTCATTTGTCACCATACCACCGCTAAGGAAGTCAATGAACATGATTTCTTTTATTCCCGAGAAACCGGGGGGACAGTGGTGTCCAGCGCTCTACATCTAATGCACGACGTCATTCGAGATCGTTATCCCACGAACGAGTGGAATATCTATGCGGCCCAGGCTTCGGATGGCGACAACTGGCATGATGACTCCCCCACTTGCCGGGAAATACTGCAAGAGAAGATTTTGCCTTTGGTTCAATATTATTCTTATGTGGAAATCACACCCGATAATCACCAAAGCCTTTGGTATGAATACGAGAAACTGAAAGAAACGCACGTTAATTTTGCAATGCAAAGATTGGAAGCGGTGAGTGACATCTACCCCGTTTTCAGAGAGTTGTTTAAAAAGCAGGAAGCAAAAGCTTAGTAGGACACTATGAGTAACAATAAGCCAATTTCAGAAACCTCCGAATGGACCTTTGAATTACTGGATCAATATGATCATGAAATCGCCCGCGTGGCGGCACACTACGGTTTAGACACCTATCCCAATCAAATAGAAGTCATTAGTGCTGAACAGATGATGGATGCCTATTCATCTGTGG
>Ga0224501_10004120_pt1 | contig 11471 bp, 8 predicted proteins | sample SF_Oct11_sed_USG_4_FD_169105 | JGI IMG/M metagenome (GOLD analysis project Ga0224501, IMG submission 169105) | Sediment microbial communities from San Francisco Bay, California, United States - SF_Oct11_sed_USGS_8_1 | ecosystem: Environmental > Aquatic > Marine > Sediment | place: USA...
TACATCGAAGCGATAAAAAAACATGTAGATGTCGCCGCGATTAAACGAAGACGATGTCATGTGGTCGTAGATCCTGGAAACGGTGTAGGGGCTTTGACCGCTCCTTATCTGCTGCGCCAGATAGGATGCCAAGTGACAACTATTAATGCAAATGTTGACGGCACCTTTCCAAGCAGATCCTCAGAGCCGCGACCAGAAAATTTAGAAGAACTAGCATTGACGGTGAAAGCGGTAGAGGCGGATGTTGGTGTAGCTTACGATGGAGATGCTGATCGAGCAATTTTCGTCGATGAGACTGGAGAAATTCATTGGGGAGACCGAACCTTTGCCCTTATCGAAAAACACTTTCTGCAAAACAACCAGGGCGAAACTATTGTCACACCTGTAAGTTCTTCAAGGCTTATCAAGGATATTGCCGACAAATATGGCGGAAAAGTCGTTTGGACTAAGGTCGGCAGCGTCATAGTTTCGCATACCATGAAGAAAGAGAAAGCAAATCTTGGCGGAGAGGAGAACGGAGGCGTATTTTATGGACCCCATCAACCAGTTCGAGATGGAACAATGACCACTGCTTTGATTCTGGATATTATGGCAAAGACGGATAGGAAACTTTCAAAGTTGTTGACAGAACTGCCCTCATATTACATACAAAAAGACAAAACAGAATGCCCAAACACACTCAAAGAACAAGTGCTCAAAAAACTCATCACTCACGTCCAAGGCTTGACTATAGAAACAATTGATGGCGTAAAGATATGGTTCCCAAACTCTAGTTCAATCCTCATAAGACCCAGTGGAACAGAACCCATTTACCGATTATATGCGGAAGGAAAGACTAGAAACGAGGCAGTTCGACTCGTCACTGAATACAAGGCAAAACTACGAAAAATTGTTGAAAGAGCTAGTGGCGATTAATCTATTCACTCAGGCATTTTGTTTTCCGTTCATTTGGACACTTGTAAATAGCTATGACACTTGAAAGAATATACTGGAAACGTTAGAGCGCGGTAAAGCTTTCAACGATTGCGTTGTTAAGCCTTTTCACAAGTTCAAGTGTCAACTTTATTGCGTTTTCCGTGTCTACCAGACTGAGTAAGCCGACATGTGAGTGAATGTGACGAGTTGGTACACCAATGACGATGCTCGGGCACCCAGCCCGGCTAATGTGAACTCGCCCCGCATCTGTCGATCCCCTCGCTACCTGTGAGAGCTGATATGGAACCCTTATCTCTTCAGCCGTTTTGATCACAAACTCTTTCAGTGGCTGATTTGGAATCATAGATGCGTCAAAAGTTAGAATGGATGGACCCTTACCCATTTTAGTTGGAGCTTCATGCGCCTTAATCCCAGGCACATCTCCAGCAATGTCCACCTCAAGTATGATAGCTACGTCTGGATCGACAACATGCGCAACAGTTGTGGCACCTCTAAGCCCAACTTCTTCTTGAACAGTAGCAGAACCAAATACCGTATTAGGATGCCTAACCTTCATTTCTTTCAGTCTACGAACAACTTCCATGGCGATAAAGGCACCAATACGATCATCAAAAGCTTTTCCCATTGCAATCTTTCCATTTCCAATCACAGAAAAAGGTGAGAAGGGCACTATCGGATCTCCGATTCGAACACCCAGTTCTTCAGCTTCTGTCTTATTCGTAGCCCCAATGTCTATGAACATTTTACTTTTTTCAAGCACTTTTTTCTGTTCTTCTTCGGGCAACAAATGGGGTGGTTTCGCCGCTATGATCCCGGGTATGTCTCCTTTCTTTGTTCGCACTGTTACTCGCTGTGTTAGGAGTACTTGATCCCACCATCCTCCAAGAGGGTTAAAAGTTAGGAAACCTGTCTTTTCATGTATCCCAGAAACTACAAATCCAACCTCATCAATATGCCCTGCTATCAACAGTCGCGGGCGATCGGTCTCACCACGATGCTTGAATATTACCGAGCCCAACTTATCGGTCAGTATCTTGTCTGTATAAGGTTCAACATACTTCTTCACGATTTTGGCCGTCTCTTGTTCAAATCCGGCAGGTCCAAATGATTCGCAGAGATCCTTTAACAACTGGATCCCTTTTTTATCAACCATATAATCACTTTAACAATGTATGTCTTAGACTGTAAATCGACCTTTTCCTATATGAGTTTGTCGTAAGTATAGATTCTTGAGAACCACACCTTCAAAAGCATTTTAATTCGAGTAGATTACTAACGCCTTGCTAATAAGAGAGACATAGATACTTCGTTTTTCCTTCTAGGTTGTTCTTAAGTTTCACAATTTGATCACAATGTTTGCTAGTCTTTCAGCTCCATTTGGCAACGTTGGCACTTTTCTATTTCTCGCTTCCTCTATTCCGTTTAATAGGCTTTGCAACGCTATTTCTTGAACCAAAACTGCATTCACCTTTTTGGCGAGGTATTCAGCATCCTTTACTCCAGCAGTTCTTGTCCATTCAGGGTTCGGAATTAGCAAAATGGGTTTCTTGTAAACTACGGCTTCCAATATAGTTTCACCAAAATGCGTTACTACCAGATCAGCGCCAGCGAGAAGTTCGTGAAATTTTTCAGTAACCGTAACCACTTTCCACTCAGGATGTTTTTTAAGATAGGGAGTTGGGTCGATTCTACCCGTCTGTAACACTACGTTCCGCAAGTTACTCTCTGCCAACGTATTGAACAAAGTTCTATGCCCGTAGGTACCTCCAGTGACCAGTATATATCCTCCATCCCAAGGCGCTACTTCAGCTTTGGACAGCAATGGACCGACAACCACACCTTTCTTCAAGAATCTTTTTTGTTCCTTCCATTGTAATGCAGTCATCGTGGAAATAGGTTCTAATATTCGAGCAGTCTTTGATGGTTTAACAAACCGAACGGAACTTTCTATATTAACTAATGGAACCCTCCACATCAACGCCATAATCGACGAAGGAATACAGAAATTGCTTCCAGTACTCACTACAACATCAAATTCATTGACGGCTTTCTCTATTGAAGACATAAAAGCTTTGGACAAACGGACCAAAAACGTGTGTGCAGGAGTTTGAGGGCCACGAGCTTTTATTAGAGAGGTAACTTTGCCAAATTTGCTAAGTCTTCGTTCACTTAAACTGTCGCCTTTCGGCACGAAAAAAGATAGATCTGCTCTCCCTTGCAGGGCCTGAGCCAATGCATATCCATAACCAGTGTGCCCACCACCGCCAGCAAGGATTAACACACGTTTCTGCAATTCTCTTTTCCCGCAAACATCTTTTGTGGAGGATGTCTATATCAATATCGACTGAAGACTAAAAAAGATCTGCGTTTCTAAGTCACCGTTTCTTTAAGTAAGTGAAGGGACAAAACATTCTCCAGCTTTGTTTGGCGAAATGTTATACAAAGACACGTGTATATACAAACAAGGCGAGGCAGGGCGGAAACAAAGTGTCAATGTTGATGGATATCAAAGAAGTGGATGTAGATATTCCTCAGAAACGTCAAAGATTCACAATTGGAGTGGTAGGAGGGGGATCAACACTTCTACAGCATATTTGCGTTTTTGCAGAAGCAGGATTTGAAGTGGTTGCCATAGACGTAGATCATCACCTCATAAACCTTGTGAAGAAAAACACAGTGCCCTCTGCTGATTCCATGCTTAACAAGCCTGTGAAGAAATATCTTGAGGATGGGCGGCTCACTATAATACGTGACATTAGAGAAGCCGCTTCACAAAGCGATGTAATAGTCATTTTGGTTCAACCTTTGACTAGCCAGAAGAAAAAACCAGACTACTCGAAAATTGAAAGAATATGTAAGAAACTGGGCATAGGACTGCGTTCAGGATGCCTAGTTATTGTCGCAAGCAGTCTGGGCTCAGACGTAATTGAAAGCTTAATCAAAGAAACTTTAGAAAACGCTTCAGGATTAAAAGCCGGAGTTAACTTTGGTATGGCTTACAGTCCGCTTTATACAAGGTCAAAGATCCTCACAGATGACTCTACAACATGTAAAATGGTAGTTGGTGCGATAAACAAACAAAGCCAAGATATAGCATGTCTCATTTTAGGCACAATCACCAAAGAACTACTTATTGTAAGCGATATGAAAACTGCCGAAGCAGTTCGACTATTCAGAGACACCTACGAAAATCTTAATATCGCACTCGCTAACGAGCTGGCTCGATACTGCGAAAAAGCTGGAATCGACTTCATTGAAGTTCAAAGCACAGTTAACAAGCAACGACATTGCTATCTACCTACCCCCAAGATTACCCCGCAAGAAAAAATGAACTCATTGTATCTTCTTTTGGAAGAAGCCGAAGCTGTAGACGCAAAACTCCCTTTGTTAATACTTGCAAGAAAATCGAACGACGGAATATTACACCACACCCTTCGTTTAGTAGGAAATGCTCTACAAGCATGCGATAAACCTATGCGAAGATCGAGAATATCCATTTTGGGTGTTTCCTGTCGGCCAAACGAGAAAGAGTTTCGAGGATCTCTAATAAAAAAACTTGTTCGAATGATGAACAAAAAAGGAATGCATGTTCGAGTCTACGATCCACTTTTCTCCTGTGAAGAATTAACAGGAATGGGGTATCCTGCTGAAAAGACTATTGAGAAAACTGTTGAAGGAGCAGACTGCTTAGTCGTCACAATCGGACATGATCAGTTTAAGAAACTGAAACTGAGAAAAATCAAGTTCATAGCTAAAGGAAAGGTGGCAATTGTGGATATGGCGCATATAATTAGCCCGGTCGAAGCTGAAAGAGAAGGGTTTGTGTATCGTGGAATCGGAAGAGGCATTTGGACGAAATAAACACTGAAATGGAAATGATTTATGCCCTTCGATGATTCTCAAAATGCACACTAAATCAATCTACACGTAGAGACCCAGACCGATCCTTGATCCAAGAGAAGTATTACCACACCCAGAATCACAATTCATAAAGGTAAAATATCAGGAATGCTAGTTCAAAACTGCTGGGAAAGACACAGAAACCCCACAAGCATCACAGAAAAGATAAGGCTGATGAAAAATGGAAATCCTGATTGTTTCAGTGCTAGCATCATTTGTCATAACTTTCTTTGTCACTCCGTATTTCATACGATTTTTGCAGGCCGTTGGAATTGTTGGGTTAGACCTTCAGAAGAGAGACAAACCGGAGTTGGCTACTTCAGGTGGAATTTGTGTTGCCTTCGGAGTCTTAACTGGACTATTGACTTACATAGGTATTCAAACATTCATTTGGGGCGCTCAAGAATGGTTAATTCCCCTTTTGGCGGTTACATCTTCGGTTCTTATAGTGATGTTCGTCGGTTTATTAGACGACCTGAACGTCAAACTAAAACGAGTAAAAACAAAAGAAGGCCACAATATTAGAGTTGGATTTCCTCAATGGATAAAACCACTGCTGACTCTACCAGCGGCAATACCTTTAATGGCGATTAGTGCGGGCGTAAGCTCGATGGCGATTCCATTTGTTGGACCCGTACATTTTGGTATACTTTACCCTCTGCTGTTAATTCCGCTAGGAATTGTGGGAGCGTCCAACATGGTCAATCTGCTTGCGGGATTCAATGGATTGGAGACTGGAATGGGGCTTGTTTACCTTCTAGGTCTCGGAATTTCCGCTTTACAAAATTATCGCATTTCGGGGGCAGTGACTTTTCTGGTGACCTGTGGTGCTTTAATCGGATTCCTCAAGTACAATTGGTATCCTGCAAAGATTCTTCCTGGAGACTCACTTACATACCTGTTGGGCTCAATAGTTGCGTCTGGAGTAGTAGTTGGAAACATGGAAAGAAATGGAATTATCGTTATGTTACCTTTCATCATAGAATTTTTCTTGAAACTCAGAGTCAGATTCAATGCAAGTTGTCTGGGAAAATTGCGAGAAGATGGCAAACTTGACCCTCCTTATGGAAGGAAGATATATAGCTTGACCCATGCCGTAATGAACCTACGACCACTTACGGAGAAACAAGTCACACTTACACTAATTCTTGTCCAGGCTTTGTTTGTTGTTCTTGTATTCTTACCGATTTTTTAACATTCTAGATAATCCTAACCTGTCTTCCCTTTTTCCTTCAAATTGAACGGTTTACCTTCTAAGAGTATCTTTTGAGGAATCTTCTCTTTCCATTTTCGCAGAAAGATTAGTTCGTCTTTCTCAGTTCGCAGTTCATCTGGCAGCATTTCTGGAATTTCATCTCGAATAGGATACCAGCGTAAGCATTTGGGACACGTAATTATGCCTGCTATGATTTCCTCTTTTTCTTCGAAAACACGCAGTTCTAGAGGGTAATATTTGTCAATAGGACAAGCCAGAATGTCCATCAGTTTCTTCTTCATGTTCTGTTCCACTCTCTGCTGGATATTCTGGGAAACATAACGTTATAAAATGTTTGCCAGAAAGTGACGTTTAGGCATTTCCATCAAAGACTACCTTTCCACTTTCACGTCAACCACTACTTGATGCCAACGGGGTCCAGTCGTACGGACAATACGACCGACAGGCATTTCAAAATCAACACCTAGTCTCTGCAATTTTTCTGACAACTTTGTCTTGACCTTTTCCACCGGATTTTCATTCTTAGTTGCATGTTCGAAGTCATAATAATGGATGTATCCTCCCGTTGATCGTAACGCAGAAACCGCGCTGTCAAGATATTCACATGCTTTCATTGGGAGTGGCATGACAACCCGATCTGCTGTGTTTCGCAACTTCTCTTCGATTATCAGTTTCGCGTCTCCTTCCACCGGGACGACTCTAGCTTCAACCTTGTTTAATCTCGCATTTTCTTCTATGTATTTGAGGGCAACTGGGTTGATGTCGATGGAAAACACTTTTTCTGCGTTGGAATGTTTGGCAATGATTACCGAATAGCATCCCACTCCGGCAAACATGTTTGTTACAACTTCTCCATTTTGAACCAGTTGGGCGATGCGCATCCGTTCGAAGGAAAGCCTGGGAGAAAAATAGCACTTTGCCAGGTCAATCCTGAAGAGACATCCATATTCTTTATGGAGCGTTTCTGTTTTTTCATCCCCGACCAGCCACTCAAGTTTGCGCAGACGAAACTCGCCGGAAACTGGAGTGGTTTGGCACAATACAGTTTTGACGCACTTGTTTGTTTGCATTACAGCCTTCGCAATGAGCTTGGTGTACTGCTTCAAGGCTTCTGGAATTCGTATGATTGCGATGTCACCGACAATGTCGTAGGATGCGTAAAGAACATTGAGTTCGTCAGGAGTAAGCGTGTCTGCAAGAAGCGTCTTAAGATTGCCTTTCATCGAGAGTTACTCCCAACGTTGCTCTATGGACACAAGGATACCTGTCCATTGAACTGGGATACATGTGGCGATTCTTGCAACTCGTACGCCAGAATATGGAGACATTGACGAAGTTTTCAGCTCCTGTGACATCTAGTCGTAAGTAGCTTAATAAACTTCAAACTACTATCTGTGGAAACCGTAAGAGAAATAAAAGGGTTCCTTGAATTGTTTGACGAAAGGAAGGACTGGAGCAATGGGATTTAGAAAGAGGTTTCGCAAGAAGAACATTATCGAGGCTATAAAGAAGATCAGTATTCTTCGCTTTAGAGTATCCCATTCCTCGCTTATACATGCTAGTATACTTTTTCTCGTTCTTTTCCTTGCCTTTGCAATCCGGCTACTTCCCATGCGTTGGGGTTTTTACCTCTCTGAATTTGACCCTCATTGGCAGTATCGCCTAGGAAAACACATGATTGATAATGGTTTTTTTGCATGGACCTCTTGGGTTGATCACATCAGTTGGTATCCTTGGGGCCGCAATGTTGGAGCGGATGCCTTTCCAGGATTATCGGGTACAGCTGCCTTTTTCTACTCCATTTTAGCGAGTCTGGGCATCCAATTTCCATCGTCAGTATCTCCTGTCCATCCTCTCGCTTCTGATCCCTTCTTCAATTTTTGTGTCATATTTCCCACCATTATGGCCACATTGACATGTTTGGTTATTTACTTCTTGGGAAAGGATATTGGCGGTAAAGAGGTGGGGCTTCTATCAGCCTTGTTTCTTGCTTTGAATGGATCTTACATTAGCCGCACTTCATTAGGCTTTTTTGACGATGAAGCAGTTGGAATCTTTGGTATTCTGCTGTTCATTTTCTTCTTCTTAAGATCAATTGATTCAGAGAGAACTCTGCGAAGTGGTTTTGCTTATGCGGTTGCTGCGGGGCTGTCTCTTGGGTACATTCTTATTTCTTGGGGGGCGGCAAGATATCCTATAGGGATGGCTGTTCTCTTCGTTTTTATTCTGCTCTTGTTACGTAGATACTCTTCCCGTTTGCTTTTGTCATATAGCGTAACATTTGGCATATCTCTGTTCATCGGTATCAATATTCAAGTGATAGGTTTCAGGTTTTTAACGGAAGCCACTACTTTGGCTGTATTTGGAATTTTCCTACTGCTATGTGCATACGAAATTTCTTCGTCCATCAAAACCACTAAGATGAAGGCGGTCTTTGTAGTTGGGTTCTTAGCTCTTCTAGCTGGTGGGGTCTTCGTGCTTTCATGGTCTGGATACATTAGGCCGTTACAGACCAAATTCCTATCTGTCATCCTTCCCTCGGAACGTATGGGCACTGGAACGCTCCAGCAACTTGTACAATCTGTTCAAGAACACAGACCTGCTGCTTGGGGAACTTTCTATTATGACTATGGAGTAGGCATTTTATTCATACCGATTGGTTTGTACTTTGCAGTGCGGAATCCTACGAATCGGAACATCTTCTTATGCGTTTTTGGTCTTACCTCTGTTTACTTTGCCAGCTCCATGGTACGATTGACCTTGCTCTTAGGTCCAGCTTTCTGCCTTTTGTGGGCGCTGGCTTTGACCCGCATGGTAAGACCGTTTATTACAACAATGAAGGAAGCGCCCATAATTATAAAGCGAAAAATGCGTTTTGAAACTCATGTGGGCAAGGAGTTCAGTGGTGCCTTCTTAATATTCATACTTCTTCTGCTTTCGTTTACCTTGGTTTTCCCGAGTTCTGGATCTATGTTCCCACGGGCTTTTGATCATGCATATTCACCAGTGACTATTGCAGCTGCAAGCATGCCCATTAAAGCCGACCAAACAGTAACCGATTGGATTGACACCTTAAATTGGTTGCACGCTAACGATAGTGTTAAAGTGGTGGCTAGCTGGTGGGACTATGGATATTGGATCACCATCATAGCGAACAAGACAACCCTTGCGGATAACGGCACATTCAATTCAACGCAGATAAGCCAAATCGGACTGATGTTTATGTCAAATGAAACCGCAGCAATTGAGATATTGAAGGGATTTGAAGGCCCACAGGGACCCGTAACACATGTTGTAGTTTTCTCGACCTTTGATACTCAAGGCAGGGACATTGGGTGGGGTGAAGAGAGCAAGTGGAGATGGATGGCTCGCATTGCAGGCGAAAACGATACATACTATAGACATATTGTAGAAAATCCAGAGACAAAGCAAGATGAGGACCAAGGCTGGAATACCAATGGAAGCAGAACTGTAATCTGCAAAATGCTGAGCACAGGGAAAAAAGCGAGAGCAGGATTTATTACCTATAACGCAGAAACAAGCGCCCCTATCGCGGAGTTGGAACATTTTCGACTTGTTTATTACTCCAAAGGGCCTTCTGTGGGAGGCGCCCATGCACTCGTAAGCGTCTACGAAGTCATCTACGATTAAGTTTGCTATGATGCATATAATCTTGGGTTAAACTTTTGCAGCTGTAAGTTTGTGAGATCGTTGCGCGAGTTCCCAACTCAATAGGGCATTAGGTGCACACACAGAAGACTCAATCCAGAGACGAGGATAAACAAGCATGCACCTACGTTCAAGATCTTGAATCTGTTTTCATCTTTAGTGCATAATCGAACAACTCAGATACACCCTGGGAAACCTCTCCCCTTCGACTGTAACCTATCTTCTGAAAGACTGCTCGCGCGCATGCGTGTCTAGTCGTTAGCTATTGTTTTGGATTGTATTTGCGAAAATGGGCTTAAATCTGCCTTTGTTTGCCAAGCGGAATAATACCTTGCTAATTCGGATTCCACGAGTTTAACTTGAATAATCGTCGGATCATCGGAATTCAATTGAAAAAAGTAGAACATCAGAAAAAGAAGGGAATACACGCAATTTATATGGTCCAATAAAATAGCTTAGTATAGCAGAGAGGAATTGGAGGTGAATTTATCTGATGAAAAAGGCTTTGATTATATCGCTGTTCGTTTTCATTCTCTTGATAATTACTGTATTCCCAAGCATTACTTCTAGTCAACTTGAAAGAGAATATGATCCCATGTTGGATACTAATGATGATGGGGCAATCCGAGTTGATGATGTTCTAAACATTGCCTTACATTTTGGAACCAGTGGAACTCCCATCAATATAACAGCTTTACTGCTTGAACTCCTGAACCTTATAGAAGATATGAACACCACAATTTCAGAGCTACAAGATAGAGTGGCAGAACTGGAGGCTCGAGTGGAAGCCTTAGAACAGCAATTCCCAAATACACAAACGTTGTTCTCTTCAGATGATGCTCAAACAATAAGGCAGTACTATGCTGAAGGCGTATGGACCAATACTTCAGACTATAACTATGGAAATTTAACATGGCTTGTGGTACGTACTACTACAACGGATGATAGAGAGGGTAGGTTTTTCCTCAAATTCTCGTTATCTTCAATACAGAATCCAGATGATATAGCCTCTGTGAAACTGTTCTTATGTCACTCGGGCTATTACCCATCTGGTTGGGGTGGTGTAGGGAATGTGGAAGCCAGAGCAGTTTCGGATGATTCGTGGACTGAAGCGAACATAACGTGGAATAACCAACCTTCTTATGAAGATCTTCTGGAGACCGTTTATATTATGCCTGGGTCCATTCAATGGTACTCTTGGAACGTTACGTCTTTCATCTTGAATGAATTGGCTGGAGACCAAGTGGCTTCTATCTGTTTGAAGGCTGAAAACGAAAACGAAGGATCTACATATAGATGGGCGCTCTTCCGTTCAAAAGAATACAATGGACTTGATCCCTATCTCTTAATTGAATATAAATAACGCGTGCGGATAGTAACATATACTCGGAACCTGTCTCAACAGTTTCCTTACGTGAGCGTCGGTTGACTGTGACTTCGGTCGTGGATATTCTAAGGTCCATTTTCTACAAGGAACCCTGTAATGAGCGTTCAGCTGGTACTATTGATTTTTGGACAAGAATATTGGTTTTATTTCCATGCACATCTTGTCTAGTTTTGCTCCGTAATGTTCATTAGTTTATAGTGGATTCTGTTTCTTAGTTACTTCACGTGATTGGTGGTATACCTGAAAATCCTTTGCGTAACTTGGACACCAGAGGGTTCTAGACGAATGCATGATATTCGTTTGATTGTTAATGCTGAAGGTTGGAATTGTAGTTTTTTCTATAAAATACGACCTGCGTCTCTG
>Ga0224501_10004121_pt1 | contig 11471 bp, 11 predicted proteins | sample SF_Oct11_sed_USG_4_FD_169105 | JGI IMG/M metagenome (GOLD analysis project Ga0224501, IMG submission 169105) | Sediment microbial communities from San Francisco Bay, California, United States - SF_Oct11_sed_USGS_8_1 | ecosystem: Environmental > Aquatic > Marine > Sediment | place: USA...
ATTTATCAAATATCTTTTTAGCTTCCGCTTCTTTGCCTGGTTTTAGAACCATAAGCATACGCTCTTGGCTTTCAGAAAGCATAATTTCATATGGTGTCATTCCCTTTTCGCGCACAGGAACTTTATCTAAATCAAGTTCAATTCCTGTTCCGCCTTTATCTGCCATCTCTAAAGATGAACATGTCAGACCTGCAGCGCCCATATCTTGTATTGCAACAATTGCGTCTTCTTTCATCAACTCCAAGCACGCTTCCATCACGCGCTTTTCAGTGAAAGGGTCACCAACTTGAACAGTTGGACGTTTTTCTTCTGATTCATCATCAAATTCTGCAGAAGCCATTGTTGCACCGTGAATACCATCACGCCCTGTTTTTGCACCAACATAAACAACTGGGTCACCAACTCCGCTTGCTGCGGAATAGAAAATTTTATTTGCGTCTGCAAGTCCAATACACATTGCATTAACAAGGATATTTCCGTTATAGCATTTATCAAATGTACACTCGCCACCAACTGTTGGAACGCCCATGCAGTTGCCATATCCGCCAATGCCAGAAACAACTCCAGAAACAAGATGGCGTGTTTTAGGGTGAGAGAATTCACCAAACCTAAGTGCATTTAAATTCGCAATTGGACGTGCGCCCATAGTAAATACATCACGCATAATTCCGCCAACACCAGTTGCCGCACCTTGATATGGTTCTATGAAAGAAGGATGGTTGTGGCTTTCCATTTTAAACACAGCTGCCTGACCATCACCAATATCAACCACGCCAGCATTTTCACCTGGACCGCATATAACTTGAGGTCCTTCGGTTGGAAGTTTTTTGATATGTTTTCTTGTAGATTTGTAAGAGCAGTGTTCGCTCCACATCACAGAAAAAATTCCTAGCTCAACTAGGTTAGGTTCTCTCCCTAAGATAGAAAGAATCTTATTATATTCACCATCGGTTAGTCCATGGCTTGATACAATATCAGGTGTTATTTCGCAAACTGCTGTATTCATAAATTCTCTCTCTTAAGGAGAAGTATAACTAACAAAATCTAGCTATACTTGCAAGTTCAAAATCCCTATCTATGCTGCATTGCAGCATAGACTATTATTATCCAAAATTAGCAATCAGCGATTCAAACATCGCCTTGCCGTCCTCACCGCCAACAGCTTTTTCCCACAAGCGTTCTGGATGAGGCATCAGCCCAAGAATATTTTTTTCTTTGTTAAATATTCCGGCAATATTATTCATCGAACCGTTAGGGTTGGATTTGTCATTAATGCTTCCGCTTTTTGTGCAGTAGCGGAATGCTATCTGTTTATTTTTTTCTAATTCTTTGATTTCTTTTTCGCTGGCAAAAAAGTTTCCATCATGATGTGCAATAGGAATCCTAATTGCTTTTTTATCTTTATATCCGCTAGTAAATGCCGTGTCGGTATTTTCTGGTTTCAGATAAACATCTTTGCAGATAAATTTCAGATTTTTATTTCTCATCAATGTACCAGGAAGAATATGCGCTTCGGTTAAAATTTGGAATCCGTTGCAAATACCAAGGATATATCCGCCTTTCTCGCCGAATTTTTTAACTTCATTCATAATTGGGGAATGGGCTGCCATAGCGCCACTGCGAAGATAGTCCCCATAAGAAAATCCGCCAGGGACAACTACCAAATCAACATCTGGAAGTTTTTTATCGCCATGCCAAACCATAGCAACTTCGCTGCCGCAACCTTCTAGCGCAACTTTTATATCTCGGTCACAATTTGAACCGGGGAAGACAATAACTGCGGATTTCATTAACTAGCTAACTCAAAACTATAATTTTCTATCACTGTATTTGCCAGAAGCTGTTTACACATATCTTCAATTTTTGCTTCGGCTTTCTTCTTATCACTTTCTTTTAATTCAACTTCAATGAACTTGCCCTGACGCACTTCATTTATTCCAGAAAATCCAAGATGGCCAAGTGCGCCTTCAATAGCTTTTCCCTGAGGGTCAAGAACACCATTTTTTAACGTTATGTAAATCTTTGCTTTCATATTTTATTTTTTTGGTTTTGGTTTTGTTGTAGTTTTCTTTTTTACTGCTGTTTTTTTAGTAGTATCTTTTTTTTTAGCAGGAGCTTTTTTCTTTGTTGTACGTTTCTTGGCGGGCTTTTTAGCAGATTTTTTCTTTTTTTCAACATTATCTATAAAAATTCCGAGCCTACGAGCAACTTCTTGATATGCTTCTGCTACACCGCCCAAATCTTGACGGAACCTATCTTTATCTAATTTCTCACCAGTTTCCAAATCCCAAAGACGGCAAGAATCTGGGGTAATTTCATCGGCAATAATGATATAAATATTGCCTTCTTCGTCATAAATTCTGCCCATTTCTAGCTTGAAATCGATAAGTTTAATACCGGCAGAAATGAATAGCCCACTTAGAAAATCATTAACTCTTAGAGCTACAAATTTCATTTCTTCCAGCTCTTCTTCCATGGCCCAATCGAAAGAAATAATATGTTCTTCGGTTATCATCGGGTCGCCAAGCTTGTCACTTTTTAGGTAGAATTCTACGATAGGGCGCGGGAGAATCATCCCCTCTTCCACTCCGAATCTTTTGGCGATACTTCCTGCAGTGGCATTTCTAACTACCACCTCGATAGGGATTATTTCGCACGCTTTAACCAATTGCTCACGCATATTAAGTGTTTGGATAAAATGCGTTTGGATGCCAATTTCTTCTAAACGCGTCATTATATATTCAGAAATGCGGTTATTAAGCACGCCTTTACCTGAAACAATGGCAGTTTTTTTACCATTTCCGGCAGTCGTATCATCTTTGAAATATTGTATTATTGTTCCTGGCTCTGGTCCTTCATAAAGAATCTTTGCCTTGCCTTCATATAATGGGTTTTTGCGTGACATAATAAAACCTTGCGCTCTTGGCTAGAAAATCAATTTTTACACTTGCTTTTGAGCTTATAAATGACTATTCCAATATCAAATATTTTGCTGAAGTAATATACTAAGCGGCTCAAAGCTTGGTGTTACTCAGTCTTTTACAGCTAATTAGCTAAATTTGCAACATTAAGGTTTAAGTTATATGAGCAGTTTTGATAAGAGAGAGCAGGCGTTTGAAAATAAGTTTTTTCATGATGAAGAAATGAAATTTAAAACAGTAGCTAGGAGGAGAAAGCTTTTAGGCTTATGGGCAGCTCATCAGCTTCATAAAAGTGAGGAAGAATCTTTAGAATTCGCTCTAGAAATTGTAAGATTTGGCATAGAAAATCCTAAAGATGGCGCTGTTGCAAAAGAAATCCAAAAACAGCTTAAAAAGGGTGGTATTGAGCTTTCTCTAGAAGAGATTGAGTTAAAGATAAAAGAACTTCACATTGCTGCTGAAAAAAGCCTACTCGAGGAATATAACGCCGGCTAAGTTGGATTTTAGTTTTATCTAGAAATTTTTTAAAAAAGACCCACTTGTAGGTTATCTCAGCCTGATTGTTTTGGAAGATTTAACTTCGAAGCCAGTTTCGAACGTATCTGCTAGGTCGCGAGCTTTCTTTTTGGCCATTTTTTTACCACCAGGGCCTTTTTCAAGTTCTTCACCTAGAGTGTTCATGATAGATTTATAGATAATATCATCCACTTTTTCTTGTTCTTTAACGAACTTTTTAGATGATTCTAAAATCATTTCACCAAGAGCTTCAACAGCTAGTACAATACCGTTCTTACCTGAATTAAGACGAATAGAAACGCTATTATGGTCTGGGGTAAATTGCTCAGAAAATATATATTCATCTTTTTTATCACATTCCGACATTTTAGTAACTTCTTTAAAACCAGCACCATTTAGCTTTCTACGCATTTCGTCCATTGCGCGGGTTTTTTCCCTTTCATCTAGGTGGGAAAGGCCAATATCTGTGTAAGGTCTGCCATCGCTACCAACAACATGTTTTGCGAAGAACATAACATGCTGACCAAGATCGCCAGAAAAATCAGGATATGCTACTGGGCATTCATAGCCAGTGGGAGTATGAACTACTCTTTCTAATCCCTCTTTCCCGTTATCTATTACAAAATCTTTATTATAGCGTGGCATTTTTTTCTCCATAAATTAAAAGGCTTTTTGCCCTATAATTTAATGATGCCACAAAAACGTTAATATTTGGTTAACGTCATATTATTTTTTAATAAATTTTTAACCTAATGAAAAATAAGGATATTTTCACATTATAAAATATCTAAAATTTTAGATATTTTAGCCTTCTAGCTTTGATACAGCCGTAGCTATTCTTTCCATTGCTTCTTTTAGCACATCTAGAGATGTAGCATAAGAAATACGGAAGAAATCATCTGCCCCAAAGGCGATTCCAGGCACTACAGCAACCAAAACTTCATCTAGGAAATATGCACCTACATCATTGCTATTTTTTAAGATTTTTCCATCTGGAGTTTTCTTACCAAATAGACCTTTGCATTCAGGAAACACATAAAAAGCACCTTCTGGAGTTGCACAATTTATGCCTTCCATTGCGTTTAAGCTATTCACACAAAAATCTCTTCTTTCTTTAAATGCTTCATTTCTCTCAGGAAGAAAATCTTGTGTTCCATTTAATGCTTCAACTGCCGCAGCTTGGCTAATAGAAGATGGATTTGATGTGCTTTGAGATTGGATTTTATTTATATTTTTAATTAGCTCATCATTAGAACTTGCCGCATAACCAATACGCCAACCTGTCATTGCATATGCTTTGGAAACGCCGTTCACAATCAAAACTCTATCTTTTAAAGATGGCTCAACTTGCGCTGGAGTTACAAATTCAAACCCGTCATAAACGATCTTTTCATACATATCATCTGTTAAGATATTCACGTGAGAAAATTCTTTTAAAACATCTGTTAAGGCTTTCATTTCATCGAAACTATATGCTGCACCTGTTGGGTTGCTCGGGCTGTTTAGAACCAACCATTTTGTTTTATCGGTGATTGCAGCTCTTAAATCTTCTGCAGTTAGTTTAAGATTATTTTCTGGCGTGCATGGAACAATAACAGGAGTTCCTTCGGCTAGTGCTACCATATCAGGGTAAGAAACCCAATATGGCGCAGGGATAATAACCTCATCACCTTTATCAATTGTTGCCATGAAGGCATTAAATAAAACCTGCTTTCCACCTGTTCCCACAGTTACTTGCGCTGGGGTATATTCAAGCTCATTATCTCTTTTTAATTTATCGCAGATTGCTTGTCTTAGTTCTAACGTACCACTAACAACTGTATATTTAGTGTCGCCATTTTTAATAGCTTCAATTGCTTTTTCTTTGATATTATCTGGCGTATCAAAATCAGGTTCCCCTGCGCCAAGACCAATAACATCTTTTCCTTCTTCTTTTAATTCTTTAACTTTTGCGGTGATTGCCAAAGTTGGTGAGGCAGCAATTCTGCCCATACGCTGTGCTATTAAAGCCATTTTTACTCCTTCTCTTCTTCACTAGCCTCATCTGCGGATGAGAATTCTATTAATATTTCGTTTACTTGAACGTTATCACCTTTTTTGAAAAGTATTTTTTCAACAACCCCGTCTCTTTCGGCATAAAGGATGTTTTCCATTTTCATTGCTTCAAGAATCATCACTTCTTGGCCCTTATTAACGAGCTGTCCTTCTTTAACCTTCACATCAACGATAGAGCCAGAAATTGGTGCTGTAAGATTTTGAGACCCAACAAAGAAATCTACTTCAGGTATATATTTATCCAGTTCAGAAACTCTTGGAGTACGTACGGTCACCTTAGCTTTTGAACCAGCATGAGAAAGTACATATCCTCCGGGGATAAAATCTATAACAGCATTTACCTTTCTTCCTCCAACCATTCCTTGGAAGTGTTTACTACCAAGCGGCCAAGAGCTATACACTCCAAATCTCTTATTTTCAAACTGAATATCATACCCATCTTTTCTTTGGCGGATATTTACCCAATAGCTTTGTCCACCAACATTAACCACCCATCTTGTGCCAAGCTGTCTTTGTCTTCTTGGTAGCTGCCCACTTATTTTAATCGCCCTATTTGCGTCTTTTAAATATATAAACAGACCAATTGCTAAGAAGGTTTTTGTTTTTTCTTGGTCAAGGTCAGCGCCGCTAAATCCATCTGGATATTCTTCAGCAATAAAGTTGGTAGAAAGATTGCCTTCGGCAAATCTTGGATGCGCCATTATAGCTTCTAAGAATGAAATATTATGTGAAACGCCAGAAATTACATATTCACCAAGTGCGTTTTGCATTTCTTTAATAGCGTCGGCTCGCGTTTCTCCATAGGTGATTAATTTTGAAATCATCGCATCATAGAACATGCTTACTTCACCGCCGGCATAAACACCGCTATCAACGCGGACATTACCGCCTGTTTTAGGTTCTTTATATTCTGTAATACGCCCTGTAGATGGCAAAAATCCGCGCTCTGGGTCTTCGGCATATATTCTTGATTCTACTGCCCAGCCTTTTAGCTCAATATCTTTTTGGGTGAATTCTAGCTTCTCGCCATAGGCTACTCTTATCATCTGCTCAACTAGGTCAACGCCTGTAACATATTCAGTTACGGGATGTTCCACCTGCAGCCTTGTATTCATCTCTAGGAAGTAGAAATTCTTTTTCTGGTCTACGATATATTCAATTGTTCCAGCAGATTTATATCCTACTTTCTTAGCCAGAGAGACAGATTGCTCATACATTTTCTTTCTGGTTTTTTCGTCTAGTAGCGGGCTTGGGGCTTCTTCAATCACCTTTTGGTGATGCCTCTGGATAGAACATTCACGCTCGCCCAAGCAAACAACATTACCATAGCTATCTGCAATAATTTGTATTTCTATATGTCTTGGATCTTCGATAAATTTTTCAATGAATATTCTATCATCGCTAAAGCTTTTTCTTGCTTCATTAGTTGTGGAAGAATATGCCTGTTTTATCTCAGATTTATCGCGAACAATCCTCATGCCCTTACCGCCACCGCCTGCAGCAGCCTTAATCATTACAGGAAAGCCAATTTTTGAAGCTATTTTTACAGCATCTTTTTCACTTTGAACTTCACCAGTATATCCAGGAACAGTGCTAACTTTTGCCTTTTCGGCCAGTTTTTTGGCTTCAATCTTATCACCCATTTTTTGGATAGCTTCTACACTAGGGCCTATAAATGCCACCCCTTCTCTTTCAAGGGCTTCAGCAAATTTCGCGTTTTCAGACAGAAAGCCATATCCGGGATGCACGGCATCTGCGCCTGTCTTGCGTACAGCGTCTAAAATATTATCTATAACCAGATAGCTTTGGTCAGCAGGGCTTGGGCCAACATATAAAGCCTCATCCGCGTGCGACACATAAAGAGAGTTAGTATCCGCCTCAGAGTAAACGGCAACAGTCTTGATGCCCATTTTTCTGGCGGATTTTATGATACGCAGGGCGATTTCGCCCCTATTTGCAATGAGTATTTTCTTAAACATCGCGGGAAATATATCCTCCCCTTTAGGCGGGGTCTATAACTTTTTAATTAATAGCTGAGGCGATTAACCAAATATTAACCTTTTTAGTGTAAAATCATGAAATTAGGTCGATAAAAACAGGTAGATAAATGGCAAAATCACTAAATACAAAAGAAGGCGCAGAAGAATTCTTAAAAAGTCTAGCTGTTATTGGCAAATATATGTCTGATAACATAACTCCTATAATAGAAGAGCCAGAACAAGAGAATGATCTCATGAACTCAAATCTAAGAAAAGATGAAATGGTCTATATAGAGGCTGCCACAATAATAAATAATATGGTTGAGTATTATTTATTAGATAATGATCATCCTATGGGATTTAGTTTTCTTGAGAGATTTTCTGGCGCAAAGAGAGTGGTCCCTGAAATAGAAACAATTCTTGATATTGCAAAGAACGTTCCAACGCCAAAAAACACAAAAATATTAGATGCACTTGATGTAGTAAAACTAGGAATGGAAGAGATAAAAAATCATCAGATAGAGATAGGAAACCTTTATAAAATATCTGATAAAATAGAAACCTTACGCACTACAATATATGAGATATGTGATTTAATGGATGAACTAGCAAATATTTTTAACCTAGAAGCAGAAGTTTCTGACAAGAATTCCCAAAAACAATTCCTTACTGAACATTCAAATAAACTGTTTGGTATGTCTGCAAACTACAGAGGCACCAAAGATGATGAATTGAAAGACTTAACCGTACTTAATCACAATATCACGTTCATCTACTCTATGGCTGAAATAGCCGATAGTTATTTCACAATTGATTCCAAACATATCACAAGACCAATAAAATCATCTTTAGAAGGGCCTATTTTTAGGTTTGATCCAACCGCAACAGAATCTCATAAAAGTATTTTGAATTTTGCCACCAGTTATGAAGATAGTTGCGCAAATAAACTTTTGGACAATATAGCTGGTCACGAAAAATTATTTGAAGCCATAGAAGAAGCTGGAAAAATAATAGACCGCGCTGGAATTAAATATAATAACGACCTTTTAAAAGAAGAAGCGCGTGCAGCCCTTAGTCTTGTTGGTAATAAAGATGTTATAAAAACACTACAAGATTTTGGTGAAGAAGATGGGAATACATCTATAAAAAATGATTTGCCTGAAGAAGTAATAGGGATGTTGCCTGTAAAATTAACATCTATATATAATATAGCAACCATGCTAAACCCCGATAATAAAGCCTCTAATATAATATCAAAAGCACTAGAAGACGCTGGAGTGGATTTAGAAGAAATATTAAATAAACCTTATTTCATAGAAAAAATTGAAGAGGTTAATGATATTATAAATTCCCAAGAAAAAGGCTTTAGTGCAGGTCGTTAATTTCTTTGATAAATATTAAAATATTTATGCTATAATCACTCCATCTTCCGCCGCTTATAAGGGGGTTTGTTATGGGAGAAAAATTATTAAAAGTCTTTAGCCTCAACGGCACGCTTAAAAAAATCTATGAAGAGCTTTATGAGAAGATAAAGGAGCGTTTTGGCGACACTTCCCCTTTGCAAGAAGATGAACTAGAAGATAGCGATAAACAGTTCCTGATGCTGCTTTTGGATGATTTTGATAGGATTTTAGAAGAGTTCTTTATCGAAAATGAAACCACGATAGAAAAACTAGCAGAAATCTTAATAGCAGAAGCTAGGAGGAAGGAGCTTGATAATCTTAACATGGTGAGGGACGTAATTTTGACCGCCATAATAGAAGGTCCAGAAATTCCCTATTCTGTTAGCCAAAAAATAAAAGAACATCAAAAAAAGCTTATAGAATCTCACGCAAAAAATCCAAATAGGCTGAAAGATGCTGGCATTCCAGATAAAGGTACTGGCTATGATAAGGGGCGTGATTTAAAGCGGTAGATTATCGTGCTTTTTCCAAGGAGTTTGCACTTCTTTATCGCGGAGTAATGTCAGCGCGCGACAGATTCTCCATCTTGTATTTTGTGGACGGATAACATCATCAATAAACCCGCGAGAAGCTGCAACAAATGGGTTAGCAAATTTTTCTTTATATTCTTCTTCGCGCGCCTTCACATCCTCAGCATCAACATTGCGATAAAGGATTTTAGCTGCGCCTTCTGCGCCCATCACGGCGATTTCTGCATTAGCCCAAGCATAGTTGATATCGCCACGAAGATGGCGTGAATTCATCACAATATAAGCACCGCCATATGCTTTTCTGGTAATCACCGTAATCTTGGGAACAGTAGCTTCCGCATAGGCATAAAGCAGCTTCGCACCATGTTTGATAATTCCATTATGTTCTTGCGAAACACCTGGAAGGAAGCCCGGAACATCAACAAATGTAACTAGCGGAATATTAAAAGCATCGCAGAAGCGGATGAATCTTGCGCCTTTAACAGAAGCTTCGATATCAAGACATCCAGCCAAAACCATCGGCTGATTAGCTACAAAGCCAACTGTTGTACCGTTCATGCGACCAAAACCAACAATTAAATTCTTAGCAATATCAGGTTTTATTTCAAAGAAATCACCTTCATCAACCACGCTGGTTATAAGTTCCATCATGTCATAAGGTTTATTTGGATTTTCAGGTATAAGGGTATTTAATTTCATATCCACCCTATCTTCATGGTCTTCGGTCTCACGATCTGGTGGATTTTCTCTGTTAGAAGAAGGGAGGAAGTTTACCAATCTTCTAGTTTGTATCAACGCATCTATATCGCCATCAAAGGCAAGGTCAGCAACGCCTGTTTTTGTTGTATGTGTTTTTGCTCCGCCAAGCTGTTCTTGCGTTACATCTTCATGGGTAACAGTTTTTACTACATCAGGACCAGTCACAAACATGTAAGAAGTTCCATTTACCATGAATGTGAAATCCGTAAGAGCCGGCGAATAAACTGCACCACCAGCGCACGGGCCCATAATAAGTGAAATTTGTGGAACAACGCCAGATGCCAGCACGTTACGCTGGAATATTTCACCATATCCACCAAGAGAGCCAACACCTTCTTGGATACGCGCGCCGCCAGAATCATTAATTCCAATTAGAGGAGCGCCAAGTTTCATAGATAAATCCATGATACGGCAGATTTTCTCTGCGTTAGTTTCACTCATAGAGCCACCAAGAACGGTGAAATCTTGGCTATAAACCAGCACTAAGCGACCATTTATCGTACCTTGGCCGGTAACAACACCATCACCAGGGGTTTTTTTCTTATCCATGCCAAAATTATTGCAGCGATGTTCGACAAACATGCCATATTCTTCGAAAGAATCAGGGTCAAGCAGCACTTCAATACGTTCACGGGCGGTTAATTTGCCCTTTTCGTGCTGTTTATCAATCTTATCCTGTCCGCCACCGAGCCTTGCTGCGCGGCGTTTTTCTTCAAGTCTTTCTACAATAGAAGGCTTCATACTCCCCCAAGATATATTAAAGCAGGGCAGAAATTATCAGAAAAGATTAGCCTACGCAAGAAAACTGATAACTTATCAAAAACTAGTAAGAAAAATCAGATGGTTGATTAACGATTTTTTAACATTTTGGTGTTATTATATGAGTTATGACAGAAGAAAAGGACATATTAGAGAAAGCCAAGCAGCATGTCTGTGATTGCTATGCTAGTTTCTGGGGTAAGGGAATTAATAATGATTTCACTTCTTCCATAATAATTGCAAAAGAGGGTAATGGTTTATTGATAAATGTAGATAAAACTGCACCTTCTATAAAATCTATAGATAAAGAAAGATTTAGTACTGCTTTAGCAACTAAGCTAAAAAATGAAACAGGTTGCAACGCTTCTTATTCGCCTGATAACAAATATCCTGTATCAATAATATTTGAAGGTACAGTTGAGGATTTAAGTAAAAATATACTCGAAAAATCTAATGTAGAAAAATATGGCAAATCTAATAACTTAAGCGAGCGCGGAGTTTAAAAATGCCAATAGAACTGGATAAAGAGAACAGACTAAAAGCATTAAA
>Ga0224501_10004122_pt1 | contig 11470 bp, 9 predicted proteins | sample SF_Oct11_sed_USG_4_FD_169105 | JGI IMG/M metagenome (GOLD analysis project Ga0224501, IMG submission 169105) | Sediment microbial communities from San Francisco Bay, California, United States - SF_Oct11_sed_USGS_8_1 | ecosystem: Environmental > Aquatic > Marine > Sediment | place: USA...
TGAAGGAGTCCACCCTACAACTGAAGGAGTCCACCATACTACTGGAGATGTCCACCCTACTACTGGAGGAGTCCACCCTACTACTGGAGGAGTCCACCCTACAACTGAAGGAGTCCACCATACTACTGGAGGAGTCCACCCTACTACTGGAGGAGTCCACCATACTACTGGAGGAGTCCACCCTACAACTGAAGGAGTCCAGCATACTACTGGAGGAGTCCACCCTACTACTGGAGGAGTCCACCATACTACTGGAGGAGTCCACCCTACAACTGAAGGAGTCCACCATACTACTGAAGGGTCTACCCTACTACTGAAGGAGTCCATCAGCAGTGATAACTGGAAGGACGGCCAGTGACTGGACGAGTGGGCGATACTGAAGGGAGTCAACCAGGAGCAAAAACTAGTAAGGGCCTGCATGACTCATTGCATAGCTGGGTGGATGCCAGTGGAGCTGGAGCAGCCAATGAATGATCAGTTCAGAGGCACGAGTGAGCGGCTGGTGAGGATGCTACCTCTCCTAGTTTGCATCGGGCTCAGTCAAATGTGCGAATAATTTCTGGTTATGCTGGCCGCGAGCTTATTACATACTTTGATAGCAGCATATATGCGGTGTTTTCTGTGCCCACTACATCTCATTGCCGACACACTGGGATCAGTAGAACTAGTTAGTGGAACTAGTAAAGATTCCCTCTACCCTCTACATCTCATTGGCAGACGGATGGCGGTCACAAGCGAATATTACTAGGTACTCGCCTTTTATCCTCTCAAAGTGCTTCTCTATGTAGGTATGAATGTGGAGCACCTCATCTCTCCAAAGTGAGATCACCCAGCCAGCAGACAGAGCCATCTTCCACATTTCGGACGCATGACCGTCTGCCAACTACAAAAAAAGAGGTCGCCATGGCACATTTAATTGTAATGCGAGTATTTTTTAATCTTATACACAAAATCTCCGAAGTCAGAAGCTCATACTCGAGTGACCACAGCTGTGAATTACAAGTGGAGCTCATGCTCTGGAAACCCTGTGCGTGAACCTCGGCATGACTGGCGTGTGAGCCCAGAATCTTTTGAACTTGAGCTAATTGCTCTAGCAACCGGGCTATCTCTGAGCTGGAGTATTTAAGATCTATTTTTTAGGAAGAGACACTATGCAGACTTGAGTCTTTCGATCTCAAGTCAAATGATGAGCAAAATTCAGGAACGATTTCGGATATTCGGGACCCCTGACAGTCAGGGGATCCTTACTATTGACATGTAAATGTGGAATCACCAATCACCAGTGACAGGGCTAGGAATCTCCTGATTTAATTAAATTATCATGTCAGAAAAGACATAATCTATGGAGCTACTGCTACAACCTGAATACAAGTTACCATGTTTCCCTGTTAATGGTCCAACAGCTATGTGATAGTCTAAGACCTGCAACGATCTGGAGTGGTCTACTCGTTTATAATGAAATCTGCAGCCATTTCACCAGCACTGTGCCAATTTACTGGACTGGTGTAGCAACAAATTGAGATTGTGCTAGCAAGCTAGCAACAGCGATCAGATTGCCGATTCAAGTCTTCATATCAATAGTCCCCATATGGATTTGAGACTGCGTGGATTCTTTTTGATGGTACTCCCTCACATTTACATGCGGAAGTACTGAGCCTATTATCTCGCGTTAAATCGTCTCTTCCCGTTACGCGCAACTTTGTAATGGCTCAGGGGTTGGAGCAAATATAGAATTCTGCGGTGGCATTTCAGACATAAAACATGAGGGAAAATTGCATTAAGATTTTACTAAGGTGGCTGGGAAGTGTTGCTAGACCATCCCCTCTCAACATTAGACCATATGGTCCTGATTACAGATAGCTAATAACCTCAGCTAATAAAACCAACAGGGAATTATTAATGGGGGCAGCCTGCTGGGCCAGCCATGAGCGAGTCTACAAACTATGCAGTGAGTATACACATGTGCGTGTGAGAGCTAGCAATACGTGTAAGCTAGTGTAGGTGATTCCGTCTCTTTCTACTATAAAAAGCATGATTGGATCGACTGGACGCACTCGTTAGTCAATGAGAGAGCGAGAATAGCGACACTCAAACACACCAATTACCGGAATCAATGTGTCCTTCAGCTTCTGAGGAATGAAGGCACCAATGTTGTAAGGCGCAGAACTTGAGCGACAGATGCCATAAATATCACACCAAAGACTAATTCGACCATTTAAAACGCAGATAAATTACTACTATTTGGAAGGGCTGTAAATACAGACTGACTGAAGTAATTCGATATTTCGGTGACTTTATTTACCGTTTTAAGCACTTGGCTCATTAGCAAATCTCCTAAGCTTGAGGCTAGCTCTGGAGTGATAGGTAAATAGAACAAGTTCACAGCAGGAGCCCGGCATGACCAGGGTTTGAATCAAGGATCCGCCAATCTTGAATCGAGCACTCTAGCCACGCTATCCATCACATTCCCAAATAGACTTGACATGCCCTGATAAAATCCACCCAAAACCATAATGCTCTTAAATTCTATCACAGGATAGTAGGCCTGGCTAGTAGCGGTAACTAGATCACTCAGCGCCTACAGCGTTTGACGGAAGACCGAAAGTTCATGATTTCATGCACCGCTTGCTTTCGGCCCCCATTGTGAATACGAGCTTCTAACATTGGGTGCATTCGCTTGATTGGTTTTTCTGCAACTGAACTCATTTTCAGTCGCAGTTTCACCTTAGCTGCTCAAAACTGCGATTTTAAAAAGCATCACTGAAGGCAGCGACCAAAATCACGCAAACAAAATTTTGCGACTGAAAGTAGGCAAGTTAGGTAATGTCAAGGTTACCAATGTCAAGGTCACAAAGAAATGGGGCTATTGTGCTGGAAGAATGGTGAACGATCGCTCGGGTTTAAACGGTGAGCTGAAGTTGAGAGAGGACAACTCTGACGCAACTGGAAATCCTCCCGAACTCATTGGGGTTTTTTGAGTACGACTGTGCACTCGCATGATTGCAACTGAATTTTTTTTATTGTGATCGACCGACATCACGCGAATAGACCTACTATTTCCTAGTCGCTACCGCCTGAAAACAAGCATCAGAGTTGGAAGGTTTACTAAACACAACATATTTAGGCACTGTCTGGATGATAAATTAAAAAAACGATTAGCAGTTACCACTTGTTGCTAACCAGCTGACAGACCCCCTCACCTGTTGGTGAATAAGTAGAAAGCCAAGAATAATCCATTTTTGCATGACATCCAGCGAGAGGTATTCGCATGGCATAGTCTCGCTGCGCGCCGGCTCCATTAGCTTGTTAGGTTCTGCTAGTATACTCAGGTACTGGTTCTGCCTCCATTGTGTGGCAGTCAGGTTACGTCGCTGATAGATTAGCTGTACAGATAACACAAATACGTGTGTGTGTGTGTGTGTGTGTGTGTGTGTGTGGTTATGAGTAATTGGGTTTGTGTATGAGACTGCTACTCGCTGATGGCTCAATGAGAAAGTGGAATGAGTGCATTCTCAGTGTGAATAGCACCAGCAAAATCATATAGGGGAGGGGGTGAATCTAGGGTTCGTGTTGAGTGAGGGAGGAAGCAGGCAGCCTTCTCTGACTCATTCATAATTAGCCTATCACGAGTGGAATTATCATCAACTATTATCGCGCCGAGTACTGACAGTGATTCAACTGTCTATAGCAAGCAGCATCTTGGTTCCATGGTTTATGTATTAGGTGTCCGCAACCTATCTATTAATATAATCTATACAATACATCATGTGAACTACTGCTAGCTATATTTTTCGTTTAATCCTAATGAAACATTAACTCATCTAGGCAACACAAATAAAATATTCAATTGATGAGAGGCTGAATACAACAGACCTTTAGAGACAGAAGTGCGATTGTGAGTGTCTTGACGTGAGGAACGAATTCCTCACAGAGTTTTCTCATTGGCGGATCATACTCTATCATCATTTGACCTAGACGTGGGAATGCTGGCTCCCCATGGCTATGCTGCAGCTCGTGTGCAATGTTATACAAACCGAGCATCGCTTTCCTATCTTCAATTCTGGAGAGCATGATCATCAGTGATACATAAACCACGATGACATCTAGATAAGTCTTTGTCAAGTCAAAGTTAACAGAGATGTCAAAATGAATCTGGTTGACATCAATTTTGACCAGAAGCTCTCCTACATTATTTTTGAAGTCCATAACATCCACCAGGGTGAAGTAATGCTGGTTTAGTGTCTTCAAGATTTCTGTCCTAATGGGGGCGCTCATGGAGCTTCCATAGTTCTGACTATTGCACGAGGTAGGGTTAAATTTCTTATCAATTCGACTCAGAATTCCCTCCAAACTCTTCTCACTGAAGACAGCAGGTCTTGACTCGGCATTTGCTAATGTCTTTTTGAGGTCGTACAGACGCGTTAGAAGACCGGTTCCTCTCTCATATATGATGGTCAGCTTCTCAGCTATCCTATCCTGGCTCGGTTGCCCGCTCCGAGACATGCTGCACTCATAAAATGCCAGACTCCTACTTCCTAATTCAATATCACAGGATTCAAGCTTGACCTCATTCTTACGGAAGTCTGGTAGTTTCCGCTATGACATGCGCACTTTCCACTAATGATTGCGCGTGCGCCGTAGGCTAGGCAACTAAGAAACATCGAGATAAAAATTGGAAGTGAATGAACACAGATACTGCGATAGGGAGGGATGTTTGTTGTTAAAAGATTCCTATAACACCACCACAGTCTGACGTTTTTTTATACCAAGTGGATCGAACCAGAGTGTTAGCATGGCGGAGCCGATGAGGCAAGCAAGCTCTACCTCCAAAAAGAGCGCAGCGAGCAGCAAGAAGAGTGCAGCTTTAGCAACCTTGAAAGCTTACGAGTCAGTATGCGCGTCGGCTGTATTGGAAGATTGCGCTGACCAGCTCGCTATTCTGGGTGCTATAATGCCTGGTAACTATGAATCTAGAAGGGATGCCGTAGAGGTAAGTGGCATTTGATCAGTTGTGAAGGTCCGGCTCATTATATTTGATCATTATCCACTCCTAACATCACCTAGTCAAGATCACTAGCTAATCTGTCATTCAGTGATTGACTTCAGTAAAACCAGGCTTGATTTACGCCCCCCCCATTCTGGTGTTTTGGTTGTAAAGGCAGGCAAGGAACAGTGAACAAATTGACTCATCATCGAAAATTGCTGTGTGTACTGTTGCATAATGCTTGCCTATAGTTAAACCCATGACCAATTGCGTGTCATAGATTGTGAAGGATGAGATCGGAGATTTGGTAAATGAGCAGAAGAAACTCGAAGGCACTTATGAGAAACTGATGGCTGATAGGACAGCAGCCCAAGGCCCTGCCTCTAAACTGGCAAATCAGGCAAGGGCTCAGCAGGCTGGTCGTGACTTAACTAACTCTACATATGTCATGAACAGAAACATGAAGCAAAACCCGCTTACTATGGATAACTTATCAAAGGTCCAGGAAGACAGGTAGGCACGGGTATTCACTTTTTGGTGAATAGTTGCTGTATTATTATTTCATAGGTTAGGCAATGTAGGAGGGCATGTATCTGAGGTCGGTGTCAGTCAAGTTTGTAATTGTTGCCCGGTATTTAACTGACAAGTTGAAAACATACCCCCTGGTTAACTTTATTCTAGCAGCTTTGTGCCAGAATATGAGTGACATCAAGTCATATTCATATTCACTTCCTGTTTGGGTCACAATGGGTAATGTTATACCACAGAGGCTGACTTAACAATCTACAGGGTGAATGACAAACCGAGCAAAATAACTGTATCCAATTAATTGCCTGAAATGTTGACATGCAGCCCTTGGTCAAACCATCCGGTTATCCATTTTATGCTATTTATATCATGCTGGCAGGGAATTAAGCATGTTTTATTTGTCAGACTTGAAACAATAAAGGCACATACATTCAAAAGGGTCAGTTGTTTTCCCCTCACACCAACTAAGCCAGAAAGCTGCATGCCAGCGGAGCTGTAATACAGTGTCTTTGTTTCAGAATGACTGCTATCATTTCTATCAGTTCACACTAGAGGTATCCTTCTGTTCCATGTTCTGTTTCTTTGATTACTGTTCAATCATGGCCTCAATAGAAGAGTAAATAGCAAACCCTGGTTTGGTTTAAATAACCCCCAACTGAAACACTGAACTTTTTGGATCAGTTCACTGAGAACAGACTACATTTATACGTAAACATTTTAATTGAAAATTAAAACTGATTTATGAGTTAGTTGGATTTGTGGGCTGTGGAGGTGTAATTTGCTGGCTTCAGACATATATCTCATGCTGGCTGGGAAGGCAGTGAGTCCCTTTAGCTGTTGGGCAGTCATTGCATAGTCAGTTATCGTCTTTCTGAGAAGCTCAAGAGGCGGATCAAATTTATTCTTTAGCAGGAGTGTCAGTTGTTCACAGTCGTCTTTTGACTTGTAGAACTTTTCTGGAAAATGTGATTGTCAACACCATCCAGGAACTGAACGCCTGTAACACCTATCACAGTTTGATCGACGCTGTAAAAGCTGAACGCCATAGGAAACAGAAACTCCAGGAGACTATTAAAAAGTGAGTCGGGTTTCCATTCAGTTATCAGACATCTGTCATCTTTTCTGCTAACCGAATTGATTCAGGAGTTTCTTTGGTCACCACTGAATGCGCAACTCTCAGCTCGCATCGGATGAGTTTGAACAAGAGCGAACAACTCTTGTTACCATGGTTTACACAAAGTGTTCATTCAGCCCAGTTCGACCTATTGGAACTCAGTGATTGTTGCAGGCCCCAGCGTAGCACTATGATAAAAAAAATCACCATGGATGAAGTTAGATTATGAGCTTAATTGACATATGTTTAATATATTTGACTATCTTGTGTTGCGAGCAGTTGAAAAAGAAAGTTTTCTCGGGTACTAGATATACTTGTGGCCCGTTGTGGTCCGTTTTGTGCGTGAATAGCTCAATCCTGTGCCCCTCAACCACCTACAATGTTCTACGACTTTGATTTTGAAGTTGCCATGATGTTCTTTCTTTTTTTTGTCCCATGGATCTTTCTGTAACTAAGGCCTCAGTTTTACATTTTGGTCCCATAATTTTTGTGGTCGTCGGGTGAACCTATGGGCAGAAGCTGTATAGTGGCATTCTCCTCGCGTCTTTTCAGTGGTCTTGAGTGTTTTTGAGCTAGGATATGTGAAGAGCTCACACTCACAAAGGTGGCCCACCTTAACCATGGTTCGAACCCAGCTTCTCACAGTTGCAAGTCCAGCACTCCACCAATCAATATTAGCGATATAGAGATAACGTTTTGTCAAGAAGACCCTTCCAGCTATGTAGTCCTGTGATAACAGTTTGAATGCGTGGTTGCAGAGAAGAGGAAGGCAGAAAGCATATCAAGAATCTTAAAGATCAGCTGGTGAATGTAGCTAAAGAGAAAGAAACTGAGGTATATATATGTATATGATTGTCTACTCATAATAGGCATATAAAATGCATATACTATAGCTGTATGAAAGATGTGTTACAGATCTGTGGGAATACTGAACAGATATATGTTGGGGTAGATATTACTTTTTCATCAGTTATGGCATAGCATGGAGCACCATGAGTGAGTCTGTATCAATGCTCTTCCCCACCGCGAGGCTTGTTTTTTGTTTTTTTGGGTAATGGCTCATGCTCACAACAGGAGCCCACCGCGAATGTAACTTAAACTCAGATTTTCATGATTGTGAGCCCAGCACTCTACCACTGCGACATTTAATAGATGTACAATGAAGACAAAAATGATGACATAGGGATTGTAAGTTTTATTATGAAACCTCGGCAAAGCCCTGCGTGATAGACTAATAAATTGATGGTTTGTAATTGTTGTTTAAGTCAGCCATGATAGCTCAGTGGGATAGCTCACTGTCTGTCCTCCCCGTGGCCCCCTGGTTCAATTCCCAGCCACGGCGAAGTATTTCAAGGGATTTTTTTGGCTGATTGCACTCTGTCAACCCGTCCTGAACCAGCGTGGCAAAAAATGGCTCAATCTCCCCTCAATGACACCACACAACCTGTGGGCAGTGAGGATGAAGGCCGGAGTCCAACCACGGACAGACGATGACTGATATAATAATAATAATTGTTGTTTCGTTTAGATCCAGATGAGAATGGAGATGATTGCTCATCTGAAGGATCAGCTGCAGGAAATGAAAGCTAAGACAGCGATGGAGAAGAAATATATAAAGAAAGTGTGCACAGTGGCGGTGAACCAGACACAGAAGATGTGTAACATGGGAGAAAAAGATCTTAAAGATGAGATTGAAGTAAGCTCCTAAGGTTTCTTTTAAATTTTTTTATTTCTTTGTTCCTGATAGATACTTGGCCATCTTACTTAGCAGACCTTTTATAAGCCCGAGACTTGTTGTGCGATGGTCGGAGGTGAGGATTATGTGCATGGGAGCTCATACGCACAATGGGGGCCCGGCATGGTCATGGCTTGAATTAACTAAGGATCTGTTAATCCCGACCTAAGCACTCAAGCACTGAGCTACCCTGATATCCGCACCAGTGTATAGTCGGGAATCGTCTAGTCTATGAATGCTACACTGGTCGTGTATGGAGCAACCATTGTCTAGTGGCTAGTCAGAATGCGCAAGTTATTGACAGCGAGTGGTGGGTTCGAATCCCAGCAAAGACATTAATGGTGATAAAAAGATCATCTGACCTAAATTTTGTTCTTAGGCCCAACAAAAGTCTGTAAAGAAACCTGTTGGAAATGTGTCCCTTACAGATGTTTTCATAGCATTCATTGGTTGTGACGCACTTTTCGCGTAATTTTCTTTTTCTCATTACAAATTTTCCGTTTTTTGTTCATTGCAGAAGGTAAAGCAGCAGTTGGAAGCGGAAGGCAGATGCCACGAGGAAATTGTTCAGTACTTACGTACTCACCAGACAAGACTCGACTCTAAACTTGAATACTGGATCGCCAAATATGAGAAAGATACAGAGGAGAAAACTAGAGAACTGGAGATACTTAAAGGGTCCAAAGCTAAAGACCTCGAAAGGTTACAGGAGCTTACTAAACTGGTGAGAGCATAACTCCAAATAATCACGCCCAAGCCGCACTATGGCGTTATCCGCAGGGAGGGCAACTCCAAGATATGCCCAACGCACTCATTAACGTGAGAGGATAACTCCATGGCTATTGACTGGTCGATTATAGGATTCTATGCACTACATCGTCTGCCTGATCCACTGCTGTGTGCTGAAAATCAATAAGCCTGCGCAAACTTTGTCTATCATCATTACATTCACAGTCCACTAGGGTAGCTGGCAGCCTGCTTTTCTATGCCAAGTGAGCCCGCAGAGTGACAGTAGAGCCTTCCGCGATTGGTTCATTGTGGCCTGCCCTTGACCCAGTTGGTCCTGGCTTTAGTGTGACTTTTTCTTGGCCCTGTTTGACTTGTCTTTGACCCCATTCGCTCTGTGTGTTGTAGTACGCCGAGTATGAGCAGGTGGTTGTGGAAGACAGAATTGAGAAGGAGAAGATAAGACGTAAGGAAGAACAGGCGGAGATTGAGCTGAAGGCTTCGATACGTCTGCAGTCCTGGTGGCGTGGAGTCATGGTGCGAAAGGGACTTGGCCAGTTTAAAAAGGGCAAGAAAAAGAAGGGAAAAGGCAAAAAGTCTGGCAAAAAGAAGAAGAAATAGACTGTGATTCGTGCCTCCCGAGTGATTATGTGAATTTTTTTAAACACAATATTCCTTGTATTTATTTCAACAATAAATATAACTTCATAAAAAGAATAGTAAAATGATTATTTTTTAATCACATGACCATGGATGGTGCGACTGTGTGTCTGTGTTTGGAACTGCTGGCTGATTGTTGGGAACTGTTGGACATATAAACGTGTCCAAAATGGTGAGAATTATAATCTCACAGATACTAAGTCGCTGGACGGTATCATGGGCAGAGATAGTGAGCTTTACATAACTAATGATGAGAAGTCATTACTGTTAGCACTGTCCGAGGTCTTCTTTCTACAGAACAAATCAGGCATGATGTGAGGAATAAGATGAAAACAGGCAGACATCAGGTAAGGAATGAGGTGAGAATGGGCGATTCCTATATAACTACTGTTACCAAGGTTCTGTGTAACAAGTGGTAGTAGAAGGTGATGTGTGGCTAGAATCAAAGAATCGAAGGCTGGTCTCCAGGATGGCCCATTATGTACAGTCTCCTACATAAAGTTACTCTATGAAACATTGGTACCCGAATCATTAAAGGTTGGATGTCGAGACAATTTTTTGGCCTATCAGAATCAGCATATCTCTAAACCTACCAGAGTTAAATTATATTGCAATGGGCACAGTAGAAATGCCCTTAAATCCATGCTAAAGTTTGCAAAATTGGCTCCATCTGAAAAACGTTTTTAAAAAAGCGGAGCCTAATCGGCCATATATATGACGTATATCCGTATATCCAAGCTTGATGACTGGTCAATGGCCAGGCACTCAAAATTGGTCATTTTCTACCAGGCCTTTCAGATGGTGTCCGAATATTTGGGGCACCCCATTACCACTGACACATTTCTGAGGTTGTACACAAGCACAAAGCATGGGTCTAGAGTGACAGAACTTGCTCTAGCTTGCCAAAACCGAGCGTAAAGAGAGCCATGTTTGACCGATATTGCCCGGGAATCCTCGGTAATGCATGTGGCCTGCCATAACTATCGTGCTAAATGATAGAGTTGACGCCATGGCTTCAACTGGCAAAAAACCGCACAGATTACAGCGCCAGACAGCCACATGGAATATTACTAGGTTGCAAACATACTGCTGGACTGTTTGCGCAATAAGAGCTGTTGTTTGGCTATTAGTTACTAAAACAAACCTTGACTAAAAGTGAAAGACCGTTTTCGGTGAGTAAATTCACTCGATCACCGAGTCAGTGTCACATACTTTGATTGTGAGGTAGACTAGAGTTAAAGGCATTATGTCATGACGAAAAGTGTCTTCACTTGTTTTTAGATTTTGAAGCCTACCATGAACAAATGGGCCCATTACCCAGCTCAAATGGAAGCTTAGATATAACCCTATCCAATGCGTATACTTAGAGTCTGGGTGATACACTTTTCAGACCGTTGACGCAACAGAGTTGACTTTGAGATAGGAAATTAACACAGAGCTGTTGGTGGTTGCATTGATTTCTCGGCTTTCCTTTTTGAGTCCATTCCACGCTCATACTCCTACCACCGTAGTCAGAAGTGTGCCAAAAGTTTTAGAAGTTAAACTTTGGCTACCCATCACGCAGGCGTGCAAATGTAATATTGTGGACCCGCTGTGATGTCTTTTGCGACAATTTACGTCACGCGCGGGAAAATTTCAACTGAATGAAAGTTCATTTGAGAATTTCAACATTTAACCGTATCTGTTTACTACATCGCCTGCTCAGTATGAACTTTTATTCGAC
>Ga0224501_10004123_pt1 | contig 11469 bp, 9 predicted proteins | sample SF_Oct11_sed_USG_4_FD_169105 | JGI IMG/M metagenome (GOLD analysis project Ga0224501, IMG submission 169105) | Sediment microbial communities from San Francisco Bay, California, United States - SF_Oct11_sed_USGS_8_1 | ecosystem: Environmental > Aquatic > Marine > Sediment | place: USA...
TCTAAAACAGTTAAGAAACCAAAAAAACAATCTGAATGTTCCGGTAATCGCCATCAGTGCAAATGCGCTGCTCGATGATATAGCCAGGGGAATGGATGCCGGATTTATTGATTATATAACCAAACCCATAGATATAAATCAGCTTCTTGAAGTTGTAGATGCCGTACTTTTAAATACAAATTTCATGAAACGATAAAAAAAGATCGATACCAAATGCCTTTTTATTTATTTTACATTATCTTTTTTCGTCAGTATAATATAAACAGCGGGAATCTCAAATAAAACGTTTTAGGACTCAATCTGTAAAAATATTTTTTCAGGAACAAATATTGCTGATATATTTAAATATTATTTACTTTTTTTAAAGATAGTTGCATTTTCAAATCGATCATTTTAAATTGTTTAGAAAGAATAATATTATTCAATAAAGAAAACTAAAGTAAAATATGAATCAAGCTCTTACTAAAAACAATTTAGATACAAAATCTTCCAAAATTTTGGTTGTGGACGATGAAGCCACAAATGTAAGACTCCTTGAAAAAATGCTCGCTGCAGTAGGTTATGAACATGTTTTATCGACTCAGGATCCTCGAGAAGTTGAAAATATGCTCCGAAAGGACAACAGCGATCTAATCCTCCTCGACATCAATATGCCTTATATGGACGGGTATCAGGTGATGGACCACCTGAACACTCTGGAAGATCTCGACATCCCTCCCATTCTTGTTTTAACGGCGCAGGGCTCCAAAGAATACAGGCAGCGCGCTCTGGACGGCGGTGCCAGAGATTATATTACAAAACCATTTGATATGGATGAACTCACATCAAGGGTAAGAAATCTTCTGGAAGTTCATCTTGCACAGAAAATGATTAAAGAACAGAACAAAATTCTGGATCAAAAAGTTGAAGAAAGAACCCATCAGCTTCAAATTGCACAGGATAAGCTTCATGACAGCCGCCTGCAGATTGTAAGACGCCTTGGAAGAGCGGCAGAATACAGGGATAATGAAACCGGCCTTCATATCATCCGTATGAGCAAAATATCCGCTCTTCTTGGCGCAAGCGCCGGACTCAATGAATATGAATGTGATCTTCTGCTCAATGCAAGCCCCATGCACGATATAGGAAAAATTGGAATCCCCGATAACGTACTTCTGAAACCCGGCAAGCTGACCAAGGAAGAGTTTGAAGTGATTCAATCTCATCCCCAAATCGGGGCCAATATTCTTGCGGAAGATGAATCCGATCTTTTAAAAATGGCTCATGACATTGCATTGACTCATCATGAAAAGTGGGACGGATCGGGTTATCCTGCAGGGTTAAAAGGAGAAGAAATCCCTCTGTCAGGACGGATCGCTGCTCTGGCTGATGTATATGATGCACTGACTTCACGAAGGCCCTATAAAGAACCCTGGCCTGTTGAGAAAGCCGTAGAATATATAAAAGAGAACAGTGGAAAACATTTTGATCCGAGTCTGGTTGAAAAATTTTTAGAACTGCTTCCTGAAATTCTAAAAATTAGTAGCGAATTCAGAGAACCGGATGTTGCCTGACCTATGTCTGCACTAAATAAAATCCTGTATGTTGAGGATGAAATTGACATCCAGTCCATTGCAAAAATTGCCCTTGAATCTGTAGGCGGATTTTCATTGAAAGTATGCAGTTCCGGGAAAGAAGCTCTTGAATCGATATCATCATTTGCTCCCGATATGGTCCTTCTTGACGTAATGATGCCGGAAATGGACGGACCGGCAACACTGGAAGCAATCCGCAAACTTCCTGAATATACATCCATCCCCATTATTTTTATGACAGCAAAAGTTCAACCTTCAGAAGTGGAAGAACTGAAATCCCTGGGAGCGATGGATGTAATTTCCAAGCCCTTTGATCCCATGACGCTTTCCGAACAAATCAAACAAATCTGGGAAAAACATTCCTGATTACACTTTCAGTAACGTTGTAAGGATCTTGTTTATAGTTCTGTCATGAAAATTCAAAATCTACTGCCGGACATATCCGGAAATAAAAATCCCGAACAAAAAAAACATTTCAAGCTTTATTTAACAGCGACCATTCTACCTGTTTTTATTATCTGCATTACAGGCATATCTTTTATCGCTTCACTTTTCCATGAACTGATCTTTACAAGATCTGAACTTCTTTCCGTTGACGATGCCGGCAGTATTTATAATTCATATAAAAAACTTCAGGAAATCCGGGGGCTTCATTATATAAAACTGAAAAGCGGGAATTTTTCCGAGAAAGAATTAGGATTGGATTCAAAACAAATTGAATTCGAAAATTTATTGCAGCATTCAGATACCGCCCATGAACATCATATCAATATCCATTCTTCGCTTTCAGAGATTAAACAACAAAGCAAATTTCTTTATCAAAAAGCTCTCGCAGGAAATCATGTTTCATCGGATTCAATTCTAGAAGAATATACGCATTTAATCCTGGAGCTTCATTTTATTTTAATTGACCTTTCCAGAAAATCGAATTTAATTCTGGATCCGGAACTTCCTTCTTATACTTTAATTGATCTTGTGATTGTAAAAATTCCGCAAATTTCTGATCAGCTGGGAAGGCTCCGGGCTCAAAACAGCTCCAATTTTCAGATCCATCATGGAATAAAACATACAATTGAAATTGAACTGTTAAAGCAGAATATTCAAGAAAACCTGGAACGAATGCAGATCTCATCAGAGATTTTAAGTTATTACGGCGAAGACAAAGTCCATGATGATATTATAAAATCCAACCAGGAAATTTTGAATTACCTGAAAAACATGAAAGGTTACAAAAACCCCCGTAAAACTAAACAGGAGCAGATGCGCCTTTTCCATGAAGGCACTCAGATCATTCAAAAAGTGGATGCTATCCATGAAAATGCATCCAGAAGTCTGAAAGAAATTCTCCAGAGCCGAATCAATAAATCGATTTACTGGATTTTATTTATTTCAATCCTTTCGATCTCCGGCATTTTGTTTTTAATCATCAACATAAAACGATTTTACAGATTAAACTCCGATGCTTTTAAAAATGAAAAAAATCTAAGAAATGATATTATCAATACCGGGATCCGCCTGAAAACCATAATAGATACAATGGTGGACGGGCTGATCACCATTGATTCAAAAGGCCAAATCCTGAGCTTCAACCAGGCATCAGAAAATATCTTCCAGTATAGAAGCACAGAAGTTCTCGGTAAAAATATAAACATGCTTATGCCGGAACCCTATAAAAGCAAACATGACGGCTACCTGGAAAACTATGAAAAAACCGGGATTAAAAAAATCATCGGAATCGGAAGAGAAGTAACCGGCCAAAAAAAAGATGGTTCGCTTTTCCCGCTGGAACTTGCCGTGGCCGAAATGGAAATTGAAGGGATCAAAATGTACAGCGGCATCGTAAGAGATATTTCCGAGAGTAAAAAATCGCAGATGGAACTGCGCCAGTTCAAATCAACCCTGGACCAGACCCTTGACTGCGTCTTTATTTTTAACGCCGAAACCTATCAATTTTTTTATGTAAATGAAGGCGCCATCCGTCAGGTTGGCTATCATTATAATGAACTGATGCAGATGACTCCCATGGAGCTTTCATCGGATTACAGTAAAGAAAAATTTCAGATTATCATCAAGCCCTTAAAAACCGGAGAAGCCAGCATTATCCATTTCGAAACCACCCATAAGCACAAAGATGGGCATGGAATTCCTGTAGAAGTTGCCCTCCAATACATCAATCCTGCAGGCGAGCAGGCAAGATTTATTGCAATTGTACGAGATATAACAGAAAGAAAACGCATTGATAAAATGAAAAACGAATTTATTTCAACTGTAAGCCATGAACTTCGCACGCCTCTCACCTCAATTCGCGGATCCCTGGGACTGATCAGCGGAGGCGCCGTAGGAGAACTTCCCCAGAAAGCTGTGGATCTGCTTCATATTGCGAATAATAATACAGAACGCCTTCTTCTTCTGATCAACGACATCCTGGATATTCAGAAAATTGAATCCGGTCAGATGGCATTTAAATTCAACAATATATCACTTATTCCATTTCTTGAGCAGGCCCTGAAGGACAATGCGGGGTTTGCCGATCAACACAGAGTAAAATTTGTTCTTGTAAAAAAAATCGACGAAGCAAAAATTTACGGCGATCGAGACAGATTGATGCAGGTCATGGCCAATCTTCTGTCCAATGCTGCAAAGTTTTCTCCTGAAGGCGAAACAATTGAAGTAAGCATTGCCAGGCACGGCAGCCAATTGATTCGAATTTCCGTTACAGATCACGGTCCCGGAATTCCAAAAGACTTTCAGGATAAAGTTTTTGAAAAATTTACGCAATCAGACTCATCCGATACAAAAAAGAAAGGCGGCACGGGTCTGGGTCTTTCCATTGCAAAAATTATCATGGAAAAACACGGAGGTTTGATTGACTTTGTCTCGCATGAAGGGGTCGGGACGACCTTTTTCATTGAATTTTCTGAACTGGTTGGAAGTCCTGATGATATTGAAATCCACCATATTCCAAGAGAAACCACATCCTGCATTTTAATAATTGAAGACGATCCAGACATAGCAGCCCTGGTAAGACGGATTCTAGCTGAAGCAGGCTACAATAGCGATGTTGCATACAGTACTGCAGATGCAATGCGTCTTCTTGAAACAAACGGGGAAAATTATAAAGCAATCACACTTGATCTGATTCTCCCTGATGGAGACGGCGTCCAATTTATGGATACATTGAGAAAAGACTCCCGCTTCAAAGACATACCTGTTGTTGTTGTATCCATCAAGGCAAATGAAACCAAAAAAGAAATCAATGGCGGTGCCATCAATGTCGTGGACTGGCTCCAAAAGCCGATTGATCAAAAACGCCTCGTTCAATCGATCCGAAATTCCGCAGATCCGGGTAAAATTCCTCGTGTTCTACATGTGGAAGATGAACCGGATATCCATAAAATTGTAAAGGAAATGCTTCAGCAGCATTGTGAACTTGTATGGGTTTCTTCCATTGAGGCGGCAAGAAGCTCACTGTATTCTTCAGAAAGTTTTGATCTGGTACTTTTGGACATTGGCCTTCCGGACGGCTCAGGACTTGATTTGCTTGAAGATATTGAAAAACGGATTGTTCCTCCCAGAGTTGTCATTTTTTCCGCCCAGGATGTAACGAAAGAATATTCAGACAGAGTCAGCGCCGTTCTTGTTAAATCTAAAACAAATCAGCAGGATCTGGAAAACGTCATCAACAATGTGATCAAAAGAGATAAATCCTGATTCCATAGATGATCCCAAAATTATTATCGCTGTTTTTATACATCTGAATTAAATTATAATCAGCAGGCTGTTCTCTTTTGAACTTCTGTTCCAAAAAAAATGGAAAAAATTCATCCCGAAACAAATCAAATCCCAGTTTCTAAGACAGAAAACCGCATCGAATCAAGATATTTATGCGTAAATGTTCAAGTCCAATATTCCCCTCTGGATGATGCTTATATTAAAAATCTAGGCCAGAAATTTTACCAGGCTGCAATTCATGATATGAGTCTTTCCGGGCTTTCATTCGATCTGCATACAAAAGTAGAAATCGGAGAAAAGATCTTAATCCATTTTCATTATATTGAGAATTATGCTGACAGATTAACTGCCAGCGTTCAGTGGTGCAGAGAAATCTCTCCAGGATTTTACAGAGCAGGATTAAAAATTCTCGAATCTGAAATCGTTCCTTTTGATAAAACCCTTTCAGAGTGCAAGGAGCCAATTGGTATCAGTACGGCCCCGGAAGAAGTGGAAATGCTCTGCCCTGCCTGTAAAAAGAATAGCATTTTGTCACTGCAGTCTTCGCAGCCTGTAATTAATGGAATTATATATATCCCGCTTTATGATTGCTCCGAATGCGGAACAACAAGAAGCCTTCCCGGCTTATTTTCATAAAAGATACAGATCAGCTGAAATTAATTGAAAGGCTTTATGCATATCATTTGCTTTTATGCGTATCCTGTAAAAAATTAAGAGACTGTCACGAAGGATTTTCACCATTCAGGTTGGTTTTAAAAACGGTGAAACGTCACCCAGAATCTGCATCACATCATAGATTTTTTTCTATCAATTACAGGTGAATGGGGATTAAAAGAATAGACTGTTAAATGGTACACTGTAGCGGTTAAAATTGAATTGCAATTACAGCTCTTGTTTCCAATCTTTCAATCTTTATGAATGAAGGCTTTAAAGCAGGATCCATTGAACACCTTGTCGTAATTTTTATTACTGTGTTTATTTTTCTCCTGCTCTTTTACTGGGGGAAAAAGTATAAAACCCATCCTGCTTTGCGTCTTCTTGATTTTTTACTGGCTGGAATCCTTATACTCAATTTCGCAGCTCTGAATTATTATAGAATTGAAAAAGGTCTCTGGGACGTTCGCTATGATCTTCCCATGGAACTCTGCAGCTGGGCCACAATCGCTGTTATTTTTGCTCTGATAACACGCAAACAATGGCTTGTTGAACTTTCCTATTTCTGGGTTTTAAGCGGTTCCATTCACGGCTTGATTACGCCGGATTTAAGCTTTTCGTTTCCTCACATATACTTCATCAGTTTTTTTATCGGCCATTCTCTGCTGGTTGCTGCGGCCCTGTATCCTGTTTTCGGACTGGAGATCTATCCAAAAAAAGGAGCTGTAATTCGGGCAGTTTTATTTTCTGAAATTTATTTTTTTACAGCGATTATACTGAATATTTCAATCGGCGCCAATTACGGATATCTCATTAATAAGCCGTTTTCCGTGTCCTTTCTGGATTTTCTGGGTCCATGGCCATATTACATAATTGCCATGCAGATGATCGGGATTGTTTTTTTCTTAATTTTATATTATCCATTTTACTTAAGAGATCGTTTTTTGGAGAAAAATTCGTGACTTTCAGGAGTCTAATTGATACAGGAGCATGATCCAATGCATTTGATCCCATTGTTCAGGACGATAATTATAAAATATAAAGGTTTTTCTGTCTGATGGGCGCATCCTTATATTTCTTAGAATAATAGAATCATGGAGGAGATGCATAGAATACTTTTTCATAAAGCTCAATGCTCATTCTTTAAATACCGAATTTTAATATTATGGCGGATTCAAAACGAGAAAAAATACCGGAGTTAAACCGTCTCAACATTTTATATGTAGAAGATGATTCGGATACCCGTGTAATTGTTTTTAACCTGCTGATTGATCTTGTATCGGTCGTCTATACCGCTGAAAACGGAAAAGAAGGCCTGGAGCTGTTTCAACAGCAAAAACCGGATATCGTCATCACCGGAATAAAAATGCCTGAAATGAACGGACTTGAAATGGTCCATGAAATTAAAAAAATCAATCCAGAAGTCCCTATAATGATCCTTACTTCAGAAAATGAAGAAGGGTATTTTTTACAGGCAATTGATCTTGGAGTTGAAAAATACCTGAAAAAACCCGTTGATCCCAATCAGCTTCTGACTTCGCTTTATCAGCTGTCGCTTAGCCTTTACCAGAGAAGTGAAATCAATGCCAAAAACGAAATCATTCGCACTGTTCTGGATTCTCATCCTGATTTTATGATGATCTGTCAGGGAAGAAACATTCATTATATGAATGTTTCATTTCAGCAGTTTTTAAATATCAATCCCGAACAAATGAACGAACAGCAGATTTCGATTCTGGACCCTTACCTTGTATTTCCTGACAATTCAATTCTTGAAAACATCAGTTTTTATGAAGTTCTCAAGCATGCGTCTTTTAACAGCGGAGAAATGATTATCTATCTTTTGAACAAAAAAGACGATTCCGTCCACACTTTTTTACTGCACACAAAACAAATTCCGAATTATCCAGAAGTTTTGATTTCTCTTATTGACATAACAGAAATTGACAAAGAAAAAAAGTTCTTTCATGAACTTGCCATGAAAGATCCTCTTACGGGGGCCTATAACAGAAACCGTTTCAATTCAAATCTTGAAAATGAAATTGAACGATCGCTGCGTTACAATCACCCTCTGTCCTTAATTATATTTGATATAGACTATTTCAAAAAATTTAATGACGAATTCGGTCATCCTGTAGGCGACAAAATTTTGATCAATCTGAGCAAATTGATCAAAAGCAACATCAGAATTACGGATATTTTTGCAAGATACGGGGGCGAAGAATTTATTATATTACTTCCTGAAACAAGCATAAAAAAAGCGGCCGTGATGGCGGAGAACCTGAGAAAGCTCATTGAATTTAATTCTGCACATAACCCGGAATGCCCCAAGCAGATTACCTGTAGTTTTGGCGTAACAGAACTTCATGATGACGACTCTTCGGAAACAATCATAAAACGCGTTGATGATGCGCTTTACAGAGCAAAAAATGCTGGCCGAAATCGGGTAGAAGAAGGATAATGCAATCTGGTGAATGCTCATTTTATTTTACTTTCCGGCGGAAGCGGTTCGCGGATGAAATCTTCGGTCCCCAAGCAGTTTCTGAATTTAAAAGGAAAGCCGGTCATTCTGCACAGCGCAGAAACTTTTATCAACTGGCAGAGACATGGCGGAATGATCTGCGTGGCCAACCCAAAATATCTTGAGAAAACAGAAGACGCATTAAACACAGTCCGTATGCAGCTGGAGAAAGAAAATTTATTTTTTAAAGCGGTTCCGGGCGGAAAGAACAGACATGATTCTACTCTCAATGGAATTCATGGTCTTGAAAATTTTGTAAAAAAAGATGATCTTTTATTTTTTCATGACGCAGCCCGTCCTCTTCTTCTTGAAGAAGAACTGGAAAGGCTTTATTCCGTCTTTTATGAAAATCCCGAGGTAGAAATCGCTTCTTTAGTCTCTCCCGTTACAGAAACACTTGTAACGGGAAATGCTCTACCTGGAAAAATGTCAGGGATTCTAAATCGAAATGAAGTTTTCGCAGTAAAAACACCCCAGGTCATACGATTTTCCTCACTTAAAAAAATGAATACCGAGAATCAGAATCAGGAATTTACAGACCTTCTTACATGGGGTGAAGCTGAAGGTTTAATAGGGACTCTTGTGGAGGCGGATGAAAGCAATATCAAGCTGACGCGCAGTTCAGATCTTGAGATTCTTTCCTCCCTTCTGGAAAAACGCAAGGGAACTTCATGAGACTGTTTACAGCCATATCAATCCCTGTATCCATTCAGGAAGAAATCGGAAATATCTGCTACGGAATTCCCAATGCACGATGGGTCAAAAAGGAACAGCTGCATATTACTCTCTGTTTTATTGGCGAAATGGAACAACATCAACTTCCTTCGCTAACAGAGGTCCTTTCCGATGTAAGCTTCAAATCTTTTAATCTGAATCTGAAGGGAATCGGACAGTTTTTAACGGCAAAAGATTTAAATACAATCTGGCTCGGAGTAAAAGATTCTGATGAACTGACCGAGCTGCAAAGCAGAGTTTCAAAAAAGCTTAAATCAATCGGAATCAATCCGGATAAAAAAAAATATTCTCCCCATGTTACCCTGGCAAGAATTAAAAAAGCAACTGGGGGAAGAATCCGCGAATACATGGAAGAATTTTCCCAGTTCCAGACAGAAATATTTCCAGTCCATTCCTTCAATCTTTTCTCAAGCAGCCTTTACCCGGGCGGTCCCGTTCATACTCTAGAAAAGGAATTTTTTTTCCAATCAAACAATCGCTCATAAGTCATGACATTTATAATACAGAAAACAAAATTTGCATAAATTCATTTCCGACGCTGTTAATTTAATTTGTTATTTTCAGAATGAAATGAATCCAATATTTTCGCATATTCACAGGCGATAAAGCAAGAATTGTTTTCAAGAAAAGTATGATCTTAAAAATTCAGTTTCTGAATTTTTTTAAATCTTCTTTATGAAATATCCATTCGGGCGTTTCAAGGTTTTTACGAAAATTTATGCTGTACCAGGGACTCAATTCGCCATCTTTTAGATTCAGGAGTATATGAATATCCTGCGCAGGCATATAACTTTGCGCAAGAAGAAAAATAACATCTCCCCTTTTGTTATGAATTGCAGTATCCATAACAATCACAGCATGTCCTGGAAAACCGCCCTGTATAAAGACATTACCGGGTTGTATCTTCTGAATGTCAGAAACGCTGATCAGTTCCCTGGAAAGAGAATACGAACCTGCATAAACAAATACAAAATCCAGATATTTTCGAAAAGACCTGTATTCATAAGAGAATCCATGTTTTTTTATAAAATACAGTCTGTTTTTCTTTATCAGAGGCCTTTCTCCTTTTGCCCATCTGCTGTAGGGGAAAGGATCGCCAGAAGTAAGATTAAATTTAATTTTATGATACAATTTTTTTGAATATAAATACTCTGCACGCAGACGCATAACGGCATCGGCACACTGCTGAAGATCCCTGCTTCCCGTATCAATATCCAGAACAGCAAAATGAAATTTCTGCGAAGCCTTTTTTCTGCCGTTATAATAATAAACAGGAGCACCTTTTCCTTTCAGAGGAAAATTTCGCAAATAGTCTTCAAACGAATTCGGCTGAAGCGTAATTCTTTTATAACCGTCGGGAAGCAGAATTGACGAAACCCGGTTTTTTTCAGAATAAATTGATTCAGTTGAAATCATTAAAAAAAGACAGACCCATACAACAATTAATATTCTCAATTCAATCGCCTCACTCAGAAAAAATACAGATTTTTTTATCCGGCACCACAACTTGATTTTTTGCCAGCCATTCCTTAATATCTTTTTTTTCGACGATGCTGCGGTCATTCAGCTTCCATCCAGGAGGAATTCCTCCGCTGTAGCCGTTTACGGTGGGAATTCCTGTTCTGAGAGAAGCCCACATCGCATCTACATCGGAAAATAAAGAAACATATTTTGGATTTCTGTAGTGAAAGACGCTGCAGCCGCTGTTCGTCAGGCGATTTTCAATTTCGGCAACCAGAAATCTGTGATCATTTTTGCTGTAGGTGTAATTATAAAAATGAGAATTTTCAATTACAACCATAAACGAAAGAAGCCAGGATAAATAAATTCCTGCTGCTGGAATTGCGCGGATCCTGTCAACCAAAGCTGCTGTCAAAATTGCTGAAGGGAATATCAGTACGGCAATAATCCGCGAAACTGCTCGGATAGCATCTGCTCCTGGCAGCGTATGATAAACAAAATACCATAAAGAGAAATCTCCAAATCGCAAAAAAGAAAAAAATACAGATACTACAAGAATCGAAAGGATCAACAAAAACAATTGAAAAAAATCAAATTCGCTGTTGCTTAATTTTCCGGTAAATCTTAAAAATACAGACTTAAAGATTATAATCAAAGGAACAGTTAACGAAATCAAACCTGAAAACAAGACAGTAGACATGCCGGTTTTTAAATACAAAGAGAATAAATTTAAATTACGATATAAAAACGATCCCGGGTGCGGCTTCAGTAAATAATAAACATCTGGAGCAT
>Ga0224501_10004124_pt1 | contig 11468 bp, 10 predicted proteins | sample SF_Oct11_sed_USG_4_FD_169105 | JGI IMG/M metagenome (GOLD analysis project Ga0224501, IMG submission 169105) | Sediment microbial communities from San Francisco Bay, California, United States - SF_Oct11_sed_USGS_8_1 | ecosystem: Environmental > Aquatic > Marine > Sediment | place: USA...
CCAAAAAAACGGCAAAACCCGCCCTGCCGTAAGGTCACCTTGCGCCCAATCTGGCCGCGGCGTTCACGCTGCCAGGCGATCGGAATGGCGAAACGCTAGCCTAGGGCCCGCGCAGCAGCAAGTCGGTCGAGTCGGCTTCGAGGCGCCCGCCCAGCGAGGCGCGTCGCCGCACACGTCGAATCGCCACGCCGAGGGCCGCCGATTGCTCGCCGAGTTTTGCCCAGAACTACCGACGCGAGGTGACTAGGTTATTTATGGTCAGACCCTTTGCGCTTGGGATGCAAATGAGGGCAGCGAGTAAGTAGGCCCGTGAGCGTGCCACAATAGGCGCGGCATTCTCTAAGCATGTAACCCGTGTCCCGGACCGGTCCCGGGCGGCAATCGCACGCGAGTGAAGTCAAACTGGCGAAACGCCACTCGTCGTATCGGGTGCAGCGAGCGCACGGGCGACAGTCCCCAGGACAAGGACCATCCGACTCCTCTGGCTCCCCATAACTCGCCGGCGCGCCCGTCTCGCCCGCTCCCGCGGCGGCTCGGAGCCTGGCCCGGCAGAGCGTCGAGGTTGACGACAAGCAGCAGCGGGCACATCCGCTTTCTTCGGGATCGCGACAGGCCTTGGGGGCCTCCGGGTGTAGTGGCCCCGGCGGCGAAAGTATTGGGGGCCTTCCCTTCAGCGAATCCAAAACGTCCGCCAGAAGCTGTGGCTCCCCTGAAGGGCGCTTTGCAGAACGATGGGTCGCCTTCGCAAGCGAACGGCGTGGTGATGCGGCCGACTCGGAGGAAGTAACGGACTGTGCGGCCGGCTGCGGCGTGAGGGAGTCGGTCGGTCCTTCGACCTTCACCGAGTCGTCACGCGCGCGCTCGACAGTCGTTGTGATGCGGTGCGGTGCCTGCCCGGTTCGGGCGCTATCGGTGTTGGTGCAGCTCAGAACTAGTACAGCGAGGATTGCGCACGCACTCGCTTTCGTCATTGGTCGCCCGGGGCTGTGCTCGGCGGAAGTGCTGAACCGACGATCGGGGTCGATACGATGCCAGACGCAAGGACGGCCTCCGCCGGAATACTCCGTGTATTTCAAGGGTACCGGACGCCGCAGCTGGCGCCGTAGCGGTCCCGAGAGCGGATCATGACTCCCGCCGAGCACATCTAGGTGTCGACGCCCGCCGGTCCGATGTCTGTTGGTGCCCCGGTGATGCCGACCGCAGCCGAGGTCGCGACCGAGCACAACGACGCCATCGAAACCAGCGAGGTCGAGCGCCATCCGGTAGCGGTCGAACGCCTGCGCCACCCTCCTTCCCCAAGCCTTGCAGCCCCTTGCCCCAGTTGGAGGGCGGGAGCCGCCGAGGTTTATGCCCCCAGGCGACCTCGACGGCTCCCGTCACAGTGCGAATGAGCCAGTGATGCGAAGGTACACCCGCCGTGCCGGGGAGGGGTTGACGGCGATCAAGTCGGGGCTGGAACTGGCGTTTTTCGTTGTGGGGGGCCCAGGGCGTATGCTTCGGGCCGTGCTCCGCGAGCCCGCAGACCGACGGCGACAGCGAATCCTGCTGATCGCATCGCTCGCCCTTGGCGTGTCGGCCTGTGCCCCCTGCAGCCAGCGCCCGCAGCCTCCCGTCGAGGAAAAAACCGACGGTGGCGGCAAGGCACCGAAAATCGTCGCTGCCGGCCCCAGTTGCCCGGTGGGCTTCGGCGCTTGCGGCGAGGGAGGCGCCTGCGACGTCGATCTCGACCGCGACGACGCCCACTGCGGCGCCTGCGGTCAGTCCTGCGGCGACGGCCAGCGCTGCCTGGCCGGCAGCTGTCAAAGCGGCGTGGTCCAGGTCGCCGCTGGCGGCAGCCATAGCTGTGCGCTCACGGCCGCTGGGCAGGTAAGCTGCTGGGGCCTCGGCAGCCTGGGGCAGCTCGGCCCCGGCGGCCGCGCCGCGCGCCTGAGGCCCAGTCCCGTGGAGGGCCTGGCCGACATCGTTCAGCTCGCCCTCGGGCGCGACGTCAGCTGCGCCCGCGCCCGCGATGGCCGACTGTGGTGCATGGGTGACGGCGGCCTGCTCGGTCGCGACGAGCCCGCGCCCAACGCCCGTCCCCAGCCGGTCTCGGGCCTGGTCGGGGCGATCGATGTCAGCGTCTCCATCAACCACGCGTGTGCGGTCGTCAGCGATGGTGCGGTCTACTGCTGGGGTGGCAACGTCGCCGGTCAGCTGGGTGACGCCGGAGTTGCCGATGCGGGCTCCCATAAGGCCGGCGGCAACTCCAGCCTGCCCATGCGCGTGCGGGGCCTGGGGCCGGCCTGGGCGATCGCCACCGGCGGCGCCCACAGCTGTGCCCTGTTGCGCAGTGGCCAGGTCGCCTGCTGGGGCGACAACCGCTTCGGCCAGCTGGGGGTGCCCGGGCTGGACGCCGACCACCCCCACCCCGATCCCCACCTGCTGCCGGAGCTGGAGCAGGTCGAGGGCCTGGCCGCCGGCCGCTTCCACAGCTGCGCCCGCCGCCGCGATGGTGCGCTCTTTTGCTGGGGCAGAAACCGGGCCGGTCAGCTGGGCCTGGGCGATCTGGAAGAGCGGCGCAAGCCCACGCAGCTCAAGCTGCCCGAGGGCCTGCACGTCGCCGCCGTCGCCGCCCGCGAGCGCCAGAGCTGCGCCCTGGGCCGCGATGGCCAGCTGCTGTGCTGGGGCGACGGCGAGGGCGGGCGCCTGGGGCTGGGCGAGGACGAACGCGACCGCCCCGTGCCCACGCGACTGCCCGGGCTTTCGGCCGTGGCCGGGGTCGGCGTCGGTGAAAGCCACGGCTGCGCGCTGCGGCGCGACGGGGCCATGCGCTGCTTCGGACTCGGCGACGGCCGCATCGGCGACGGCAGCGACGAAGCCCGCCCGCTGCCGACCCCGGTCGCAAACGCGCTGGCGCCGCCCGCGGTTCCGCCTGCCGTCCCGCCCGCCGACGCGCCCGCCGTCCCGCCGGCCCCAGCAGAGCCGCAGCCACCGAAGTAGCTCCACGCGTGGCCTTGGGGCGCCCTGCGCCGTATCCTCGCGCCATGTTGCGCCTCGTCGGCACCATGATGGCCGTGCTCGCCGTGCTGCTCGCCGCCGCATCCGCAAAGGCCCAAGCCAGGCCGCGGCGCCACATGGGCGTGCAACTGCGCCTCGAGGTCGGTCCCAGCTACCTCTACGCCTTTCAAGACGTGGGCGAGCCCGAGTCGGTCACCATCAGCGGCGGGGCCCTGGGCGCCGGCCTTTCGCTGGGCGAAATGGTCAGCGACGATCTGGCCCTGAACATGGATCTGCGTTTCGCCCGCGCCGGCGGTGCCGAGCATGGCGTGCGCAGCGAGGCCGTCTTCGCCGCCGTGCACTTCGGGGTGGGCCTGACCTATTGGCTGATGCCGGCCAACGTCTACCTGGCCGCGTCCCTGGGCGCCGTGCGCTCCAGCGTCGAGGGCGAGCCGGTGCGCATCGGCGTCGAGATTCCCAACTCCGACTCCTCCGACGTGGGCCTGGGCCTGCACCTGGGCGCCGGCAAGCTCTGGTGGGTCTCCACGCGCTGGGGCCTGGGCCTGGGCTGCAGCCTGATGCTGAGCACGGCCGACAACCGCATCGGCGGCACCGACACCAACCGCAATCTCGTGGGCCTGGGGCTGTCGCTGACCACCACCTATCACTGACGGGCCGACGCGGTGTTGCGCGCTGGCCCCAGCGCGTTATCGTGCCGCCCATCGCCATGAGCAAGCACAAGCTCGACCAAATCCGACACTCCCTGGACGCCGTCGATGGGCGCATCCTCGAGGCCATCGCCGAGCGCCAGCGCCTGGTCGAACAGGTCGTCGAGGTCAAAGCCGACAGCGACATCCAGCTACGCGACATCCTGCGCGAGGAGGCCCAGCTTTCGCGCCTGAGCGACCTGGCCCGTGAGCGCGGCCTCAGCGCCTACTTCGTCAAGCGCCTATTCCGCGAAATCCTCGACTACTCGGTGCGCTTCCAGCAGCACCACCTGATCGACCGCGACAACCCCGACCGCGCCGGTGGCAAGGTCGTCGTCTCCTACCAGGGCACCGATGGCGCCTACAGCCAGATGGCCGCCGAGCAGCACTTCAGCGGCTTCGCTGGGGACATCGAAACCCAGGGTTATGCGAGCTTTCTGGGGCTGCTCGAAGCCGTCGCCTCGGGCACCGCCGACTACGGCATGTTGCCGGTGGAAAATACCACCGCCGGCTCCATCAACGAGGCCTACGACCTGCTCGCCAGCACCCATCTTTCGGTGGTGGGCGAAGAGGTGCTGCGCGTGGAGCACTGCCTGGTCGGTCTCGCGGGCGTTGAGCTGACCGACATCCGCCGCGTCTACTCCCACCCCCAGGCGCTGGCCCAGTGCTCGGCCTTCCTCGCCGGCCTGGACGACTGCACCGTCGAGGCCTTCACCGACACCGCCATGAGCGTGCAGCGCGTCCGCGACGAGGGTGAGCCTTCCCACGCGGCCATCGCCAGCGAGCGCGCCGCCGCGCTCTACGGCCTGAGCGTCATCGCCCGCAACGCCGAAAACCAGACCAGCAACTACACGCGCTTCATGGTGGTCTCGCGCAAGGCCCTGCGCTTCGACGAGCGCGTCGCCTGCAAGACCTCGCTGATCTTCTCGACCCGCCACGAGCAGGGCGCGCTTTTGCGCTGTCTCAACGTGCTGGCTGAGCGCGGCCTGAACCTCACCAAGCTCGAGTCGCGCCCGCGGATGCACTCGCCCTTCGAGTACAACTTCTACGTCGACTTCGAGGGCAACCTCGAGAGCGAAGCGGTGCAAAAGGCGCTCGAAGAAATGCGCAGCCACACCGCCTACCTCAAGGTGCTCGGCTCCTACCCGGCGCGCGCTCCGCTTTGAGCGGGGCTCGGCGGCAGGCACTCAATGACCGAGGTCTTCGAGCACAACCGCCGCGCCTGGAACCGCCAGTCGAGCGACGGTGAAAGCCGCTGGTGCCAGCCGGTCGACGCGGCCACCATTGCTGCGGCGAGGAAAGGCGACTGGACGGTCATCCTCACCCCGAACCTACCGGCGCCACGCGCCTGGTTCGGCGGGTTGCTCGGCCGAGACCTACTCTGCCTCGCCTCCGGAGGCGGTCAGCAGGCTCCGCTGTTGGCTGCGGCCGGCGCGCGCGTGACGAGCTTCGACGCTTCCGAGGCCCAGCTCGCGAAGGATGCCGAAGTGGCAGGGCGTGAGGCCCTTGCGCTGCGAACTCTGCACGGCGACATGGCAGACCTCTCGAGCTTCGAAGACGAGAGCTTTGACCTCATCTTCCACCCGGTCTCCAACGTCTACGTCCGTGACGTGCGGCCGGTGTGGCGTGAGTGCCACCGCGTACTGCGCCCCGGTGGCCGATTGCTGGCCGGCTTCATGAATCCCGCCTTCTTCCTTTTCGACCACCAGGAACTCGAGGCCGGCGGCCCGCTGCAAGTCCGCTACGCGCTGCCCTATTCCGACCTTCACAGCCTGCCGCCTGAGCGCCTGGAGCGACAGCTTCGCGAAGGTGTGGCGCTTGAGTTCAGCCACAGCCTGGACCATCAAATCGGCGGCCAGCTGGAGTCCGGATTCACGATCGGCGGCTTCTACGAAGACCGCTGGGACGAACATGCCACGCCTCTGAATCGCTACATGCCGACCTACATTGCGACGCTTGCCATCAGGGCGCCGCGGTAGTCCCCTGGGTCGGCTCGCCTTCCAAGGCTCCCTTGGTGCTCGGTTCTGTCTCTACTGCGCCTTCATGGGATCGATCGCCAGGATGTGCATCTTGCCGCTGCGCGCGCTGCCCGTCAGCAGGGGTCGGTAGGCCTGCTGCAGGCGTCGGGTGCGTTGCCCCGACCACAGTACGAATGCCCGCACTTGAAACTCGCGCAGCAGGGCAAGCCGCTCCGCGTAGGGAAGATCGAGATTCGCGATCGCGGCGTGGGCGTCGCGTCGTCGTGTCATTTCGGGTCCCAGGCCCCGGCTGCCGCGGTCCTCGCGCACGGCCAGGGGAGCGCAATCGCAGAGCATTGCCATGCGGTGATCGCGCTCGAGTCGGGTCCAGACGCTGGTCCGTGGGGGGATGAGTTCCTTGAGCGCGCGCGCCTTGTCGACTTCCTCGGCGAGTTGGGCAGGTAGCTCGGGCGTTGTGAAGGCGCGCTCCAGGTAGGCTGCCCGCGACCAGGGCTCGTTGTCGGCGCCACGAACATGGGCCAGCGCGATCACGGCGCCGAGCGCGGCGAGCTGCAGGGGCGGCACGGCCAGCCGTGCTGGCAGCAGCAGCAGGAGCGTCGAGGGTAGAAGGGGCAGGTAGACGATGCTGAAAACGGCCGACAGTCGAGCCACCATCCAGGGGGCGCCCAGCGCCTTGACCAAGAGGGTGCACAGCGGTGGTACGTACAGCCATGCGCCGGCACAGAGCAGGATCGCCGACAGCAGGGCGTAGCGGCGTCGGTTTACCGTCAGTAGACCGAGACCGAGCAGCCCAAGTAGCTGCAAGCGATTGCTTCGCGGATTCAGAAACCCCGCCGCGTCCATCATCAGCTGGTCGTCTTCCAGTCGCACAAAGCCCTTGGGCGTGGCGGCTGGGGCCGCTGCTTTCTTGTCGCCGGCTGCGGCCGCAGTCGCTGCCTTGGGTGGCGGCGGGCGCAGCAGTCTCGCGATCTGGGGCGCGGCCGAGCGGGCGACGAATGGGGCGCCGACGGCGAGCGCACCGATGCACGCCCACGCCAGCATCCGGCTATTTCGGACGCCGCCTCGAGGCCACAGGGCCATGACGAGTAGCAGCGGGCCCACGAGCATGCACAGGAAGATCCAGTAGAGCCCGTGTACCTGGGGCAAAACACACGCGATGGCGGCGAGTTCGAGCGCTCCGCGGCGGCTTGGGCCCTCGTGAAGCTGGCGAACGACTACCGCGATTGCCAGCACCAAAAGCCATTGGGGTGCCAGCTGATTGGGGTAGAGACCGATGGCGCCGGGGGCGGTCCAGACCGCGGTCATCGACGCCGCCAGCCAGCTGAGCCAACTGCGGCCTGTCAGTACAAAGGCCAGTTCGGCACTGGCCGCGGCAGCCACCAACTTCGCGAAGGGCCAGCTGTAGGCCCAGACCTCGAGCGGATCGAGGCCCGTGACATCGGCACAGGTGGCCATCAGAGCGTGATAGAGATTGGTGTGGTAGATGCGGTCGAAGACTTCCTTGGCGACGAAGGGGTCCCATTGATTGAAGCCGTGGTCGAGCAGCAGCCGAATGCGACCGACGTGATAGGTCGCATCGCCGCTCTGGTGCCCGCCCGTGCGTGTCGCCAGCCACAGGTCGGAAAGCAGCACTAGGCTCGCCAGGGAGCCGACCGCAGAGGGGCGCGGCAGCGACCAGGGGCGCTTTACGAGCCACATGGCACAGGCGACCAGGGCGCTGGCGATTACGGCGATCCAGAGCACGGCGATGGGCAGGCCGAAGAGGTAGCCGGCGATCGACAGCGGAGAAAACAGCAGAAAACTCGCCACGCAGCCACCTGCGACCATTCCGAGCGGCGAGCGTGCGGCGGCGCCGCCGAAGCGCGCGACCAGCCACAGACCAGGCAGGCAGACCGCCAGCCAGAATGTCAAAACCAGCAACATCCGCGCGCGAGCCTAAATGACCGACCCCGATTCGAGAACAGGCCTCGTCGCTCTGCCCCGCTGCGGTGCGCCCTGCTCGCTGGTGCGCGTGCAAGGGGGGCGCTACTCTCCCCCGCGCCCCGAACCCTTTGGCCGTACCCAGTCTTTCGCCGTGGCAAGCCCACCCACAGTCGAAATCCTCGTCGCCACCATGAACCGTCGCGAGCCGCCGTCCCAGGCGCTGCCTGCGGCTGCGAGCTTTCTGTACGTAAACCAGTGTACCGACATCGAGCCGCCCGACGTCATTGATGAAGGTCCGGTTCGCATGCACTCCTTTGCCGAGCGGGGGCTGAGCCGCAGCCGCAATCGAGCCATCGCCCTTTCGCGGGCCGAGCTGCTCGTGCTCGCCGACGACGATGTCGAGCATCCGGCCGAAATGGTCGAGCGGGTTCGGCGCGGCTTTGACGCCCACCCGCGGGCGAGCGTCGTGACCTTTCAGTTCCTGGATGCCGCCTCGGGCGAGCCCGTCAAGAGCTACCGCCGGGACAGCTTTGTCCACGATCGCCGCAGCGTGGGGTCGGTCTCCTCCATCGAGATCGGGCTCCGGCGTGAGCGCCTGGCAGGCCTGCGCTTCGATGAGCGCCTGGGCCTCGGCAGCGGCCTGCCCACGGGCGAGGAATTCATATTCCTGATGGACGCCTTGCGCGCCGGCCATGTGCTCGGCTACTGGCCCGAGCCCATCTGCTCCCATCCCGGCGTGGGCGGCGGCCATCGTGACTGGGACGCGTTTATGGTGCGCGCCAAGGGCGCCGTGTTGCGACGGGGCTATCCACTTGCCTGGCCGTTGGCGATTGCCTATTTTGCCCTGACCAAGCGCAGCCGCTATGGGAGGGCCATGGGGCCCGCCGCGTTTCTGTATCACGCCACCCGTGGCGCGCGGGTCATCTCACCATGAAGGTCCTCACCGTCGTCGGCGCCCGGCCCCAATTCATCAAGGCCGCGACCCTTTCGCGAGCGCTTCTGCGGGCGGGTTTCGATGAGCAGCTGCTGCATACGGGGCAGCACTATGACAGCAGTATGTCAGGTGTGTTTTTCGAGGAGCTAGAGATTCCCAGACCCGCACACGCGCTGGGAATCGGCTCGGCCTCCCACGGCGCCCAGACGGGTCGGATGTTGGAGGCCATCGAAAGGGTGTTGCAGGCTGAGAGACCAGACTGGGTGGTGGTTTTTGGAGATACGAACTCCACGCTGGCAGGTGCCCTGGCGGCGGCCAAACTGCACATACCCCTGGCCCATGTGGAAGCAGGCCTGCGGTCGTACAACCGACGCATGCCGGAGGAACTCAACCGTGTGTTGACGGATCACGCCTCCGACTTGCTCTTCGCTCCCACTTCCGCGGCGCGCGCGAATCTGTTGAAGGAGGGGCTTGCGGAGGACCGCATCAGTGTCGTGGGCGACGTGATGTATGATGCGAGCCTCTACTACGCGGCCAAGGGCGGCGGGATCCCCGAGCACCTGGATGCCCAGGGGCTTTGCGCGGGCGCCTATGCCCTGGCCACCGTACACCGGGCTGAAAATACCGATGAGCCAGCGCGGCTGAAGCTCATCTTGGATGTTCTCGACGACTTCGCCGGGCAGCTGCCGGTGGTCCTTCCGCTCCACCCGCGCACCGCAGTCGCCCTCGGGGATCGGGCGCGGACGGACTATCCTCGCATTCGCTTTATCGATCCCGTGGGTTATCTCGACATGCTCGCCCTCGAGAAGCACGCGCGCCTGGTGATCACCGATTCGGGGGGCGTACAGAAAGAGGCATATTTCGTTGGCGTGCAATGCGTGACGTTGCGCGATGAAACCGAGTGGGTCGAGTTGGTCGAGGCGGGCTGGAATCGTTTGGCGCCGCCCCATGAGCCGCTCGCCATGAGGGCTGCGTTGGAACAGGCGCTTGCCGCACCCGCCGGACGAGAGATTCAGCTCTATGGCGACGGCACAGCGGCGGAAAAGATCGTGTCCGCGCTGGGCGGTCGCTGAGGACGGCGATCGTGCGGATCCTGATCGTTTCCTTCTTCTATCCGCCGACCACAAGTGTTGGCACGGTCGGAGCGGCGCGCGTGGGCAATACCAGCATTCAGCTCGCTGCGGCGGGCCACGAGGTCCGTGTGTTGAGCGCGCTCAGCGGGGTCAGCGGTGAAGGGGCACAGCTGGCCGGGCTGCGGCTTCATCGAACCCCCTGGCATCAAGTCAACGCGTTGCCCAAGGCCGTGCTGGCGGCGCTTTCTCGACGATCAAGGTCAGCGTCGCAAGCCACCGCTCCTGCTTCCGTCGGCGGCGCCGAACAGCCGGAACTGAAAGGTGCCGCGCGCGTGGTGCAGTCGCTGTATACCGGTCTCACCAACGTGCCGGACGAGACGGTCGGTTGGGTGCTTCCGGCGCTGCAGGAGGGGCGTCGTCTACTTTCGACCTTTCGACCCGACGTGATTTTTGCAAGTGGTGCGCCGTTTTCGGCGTTTGTCGTGGCGCAGTCACTGGCTCGCACGGCGGGCTGCCCGTGGGTCGCAGAGTTGCGAGACCTGTGGGTGGATAACCACTACTATCGCTTCGCGGGTTGGAGAAAGGCCATCGACCGACGCATCGAGGCGCAGTTGCTGTCGCACGCTGCGGGGATCGTCACGGTTTCAGAGCCGCTGGCCGAAACCCTGCGCGCACGTTATCTACCGCCGGTGGAAGTGATCATCGGTGGCTTCGATCCCGCGTCCTATCCCTCCGAGGCCGCGGAGCGATCCCCCGAGGTTCTGCGGCTGCTCTACGCCGGGCGGCTGTACGGTGAGCGCCGTGATCCGCGGCCATTGCTACAGGCGCTATCGCTCTTGGGCGACGATGCCTCACGGGTGCGCCTCGATTTCTACCTATCGGCGGGCCAAGGGTACGTGCGTGAGCTGGCAGAGCAGGCGGGGGTCGGTGCTTGCGTGCATGTGCATGAACCACGGCCGCACGCCGAGATTCTGAAGCTGGAGACCGCCGCCGACGTTCTGGTCTTGCTGCTCTGGAACCATCCCGAAGAGCGAGGCGTATTTACCGGCAAGTTCTTTGAGTATCTGGGTGCAAAGCGACCGGTCTTGGCCCTGGCGCCCGACTTCAACGTAGCGGCGAGCACGATAGCGGAGCACGGGCTGGGATTGGCTTCCCTCGACCCGCAGCAGATCGCCCACTGGTTGCGCGCGCGTCTTGCGGACAAGGCACGCGGACAACATCCGGCCCTTTCGGACGAGGCGGTCGCAGACTTCTCGCGCAGCAAGCAGGTCGCGCGGCTGATGACCTTTCTTCAGGACATCGTCTCGTCGAGCGCCGCTTCGTAGGTACGACGCTCGCGACGGGTCGAGAGGCTGCTGTTGTGCCAGAGCAAGGTGAACTGCCCCTCGAAGCGACGGCAGGTGTGCGCGAGTTTCGCGATTTTGGTCAGGGCTTGTTTGAGCCCGAGCGACATGGCACGTGGCAGTGCGGCATCCGTCGTGACGAGAGTCAGTTCGTGCAACGACCGCGCCTGCTTCTTGCGCTCTTTTGAACACCGGGGGACTCGTGACAGGTGCCGCAGCGAAGGCCGACCCGGTCGTGGAAGCCCAGTGTGGAATCGTAGCGCAGGCCGGAATCGTCCCGGCTCTGCCAAGTCAGCGGGACCTCGACGCGTAGGTAGCATTGGTGCCCTCCTTGCGGGGTTCCGTCGAATTCTGGGTCATCTATGTTCATGCACGCGAGGACCTCGAATCCTCGTGTTGAGTTCAACGTAAGCCCTCGGCGAATGACGGGCTTGTGCTGAGCCTGAAGCTGTGATGCGGGGAATGCCGGGGCGGAGGAACAGCGAGTGCTGCCTGTCGGGAGACGCGGGCGCGCTGGCGGCAGTCCGGATGCG
>Ga0224501_10004125_pt1 | contig 11467 bp, 13 predicted proteins | sample SF_Oct11_sed_USG_4_FD_169105 | JGI IMG/M metagenome (GOLD analysis project Ga0224501, IMG submission 169105) | Sediment microbial communities from San Francisco Bay, California, United States - SF_Oct11_sed_USGS_8_1 | ecosystem: Environmental > Aquatic > Marine > Sediment | place: USA...
CACCTTTTAATCTTACAAGCACTGTTTTTCCAAGGTTTTGCTCAAGGATTTCAGTTGTCATCTCGCTCATTCTAAGCCCTCGAACTATACTTTTATGTCTTTTATACTTAAACTTATACCATTTAAACCTTCGGATAGTTAGGTTTATATCGAATCATCAGTGAAGATGATACGAGAAGTTTTCGTGTTCACACGTCATAATATGACAATCTACATCTTAACTGGTGTATGGTTTCAACACCTAGCTCATTAGCGATGCTGGAACAGATCTGCGACGGACAAGTCTTACAATTTCTATCAACGCTGTTGCTAACGCTATACAGCCGAGAACTAAAAGACTATTCTGCAGAGGCACGTATTTCCGAACGCCTCTCACGATTCTGAGAATTCTATGAGCATTTAGGAACACGAAGTATTTTCTGTAAAGATCATCTCAAACTAGCGCGCGCGAACAATATTACGTTCAGCCTTGTAATGGAGCGTTATGCAACTCTGTTTCAGATATTTAGAAGTCACACACTCCAAGCAGTTATTACATTTACTTTCATTTATCCTGACACTCTCATCAAATTCTATCGCCCCAAATCGGCAAGCTCCAACGCATGCCCCACAGTTAACACAATTCAGTGCCTTTTCCAATTGTTTTCGAATTTCAAACATCGATCTTTTGAAAGAATCTTTCTCATTGAACCTAACACGCATAGTATTCCGATCTACAAATGATGCAATAGTGACTTTGGGTCCAATAATTTGCACCAACTTTTCATTACCTAAGTCTTTCACTGCTTTTTTGCCGAAAACCTTAAAGAACTCCAATTTATCCTCGGTAAACTTGCTGTCTCTCAGGACAAAAAGAAATTCATTCCCAACAGAACAGATTTTTTGCAAACTACAGATTTCAAACTTCTTGTATTTTGTCGTTCTTTGTTTCCATTTTCCACTATAAACCCAATCTGAAGTTCTGCCATGATTTTCTGCGTATTCTAGAAGAAACTTAATCCATTTCTTTGAGAGATCAGGATGTGTCTTGTTCAATAGATAATCATCAAACTTGCCATTGTTGGGACAAACCCAACAACCAATTCTGCTATAACCTTTCTCATATAATGGATTCATGGGAATTTTTCTGAAAAAAAGATATAACCAAACCTCGAAATCAAGCCACTCGAATATTGGATACGCACTTGTTTGTCGGATAATTTTTGTGTTTTTACGTAAACGATCAAATTTTGCTCTAGATTTAGATTCTGATTTGCGAATGCCATCGAAACTCAAGACCGCCTTATCCAGATTTGAATAAAAAGCATTAATAGGTGTGGCTTTCTGTGTGAAGCAACACCACCTCATCATTCTACTTGGTGGTCCCAATTCTTCACACAAGTCAACAAATTTTTGTGGAGGATGTAACTCAATAAGCTCCATGTCCATCTTCTTAGCAAATTCTCTCGCAAATGTTATGGTTTCAGGAAACTCAACTCCTGTGTTCGAGTACAGTAATGGTACTTCTCCAATTGCTTTCTTAACAAGATATGCAGTTATGGCGCTGTCTTTGCCACCGCTGAACGAAACCATCTCTAGTTTAGATTTGTGGCTATTTGCGACACGTTTTATGAAGGCTATTGCCTCTTTTTCCTTTTTTTCTAATACTCGCTGATTTGCACGTAAAAGTGATTTTGTAAGTAGAGTTTCATTCTCACTTTCAATCTGAGAAGCAAGATTTCGCTTTATTCGAAATTCGAGATTCTTTCCATTTACATGAAAACTGAAAAGGACTTTTCCATTTTTTATAATCTTGTTCCTATATCTGAACAGGTTACCAGGGATTTCTTTGACCGATTCGTCCGAAAGTTCATCAATGTAAAAGTTTCTTTCTGACGTAAAGACGGGTTTCAGGTCTTTTGTTAACACACTTCCATGATGTTTACACAATCCACAGGTGTCTGCTATTAACGAAAGATTGCAATTATCACACCAATACAACCAGGAATCCCTGGTTAGATATTTCTCGGCAGTAGTATTTCAATTTTTCCAGGAAAACCTGGAAATGAAGCGCTCAAGTACCACATTTATAATGCATTTAAGGTGTTCTTAAGCGCCCCACCTGTCTGTCATCTAAGAGATTATGTTTAATGGCAAATTCTATGTTTTCAATGATTTTATCCAAGTTGTTTTTTCCCCTGTTCAAAGCGTCCCTAGCACTATTAGCAGTGATGTTAAGTATCTCAGCAATTTCCTGAGGCTTTTTTCCCTGAGAATTAAGTAACAATACCATTTTTTGTCTTTCATTAAGCATTTTCCTTCACCTTATCTTAGCACTACTCCGAATATTTGGTTTGCGTGTTGATCTGTATTGGTACCTCTTTTTTAGTTTCGGCGCAGATTCAACTTTGCTTCAATAAGCAAAAATACTGCTTTGGAGTAGAGACATGTGGAGTATGATTTAGGCGGACCATTAGTGTAGCTGTAAATGGTCGTACTCGTTAAGTTGGTGAGGAGAAATATACTCAAAACTGGAACCACAAAGAATTACATCGGCAACGGGCAAAGTAAGGAGACTTGGATATTTTGTAATGTTCTCAAAAATGTTGAAGGAGAAACCGTTTCCAAAGTTATTACTTCAAAATCGTATAATCGAAAAGAAGGAAGAAAGTCGAAAACTTTTGGAACAAGCTTGTAAAGAACTGCGCATTCTACGAAGGACGTCAGAACGGGTAACTGGAGAGATACGTTCGGAGGATGCATTCAAGAGATACCTTGGGGTAGCAATGGAATTGGGATTAGTGCAAGAACTTTCTGGAAGACTTTACAACACTAAACGCGGCGAAATTCTTTCAGCTTTAGGCAAAAGTGAAAACGCTTTCAAACTAAATCTGGCACAAAGTTATCTATTGCTTAAGATTCTCTTAAAAAAAGATTATGACTATCTTAGCTCTGTTATTAGGTGTTCTATTAAAAACGGGGAAAATGAATATGAGACTTTCTTTGACATGGTGACAAAAGTCTGGCAGCATAAACTTGAGAAAGTCGATTTCAGAAATATCAAAGCGTATGATGCACTTAAAATGGCAATTAACACCAAGTTTGAAGAACCAAAGAGTTATTATAATATTAGACGATATGCAGTTGTGAAAGATGTTTTTGAGAAGAGAATGAAATTCAATTGTCGCAGTTTTTGGTTTGAAGAATGTGGTCTAAAGTGTTGTTGACTTGTTGATTTAGTAAATAATGCATGTATATCACATGCTGATATTTCCTAGCTTCTTAAAGCATCGCGCGCGCGATAATTACCAAAACTGCGGGAATCCGTAACTTTCTCTTTTTCCTTTCTATACTTTCTTCTTGTATAGGTGCGGAATCAGAAGCCATATTTCTCAACAATAGAAATATTCGCTTTAGAAAATAATGCTTTCGGTAGTCTATGTAAAAGTTTGATTAGTAACACGCAATTTAAATACAGAAAAGCGCGTTAAGAAATAATATGCTCGAACCCGACTCAGAATTACGCAGAGAACGAGAAAAAATTTCGAGACGTTTGAAACAATATCGAAAATTTAACAGATATATGGGTTTCTTTCTATTTGCTGGATTTTCTCTATTTATTTTTCTTATGTTCGCTACGAGCGAGACATCCGGTCTAATCAAAGGTATTCCTTCATCCGTGGCTTTTGTTCCTTATTTTATGGGTTTATTAATTTGTGTAATCTTTGGACGTTTAAGGAAACCTTACGAACTGTCGATAGAAGAATCATTGTTTCTCGAAGTATGTTCTACGCTTGATGATTTAGGTGTATACATCGAAGACAAAAGAGAACCAGATATGAAGAGAGCTGAAAGAAAAGTAGATAACATTTCAAAAGAAATCGAAACGTGGAACATTGGAAGCCTAAAACTTTGCGAGAAAGTAATGGGTTCTCATTTTGAAACTTTTAAAGAGGCATTCTATAGGAAAGTAGTTGGCGCTTTGAGGCAGAGAGAAAAAGACGACCTTGTGAGAGCCTTCCAGATTTTGAGGGAATTCGCCAAATATTTGGTCAAGTCTGAACCAGAAATTAAAGACTTAGACTCGATGACGAAAGCAATGAAAGAAGGAATAAGTGTGACGATTCCTTCGAGAATACCCGCACAGAAAAAGATATTTCGTTTTTTGAAAGAAGCCACTCTCTTTCGATACATTCTGATAGTAACTGTTCCTCTAGTAAGTGGCTATGCTATAGGTTACATTGGTTATTATATTCTTGGAGTTTCCATAGAATATGCGTATACCATGGCTGTTACTGTTGGCTTAACCCTTATTGCAACGTGTTCGCATTATCTAAGAAAATAGTTCAACCCCTCCTATTCTTACCGTGTTTCTTTCTTCCGAATAAAAAAAGGCAGTATGTCATAAAGAAATTAATAAAGGGCAACGCTATGCATACTTTAAGTTGAAGAGGAGACTCATGGAACCAGAAGTTCACATAATCGAGAAGTATTTTCAAGAATCGATAAGTTTTTTTGAGTGAACATACGCTTATAACGGTTGATTCAAAATGCCATGTTACCATGTGCGAATACGGTACAAAGACTCTGAGCAAAAGTATGAAGTTATCGATTATGAACTGGATTTATCAGAAGAAGATGCAAAAACATTTGGTGAACAATACGAGGAAGGACAGGTCTTTTTCAAGGATAAATGGATTGATGCTTTGAATATCCGAGAAATTGAGATTCGGGAAACAATTTCAAAGTCAACGAGTTATTATCCAACCCTTACTTCATCAACAATTTTTTATGGCACAAGGACAGACATCAAAAATGCTACAAGAAAATTCATAAAGTTACCACCAAAGAAAGGAGAATTTCCTAGGAAGCGAGAAAAAAAGGAACAACCACTCAGCAAGAACATATTCATTGTTCATGGAAGAGATAATAAACCTGCATTAGAACTTGCAAGAATCGTTGAGAAAGACCTCGGGCTGAATTCCATAATTCTTCATGAAAAGCCCGATAGGGGAAGGACAATAATAGAGAAACTTGAAGATGAATCTTTAGAAGTTGGTTATGCCTTTATTATTCTTACCCCAGATGACGTTGGCAATCTTATTGAAGGATTTAATGAGGGCAAGCTCATGTATCGTGCGCGCCAAAATGTCGTTTTGGAATTTGGTTATTTCATAGGTCTGCTTGGACGTAATAGAGTATGTTGTTTACACACGGGAGATATTGAGTTGCCTTCAGATATGAAAGGGATAATCTATAAACCGTTCAAAGATTCTATTAAAGAATGTTTTCATGATATTGTTAAAGACCTTACAGCAGCCGGTTATAAAATAAAAGTTTAGAGACTAAATGAAAAGAAACCTTAGAATGAAATGTCCTAACTGTGGTCATTGGAATCGTGTTCCAGTGAACAAGATTTTCATTGAACAGCCTAGTTCAGAGCCTAAAGTTAGAGTTTTGATTCCAATGTATGAACCATTAGAAGTTGTAAAATGTAAGAAATACGGAAAAGTTATAGCAGAACCAAAAGAATTAATCACAATTCAACACAATAGATTTGGGGAACAACTATGTCAAAGAAAGAAAAGAAAAAGGAGAAACATCTTGAAGAACTGGCGAAAGAGTGGTGCTATTGCCCTATCCATAAAATGAAATATCTTTGCGAAGATGGATGCCCAAAATGCAATGAGTGAAATGATTTTGTGTGTTTCAATCGAGTTGATACTACTTGTTCTGATTTTGGTTTATATGGTTTTGGCAATTGTATTAGGTTTAGTTAGAGGATGGAACTATCTTAAAACATATTCAGATGAGAAAACAGAAAAAGAATATCATTGGCACAACGAAAGAATAGTTTTAACTTTGGCGGGGTTCTCCCTCACTGCGCTATCTCTCTTGTTGAGTATCCAATTCGAAGAGTTGGCTCAAATTTCTTCAACATTATTTTTCTTCTCGATAGCTTTTTCAGCTTTAATTTTGTCTTCTATTTCTATAAGATTGAGATTTAGAAAATTCTCTATATATCTTTCAGATGTATTGTTGAATGTAGGCTTGTTGGCTATTGGTTGTGGTTTTCTCGTCTTCTTTGCAAAGGCCTTTTCATGGTATGATGGCTCAACAGTAGTTTTCATTTTTCTAATTGTTGCCTTGTTCGTTGTATCTTTAGCAAACTATTTCTTCTTTGATAGATATACGAAGTATTGGCGAGAGGGTGAGAAAAGAAATGACTAATGAAGAATCGAGAAGGGAAAAAACAGAGGAAATAGATAGAGAAGCCAGAAAGAAGGAAGATATTGAGATACAGGAAGTTCTCATATTCACTACCTGTCCAAATTGTGGACGTAGATACATTGCCTCTGACGGTTATTGTCCTAAGTGTGGTGCAAAGGAAAAATAGCCTGCTTTATTTCCTTGAAATTATTCATAGAGAAGCCTCTGAAAATTCTCAAAATGAGTAAAGTTGTGGGCACTCGTCTAACTTCAACGGTTAAATGTATTTACTCGCCTAACCCAAAAAATTCGAAGCTACTTTCCTTTTCCATATTCTTTATAACCGCGAGAAAACTCTTCAAGTCTTGCTTGTCCATGTCTTCAAAAGTTTTATCATCGAACTTACCTAATTTGAACAACGTCGTTAGATAACTCAGTCTCGTACTTGTACTCGTTCCTCTTTCCAAATCGTTGAACCTGTCGAATTTCGTCAAAGTCTCTTTTTGTTCTGGACTCAACTTTTCACTCGAAAGTATTCCCTCAATCTTTTTTATCGCAGTTGCTTTTCGATTCTCCATTTTTCATTTCACCGCGACGCGAGTCTAAAAACTTAGGCTATAAACTTATCTATTTCGTATATTTTACCATTTAAACCTATCTAAGAGAGAAGCAAAATGTCCAGAAAATACAGAAGACATTTCCTGAAAGCGAAAGAGGCAAAATCTCTGTTAAGCAAAGCTTCAGAAAAACTCAAAGTCGATTTGGAGCAGATTTTCGATGTTAAAGTTAACATGGAATTGGTTGAAACAGATTTTGCTGAAATCTTGCTTATAAATAGTAAACCGCTGCTTGTTAAAGCTGGAGAAAGCGTTTTCCCAACATTAATCTTCAACAAACTTTTTGCTTTAATGCCCAAAGTTGTGGTCGACATGGGTGCGGTTCCTCACATGTGTAATGGTGCTGATGTTATGGCGCCTGGAATTGTTCGTTTTGAAGGAAAATTTAGAAAAGGCGATTTCATTATTGTTGTGGATGAGAGACACGGCAAACCAATTGCAATGGGTGAAGTTGTTTATGATGTGGACGCTGCAAAGAAAGCTACACAAGGTGTCGTTGTCAAAAATATTCATTTTGTAGGCGACAAAATATGGAATTTCGTGAAGAAACTTGAGACTACGATTTAGTGGAGACCAAATCTAAATTTTGAATTCATAAAACACTTTAATAGTTAATCTGTATTGAGGATTCAGAGGCGTAATAAAAGAAACGCTTAAACTCTTAAAAGGGTAAATAAGGTGTTAGAGAGGAAAAGTTTGCCAGGTTTAAGTGGTATATTCCGTAAATCCAAGAAGCTTGAAAAGAAGGGAAGAATGAAAATTGAGGCTACGGGTATTTCTGGTAAAACCTATTTGAAGGCTATGCCCCTCCGTGATTTATCGGATGTGGATATGGTTAAAAGCGAGGTAAACTCTGGAAACATTTTAATTCTTAGGATAACTCCTCTCGCAAACAAAAGCATTGAAGATGTAAAACGTGCAGTAAACGAGTTATGCGAGTTCGTTGAGTCTGTGGGCGGGGATATTGCCCGTCTAGGTGAAGAACGAGTTGTAATTTGTCCTCCAAACGTGAGAATTTGGAGGGAAAAAACACCGATATCAAATAAGCCTATGCCTACAGCAGCCTAAATGTTTCCATAATCGCTGGAACAACCGCTTGGATTCCACACCTTCTCTGAATAAAATTCGCTATGCTCAAGCTCTTCGCTCTTTCACCGTGACACACTATAACTCTTTCAGGCTTTGGCTTAAGACGAGTTATATAATTTATTATTTGCCGCCTGTCTGAGTGCCCGGAAAAACCTTCAATCGATTCTACACGGGATTTGACTTTCACAACCCCCATTTTACCCTCGCTATTTATCATCGTAACATCGGCTAAGCCCTTCTGAACTCTTCTTCCTAAAGTGCCGTCAATCTGGTAGCTTACAAAGATTATTGTGTTTCTCTCATCTCCTGCTAAACTTTTGAAGTATTCTACTACGGGTCCACCTTCAAGCATTCCAGAAGTAGCCATAATAATGCATGGCTCACCGTCTATTATGTCTTGTCTGACACTTGGGTGCTCCACAATTGTAAAGTAATCCGATTGGAAGGGGTTTATTCCATCATGAAGTATGCTGTTGCGGACTTCTCTGCCTAAATGTTCTGGATAAGCCGTGTGGATTGCGGTTGCCTCTGAAATCATGCCTTCAATGAACACTGGTGCCTCCTTCATTAACCCACGTCGCATGTAACCATCAATAACCAGCATTATTTCTTGAGCTCTGCCAACAGCCGGCACTGGAATCAAGACCTTGCCTTTCTGCTCTAAAGTTTCATTTATGACGGCTGTCAAAAGTTCTTCAGCCTCAACCCTTGAAGGCATAATGTCATCTGGACTGCCATAAGTGCTTTCAGTTATCACCGTCTCGACTCTTGGAAACTCTGTTACCGCTGCCTCCAGCAGCATAGTCCTCGCGTATTTGTAGTCGCCCGTATAAACAACGTTGTGCAAGCCCTCGCCTATATGTAGGTGTAATATTGAAGAGCCTAAAATGTGACCCGCATTATGTAAGGTTAAGCGCATGTCTGGAGCAATATCCGTCACAACACCGTATCGCAATGGAATCGTGTGTAAAACACATTCACGAACATCTTTCTGGTCATAAAGTGGAATAATGCCCTGCTTGCTTGCCACATCTAAGTAATCAAGCTGAAGCAGTGTCATCAAATTTGAGGTTGGAGCCGAGCAGTAAACAGGACCATCATACCCATATTTGTAGAGGAAAGGCACCAAACCGCAATGGTCAAGATGCGCATGACTTATAACAACAGCGTCTAAAGAATCAATTTCAAACGCTGGAATGTCGAGTCTCGGAAAAGCCTCAAAAGGTTTCGAAGACCCAGGATTAATACCGCAATCCAATAATACGCTGCTCTCTCTTGTTTGAACAAGAAAGGCTGACCTACCGACTTCTTGAACCCCTCCAAGCATCGTAATTCGAACGTCTCCAACCTCATAAGTTTTAGGTCTGAAAATTCTTTCACCAACTGTGCGGAGTATCCTCTCTCTTTCCTTACTTTCTGAATGAAGATAATGGCGCATATGGGCTATGATTTTAGAACGTAGCGGAGGGCTTCTTAAAACACGGGGGCGCCATTTAGTTTGTCTTATAATTTCCTGTAGAACCGCTCCATTTCTTCCAATAACCAGTCCCGGTTTCTTGGCTTCAATTATTATTTCGCCAAGGCTTGGGTCGAAATTTATGTCCGTCACCTCTGCCTCAGTTGCAACTATTTCACGAACCATTCTTTCAGCATCCTTCTCAGGCAATCTTACGGAAGGATCGGGACGCACAACTATCCTCTTTCGTATTACATTGACTATATCGGCGATCACACTGCTCTGTTCAACTAAAATTTCTGGTTTTTTAGCATATACTGCAAGCATGGAGCCTTCATATTCTATTCTTGTCACTTGAGCTCGTTTTGGAACGTGCTCTAGAATGTATCGACTTATTTCTATCTTGTCTCTTTCAGAGCTCGGCGCCACTGTTTTAACTTCCTCGGTTTGCTAGAAGTTGCTTTTTCTCCTCCTCAGTTAGTTCTTGATAGCCCTTTTCATCGATTATTGCCACGTTAAAACTGTCTCCACTTGCCGCATCCCGCTTCATGGCAGAGTCAACAGCCTTAACAATTATGGGCAGAATTTCCTTGACAGGCATGTCTTCCTTGTATCTGTCTTCTAAGACACCATAAGCTATCGGTGAACCTGAACCGGTGGCAACGCATTTTTCCTCTGTTAAACTGCCAAACGGGTCTAATGAAAATACATGTGGTCCAGTGTCGTCCACACCGCCTATTAAAACCTGTGTAACCAACGGGGCATATCTAGATGAAAACAAAAGATTTGAGATTAGTCTTGCCGCGGAGCTTACGGGCAGAGGCCTGCCCATGTTCAATTTGTAAAGCTGTGCGTTTGCTGTCAGTATGTCCACGGTTCTTTGTGCATCGGCAACAGTTCCAGAAATGGTCATAGCTAAGTGGTCATCTATTTTGTATATCTTTTTCCCATGTTTGTGGGCTACATAAAAGCCCATGGTTACACGAGTGTCAGAGGCCAGTATCACGCCGTCTCTATATACGACGGCTATAGTGGTTGTTCCTTTTAACACTAATCGGTTGACTGCGTCATTATTTAGCATTTCATTTTTCTCCCAAAACCTAAACACATCGCGGAATTACTTCGCTAGGAAGCAGTAGCATGTAATCATAACCATGAGATTTATTAATATTACGGTTTGAAACAACAATATAAACAAGAGTTTTTAATAAGGAACCATTGGATTCAAAAAGTTTTAAACGTACACAACCATGAAATTAAGGATGACTACACAAACTTGAATAGTGATTGATTTGCCTTTAAAACATCATCGTATGCAACTTCCAAGAGAAGTAATAGTTGGCAACGGAACGATAGAACGCATTACAGAGGTCTCCCGTAGACTTGGATTCACAAAATCGGCGCTCATAATTGCAGGTTCAAAAACCTATGACATAGCGGGAAAAACTGTTAAGGATCTTCTCGAAGAAGACGGAATAGAAGTCAACAAGTCCATTGTTGAATCAGCTACAATTAAAGATGTTGAAGCTGTAGAGGAAAAGATAAAGGCACTAAAGCCTCAAGTTGTTTTTGGAGTGGGCGGCGGAACAAAAATAGATGTGGCAAAATTAAGCTCAGCGCATCAAGAAGTCCCATTCATAAGTGTTCCAACAACAGCCTCCCATGACGGGATTGCAAGCCCCCTATCTTCTGTTAAAGGCTTTGAAAAACCGTATTCTGTTATGGCTCAGGCGCCCATAGCCATCATAGCAGATACAAACATAATAATGCAGGCACCTTGGCGCTTCGTCGTAAGTGGTTGCGGGGACGTGATCGCAAAATTCACAGCGGTGAAAGACTGGAAATTGGCACATGAAGAGAAAAATGAGTATTATGGGGAATATGCTGCAAGCCTAGCATTAATGAGCGCCAAACTTGTAATGCAAAACGCTGAGCTAATTAAACCTGGAAAAGAAGAAGGTTTACGAGTGCTCCTAGAAGCCTTAATAAGTTGCGGGGTATCCATGAGCATTGCTGGAAGCAGCCGTCCCTGCAGCGGTTCTGAACATTTATTCAGTCACGCACTTGACATGATTAGGCCTAGTCATGCTATGCACGGTGAACAATGCGGTGTGGG
>Ga0224501_10004126_pt1 | contig 11467 bp, 6 predicted proteins | sample SF_Oct11_sed_USG_4_FD_169105 | JGI IMG/M metagenome (GOLD analysis project Ga0224501, IMG submission 169105) | Sediment microbial communities from San Francisco Bay, California, United States - SF_Oct11_sed_USGS_8_1 | ecosystem: Environmental > Aquatic > Marine > Sediment | place: USA...
TGGGACGGTCAGTCAGTAATGGGACGGTCAGTCAGTAATGGGACGGTCAGTCAGTAATGGGACGGTCAGTCAGTAATGGGACGGTCAGTCAGTAATGGGACGGTCAGCCAGTAGTGGGACGGTCAGTCAGTAATGGGACGGTCAGTCAGTAGTGGGACTCACCATTCTCTCAGCCTGATCTCGTTCCTTTTGTAGAATGTGTGACACCATCAGCTGTTTTTTTTCCGCTTCTGCGAGCTGAGTGTTTACCGTTCGCTGTCGCTGCCGATCTCGGGTCTCCGCTCGTTTCAGAGCATCGCGCTGTCGCTGGTGTTCCTGCCACATTTTAGTCACCGTCTCCGGGGCCAGGTACAGGTGAGGAAAATCCTCCCGTAAGGTCATAAGGTCAGCTACTGTAAAATCATCGACCAAAACTATAGTCTATCTGACTAAAACTCTGCACATATATTCAGATGGCTACAGGAGAATATATATCAGACCAGACGGGAAAACGATCATCGCAGTATCTAAAGCGGATGAGCAATGGTATTTCACAGTTTTATTGCAGTTGGTGCAGTGCAACACACCATAATTGGCTAAGGTGAGTTAGAAATAGGTAGTTGAAATTGAAAAAATCTCACTTTTCCTAATGGCGACTAGACAAGAACTGAGGGGACAATGGGTAAAGTAATCAAGCGCTGAACATGAGTGCAGAAGCCATTGATAACAGTCAAGGCTTAGGTGCCCATGCCTACAGAAACCTCTGGTCTAGTGGCCATTTGGATTGTTAGTTGGATGGCTATGACAAACAAGCTGACGACACAATGACACGAGCTGAATGGGGCTCGCGGATCTATGACTGTACTTACTAGTTTCATGTTTAGAGGTTGCCTCGCGTGCAGGTTTCTTAGTTGTTTTTGTTATAACCTTTCGCTTCTCCGTTAAAAAGCCTGTAATGTAAACAGGTAGGAAATAACAGATTTATCTCAAAATATGATTAACTGCGTGAGGAACATTGGCAGGGAAGCGCATGGACAGTCTAAAGTGCAGCCAGGATTATGGGCGGAAAGTGCATAGATAAGACCACCTTGTTTACATGGATTACATCATTAAACCATTGGGTTGTTTTCAGAGTGGTTCGTGGTTTACCCCAGGGAGGTGGTACTCCAAAGAATTAAAGAGCCCTCCCCCTCCCCCACAGAGAACCAATACTACGGGCAGGCCTCTTTTAGTTCACATTGCGATCCAAAATCGACGAGAAAGCACAAATGGGCGCACAAACTTGTAAGGGATTGTAGCGCGTAGATAGTCGGGCTAGGATAGGATAGGGTAGGGTAGGATAGAATAGGATAGGATAGGATAGGATAGGATAGGATAGGATAGGATAGGATAGGATAGGATAGGGGCACCTTTTGGTTTGTTACGAAGTCTCGGCGATCTCCGTGGTGCTGGTATTTGATTGATAGCTGCGGATAGTTTCTGCAGGTTCTCCTTGTAGAATTCATCCTGTTTTCGAGTCTCGAATCTCTCCTCAGATATCAGCTGAGCCCTCTCAGCTTTCATTCTCCGCAGCTCCTCTTCGTAGAGCCTCTTAAGAGTCTGCAAGCGGGTGAACCGCAGAGAATTATTATACACTGGGTACAGGAGCGCAGCTGTACCTCACCTACCCTCCATCAATAAGTGTCACATGTGTGTTAGCACAAGGAATCTCCCTGTTTGACAGGGAATCTCGTATGTCTTATGATAGGAAGCCTCACTTCGTTATTCCTTGGTAGTGATTATCACATGTCTTTCAACAGTGAATCCCAGCTGTTCCCAGATATGAAATCTCACCTGTCTTGTGGCTGTGTGTGTATCAGCAGTGAGAGTTTGCGCATTTCTTTTTGGGCTGGCAGGGGGCTTGGGTTCATTCGGCTGCTTGCTTTGTTGTGTTCTGGGGCATCTCTATATAAGAGAAAGAAGGGAGTTCCCAGTCAGCTGCGGCTGGCAAGGGGGAGGCGGTTTAATGTTTAGACTTTATCCCAACATTGGCACACACAGGCTCCCGGTATGTATTAATCATTGTTTGTTGAGTAGCAATCACGGATGTAGCTGGGATGTGACGCATGGAATTTCCTTAAGACGGGATATCAGGACTGCTAATCTGTTCAGCAGGTATTAAATGCAGTGGATTATCAGCGCCACTTACCTGTGTTGCGGCCAAGAGGAAATTACCGCTGGATAAGCCCTCCCCACTACAATTTATGACAAATATACATGAAATACAGATATGAGTCACAGCCATGATCTACACGTGAGATATAGATCGATAATACCACTACAAACTAAAGATATGACATACATACATGTATGAAGGATGCCGACAGATGATACACGTACAATGTACACACATGATACAAACACCCCCATACATGCATATGATATTGTTATGATAACAGATATGACAGCCTACTACGAAATACCACCCAGGTAATCACTGGTCAACATCCGCTTGCTGCCACATAGCGTGCCAAAGAGAAGATGTTTGGTTTCCGCCGAAGCGTGGCATGGAGACAAGAGAATACCGGTGGTGGTGGTAGCAATGGTGGCGGTGGATGCCTTTGATAAATTTTGATCCATCGCCGAAGCGTGGGAGGTGACTTTCGGCACACGGATGTTTCGTTGATGAAGATGAATTCCCGCGCTTAGTCGAGCGGAACCCCCCACCATCATTTACTGTGTTCCATAACCGCATTCATCAACAACCAACAACAATCGATGGTGTATCGGTGAGTGAGTGGTTGGCGGCCAATTGGCGCCCGTAGTCAAGTGTGGGCTGATATTTACCTGCCATTTGTCCGGCTGTCAGACCTGGTATGTGCGTCGTTCACCCACCCTGAAATACCAATATTAATGAACGGCTAGGCGGTATTACGGAGAGGAGCCGGGCTGAGATGTGGCACACAGCGCGAGCAAATGAATCGCGGCAATTAATCACCAGTTCTAATTATACGCTGTATGTGTTTCCAGGGTATTGCCGGCATCTGGTCTCGGGTAGGATGGAAAGTCTCCATTAGCCCACACAGAGTTCCGGGTATAGAACAACACTTGTGCTAGGTAATACCATACTGATATCCTCATATTAGTAGCCATAGAGAACAGCGAATATAGGATAGCAGGATAGCTCAATGGCTTCAGCGCCTAGCTTAAGATCTAAAGATTCGCTGTGAGAATGAGCTACTCACATTATTCCTAGTCACAAGTCAACAGCTTAGGAGGTCCATTACATAGGAGGACTAAGTGCCAGAGTAGAAAAACCCTGCTCTATGGGTATCACAGAAAATCATGCGGGGATCTCGTTGAGATTATAGAGATTACATAAAGTGATAGAAAGGCGGACAGTCATTGACGGGTGTCAAGTGACTGTTACCAGTAGTGGTGGTCATAGAGCGGACAATGGGGGTAAAACACGGGTCAGGTGGGGCAAAACAACGCCCAGAACATTCCAGATTAAAGTGGCCACCGAGGGGCTGAGCTGGGAAACTGACAGGGAAGTGTGAGTGGCTCACGTAGTGACATTCCAGCAGGACACTCACGCTATGAGTACGCGAGAGTTCCGGTTTCGAAGTAGCGACTCATCATCGGAAATGCATGGAAATCAATGACCAGAAGCGGGTGCGACTTCTCATGGGGAGGACAGGTGAGGGTAGATCAAACCTAGCTGTACATATCTGCTGCGATTTATGCGCACAAAATCAAATGAAACCAATGTTTCCATTTGTCACTTGACACTTGGCACAAATCAGTCCAACAATTCGAGTAGCCAAGAACTCCTGGCACCCACTTGTTACCGATTCTGCTATTGACAATGGGCTAGCTGTGCCAGGCACATAACGGTGCCACAGATATGTTACGTAATGGTTACCGAACACCCACGGTTCACTGCGCATTGTTGGCAAAAACAGATGATAGACCCCCCCGCAATCCCGAAACCGTCTATAGACGACATAACATTACATGATCCGAAACCATCCTCTCTATCGAGAGTCTCACTCAATATTGACCCTTTCACCGGTTGACATTATCTGCGTTGGTGTTCTGGACGATTTCGGCGCTGTTTGCCTGATAATTGAACTGATTTCAGAGTGCAGGTTATAGACAACCAGGAGACCATGGGGTAACTTACCAGTGCTAGTGAATGCCTTGTTTGATTGATTCTGAAAAAAAATTAGAGAGTATTAGATCTTATGGCGAAGCTGCCGTGTAAGATACTTAGTTGTTTTTCACCCGTTATGGCTTAGCACGGAGCACCACATGCGGGTCGGTATCATTGCTCCAGGTTGGGGCAGTCACCCTAAGCAGCGTGTTTACACATCACTGGCCTAAACTCGGCTATTCTCCTTGGAGAGAGCTCGAAGGTGAGAGGTGGATCTTTAACCGTGGAGTGATCTTGACCCGTATCCACTGGTTGGGACCTCTATTTTTTAATGTGGGGATCCGGCCCCCGCTAGCAATTTGGAGTGAGAGGCTTGCTTAAGGTCCACACAAAGAAAAGAAGCCCATCAGCAGTGAGACTCATTTCAGAATTATGCACAATATGTTATAACTTTGTCACAGCCGGAGGTCAATTCTGTCATTGGAATGACCCAGTTGTGATGGTCTCACTGACTCTGACCATCTCGATGAATCGGCTGCATTATCTTGGTGAGTAGGCCGCACTATCTCAGAGAGTGGGCCTGACTATCTGGGTGAGTGGGCCGGACCATCTTGTTGAAAAGGGCTGGATTATTTTGGAAGTTGGGCCGGACTATCTCGGGTGAGTGGGCAGGACTATCTTGGTGAATAGGGCCGGATTACCTCGGAGAGTGGACCGGACTATTTTGGTGAATAGGGTCGGGTTAGTTCGGTGAGTGGGCTGGACAGTCTAGACGAACAAGTTTACCTTCGATATTTCACTGACGTTCTCTTTATTATTGAAAAACTCGGAGAGGCGCCCAGACAGACTTAACCTACAACAAAGAGAAAGGTGCAGGTAAAAAGATATTTAAGAGACAGAACTGTAGAGCAAAAGTTGGTTGCAGGCAAGCTGTGCAATGCTTGCTTCAGGTGAGTGGTGCAGTTGCAGTTCTTGCCGCAGTTGTGTTCTGTACTCGCAGTCAATTGCAGGAGTAAAGAAGTACACACCTGTCAGAGCATTTCTCTTTGTTATCCAGGGTGCGGTCGCTGTAGAAGGAGACATGGCGTTTTGTTGTTCGTGGCTCAACAGCACGTACCATGGTCTCTGACTCATCACAAATACCTCTAAATAAACCAATGAGTGGTAGTTACTATATCGGTGATGAATAATCCCTAAACGGTAGCTCCGTCATCTCATCAATCAGATAATTGATTTTGGTTACGGGTTCCTACCTATCTTTATCTCCACTACGCTGGGTGATGGATTCTCGTAAGGACCTTAACTCAGTCCGCCTTCGAGGTTTCTCACGATCCGATGCACCCACTGGGAGACGTTCGGAAGTGGTCGTTGGAGCAGGGTGTCGATTTGAAGTGGTCGAAACTGGGTGGCGTTCCGAGACGATGGCAACCGGATAACGCTCTGCCCCAGTGGCAGTTAGTGAGTGCCGCTCTGTTGTCGCGGAAGCTAGTGGACGACTTTCTGGAGTATGAAGAGGGACCAAACAAGGGTCAGAAGTATTGGAAGCGAGTGGACGACTCTGAGACGTGATTGGGGTGACCGGATGGGTTTCTGAGGCGGGAGGAGCTATTGAAGGATAATCTGATGCAGGTGGAGCCATTGAGTGGCGCTCCGAGGTGGCTGGTCCATCAGTGTCATGTCTGACAGGAAGTGATGTGGTCTTTGGTACAACGAGTTTGGTGAATGTTTGATCCAAAACCTTAGTAGCTACAAAAGAGTTATCAATAATATTATTGGTTAACGCTCGTTGATCGATTGCTATAAGAATCACATCAGGAAGGTGAGATGATTACGTGACTAACTCACAATGAGGAAGATGAGCTGGTCTCCGCTGTCCACGGCCTGTAACGGGCTTCTGTGACAAACCATCTGATATATCCGACTCTGCACCAGGATCTGAGGAAGATATACAGCAACTAGTCAGTGATACAGTGGAGTGCTGGGGTCCTACAGGTTTACAACACCAACTTGCTCAGCCAAAACGAGTGTTTGCATAAAAACGTGGCTCGGCAGTTGGAGCTGAAATCTGGACCCGTAATACACCATTTCGTGGGTCTGATTTCAGACAGCGTTCAGTTCAGCGGTTGAAATTGAAGTTATTTTTTTGCATACAAAATCGTATCATTGTGACTCTCACACATTTGAATGTTTTACTATATATGTCGGCTTTATTGCAGTAGTGAGTATTACAAATGAGTGACTAAAGAACGTATATATCATGGGCTATTTGAAAAACAATGAGTGGATGAGGGTTTGCTTTTCAAAGAAGTCGTTGACAATTTGCCAAGTGGAGAGTACCGTTCAGTGAAAATATAGGCCCTTCACTGCACTTCAACACTTATGGTTCAAAGCTCATGCTTCAACCAATTATCCCTGGTGACAGTTTGTGCTTAACTCACCTATACTCTGCATTGAGCTGCTGGCCATGGGCTGGTTTATCACCTGAGGTGTGACCGTCTTTGTCTTGTCACCTAAATAAACCACATCAGCTAGTTTATCCGTATGTTACCAGTGTGTGCTCTCCTATTGCTGGGTTTATTCGACGGATATTTATGCAGTGGTAATGAACGAAAATAGAGTGGCTCCGTATGGGGCCGAGTGTGGATCAAACAAGATATTCGCTCAGTATTCATCTCAAACTTTATTGTTGTCGGGTAGGAAACCTCACAATGTGTCACGCTGATTAGCATGCTAACATCCGGTGCTCGTTTCGAGACCCCTCAGGAATCCGAGAGGTCTCCTTGAAAATTTGAGCCATGTCAACTCGCCGATATCGTTGATAGACGTCCATGTATACATCCAGCATATGAACGAGTTTCATTTGTCAAATGAGGTGTGATTTAAATCAAACAAGAATTAAAACAAATACAACTAAATATGTCCCGATTTTAACAAGGAACCTTAAATCCAACTGTCGGTAACAGTCCAGTGGGGGACTTGCTGATATGAATTAGCGATGGTGAAGCGATAGCCGAGTGGGATAGCATACTGGGCTTTGAACCTGAAGTCCCGGATTTGATTCGGTTCGGACAAAAACTTTGTCTTTCGCGATACCGGCTTCATCCGCTTCGGATCCCGGCGTTAAATAAAGGAAGCGCTTCTATAGAGTTACCTTCTCTATGGGGCACCCGGGTGCAAGCAGAAATCTCCTGACGCGCCCTGGGAAACACTGAGCCTAAAACTCAGTAGGCCAATTTCTGCACCCCTCATAACAGCTGTTCCATCACAAAGGTATAACGAAGAAGCAGGGTGAAATGAAGGTGGTGCTATAGCCTAGAGGTTAGGTTCGGTTAGGTCGGTAAACACTCACGGGAGCTTCTGCGCTTCTTGCGACTAGGACTGTTTGGTGAAGTTTGTCTGCCCAGCGCTATCAATTCTTCCGTGTTATCATCTGTATCCTCATACCTGCAGGACAGAGCTTACCTAGTGGGAGGCACAGAGGTGAATAAACCTGACTTAGTGGGAGGCACAGAGAATAATAAACCTGACCTAGTGGGAGACGAACAGAGGATAACAAACCTGACCTAGTGAGAGACACAGAGGCTAATAAACCTGACCTAGACGGAAGCACAGAGGAGAATAAACCTGACCTAGTGAGTGTCAGAGAGGTTAAAATATTTTACCTAGTGAGAGGCACAGAGAATGATAAACCTGGCCTAATGAGAGACGAACAGAGGTTAATAAACCTTGCCCAACAGAATTCCGGTAAATAATACGCCGGCCGGAGTGAGAAGAGCGACCTTATCCTCACAATCTTTAACTGGGTAGAACAAAAACCGTCTGGAATTCTCAGCAAATGTGTAACTGACTACTAGTAACAAAATTCATTCACAGACTTCCAGATAGCTTCTAGATACTAAATCTTCTTTATACTAAATGAGGTGTTCGAGAATTGCTTTACAGTGAATCGCTGTGTTTTTACATAACATAAGGTCTGATCATCTGTTTGTAAGATCGGGTGCTCATGATAACCCCTATTGATACATGTACACATGGAGATTTCACGATTGGGTAGACAGCTCTGACATCTCTTGAGCCGACTGGTCACCAACCTCTAATAGTTTTACCGGTTATTTGGTAATCTGCAAGTGGTAGTATTATCAAAGATTACTGACCCCCATGCTGCCACCGGGAATTTACTGTGAACAATGACAGCTGGACGGCATTGTGTATTGATGAACTGGGTAACTCTCATGAGAGAATAACTATGTGCTGGCTATCTGTACAGTGGGCACCCTGCCAACATAAGGGTGCACACTGTATTATTATATCCCGTTGATAGTATAGGTACTCTACGAGAGTTGAGTTTAAGTTGGTGTTTTCGAGAACTCAGCGTTTTCTTTGACTCATTACCTGACATGTTTCTGATCATCTGCTTCGGATTCTACAGTGAAAATGATGATTAGTGTAAAGGGCAGTAAATCTGCCAGTCCAGGCAAATAATTTGAAATGGTGGTCTGATTGGGCCATGTGACAGTTTAGTAAGATGACAACATACATGAGAAATGTCATAGCAAGTATAACTAAGTGGAACCCCGCCATTACTGGGTATGGGGAGGGGGTGATCTGGTGACCTAGGATTGTGGGAAGTTTATATGCTGATCGGGAGGTTAGGGGTCATTCAACCAAACGATACCATTTTTTGTATACATATACGTGATGTGGTGATACACATGTGTGAGGTGAGGGAGACTCACCATCCGTGTCCTTAGCGATGCCATCCAGAATGTACTCTAGTAATCCATGAAAGATATCCAACAGATTAATAAGTGAAGACCGTTTCCTCTTCATGATGTCAGCGGCCGAGATATGTGAGAGTGAAGTGTGAAGGACGTCCATAGACAGGGAATCAATGACACACTGGATATTATGCTGCCGATCCTCATCGCAACTGGCATTATCTATCAAATCTACAAACAAAGACGGACTACAAAGGGATAGCTCAGACGTTAAAAGATCTGGGCTTGCAATCGTGAGAACGTGGGATCGAATACAGGCCATGGCAGGCCCGCATTGTGAGTGTGAGCTGGTCACATTTATCCTAGCTCCTACCGCTCCAACAAGCCTCAGGCTTAGGAGATCCGCTAAATAGGATGGCCAAGTGCCCAAACAGAAAGAAAATGGTTAAATTAAAAAGTTGTATGGGCGAACCATGGCTGTTACTACCCAGCAAGCTACTCTTGATACTGTTTCCTCAGAATTATGGTTAGCATAGAAGCGGCCAATGAATGCACTATGCAGTCACTGGGATGTCATGTGAAGTGGAAATATACCATCTCAATTCTCAGTGCTACACTTACCTGGCAGCCGCTCTCCGCATAGCCCCTCATAGAGAGTAACAAACAGATCAGAAGACAACTCATCAATAGACTGGACTCGTGTGGGTACAGTCAGTTGAGAAAGGATGACGTTAGCTGACTTAATAATATCTGAAAGAATGATAATCATCATTACTATGATCAGCTCAATTTCAAGCATGCAAACCACTTACCAGTCAGTGGTCAGTCACGATTTACTTACCATGCCCATGGGTGATGGTGTGGTCATTTTATTGGGACAACCACCAGTCCACCAGTGAAACCAGAGTTGATATCCGAGCACCACAAGTAATACTAGGATACGCTGTAGGGGTGGATAATGACAATGACTTAACAATTTCGGGATCCAAACTCGAGGACTGAAGGCGTTCATAGCAAATGGGCCACTCAGGCCCAGGGGTTGGGACAGTTACTGAGTTAGTTTTATTTAATATTTTTCACTTTCAGTTCCAGTCTCACGTCCAGGAGTCGCTCACTGATTCAGAGTCACTGGGCATCTTCGGGCCAAGGCCCCAGGTTTATATTAGCAACGGCTACTTACGATCATCGCTCATCTTCGGGAGCCTTTGTTAGACTAAAAAGCAGCATGAACAAACTCGGCCGTTTTGGCTGGTTTTTGAATAAACTAAAGCTAGAAAATGATATCTAAAAATTGTTTGAAAATGGCGCATATCCTGTTTACGCTTTCAATTGACCAATCACGATCAAGGGTCAAATAATTTTAAGGTAGGGCAACTTCGCTTTCGGACTACTTTGTTTCTAGATGGGCCGGTGTGGAGTTTTTCATTTTTTTACCTATTAGATCAATGACACTGACATGCGTCACTCGCTGTCACCGATTCGATTGAGAAATAGATTGGTAAACTTATAAATGGGTATGACACAATAACATGCAGTCAGTCACTCACCATCTACTGGGTTCATAAGAATAAATTTGCTCCCGAATAAGTGGATTTGGTTTCAATACCAGGTCACAAATGAAAGCGGTCATTAGCACATTGATTATGAAATCATATGTAGGGCTTGTAGGCACACGTCTTATTAGAAACTCCAGCTTTCTCACCATATGGTCAGATGCAATAGCCACTTGCAGTAATCTATTTTCTGATTATTTCAAGTTATTCACAAAAGTGCATGACCAATTCAGTGATTATCATAGAAGTCAAGCTACTCCTGCTGTTGATTTGAGGGGCTGAAGGCAACCAACAGGCCCTTCTGGTTGAATTACATCTAACACGTAATGCACCAGACTTCAGACCACATACGTACAAAGCAAGTCTTGAAACCAATCTTGACAGAACCGCATTTGATAGGTTTGTGCGACGCGAAGAGTTTATAATAAAAACAGATTCTCTTTATTCTTCAAACAGGCTCAGCGGGACAGTACAATGTTAAATGGATGAGAAGGAGACAGTGGTGATATAGGAGGACAGTGAGTTACGTAAAGAGGGTAACTCGCCACATGGCAGCCTCATAATAGCATGTGCTGCACATCGTCAGCGCAGTAAGATAGTCACTGTGTAATCAATGGAGGTGGCCACTCAGACTAGCTGACAGTTAGCTGACATCAGATACGACTGGAGAAATCTTGAGGCATCCGCATCCAGTCCTGACTGTAATACTGCATTCAACTACAACACAAAGACACAAACATTATGAACCGGGTGGTAGTTATGCTTCCAGCTGTTATTCAGAAGAATTATGTATGCTTAGAGGGGTTATGTCATGACCAAAAGTGTCTTCACTTGTTTTCAGATTCTCAAGCCTACCATGAACAAATGGGCCAAATACCCAGCTCAAATGGAAGCTTAGATAAGGCCCTATCCAATGCGCATACTTAGACCCGTCGGCGATGCACTTTTCAAACCGTCAACGCAACAGAATTGGCGTCGAGATAGGAAATAAATGCCGAGCTGGTGTTTGCATTGATTTCTCGGCTTATGCGCTGATGTTTGGAAAAATCTCTTGCAGATGCATATGGTACTTGCTAAACCTG
>Ga0224501_10004127_pt1 | contig 11463 bp, 4 predicted proteins | sample SF_Oct11_sed_USG_4_FD_169105 | JGI IMG/M metagenome (GOLD analysis project Ga0224501, IMG submission 169105) | Sediment microbial communities from San Francisco Bay, California, United States - SF_Oct11_sed_USGS_8_1 | ecosystem: Environmental > Aquatic > Marine > Sediment | place: USA...
CGAGGGGACTAAATGAATATCTTACCTTTGTGTATCCCCTGGACAAAACGTAGCATGGTACAGAATCAGTTCGATTAAATCTTGTTAGGCTCCTGTCAACGGAAAATTATCTTTCCATTTTGCAGCTTTGGGATCGACGTCCAGCCAGATCGGGAATTCCTCGTGTTTTGCAATCGGTGGCGCCACCTGTAAACACGAACGCGGCCAGGTTATGGACTGCTCGAATGATCGTTCAATTCGTGATTCCGACTGCGCGGCTGTTCTATTCCGACTGTTGGTCCCTTTGTGAACCGGAAATACCCGGTATAGCTTTTCCAAAATGGTTGCGGAGGATCCACAGCGACCGGCTATGGAGGTGGTTCATGTGAGTTGGCTACTTTAGGATAGGCACTGCCATAACGCTTGTTATAATACTAATAGCCCTGTTCGAGGCGATTGGCACGAGTATTAAGAAAAATTAGTCCATTTAATGGCATGATGATGACCCCGATGTGCATCCCACTCCCAGTCACTGACGACTGAGTCACTGTCAGTGACTGTGACACTGACTGTAAGTCTGAGTGTGAGTCACTGTCATACTGACAGTGACACTCAGACTCACAGTCACACTCACTCACTGACTCAGGGGCAGTGAGTCACTGTCAGTCACTGACGTAGTAAGTGTAACACTCACAGTCACAGGGAGAGTGACCGGTACAGTCACAGTTAGTTAGTGACTAAGTCAGCAAGTGAGTTAGTAAGTCAGTCACTGTCAGTCTGGCTCTGAGTCTCGAGTCAGTTTGTGTTTCACGCCCGCACTCAGTAGTCAGTGGCGTGGGCTGTGGCTCTGTCTGTCACTTTCAGTCTCACTGTGACTGGGTCTCACTGTGAGAGCCACTGACTCACTAAGTTAGTGACTAAGTCACTCAGCCACGCCCACTCAGGCCACTGAGACTGACTCAACCAGCCACTGACTCACGCACTCACTGACACAGACAGACTCAGAGTCAGTCAATCACTCAATGCACTACCACAGTACCACTGCCATTGTTAGTGTTATTACACTTACTAGTTACAGTGTAACTTTCGGTGACCGTCACCAGCAGGTCATTTATTTATTTTATTCTAGTGGACTGAGGTGAGTAACTCAGTAAGTAATTGATTGAATTTGGTTGATTTGGCGTGATAGTGACAAGTCATTAAAGGTTGGATGATGAGGCAAATTTTTTTGGCTTGTCAGAATCAGTGTGTCTCAAAACCTACCTGAGTCCAATAAAAGTTCATACTGAGCAGGCGATGTAAGAAAATACGGTTAAATCTTGGAATTCTCAAATGAACTTTCATCCAGTTGAAATTTTCACGTGTGACGTAAATCGTCGGGTCCACGTTATTACATATGCGCGCCTGCGCGATAGATAGCCCAAATCCAACTTCTACAACCTTGTCACACTTCTGACTACTGGGATCAAAGTATGAGCGCGAAATGGGCCCAAAAATGAAAACAAATACCTATGAATTCACTGAGTTTAGCTTAGTCCTCACTTTAGTCTACCTCGCAATCAAAGTGAGTGATACTAACTCTGTGACCGAGTGAATTTACTCACCACTTTCGAAAACAGTCTTTCAGTCTTAGTTTGTGTTTGTTGCTAATAGCCAAAGAACTGCTCTTATTGCGTAAACTGCCCAGCAGTATGTTTGTAACCTCGTCCTATTCTATGTGGCTGTCTGACACTGTAATCTGTGCGGTTTTCCACCAGTTGAATCCATGGCGTCAACTCTACCCTTCAGCATGATCGTTGTAGCAGGTCAAGCGCATTCCCTGGGATTCCCGGGCAATATTGACCAACTGTGGCTCTCTTTGCACTTGTTTTGACAGACCTGGAGTTAGTGATGCCACTCTAGACCCATTCTCAGCACTTGTGTACAACCATAGGAATGTGTCAGTAGCTATGAGGTATCCCACATATTGGGACACTCTCTGTAAAGCCAGATAGAAAATGATCAACTTTGGGTGCCTGGCCATTGACTAGTCATCAAACTTACGATATTAGATATTATAAATGGCCGAGTAGGCTCCGCCTTTTTAAAGACGTTTTTCAGAGGGTGCCAATTTTGCCATCTTTAGCACTTGTTTAAAGGGGTTATGACATGAGCAAAAGTGACATGTTTGTAGATTCCGAAGCCTACCATAAACAAATGGACCCAATGACCAGTCCAAATGGAAGCTTAGATATAGCCCTATTCAATGCGCATACTTAGAGCCCTTGACGACGTACTTTTCAAACCGTCGACGCACCATAATTGGCCTCGAGATAGGAAATTAACACAGAGCTGTTGGTGTTTGCGTTAATTTCTCTGCTTACGCGCCGATCTTTGACAAATGCGTTTGCATGTGTATACTAGACTTGTAGTTACACAAGTCTGAGTAGAGAAACCGTGCAACAAAAATGTAGAAATAGGGTTTCAGAGCGCAGTTTTTTACCTCTATCAACGAGCATTAGTGCCATTATTGCGCAATTATAGAGGCCCAAACGCCACGGCCTCTATTTAGGGCTAGGGCAACCGGCAAAGTACTTCTTATAACTTAAGATTTTCCAATCTTAGGTTCAAATTCAAGTTCTACTCGATGTTATAAGAGGGTGAAGATCACTAGGTTGCTGAGTTTTAGTAATTAGATCACATTTTGTTTCTGTTTGAGCCATTTGGGCCGTAGTTATTCGAGTGACCGATATTCGGTTTGTGGAAAAAAAAACCACTCGCTATTGCTGTGATGAATGCGGAGTTGCCTCCCTTTAAGAATGGGGAACACAACTCCGAAAATAGGTCAACCATCGACCATGTCATAACCCCTTTAAGGGCACTTCTGCTGTGCCTATTGCACTGTAATTTGACTCAGATAGGTTTGGAGACATGCTGTCCGAAGATCCTGAAATTTTAATTTCTAGATTAAAAGATTTTTGAAAATAAATGTCCAGTTAATCTTGTGAAACTGTGAATTAGATGACCTCTATGTGTGGTATGAAGGATGTTACAGGCAGTGGGAAGTTGTGTCCTCTTGGCATGGTGAGCACACTAGTACAATCTCGCGAGATTCAGTGTGATTCGGTATGGCGGCCCCCAGCAGTTTGCTAAAATAATTTTCGTAATTAGGCTGTATTTCCCTGAGAAATGCCCCCATAGGCTGCCTGTCTGCAAGGTAGGAATAATTAGGGTGAATTTAATCATCTATTTAATCTTCAAAATAACCATATCGCGTTGTTAAACGTAGTTCACGCGACTTAAAGCCAAAGCTAGTAATAACGGGGTCTCAGCCAGTAGAAATTTGCTCTAATTCTGTATCATCAACCCTAAGATAACCTCTTGGCATTCAATGAGGCTGCAACGAACTTTCACCTCTGCATTAAATTTGACACTTCCAATAGAACCCGATCCCTTTCCTCTAGAAACTCACGCAGGGCTGGGGGGTAGTAATCGCATAGGGTTCATGTATTGGCGGCCAGGATAGCTCGGTTGGTAAAGAGCCCGGACTCGCAATCTATAGATCGCAGATTCGAGCCTCACTGCTGACGGGGTGTTTTTCTGGTATAGGCCTTTAGCAAGCCTCACTCCAAATTGGTAACTGGGCTTCGGAACACCACGCTAAAAGTAGTGGAGGTTCTGACCAGTACATAATTAGGGTTAAGATCACCGCACAGTTGTTAAAGATCCACCTCTCCCTTTCTGATAGGAGGAGCCGAGTTTCAGCGGGTGAACTGACTTCTAACGTTGATTGACCCCCAACCTGGAGCGTTGATACTGACGCGCAACGTGGTGCTCCGTCCTAAGTCATAACTGGTGAAAAACAAGTATCTAACCCGGCAGCACTGCCATACGCGAGTAGAAGAAACTACATGTATTAACACACTGACATCTATTCTCTCTAGCCGGAGGTAACTCCTGACCTGTCCAAGATGACAGAGGAAGAGCGAATGCGTTATGAGCACATGAGACTGCACGAGAAACACAAAGGACACGACGCTATGCACGCAGAGATGATGATGATTCTATTGGTAACTCTTATAGCTGCTCAAGCTTTATTACTCCTATGGAAAACTAAGCACCTACGTTCCTATCAGGTGAGAGTTCCTATCAGGTGAGAGTTCCTATCAGGTGAGAGTTCCTATCAGGTGAGAGTTCCTATCAGGTAAGAGTTCCTTTCAGGCGAGAGTTCCTATCAGGTAAGAGTTCCTATCAGGTAAGAGTTCCTATCAGGTAAGAGTTCCTATCAGGTAAGGATTGGGTTTGTAGTCAGATAGTAAGGCCGTATACCGTCTCAAAACTGCTGGCTCTACAAACCTTTGCTAAGACATGTAAAAGATAGGAATAGTTTCTACTTGTTAATACACCGACTGCCTGAGTCCCCTGGTTATAGGATCTCCATAGCCTCCCCTCTCAGTACAGCAAGCACTCAGAAATCTCTCTGGTGACTTACATTGGCTTTTTCCTCGCCACTATTAAAATAGGCGATACTTCATACAGCTGGGGATGGTCTCTCACCCGGTCTCCCGACAGACAGTCACTATTCAGACTACAGCCGATTGTCTAGTGAGATTCAGTTGTCTTTAGAGTCGGTTTCACCCAGAAGAGAGTGTTGTTTTCCTCGCGAGTGGCCTTCCTGCCGACGCGGTGGCCTGGTTTTTGCACTAAGTGCCTTTTGCTGCCCATGGGGCGCCAGCCGTGTTATATGTCGTCTTTTTATTTTAGACAGCAACACTATGTGCCATGTGGTCGGTACCTTTCATAATTAGCGTAAGGATGGGTTGGATGCGATTTATTATTATCTGGGTCATATATTCAATTATCACAGGCAACGTCTGTTACAGAGCGCTACAAAAGCCTATATCCATGACGACACCCAGGTGAGGCAATTATATCTTCTGCATAGATTTTTCGGCTTACGCGCTGATGTTTGGAAAATCCCCCTGCGGGTGTATACTAGACTTGTAGTTACACAAGTCTGAATAGAGAAACCGTGCAACAAAAATGTAGAAATAGGGTTTCAGAGAGCAGTTTTCACCTCTGTCAACGAGCGTTAGTGCCATTATTGCGCTAATATAGAGGCCCAAACGCAATGGCCTCTATTTAGGGCTAGGGAAAACCGGTAAAGCAGTTCTTATAACTTAAGTTTTCTCCAATATTATCGTTTTGAGTTCTACCCGGTGTTATGAGGGGGTTACGATCATTAGGTAATTAGGAATTAGTAATTAGATCCCATTCTCTTTCTATTTGGGCCATTTGGGCAGTAGTTATTCAAGTGACGGATATTCGTTTTTTGGGGAAAAAACAACTCGCTATCACTGCAATGAATGCGGAGTTGCCTCCCCTTTAAGAATGGGGAGCACAATTCAAAAAGTGCGTCTACATTCGACCGTGACATAACCCCTTAACCCTTTGACATAACCCCAGGACATGATATCTCAGTGGGTACATGAATGAATGAATCTCACTGTCTGTCCTCCCCGTAGCCCGGGTCATGATACCTCAGTGGGAGAATGAATGTATCTCACTGGCTGTCCTCCCTGTGGCCTCGGGACATGATATCTCAATGTGAACATGAACGAATGAATGTATCTCACTGTCTGTCCTCCCTGTGGCCTCGGGACATGATATCTCAGTGTGAACATGAATGAATGAATCTCACTGTTTGTCCTCCCTGTGGCCCCCGGTTCAATTCCCAGCCGCGATGTGACGGGAGTATTTCAACGGATTTTCCCTGGCTGACCATACTCTGGCAACCCGACCTGAGCCAGTGTGGCAGAAAATGGCTCAATCTCCCCTCAATGGCACCACTTAACCTGTGGACATCGAGAAGGAAGGCCGTAGTCCAACAATTGGCAGAGGATGGCTGAAAAAAAGAAACTGGCTGTTGGTTGTATGCGACTTATTTTGCTTCTTTTTAGATGGGTGTATAAATGGTTTCTGTTAGTATATAATGTATGTTACGGACTCGGTATCGCCGGCTATTTCTGTATTCTTCTGACGTTTCTCGGCTTCAACATACTGTTAGCTGTCAGACCAGACACGGCCATGAATTTCGGCATGCTGCTCCTGTTCTATGGACTGTATTTTGGCGTGGTCAGCAGGGACTTCTCTGAAACGTGTACAGAGATGATGGCATCTAGTATTGGGGTAAGCTGGGCTCAGACTAAGCATCATACTGTACCTAACTAACGGTAGCTATCTACCTAACTAACCAGTACCTAACTAACTGAAGCCTTTTACTTTTTTCATTTATACCAGCGTACACCCAATGGTATGAGTGGATAGCACAGTGGGTAGAGCACTATCAGATGGTGGGATAGCACAGTGGGTAGAGCACTACCAGATGGTGGGATAGCACAGTGGGTAGAGCACTACCAGATGGTGGGATAGCACAGTGGGTAGGGCACTATCAGATGGTGGGATAGCACAGTGGGTAGAGCACTATCAGGTGGTGGGATAGCACAGTGAGTAGAGCATTATCAGATGGTGGGATATCACAGTGGGTAGAGCGGAGCAGATGGTGCGATAGCACAGTGGGTAGAGCGCTATCAGATAGTAGGATAGCACAGTGGGTAGAGCACTATCAGACTGTGGGATAGCACAGTGGGTAGAGCATTATCAGATGGTGAGATAGCACAGTGGGTAGAGCACTATCAGATGGTGGGATAGCACAATTGGTAGAGCACTATCAGATGGTGGGATAGCACAGTGGGTAGAGCACCATCAGATGGTGAGATAGCACAGTGGGTAGAGCACTATCAGATGGTGGGATAGCCCGGTGGGTAGAGCATTATCAGATGGTGGGATAGCACAATTGGTAGAGCACTATCAAATGGTGGGATAGCACAGTGGGTAGAGCACTATCAAATGGTGGGGTAGCTCAGTGGGTAGAGCACTATCAGATGGTGGGATAGCACAGTGGGTAGAGCACTATCAGATGGTGGGATAGCTCAGTGGGTAGAGCAGAGCAGATGGTGGGATAGTTCAGTGGGTAGAGCACTATCAGATGGTGGGATAGCTCAATGGGTAGAGCACTATCAGATGGTGGGACAGGTCAGCGGCCGTATACAGTTTATTTATTTGCTTTAGTTTGTTTGAACATTTTTTAAAAGTTTTCTTATAACAATGTTAAGATATCTTTCTGACCTCGTGGTAAAAGCATTAAAAAAAGGTGCTGGGTTCAAATCCTTATCATGCCGATCCCCCACTCTGAATGAGTACGCCACATATGGTTCCTAAGGTCCTCCTGTACTGTCAGGCTCCCACTGTACCGCCCGGCTCCCACTGTACTACTGGGGTCGCACTGTATTGCCAGGCTCCCACTCTGCTACTGGGCTTCCACTGTACTGCCAGGCTCCTACTGCGCTACAGGACCCCTGCTGTACTGCGAAGCTCCCACTGTATGGCAGGGCTCCCACTGTACTACTGGGCTCTCACTGTACTACCAGGCTCCTACTGCACTGTAGGGCTCCCGTTGTACTAGTAGGCTCCTGTGGTACTGCCACGCCCCCACTGTACTTCGCTCCTACTGTGCTACCGGGCTCCCATTGCACTTCCAGGCTACCACTGTGCTGTCAGGCTTTCACTGTATAGCAGGGCTCCCGTTGCACTGCCAGGCTCCCATTGCACTGCCAGGCTTCTACTGAACTGCAGGGCTCCCGCTGAACTTCAAGCTCCCACTGTATGGCAGGGCTCCCGCTGTACTGTCAGGCTCCCACGGTATGGCAGAGCTCCCGCTGTACTGCCAGGCTGCCGCTGTATGGCAGGGCTCCCACTGTATGGCAGGACTCCCGCTGTACTGCCAGGCTTCCGTTGTATGGCAGGGTTCCCACTGTATGGCAGGACTCCCACTTTATGGCAGGACTCCCGCTGTATGGCAGGACTCCCGCTGTATGGCAGGGCCTCACTATACTGCCAGGCTGATTGGCTCCCACTGTACCTCTCTAGGTCATAGTCCGAGCCTTTATTGAGTAATCAGGAAGGGGGTTTAGTTTCTCGTGTAGGGGCTGCCTCATTCTTCCATCTGCTTGTATGCAGTTTGAGGCGAGAGATGTAAGTTGATGAATTTTAGTAGTGCGTACCAAGCCAGCGTTCTGTTTTATTTTGTAGTATTACACTCCGTCCGGCTTGCCCGGCCGGAAACTGGATGAGAATGTATGCGCAATCTGCGGTAATGGCATTATGTGTGATAACGAACACGCTATCATTGAAAAAAGCTACGCCCTGACCTGCGGTCATACGTATCCTTATAAACTATGTGATCTCCAGGAACGTTTGCTTTGATCCCGTAGTTCTCTGAGATCATTCGGTGAGAGTGTGATTAGTATAGTCAAAAAACAGCCAAAGTCCTTCACCGGAAACAACCCACCTGCCCCCCCCCATTTACTAGATAAGGAAAGATGCTATCCCCCTTTACTAGATAAGGATAGATGCCACCCCTTCTACTAGATAACGATAGATGCCACCCCTCTGCTGGATACGGGTTTGTATACCACTTTATTTAATGCACTGGTGCTGAAGGTCCCGGGTTCAAATCGCAGCTTATGCATGGGATTTTTCGATAACTCTCCCCCTTCCCTCTCCCTCTCTCCTTCCCTCTCCCCCTCTCCGGGTGTTTTGTATCATCGTCCATTTTTAAAACTCCTTAGTCTCTTTATAAAGCAAATCGGACCATACAATTCTGTGTTCGGTTATAAAACTATCTGTCGGTTTGTCCATTGGAGAGGTGATGGGCGCTTTTAGTTTGAAGAGGTTGGTTTCTCTTAACGAGCATTAGATTCCACGAGTTCTGTATTAGAGGTTGGTACATTATTGGCAAGAAGCAGACCTGCCCCTACTGCAAGGAAAAGGTGAGCTAATCACTACAGGCCTCTAACTATGTAGAACCCTTACTCACTGAATAACTTGTTCACTACTACAGGCTATTAGCCAGTCCTGATTCAGTCTATGTAAGTTGCCCTAGTCAGCCTAAACTTGCCAGCCTATGTGCGCTGATCTGTGATTATGGACCCATGGTTGTGGCTGCCTACACTCAACCTATTGACTTTAGGCCGAGAGGTTCTGAGCTGTGAGTTGAGTACTGTGATTTTCATGTCGGGAGGTTCCGCGCTGTGAGTTCAGTACTGTGGTTTTCACGCCGATTCTTTTGATATCTCCAGGTTGATCTGAAGAGACTTTTTTCACATAACCCATGGGAGAAGACACACATGTACTATGGAAACTACCTCGATATGGCCAGATTTCTGGTCGCCTGGCTTCCTATAATCTTTACATTTGTCCAGGGCGTTAACTGGGGTCTCGGATTGGAATAGCATTTTACAGGAATCTTTAGGAAATTTGAATTTCTTGCAGCTTCACCCGGTAGAGGATAGATCCGCTTGCCAGAATGAGGGGCGGAGCCTATTTTTATCACATGACCTTCTCATATCAACAATCCGGCATGGCTTTTTGTTACCAGTGTTAGAAGTGAATGAGCTTTCTTACTAGTTGTTCCGTGATAGATGGTTATGCTAAGCTTGTTACATTATAAAATTATATTGGAGAGAAATCGCTTACTTATACAATAGGTACTGCTGGCTTTTTGATATGACAAATTCATGTGATATAATAGGCTCTGCCCCCTCATTCTGGTCAGCAGATCTACCCTTGACAGCTTCACCCCCAGACACCGTTTTGGCGGATTTATCGACTATTGTATTTTACTTCATATACTTGTGATAGAATTTTTGTTCAACCCGAATAAGACTCCATAATCATAAGAAAGCGAACAATAAAAATGACTAAACTCAAAGCAACAGTGTCAAAATAAAATAAAGATCTAGCAGCTCACAAGGGAGGCAACGCATTCATTGCAGCGATAGCGAGTGGTCTTTTGCCACAGAACGAATATTGGTCACTCGAATAACTACGGCCCGAATAGAAATAAAATGGGATCTAATTACTAAAACTTAGTAACCTAGTGATCTTTCCTACCTCATAACATCGAGCAGAACTCGAAATTGTACGTAATATTGGAGAAAACTCAAGTTATAAGTGCTTTGCCGGTTTTCCCTAGCCCTCAATAGAGGCCATTGCGTTCGACCATCTATCATTTCACAATAATGGTACTAACGCTCGCTGACAGGCGAAAAACTCTGAAACCCTATTTCCATATTTTTGTTGAACATTTTCTGTGTTTAGAGACTTGTGAAACTACGGGTCTAGTATACACCTGCAAGAGGAAATCAACGCAAACACCAACAGCTCTATGTTAATTTCCTATCTCGAGTCCAATTGTGTTGCGTCGATGGTCTGAAAAGTGCGTCGCCGAGGGCTCTAAGTATTCGCATTGGATAGGGCTATGTCTAAGCTTCCATTTGTGCTAGGTATTGGATCCATTTGTTCATGATAAGCTTCAGAATCTGAAAACAACTAAGTGAAGACACTTAGGGTCATGACGTAACCCCTTTAAAGACGCATGCGACAGTGGAGTAGAGAGGTGAAAATCTCGTACAGCAACAGTTATTATAATTATATTATCATTATAATATTATTATGAAATATATATATATATAATGTCAGTCTCTCAAACATACAGCGACAGTTATTATAATTATTTTTTTATAATATTATTATTATATATATGTAATATCAGTCTCTCAAACGTACAGCGACAGTTTTAATAATTATACCATTGTATTTATTATAACATCATTATATATATATATAATTATACTATTGTTATTATTATAATATTATTATATATATTATATCAGTCTCTCAAACCTACAGCGACAGTTTTTATAATTCATCATCATCATCATCATTGTCAGCCTGTTGTTCTCCACTGCTGGATGAAGGCCTCCAGTTGTGCCAGTTGTTTCCATGGGATTTTTTAATTTCCTCAGCCCATCTTTTTCTTGGTCTACCAGGCTTTCTTTTATTTGAAGGATGCCACATTGTTAGGTCCTTTGCCCAGTTGCCTGTCATTCGTGCGATGTGGCCTGCCCAATTCCACTTGAGTCTCAAAATTCTATCCATGAGGTCAGGTATTTTAGTCTTTTGTTTGATGGTTTCATTCGTGATACGGTCCTGCCAATTAACATCTAGCATTTTCCGTTCCATGGCTGTGTGAGCTGCATTTAGTTTCTTGGCCATTTTTTCCGTTGCTGTCCATGTTTCTGAACCATACATGAATACTGGCACTACACATTGTTGGAAAATTTTCTTTTTTAATGCCAATGGGTATCTTTGATCTTGAAGATACCAACTCCGTTTTCCAAACTTGCTCCAGGCATATGATATCCGCCTCTTTATTTCTATTTCAGAATCTGTGTTGATAGAAAATAGTTGCCCCTAGTACACATAGTTGTTCACATGTTCTAAAGTTTGCCCATCTATTTTTATGTCAGCTGGTAGTGTGAGGTTGTTGAACATTACTTTAGTCTTACTCTTGTTCATTTTTAGACCTACTTTTGTGCTTCG
>Ga0224501_10004128_pt1 | contig 11462 bp, 8 predicted proteins | sample SF_Oct11_sed_USG_4_FD_169105 | JGI IMG/M metagenome (GOLD analysis project Ga0224501, IMG submission 169105) | Sediment microbial communities from San Francisco Bay, California, United States - SF_Oct11_sed_USGS_8_1 | ecosystem: Environmental > Aquatic > Marine > Sediment | place: USA...
GTGTGTGCAGGAAAGGTGTCTGGAAAAGATATGATCTTCTTTTTCATCATTGACAAAAACAACTCCATCTCCATGTAGAAGAGCGGTTTCCACTGAATCGGAAAGACGGGATTGAATTCCTTCGCGGACAACAATACGGTCTACGACGATATCAATACTGTGTCTTTTGTTTTTTACCAGATCAAATTCTTCCGACAGATCGGTTATTTTTCCATTAATACGTACCCGGACAAAACCGTCCTGACGGATTTTTTCAAGGATATCTCTGTGCTCTCCCTTTTTTCCTGCCACGACAGGAGCCATAATTTGAATGCGCGATCCTTCGGGGAAAGCATTTACACGGTCTACAATTTGATCGACAGAAACCGATGAAACGATTCGTCCGCATACATGGCAATGTGGATGGCCTGCTCTGGCAAAAAGAAGCCTGTAATAATCGTAAATTTCCGTTACCGTTCCCACTGTAGATCGTGGATTTCTGTGAGTTGTTTTCTGCTCAATGGAGATTGCAGGACTCAGCCCTTCAATTAAGTCTACATCAGGCTTTTCCATCTGACCGAGAAACTGTCTTGCGTAAGAAGAAAGAGACTCCACATAACGTCTCTGACCTTCTGCATAGATTGTATCAAATGCAAGAGATGACTTTCCTGAACCGGAAACTCCAGTTATAACGATCATCTGATCTCTTGGAATTTCAAGAGAAATATTCTTTAAATTGTGCTCTCTTGCGCCCTGAATCCGAATCGAGTCATTCTGCTGTTGTTTTTGATTGCGGGAAGATCCGGTTCTGCCGGATTTTGTTCGGGATGAAGATGGTTTCGGCTTTGAAGGCATATGACTGACGAAACAAATTTCCTGAACAATTCATCCGGTCAACTGGAAATCGAAGCGCCTGCCTTATTTCTTAAAGAAGTTTATGCTTCTTTTTTATTTTTTAAAAAAGAAACTTTTTTTAATATAGGCTGGATATTTTCTGAAGGCAGAGGTTTGGTCAGGACATCATAGAAACCCGCTTTCAAAGCTGCATTCATATCCTCTTTAGAAAAATGCGCTGAAATCCCAACCACAGGAACATCTTTTAAGTTCGCATCTGATTTAATATAGGCAAGAACTTCAAAGCCGTTAATATCGGGAAGAACGATATCAAGAAAGATTAAATCTGGTTTCAAGCTTCTTGCAAGAACCAGTCCCTCTCTTCCTGTCAGACAGGAATGCACACTGCAGTTGGAGTATTTGCGAAAAATAGTATGGATTAACTTATGATAAAGCTGTTCATCTTCAATATAAAGAATATTCAGATCAAGACTTTCTTCGAAAGATTTTCCGGAATTTCTATTTTCATGATCAAGCATCACCCTGGACACAGGCAGATCAACCCAGAAACGTGAACCTTCTCCTGGGATAGATTCAAAATCAATGTTTCCGGAAAGCATTTCCACAAGGCGTTTTGCAATAAACAATCCAATTCCTGTACCGGGAGTCAGAGACATTTCTTTTCCCAGTCTTTCGAAAGGCATAAAAAGAAGATACCTTTTATCGGGGGGAATTCCTTCTCCCGTATCTGAAACAGAAATTCGAATTATGCCTTCATCACGAAGAAATTCGGCATCAATAGAAACAAGTCCCTTCTGATGATTGTACTTCAGAGCATTGGATATCAGGTTTTGAAGTATATCTTTTACAAAAAGACAGTCGCCGCTTATAAAATAAGAATCATCCAGGGAGGAATAACGGATTTCAATTTCACTATCTTCCGGACTTCGTTCCAGAGTTGAAACAACATCGTGTACAATCTTATAAACAGAAAGATTTTCAATTTTTGGAGAAAGAGAATCTTCTTCAATACTGATCAGCTGAAGAAGATCATCAACAAGCTTTAAAAGCTGTCTGCCGGAATGAAGAATTTGATTTGAATACAGGTCAGCCCGGGGAGGAAGATCCTTTCCGCCCTGCATAAGCTGTGCGAAACCAAGAATCGAATTTAATGGATTTCTTAATTCGTGGCTTACATGTGCAAGAAAATCAGATTTTGCCCGGCTTGCTTTTTCTGCAGAGATTTTTGCATTCTGAATATTATTGCGAATTTCTTTTTCATTCTGATTCATTTTTTCTGAATGGAAAAGAACGCTCAGCGCTACGTTAAAAGGTTTTAAAATATTTAAGAAATCCTCATAAAATCCATTTCGACTGTTTGCAACCAGATACATGCCTACCAAAAGATTATTCCTGAATACTGGAACTGCCAGAAAATTATTTATTTCAAAATCATTTTCTGAAGAAAAATGATTGGATAAAATCGGCTTTTCTTCATTCAGAACTCTCTCAACAATTTTATTAAATAATAAAATTGCATCGCCATTCACATCAGAATAATTTTTACTATCAGCATTTGCATACAAACTTTCTGCCTTCTGTATTCCATCTTTCCATCTAACTGCATGAACAAAAACTCTGGGAGTTTCGCCGCTCTCATAATCAAATGATGAAATCATCCCTATTTTCGAATCGCACAGATCAAGAAGACCATTTAAGAGTAAATCAGATACTTCTCTGAATTCCTGATTTTCCAGAAAGGCGGAAGTGCCGCGGTATATGAGTTCAAGCAGTTTATTTTTTTCATCTGCAGTTTTTTCAAGTTCCTTCTGAGTGGAAATATCCTGCAGTGTTCCGGTAAGGCTTAGAATTCCCGACGATTGATTTTGAGCAACGGAAATTTCCTGATGAACCCATTTAATTGAACCGTCCGGCATCCTGACTCTGTGATCAATTCCATGCCTGTTTCCTGTTTCCAGAACCTTTGCTTCTATTTCCTGAATTCTCTGGAGATCTTCATCAGAGATAAATTTTTTCAAAAGGCCAATGCTGTTTATCGCTTCGGGGCTGCATCCGAACAGATCCTGAATTTCATCAGACCAGTCTATGATTTGCGATTCCTGGCTGCGCATCCAGTTGCACATTTTTCCAAGACTCTGCGCTTCTTTCAGGCGTTCTTTATTAATTTTGAATTCAGTTTCTATATTATGATGATCCGTTACATCCTGAATCACACCAATCATCCGGACAGCTTTTCCAGAATTGTCGTGAATAACTTCTGCAGCTCCATGAATCCATCCCGTTTCACCATTTTTTTTAATGCACCGATGAGTCAGATTGTATTTTTTATTTAATTTCACTGCATTCCTGACTGCATTCATGACAAACAGTTTATCATCGGGATGTATGCATCGAATAAAATTTTGAAATGTAGTTTCAATTGATTCATTTTCGTATCCCAGAAGCGGTCCGACTTTTTCACTCCACCATAGCGTATCCGTTTCGATATTCCAGTCCCAGGTCCCGAAATCAGCAAATTTCTGACTGATCTTAAAACGAGTTTCTGTATCTTTTAATTTATGATATAGGGTGAATCGGTTATCGCGAATCTCTTCGGCATGAAAAATAATTGCGGAAGGATTTCCTGCAGTATCTCTCAGAAGTGCTCCTGAAACTGAGCAGATTACCATTTGATTATTTTTAGCAAGAAAACTCAGCCTGAAATTGCATAATGATTTCTGAAGAATTTTTTGAATATGTTTGTGGAAAAGGATCCTTGCGTCTTTTTTATGTACGGCCCGGTCAAACCCCTCCTCTGTCAGTTCATGCTGATCATATTTTAGAAGTCCCGTAAATAGAGAATTCCCGGCTAAAAAAACTCCTTCAGAATCTGTTATAAAGGCAGGGATTCGGATTTCTTCAATAAGTTTTACAAATTCTCTTTGAGATGACTCTGCCATAAAAAATTTTCCAAAAAGTTAAAAGCGCAAAAAAAATTAACAGGACAAATATAAAAACGATCTCAAAATTTACTTTACCTTAATAAAAACAATGCCAGTGAAATGGAATCTTAAAACCTTCTCAAGCTCATTTTAAGACGTAGAAAACTGCATCCTCATTAGAAAAATTTATTAACTGGAAAAAAAATATAAAAAGCTCCCATATACAAAACAAAGAATGCAATTTTTATTGATAGGTAAAAATGAACCGGGAAATCCTTTTGACATAGAAAATCATAGCCGAAAATTAAGATATGGATGAAAAAATGATCCAACTTGTCCTGAAAGCCCTGGGAAATTCTACCCGGTTAAAAATCCTTTTCTGGCTGAAAGAACCCGGCAGGCATTTTCCTCAGCAAAAACATGAAGATATTCATAAAATTGGCGTTTGCGGAAAGTTCATTCATAAAAAATCCGGTCTCAGCCAGCCTGCTGTCTCTCAGTATTTAAATCTTCTTCTTCGAGCAGAACTGATTACCTCGATACGATCAGGTAAATATACTTATTATAAAAGAAATGAAAAAATAATAAGATTATTTTCAAAGAAACTGAATAAATTTTTATAATCCGATATACCAGAAACCTTCTCCAGTTTCAGCAATTTCTCCCCCGACTTTTACTTGAATTCTATCCGCGGCACGGCTGGCATTTAAATACAATTCTGAAGGCCTTGCGATTTCATATCCCTGGCCGGATATCAGGTTGATGGTATTCTGGTCTGATAATTTCAACTTATAGGCTGCAAGACAGCCATTAGCGCTGCCGGTCGCTGCATCTTCGTCTATTCCGTAATAAGGAGCAAAAACACGCACGGATACATTCTGACGGCTGTTGTAAGATTCGTCTGAAAATGCAAGAATCGCTTTTGCATTACGTCCCTTTACATATTCAAGACAAATATCTTTTTTAATCTTGATTTTTTTCAGAGACAAAATATTTTTTACAGGAACAACCGTACAGGGAAGTCCTGTTGAAACATCCTGTACGGGAAGATCTGCCAGATCATTTTGATTGAGTGAAAGAATTTCGGAAATATCTTTTTTTTCGTGGACCGCGCCGAATTCAGGTTCATGCTGACTCATCCAGAGAAGATTCTCCTTTTCTCCGGATACAAAAATTTCAACTGTCCCGGAAATCGTCTCCAGAAAAATTTTTCGTTTTCCTGGATTCAAACTGCTGTAAATAACTCCTGCAGTACCGATCAACGGATGCCCCGCAAAAGGAACTTCGCTCCTGGGCGTAAAGATTCTTACACTCCAACGATTGGCATCTCTGTCGTTACATTCCGTAACAAATGCTGTTTCTGAATAATTAATTTCCGAGGCAACTTTCTGCATTTCTTCAGCGGATATTTCAGAAGCATCTGCAAATACAGCCAGAGGATTCCCGCAGTATTTTTCCTTCGTAAAGACATCCAGCAGTCTGTAAGGCGCAGTTTTTCTCATATTCCACTTCCTAAATATATTTACATATTGCTATATTTATATATGTATTAAACAGAAATTCTGTCAAGGGATATTTCTGAAAGCATCATTAAGAATTCAATTCAGGGAATTGTGCTGATATCTGTCAGCAAATATCCTGATTCAGATTGACGAAACTGAAAGACATGCTGGCCGCCTTCGTGTCCGGGATGAAATTCTCCAGGCTCTGTTGTCGTTACAATAATTTCAAAATATTTTTCGCCGCTAATTTTTCGGAAAATATAATGTGTTTTTGCATTTCTCAGACGGTAAATCATATCGCGGTTAAATATGAGAGGGACATCCTCCGAAATAAAATGATCGGCAGGAATTCTTATTTTTTTCTCATAAAGATCCGATTCAAAAAGTCTGCCGTCATTTCTGAGGCTTGCCACTTCATCCGCTTCCGCTCTGGTGTTTTCAATGCAGAAATAACACAGGACTGAGTCATCAATAAGCATCTTCAGTAAATTTTGATCTTTCTTTTCAGCTGCATCAATAAACCGGACCCACATTTTTTCAATGTCTTTTTTTTCTTCAGAAGATGCAATCCGATAAAAACTGCCGGAGCTGCAGATAATCATAAAAGGAAAAACTGCAGAATAAATTCCAAATGAGAGAAGGAAAAAAATTAATTTCATAGCAAGCTTATATTTTCTTTCATATCGGTACGAAACAGTACAAAACCGATTTTAGTACTGTCGGGATAAAATACGACTTTCAGGGGCTCTTTTCCAGGGTAAAGAGAACGTAAAATATTCATCACCATGATAATTCCCATTCCAGCTCCTTCTGCATGTTTATCATCAAGCGAAATAAAGCTGTCTTCTTCATTAAACGTTGAAATGCTAAGCCTCTGCAGAAGGCGGATTTTTTCAACTTTTGTAATGGGTGTATAGTTCTGGGTCCAGACAGATATGGAATGCTTATTTGAATTGAAATAAAGATCAAAATAAAGATCTTCCTGACGTGCAAGTTCAATCAGTCGTAAATCTCTATTCTCGTAAATTTCATCACGAAACATCCGAAGAGTTTCTTCATAATCTGATTCTCCGGTTTCTACGTTATGACGGTGCATATATTTTTCGTAAAGGGTTTTATATCCTGCTTTGCCTGCATTTACTGCAAGTTCACGCAAACAGAAAAATATATTAAAGGTCAATTCTGTCAAATTCTGCTTTGCCAGAAGCAGTTCAAGGAGGCCTGTCATAAGACTGTCGACTTCCTTTGTCAGGCCGTACATCCGCATGGAAATATGCCATTCAATATCAATATCTCTCAGCTTTTTTGCTACCCGGCTGATTCTTGCCATAATTTCAGAAAAATCAAATTGATTCCGAAGATCAATATTTTTAATCGATTCAAGAAAATTAATATCCTCTACAAGAAATGGATCCTGAAGAAACATCATGATATCGGAATCAAAAATCCAGCCTTTTGAAAAAAGAAGTTTTATAAATTCATGTCTATTTTTCACATGAATATAAGAGTCATAGAGAAATCGACCATGGAACTGCAGCATAAGTTCGTAATAACGAATTAAATCCCTTGATTGGTTAAAATAACGAATCACAGTTTCAGCCGCAGTTGTTTTTGGAATGGAAGAAATATTTCCAAACCCAGATAGCCTTCCCACATCAAAATTTTTATCAATTAAATTCCCAATATGATTGATTTGATCTGTATTTAAAGACTGGATAATTGCTCTGTATAAATATTTTTTAATGTCTCTCATAACAAAACGGTTTCAAGCATTATGAATGCTGAGAAAAAAAATTCCTGACTGAAGGCCAAATCTCTTGATCAAATGCCGTAAAATTTGATCTACTCAAGCTTTAAAGAATTTATGAAAAATCCTTCAGACAAATTTAATCTTATTAATTATATCTGTAACTATGATATATAAATTCACCATGTATAATCAATAATTTTTTAATTTTGAATAAAAAATGATTTCCTGACTGATTCCTGAACAATTTTTAATCATTGGACAGATATCTTTGACTTTTTACTTAAAATATTGGCAAAGGGACATAAAAATTTTGGATTCAAGACACCTTTTTAAGATAGGATTCACAGAAAATTCAGAATTATATACATGTGGGCCTGATGCTCAGGATAGTTTCTGCCTTTTTGAGATGACATATGAGATATCAATACGGTTTTTTAAAGTTCTTGCCTATTTTCGGAAAAAAATAACATTATATTCAGATGGCCCTGATCTGAAAATTTTTAGTTCATGAATGGACATTATGAAACCCGAAGCTTGAATCTGCAAATGACTTCATATTTAATATTTTCAGAATCGTTTGAGAATCGCAGTGATGGTAAAATGCAATTCTTCTGATTTCCATTATTTGGAGCTGGCAACTGAAAAGAGAATAAAAAAATCCATCGAAAACAATATTGTGAATATATTTAAGGCTTACTAAAGATATCCAGGACACGGGAACCTGATTTGACTTTATAAAAAATCATTTTTCCCTTCCCTTTTACGTTGACATTTTCCCGTTTTATTCTGAGTTTCTTGTTGTTTTTTTCAACCCTCTATAAACGCTTTCTATTATAATGACTTCTCCTGCAGAAGCATGCGAACAGGCCCTGCAATTCCCTGAATATAAATTTCAGAAGATCTGGAAAGATTGCTGGTCGGCCAGAATAATTTGCTCAGAGCGTCTCCTTAACTGATACTATTCGTTTGCACCTAAAACCCCTCGGAATATTCCATGCAGATTTCATAAAGCCTTTCCATTGCATTATGGTCTTTTGAAAATCTGCAGGGGCATTCTTCTTTATATTCGTACCATTTACCCGTAGTTCTATAACCTGCATCATCTGATGCCAGCCATACCGGGGTTTCTGCGCCTTTTGAAGCGCTTTCACTTCCGGAAAAACCGAGGTTGTAACTTAATTTAGAAGGAACTTCACCAGGATGGCATGCATTTACGGAGATATTATCCCCTTTGAATAATTCAGAAAAATAAGCGCTCAGCATTCGATTCGCCTGTTTTGACTGACGGTATGCAGTATTGTTACTGTAGGGTCTCCTGGAAAACTGCAGATCCTCAAGATCCAGATCACCGGCCCAGTAGCTGGCAACATTAACGATTCTTGATTGTTCTGCATTTTTCAAATGAGGGCGAAAGGCTAGCGTCATCCAGAAATAATTTAAAATATTTGCAGCGAACTGCATTTCAAGTCCATCAGCTGTTACTTCTCGCTCCCTGGGCGTACATGCTGCATTATTGATCAAAACGTGAATTGGAAGTTTAACCTTTTCAGCAAGGTGCTTCACATTGGATTTCAAGGCAAGGTCTGCTGCTTCAATTTGAATCTGCTTCATTCCGCAGTAACGGGAGAACCTCTCCTCAAGATCCTTTTTACTTTCCTCGGTACGGCAGATTAAAATCAAGAAATATGAATTTAAATCGATGAGTTTTCTGGCAATTTCTGATCCAATGGCTCCTGCAGCGCCGGTAATCATTATATGTTTAAGATCCTGACTCATTTTTTATCCTGATATTTAATCCAAAAGAACAATCTGCTTTATACTTTCTGCAAAGTTCTTCTGAATAATATTTAATCATATTTTTTTTATTCAATGAAACAAATATGATTCTTCCGGATATTTATCAAATCTATTTTTATAGGGCTTTAAAAAATTCAGTAGTCATCAGAAAATTCGATTAAATCGAAATCTCACCCATTGATTTTTCAATTTTTTCTGCTATTTCTTTTGCCGCAGAAGACCCCTGTTTGCCGTATTCTTTACAGGCATCCTTGATGGTTTTGATCTCACTGAAAGAAAGCGGAGCCAGACCAAACTGATTTTTCTGTTTTAATTTAACAATTTTCATAACAAATCTCTCATTTATCCTGTTTTATATATATTTATTTAATTTTAAGAAGACATAGAATTACCTGAATCCAGGAACAGGCTTATCTGAAATTTTATCAAGTCTGTATCGGTCAATCCAGGCTCTGCCGCAGCGTCTGTAGCGGATTACGGGAAAAAACACACTGTTATCTGTCATCTGAAAACGGAATTTCATTACAGTAAACTGCGGTTCATGAAATACAGGAAACGTATTTTCCAGATAGATTTGATTCATATTACGGATGACAAGAACAGGCCTCCGTCTGTAATTGCAACTTTCAGAAACCTTTCCTTTTATTCGAACAGAAAAAATCCAATCGCCTTTTCCGGAATGCAGTCCTCCTACAAATGCATTTGCAGAACGCTTTTTTCCCGGAAGGACTCCTGAAAGCGAACGGGAAACACCTCCGTCAGTTTTCAGAAGCGATAAATTATAAAAGAGTTCACTCCCGGTATATTCCGCTTCCACCCACTCCCTTTCAGTAATTTTTTCTGCCGGAACATTTTCGGAAGATCCCTCAGCAGGAGAAATCAATAAAAGATTCTGATCAATATAAGAAATTCGGTTTGAGTATCTTTTTACAATTCCGAGAACTTTTTTTCTGTATTCCTCTCTGCTGCAGCAGTCCTGCCAGACAGCAGGACTGGAAAAATCTTTTGCAATCAGCGTATACGAATCATCACGTAAAAAGTCAGAATATTCATATGGATAAAGAAGCTTTCTGTCGCCCAGAAACGGAGAAAGATTATACGATACATAAACTTCAGAGCCTTCCGCAATAATTTCTTTTGTTTTTTCAACTGATTCAACCAGTGTACTGCCAGAGTCGGGGAAATAAACGGAAGAAAAAAGCGTACTTTTTCTATATAGAAACACTGCGGGGAAAATGATCATTAAAAAAACAGAAATCCTCAGAATCACGACCCTCCTGGAAATCCGCTCTCTGATATTTGCGAGAGCCTTCGCAGATGCGAACAGAAGAAAAGGAGCTGCTGGAGCTGCATACCAGGTTACAACAGAGGATGCTGGAACAAGTGCATAATTATCCAAAAACAAAATCAGCATATAAGGAAGCAGTGGAAGAAGAAACCTGGGATAGAGCAGCGGAAGAAAAACAAAGGGATACAGCAAATCAAGAAGGAATTGAAAATTCTGCGGACGCAGAAGAGACTGAAAAAAATCCTGCGGATGAAAAAAAGGAGAAAATAAAATATCATAAAAATCTTTTCCAAGATGCGAAAATCTTCCCGAACCTGTAAACTCCCCCCGGGAACTGACTGAAGGAATGACAAATGCAAGGAGAACTGTAAAAACAAGAACTCCAACAAGAGGAAATAGCTTCCAGAAGATCTCTTTTTTCCCAAAGGAAAGGAAAAGAAAGCCGAACAGCAAAAGGCCGTAATCTTCACGAATTAGAAGAAGAAGGATCGATGCAATAACAAATCTTCCCTTTTGATTTTTCTCAAAAGAATAAATCATGATTCCAAGCGGAATAAAAGACAGAAAGGTCTCGCGAAATCCCCCTGAGGACAGATAATTCAGACTGGATGATCCGATCCACATCACAATAAGCGATATCATGATCCAAATATTTTTTTCTGAAATTTTTTCTGCAAAAACAAACAGGAACAGGCTACCTGCGAATAGAAATAAGAATGATAAAAATAAAATCGTATCAGGAACAGAAAAAAATAATTTTAAAGCTCCATACACAGGAAGAATCAAAAAAAACACAGGCGAAAAATGATTCTCAAACAGAGACTGAAATCCAAGAATGGAAGCTCCGGTCCCCCGGAAAGTAAGCATGTTTTCAAAAATCTGCAGATAAAGGGTCTGATCCCTGGGAATAGGTATCAGACCTGCAGAGGAGCGTGTTTTCATGGATAAAAAATGGAATAACTGCCACAGAAAAAGGACAGCCGAGTAAATAAGAAAAGGCTGATTCCTGCGTGCATATAAAATATATTTTCGTACTACAGGCACCATGAATTATACAAAGGAAATTATTACTCCATTCAACAGCTTTTCAGGCTGAATGAAAAGGATTAAATTTCATGATTTATGGAAATTTTGATAAACAAAAAACCGATCATTTATTGAGTTTTTCAAAATAGGAAACCGATCCGTCATACTTTACAAAAAACTCAATGCTGCATGACGGGCACATATGCTTTCCGGATTTGTAGACGCGGATCACGGCCGAACACTGCTCGCATTCAATAATCGAATCTTCAGGGGCAATATTCATTCCGGACAATCTCTTTTCTGAAAATTCCCGGTCTTTTACTTCTGTATTTTTGGTTTCGTTG
>Ga0224501_10004129_pt1 | contig 11460 bp, 12 predicted proteins | sample SF_Oct11_sed_USG_4_FD_169105 | JGI IMG/M metagenome (GOLD analysis project Ga0224501, IMG submission 169105) | Sediment microbial communities from San Francisco Bay, California, United States - SF_Oct11_sed_USGS_8_1 | ecosystem: Environmental > Aquatic > Marine > Sediment | place: USA...
CAGTATTGAAGTGATAATTTGATGGCAATCTCCATTGCTGATGAACCATTGTCTGAATAAAAGACCTTGTGCATTTTTGGAGATATTTTGACAAGATTCTCCGCTAGCTTTTCTGCAGGCTCGTTAGTCAGATTAAACATAGATGAGTGCTGTAGTTTCTTACTTTGAGTTGTTATTGCCCGGATTAGATCTGGATTGGAATGTCCCCAGACATTACACCACATTGAACCTACCGCATCAATAATTTTCCTTCCTTTTGAATCTGTCAGCCATACTCCTTTGGCGCTCCTTATTTCATCAAAAGAATCCCACTCACTCATCTGAGTGTTTGGATGCCAAACAAAACTAGTCTTCTTCAAACAAATCTTGTATCTCTGTTCTTCTTAATAATCAAACGATAAGATTAATCAATTATTAATTTAGACGATACTTGATGAATTCCTTCTTTATCACTGGAACCGATACTGATGTGGGCAAAACATACGTTACGGCTGGTTTGGCCGTGACTCTAAGAAAAATGGGAATTGATGTTGGTGTTATGAAGCCTTTTGCAGCAGGAACTGCCCAAAGAAATGGATTCAAATCCGAAGATGTTGAAATTCTATCCAACGCCGCAAAAGTAGACGATCCTGAAAGTTTAGTAAACCCACAATTTTTTCCAATTCCTGCATCACCTTATACTGCTTACAAGAAATTAAAAATAAAACCAAAAGTCTCAACCGTACTTACAAATTTCAAAAAACTATCAAAACTCCATGACTTGATTCTGGTGGAGGGAATGGGTGGGTTAATGACGCCCATTCTGAAAAATTACTCTATTGCCAGTTTGATAAAAGACATGAATATCCCAACTGTGATTGTCACAAGCAGTAGGATTGGCACTGTAAATCACACCTTGATGACCTGCATTATGTGTAAAAAATATAAAATTCCAATTAAAGGAATCATCATTAATAATTTTGAAAACGGTTATTCAGTTCCTCAACTAAAAAAAGACTTGGAGGATCTTACCGGTGTCAAAGTTTTGGGTTCAATACCATTCATTAAAAACATGAGCGACGCTTCATTGAATAGAATATTTAAAAAAAATCTTGATATGAACCGTCTTCTAAAATAACACTGCAAAATCATATTCGTAAAATTTTGAATTTATTTGCGCCACCTACATTACTGAACTGTGCGATCTCATAGATAATTTTTGAAAACGAGTTGTTTTCTTTAGATAAAACGAATGATTTTTTTGCAACTGGTATGTTTTTTGATAGGACTAACCAAATGTTTTCTTTTTCATGTTGGATTTTTTCTAATAGTTTTATTTTTTCATTAATTACGTTGATGTCTGACGATTTTGGTATGCAAATTAATAACGTCTTTTTTTGATCTTTTTCCAATGTTTTGATGTCTGGAATTACTATGTCTAATTCAATCCCCCGATGTTCAATTTTTCTTTGGCTAGTAATCAATGCATTTGTTAACAAATAATGGAGTAATCCCGTGGCTAAAACCCCTACTGCCTCATCTTTTTCACCCATCGAAGTTATCTTGTCATAACAGTTGTTGGTGACCTCCTCAATTATCTGATCAAATTTTTTCTCAGAAATTAATTGGGGGATCGACTGTGATTTTTCTATGTATTCAAATATGTGATCTTTAATCGGGTTTGAATCTTCTGACAATGTATTGCTTGGATGACATGTTACCTGTATTTGGATTTACCCTAAATTCTATTTTTTCTGGGTGTGTGGTAAAACTAAAAACCAGACTGCAATTTTTACAACAAGGCAGGCTTAATTTACGCCTTTACGTACACATGACTGTTGGCTAAAATTGAGCATGAAAGACATCGGGAACTATTAAGACAAAAAGAAGAGTTAGAAAAGAATCGCCCACATGATATTGATGCAATGAGGAAATGGAAGCATTCTATGGATAAAGTCTTACAAGAGCTGGAATTATTCAAGTAACGACACGCTTAAGTCCACACAAAATTCAGATAACTATGAACTGTCATCAAAAAAGTGAATCACATGTTTGGAGGTTTTCAAAACACACTAAAATGCGCAGATGTGTGAAATGTAAATCTAGAATTCCAATCACTAAAGAGGAGTTTGCTCAAAAATGGGGCGTCAAAACCTCTTTGGCCAAATAGTCTATTTTTTATTTATCAATAATTCTATTGTCAATTCATCTTGTAGATCTCATTGATTAAATCAATCATGAGCAATTTGAAATTATTTTTTTAAAAATTTATTCGTTAAAGATGTAGCGCCTTTCGCCTCTTGATTCTCTATCTGTATTTACATTCACTAGCACAAACTCTTTTTTTGATTTAACCATGGATTCTTCTGGAAGCAGCTTGTTTTCGTGCAGTTCCTCGTACTCTTCCCATGTCAACTTCCTCCTATCCCCAATCTCTGCTTCTAGGTTCATGTCTTTTACAATCTCCTTGTATTCAGCTTGAATGACTCCGCTGAATACCATTGCACTACTTCCACTTCCATAAGATCCGAATCCAACTCTTTTTGCTTCCAAATCAATTCCTTTTTGAAATTCATACTCTAAACTACTTCTAAATCCTAAATACAATGATGCAGTATACAGATTTCCAATCATACTTGACGCAATCAGTGAACTTGAAAGTTTTGATTCATACACTTCTTGATATTCACGAGTGTTGGTAAAGAGCTTTGTAAACTCGTGATCTTTAGTCATGAATTCTTCGTCTGCCAATACTGATTCAATTGTTCCACGTGGATCTTTTGGTCTTGGCTCTTCAACGCCTATCTCTTGTAAGATTCTTTTCCATCTGGGTAGCTGACGCCATTCATGTCTTATTAAATATGCCAATGCTTTCTTTCCCATGTTACTATAAGGCAAGTGCATGTTGATGTAATCCATATGATCTAAAATTGTCTCTCCTGGTTCGATTTTTATTAGTCCTGACGAAATAACTTTTTTCTTATATGCTTCCAGTGCTTTTCTGACTTGAATCATGTAAAGTAAATTGGAATATTGTCCATGCACAATTGGCGTTTCTTTTCCAAATGGTCTGTAAAAATCATATTCATCCTTGATTGATGTAGCAGTAACTTTGGGATCAAATGCTAACAATCTTGGTTTGTCATTTAGCAACATGACTACTGCTCCTGCTCCCTGGGTCATCTCTCCACTTGAACCCATGTCGTATTTTGCAATATCTGATACTACAACTAGGGCATGTTTTCCTTCTGCCTCTCCTGCTCTAATCCAATTTGTATTGTCATACAGTGCATATGAGCCACTGACACATGCAAATTTGGTTTCAACTCCACCACAATGCTCAAAAGCACCTTGTCCATAAACTTGCTCAAGCATTCCTACAACGTATGAATTCATTGCCTTTGATTCGTCAAATGCCGATTCTGTAGAAACATATAATCTTCCAATATCTTCTGGAGACAATTTGTTTTTTTGCATGATTTTCAAACAGGCATTTGCTGCAAGACAAGCTGGGTCTTGATTTGCATCAACAATTGCCATCTGAGATACCCCTAGACCTTTTTGTAATTTTACTGGGTCTAGGCCTCTAGCTTTTGCAAAATCAGACGCATCAATATACAATCGAGGAATGTATATTGCAATATCATCTATTCCAGCTGCCATAAGCTTGGCTCCGATTTTTCATTAATAAGGTTATTGTGTAAATTCTGAATAACTAGGAAGGAAATTTTTCTGATTTTCTAAATTATTAATAAATTAACTGATCGCTATTTTGATCTTTCAATTTCTTCTTCAAAAATTTTTTCAAACACTTCAAAAGGTTGGGCACCAAAAATCCTGGATGTTTTTCCATCCTGCCCTATTACAAAAAATGCAGGAGTACCTGTTAATCCAAGAGATTTTGCATCCTCATTACTTGCAAGAATAATTTGTGAATGTTTTTTACTGTCCATGCATTCAGACCATTCTTTCATATCTAATTTTATTTCTTGTGCAAACTTTGCAAGGTTTTCCGGTGATGCCCATCCATTATTCTCTCCTGCCCAATTTGAATACAATATATCATGATATTCCCAAAACAACTTTTGATCTTTTGCACAATGAGCACCGTGTGACGCAGTTACTGAATCAGGGCCGATGATGTTGTAATCTTTGAAAATCATTCTAACTTTTCCAGTTTCAACATATTTTTTTAATATACTGTCTTCAGTTGTGTGAAAAAATACGTTACAAAAATGGCATTGGTAATCCCCAAATTCAACTAATGTAACTGATGCATTTGGATTGCCAAGTATCGGTGAACCATTTGCGATAAAGGTATTCATGGTAATTTTTGGCGGTCCTGACTCTTGAATTTGAGGTGTTGGCTCTATTTTTAATTCTGACTGATTGACACTTCCTTGAAATCCTAAAAACACCACAATGATAACTACGGATGCAATAACAGCGCCTATCCCAAGTGATGGACCATGTATCAACAAAAAAATAAACTTTCTGACCAATTTAGTCTTTTACGCTATTATGTTGAAAACTCTCCATCATTACTTCAAACCGTAATGAACATACACTAGTGCGATGCACTGAAATTTGAGATGATTTCTTTTGAATATCGAATTCTTAGTGAATTTAAAATAAAAAAAGCAAAAATTGACACGTTATCTAATTTCATCCTAGGTCATACAGATCCTAAGGGAAGTGAGGTAAAAGAGGCCTCGGAGTTCCTTGATGTCATGATTGATGAGATTGACAAGTTCTATGTATCTCATAGTGAAATTCTGTCAAATAACGGCAAAAAACCTCACCATAGTTCACGCTTGCCTGAAACAAAACAATGGAATAAAAATATAGAAATTTTTTATGAAAAAAATCCCCGAAGACCTAGAAAATAAATGAGATCTTTACTACACTAATCTAAATAAATGGGTAAAATATATCGGATTTATGAAAAGAGTCTTCGTTAATGGATATGGTTCCATAGGCAGTAGAATCACTTCTTTTCTAAAAGATGATCCTGAAATTACAGTTATTGGCGTGGGCAAATACTCTCCTGATGAAAAAGTAGAGATTGCGAATTCACGAGGTTTGGACGTATATGTTCCTGAAAAAAAAATTGATGATTTTTCAAATTATAAAATTAAAGGTTCAATAGAATCTGCACTTGATAGTTGCGATTTAGTAATTGATGCTGCTCCAGGAGGGCATGGCTATAAAAATAAAGTAAATCTATACGAACCAAAAAACATTCCTGCAATTTATCAAGGAGGAGAAACTGTCTTGGGATCAGAATCCGTTTCGGATCTATTGTTTAACTCAAGAGCAAACTATGACCAAGCCATAGGTAAACACCATGTAATGCAAGGAAGCTGTAATGTTACTGGAATGGGTAGAATTTTAGAACCATTACGTGACAAGTTTGGAGATAAATTGATTCGTTTTGATGTTACACTTGTTAGAAGATGGGCTGATATCGAACAAACAGAAAAAAAACTTGTTGATACTATAGAGATGTCTGAAAAACCTCATCACGGTGATGATGTTAAGATGTATTTTGGAAAGGATGCACCACTTTATGTTAGAGCTATCAAAGTGCCAACGAGACAAATGCATTTGCATATTATGGATATACGATTCAAAGACATTGCTCCAAAGCCATCTGAAATTCATGAACTTTTTACAAATGAGTTTGGCGTTGCAATCCTTTGGACTGCTAAAGGAACCAAAGATATTCGAGATTATGCACAAAATATGGGTTTTAATTTTACAGATACAAACATGATCCACATTCATGCAAACATGACTACGTCAATTGGAGATACCGTTCAAATGATGTATTCTGATGATCAAACAGGCATTGTTATTCCTGAAAATCATATGCTTTTACAAGCAATGTTATTTGGAAAATCATACGAAGAAGCATTTGCTCATACTGAATCCATTTTCCATATGAAAGAAAAAAAGCAAAAACTACAAGAATATTTTGCTAAAAAATAACTTTATTTTCTAATCCTTTCTATTCTAATTTTTACCGGTAGATTTTTTACAACTTTCTCAACAACTATTCTTATCTTTTGTAATTCTAACTTGTCGCCTTCTTGTGGAATGTCTTGTAACTTTTCATGTAATAATCCATTGAGCGTGCTATAATCATCCCCTTCTGGTAATTCTGATTTAAAAATTTCATTAATTTCTTCAATTTCTATCTCTCCTGATGTAATGATTGTGTCTTTATCAATGGAATGGTAGTGACTTGATTGAGGAGAATCTGTTTCGTCCTCAATATCTCCAATGATCTCTTCTATCAGATCTTCTAATGTTACCAATCCTTCAACCCCCCCATGCTCATCTATCACTATTGCCATGTGTGTTTTCCTTCCTTTCATCTCTTTGAGTAATGCACTGACCATCTTTTCTTGAGACGCAAATACGGGACTCCTTGCAATTTGCTCTAACGTCTTCATCTTATTTTCAGATTCCATTTCTCTTAACACATCTCTTACATGAATGAATCCTACTATATCATCATGGGTTTCACCATAAATGGGGATCCTAGAATGTGAGTTTTGATTAATTATTGGAAGTGCTTCAAACAACAACATTTTTGCAGGAAGTAATTGCATTTTTCTTCTCGGGGTCATGACAGAACGAATTACCGTGTCGTCAAATTCTAGTGCTCTATGAACTAAATCTCGCTCATGAGACTCTAGTGCATCATCTCTGTGCCCTTGATCAATAATACCCTTGATTTCATTTTCAGTTAATGCTGGTGGATGATAATCACTTCCAGTAAGTTTGATCATTACACGGGTAATTCTCTCCAAGACCCAAACTATTGGATATGTTGCATAACTAAACATTAGTAAAATCCCGCTTGAGCGAAGTGCAACTTTAGTTGCATTTGCATTACAATATGTTTTTGGAGTAACTTCTCCAAAAATAATGATCAAAAAGGTCATAATCCCTACTGCAATTCCAAGTCCGCTATCTCCAAATAGTTTTATTGCAACTACTGTTGCTAACGCAGATGATCCTATATTTACTAAATTATTTCCAAGATTTACAGCAGACATCATCCAACCTGGATTTGATTTAAGTTTTTGAAGTGCTTTAGACCCTCGTCTTTTCTCTTTTACCAATTGTTCTACAGTAGCTTGACTGGTGCCTACTAATGACACCTCTAGTCCACTAAAAAAACCTGATAATCCAATTAATCCTGCTAATGCGGCCAGCTCCACCCAAAGTTCTACCAAGATACTCTCCTTGCAAATATCTCAAGAATACGCATATTACTCATTTAGTTATATTGCACCATCTTTTGGTTGTAATAATTCTGTAAAGCAAGGATTTAACTCTTAAGATATCAAAAATATTATTTTATGTGAGAACCTGAACATAGGCTCAATTCTTTGGAGGTTTTGCAAATATGTTTTTTGGATTCTGATGATATTCTACGGGTAGCATTGCATCTTTTTGCCTGCCTGTAAGAATCCCTACAACAACATCGTCTTTTTTGATTATTTCTTCACTAATTAACTTCTTTATTCCAACCACTGATGCCCCAGACGCCATCTCACAATCAAATCCATTTAATCCTACAACTGACATTCCATCAAGCATTTCAGAATCTGTAACAGTGGTAGCTATACCATTTGTAAATTCTAATGCGCGTAAACCTTTTAATATATTTGCAGGTCTGCCAATTTGAATTGCAGTTGCTTTAGTTTTTGGTCTTATTCCTTCTTTATCTAAATGATCATAATATCTAGAAATTAATTCGGTGTTGGGATTCCCTTTATTCCATCTAAGCTCTTCGCCCTCAAATTTACCGTTATACAAATCTGATAACGTACTTGCGCCCTCTGAATTTATTACAGCTATTCTCGGAATTTTTTTAATCCATCCCCATTCATACAATTCCATCATTGCTTTCCCACAACTTGAAGTATTTCCCAAAGCTCCTCCTGGATAAACAATCCAATCAGGGGATTCCCAATTAAGATATTCCAATGCTCTAAATGGAATTGTTTTTTGCCCTTCAATTCTAAATGGGTTTATGGAGTTTACAGTATAACCCTCATGATTTTGTGCATCTTCTAATGATTGTTTTAATGCATCATCAAAATTCCCATCGATTTCTAAAATCTGAGCTCCAAATTGATATGCTTGACTTAGCTTTCCTGGTGCTATTTGTCCAGCAGGAATATAGACATCACAATCAATTCCTTCATTTGCGGCAAACATTCCTGCGGATGCAGATGTATTGCCTGTTGATGCACAGACAATTTTTTTTGCTCCAACCATCTTTGCATGTGTAACAGCTGTTGCCATTCCATTATCCTTGAAGGATCCACTAGGATTGTATCCTTCAGGCTGTAACCATAAATTTTTAGTTGAAATTTCTATGAACTCTGCGGCTTTTGACATTTGATACGGTTTTGATTGCCTACCTTCTGCACCATCTAGTGATACTAGATATTTTGAACATTCTTCAAGATTTTCAGTATCTATCTGACAAAAATTGAGTAATTCTCTAAATCTCCAAACTCCGCTTTCATTAAAAATACTGCCTTCTGAATTACGCCTTTTGTAAAATATTTCTTTCAAACCAGTGGAAGGTTTATTTTTGTATTTTACATCTAAGAGATGCCCTTCCTCACATTGTACATTTGTACTTTCAATAGGATATTCTAAACCGCATTGCGGGTCAATACATTTTAGATATGCATCTCCTTGCATTATTATTTCAAATAAAAGGTGATAATTTAAAGCAAAGGTGCAGGTAATGGACAAGGCCAATCTAATTTTCCTAAACTTTAGATTAGATGTGACTCAAAATCTATTGTGGTTACCTATATCGATCATCTGAAAAATATACTGGTTCAGGTACATCAATCTTATCATCATCTCAAAGAATTAAAAGATAAACCAGGTGATCTTGAAAATATCAGAAAAGAAATGCTAAAAATTAATGGATTTCTAAAAGTTATTACAAATAAAATTGACGTTGAGAAGATCCCGTCGTCTGATTTCAAACCATTAAAAATAAAATTTCAACAATATTTACAAAGTTATTCTTTTGAGCAAGAAATCGAAACAATGATTCCATTATATTCTGACGACATGCATAGAATAAAAAATATGAGATTGAAGATACTAGAAGCATTTGAAGATAAAAAAATGATGGACGATGTTATGAATTTAATTGAAAAAATATGACGGATGAAAGGAAATGCATCTTGTGTGGATGCAAAGATCATAAATTATTTGGCTGCTCAAAACACATTTCAAAAAAATGCAGTTGCTACAAAGAGATTAACTGATCTTAAAAATTACTATTTTCTTTTAGGACCTGATCTTTCATGAAAATTTAAACAACACTTGCATTCTTTTTCAAGGCATTCTGATTCACTATGATGGCCACAAATGCCGCATTGACAACTTTTTGACATACCACGAATAATTTCTTTTAGAATATAATTTATCCCTCAAATTTTTATGAGTTTATAGTCAAATGAGGCTATTTTTTTGATTTTGATTTTTTTGATTTTGATTTTTTTGTAGGTTTTTCTTCTAATTCTTTTTTTATTTCATCTGCTTTATTGTTTACTGCTTTGATGATCTCCTGAATAAGTCCATCTAGATCACTGTCTTCTGCTGGGGGTTCAACAGTACTTGCAATCTCGTTAATCGTACTTGAAATTTCAGCACTTACATCTTCAAAGCTTTCGGGGTCTTCATATGCGGCATTATATAGTGATTTAAGATTATTTACATGACTGATTACCTGTTCTGTCAACACAATTCTGTAGTCCGTCCCATTCACATCGAATTCTTTTAAACTCATGATGTTTTTCAAATTCTTTTGTTTATAATGTTTTTCAGATGATTAAAACTAAAAATCATTATTAGAATAAATGCAATAATCTGTTTACATGATGTGTTTATCGGACAAAAGCATATTTTGTTCATTATTTGGATTCAATTCACTTTGGATTGAGTAAATTTAAGTAATGAGTTTGTACAAAAAATAAAAAAACTTTGTACTGAACATTGTCTATTATTTCTTTCATGCCAATAGTAAACAACATCCTTCAGACCTCATTCACTATGCATTTTAACACAATGACAATTTGATATTTCAAGAACATGAAGACTAGAATATTTCTAAAATATTTAAGATCTCCAAAAATCTTTGATTTCTTTATCACTGAACTTTGATATTGTGAAAATACCATAATCTCATGATTTTGAAATTATTTTTACCACAATCTGCCTTTCTTTTTTAATATGGGTTTAGCATGGCCTGATATGGTGTCTAATGTATGAACGTCATAATTTGCATTAGTAAAATCAGATGATGTAAAAACTGCACCTTCAAAATTTGTATGTCTAAGATTTACTCCACTCATATTGACATTACTCAAATCTGCATTTCTCAAATCTGTATAAAATAAATCTGCTCCATTCATATCTGCGCCTCGAAGATCAACTCCATACATTTCCGCATCCCATAGTTTTGCATTGGAAAGATTCGCATCTCTCATGTCTGCACCTCTTAATTTTACATAAAATAAGATAGAATCACTTAGGTCTGCCCCTCTAAGGTCTGCACAACTCAAATTTGCATTATGTATATCTCTATTTTTAAGATTAACTCCGCTCATATTAGAATCCGAGAAATTCCTTCCAACCAAATCTTCATAATCAAAATTTACTTTTGTAAGATCTCGTTTACGAAATATATCCGAAGCATTCATTTTAAATTATAATTAGAAATCATACATTTGAATTTTATATCAATGACTTGTCCTATTACTAAATTTAAAATACAATATAGTCTAATGCTGCAGCATCACTGATTAATCTAGTATGTTTTGACCCTATGACATAGCCATTTTTCACATCACTTGCAGGTATCCATCTATTTGTAGAAGTATAATGTCGTTTTTCTGCCAATTCTCTTTCAATAGCCTCAATATCAAATTCTCCTTCTTCGACCTCTTGTGTAGTAAGATGCTTTATGGTAACAAGAATTTTTGTTACTTTAACACGATCTCCAAATTTCCATTTTGATGGTGGATTTTCATCAGATACTTCAAGAACTTTAATTTTCATTTGTTTATTTCCAAATGCATCATGGCTAATCAACGTCCTTTCATCTGTGAATTCCTCAAAACTAATACGCGAATTTACTTCTGCATCTGACACTGTCTCTAGTATTGTTTTTGAGACTATATCATTTGATTCAACATTAGTCTTTTCTTCAGACATCAATTTTGTTGATACTTCATCCTTAAAAAACAGTTTGTAATTATATGAAATTAGGCACTAGTTCTTTGTTTTGTCTTAAAAGGCATAAGGCATTCTTTTAGAAACAACTCTTTTCTTTTACCATTTATTTTTGCATAAAATTTACCATCATATGTACAAACACAATCTGTGATCTCTAATGGTTCATCCCAAATCTTAAAAAATTCTCTCAAT
>Ga0224501_10004131_pt1 | contig 11457 bp, 11 predicted proteins | sample SF_Oct11_sed_USG_4_FD_169105 | JGI IMG/M metagenome (GOLD analysis project Ga0224501, IMG submission 169105) | Sediment microbial communities from San Francisco Bay, California, United States - SF_Oct11_sed_USGS_8_1 | ecosystem: Environmental > Aquatic > Marine > Sediment | place: USA...
GAGTCACCTTTCTCTCTCTCTCTCTCTCTCCAGTGATTGATAAGTTGGACACCCTGAAGAAGGAGAGTGGTAACGCCCGCGATGCCATTCGTTGGCTGGAAGCTGAATTCAGGAAAGGCAACCGGTATGTTGATTCAGCCTGACACACGCTGTCGCAGCTGTGAACGCAAGTGATACTGGTCTCTGCCGGTTTAGATAACGTTTTCCTTGCAATATTGTAACACTGACAATTCACGATTTTTCTTAGTATATCCTCTTCGAAGTGTTGCTCAACCGCGAGCTGTTAGATGTTTTTATATACCAAGTAGTGGTCAACTAGGTCAGATTTCAGCAAGATATATCAGATAATACCCAGATAGTGTGGTGGACCATCAGGCGGTCCATGACATCATCTAGCCAGATGCTGTGGTCGAGTCTGTTCTTAATTCTATGGTTGAAATGTCTTGCGGATAATCCTATTTATACTCCCAGCTCGCCGGTTCATTGCTGCATCTAGCTATCGTTTCTATAATTTTCCCACCGATTCCCATATTTTCTCAAACCTCTCTGGTGAAGGGACTCACTCCCTGCTTGTCTTTTACCCACAGGTATATTCGAGCTCAAAAGCACCACGAGAGGTTAGGAACTCTCCATCGTATGCTCCGTCGCAGAGATAAGGAAGTCTGGTTAGTATCACATTGACCAGTTGTAGTTCCTTCTCATCCGGTACCCTCGCCCTACAGATCAATTGATGTTCTTTACAACCCATTCAACTCTATCAAATAAGTTCCTGTCTCCACTCATGGGTGATCAGGTGACTCCCTGCGAACATGGATGTGTTTATGTTGCAGGCGATTGCTGCAGATTGTGGATTGCTGTCGATATCTGTCTCAGCAAAACCCGGCCTGTCACCCATCTGGCATGGTCTCCATGCTGACTAACGAGAATTTCAGCACCCACCCATCGCCTAAAGTCAGGCACCACATAGAGACTATACAGCAGCAGGGTGAGTCGAGCCTTTCAGAAGGTCTGTAGAGCCCTGTTGATGATTGCGTGAGCTCATCCTATAACTGTTTGAGCCTTTCTATGGGGCCCGTCTGATTCCTCCAATGAATGTGAGCGGGTCTCCCGTCTATGGGTTAGGAAAGTGATGTCTGGTGATGCCTATTTTGCTACCAGCTGTGAAAGAAAGCACAACCAGGCGTTCTGCTGAAGGTGCGCGTGAATCCTTGGACTCAATTGCCATTAGACGGATAAAATTTGATATTGACTCCACTTCAGCCAATTCCTTAAATAGAATTCCCATGGAGCATCGTGGTATAAATTCCCACCCTCGCCCGATTGCTTAGCATAATGCTGTAGTAGAGGTATGCATACAAATCGCTGAGATGAACTCAGCGCCGCTGGGGGTCATTTGCGGGTCATTTGTTATACACTTGGTAGACTCTGCATCCTCAAGGGGGTAGAGGACCCTTACTCGACGCAACGTTTGGTTAACTTGACTGAGTAGCTGCATGAAAGGTTTCCTTAACACTACAAAATTGTGCAATATTTTTTTATGCAACAAAATTGCATAATGCTGCAAGATGGTCAGGTGGCAAGATGGTGACTAGGGATGTGTCTCAGAATTCTTGATTGTGGATGGTCTGGTTTTTACCCTTCAAACAGTGGTGCGAAACGTCCTTCTCAGGAACTGCGGCTAAAAAGTTGAAAAGCTGGTTACACTTTGCAAGCAAATTCATTGCAACAGAGTAGAACACCCTGTAACACCAGCCCCTTCCTTATCATAGGTTTATTGTGCCACCGTGAAGCCTCCTATCACAAAAAACACACGGCCCTGCCTGCGCTTTGTTTCTCTATACATAATCTATAGGATGTGGCGTTGTGGCTTCCATTTAGAAGATAAGGTTTTTTCAGGAATTTCTCGACACCTCAGCTCAATGCTATCTTATCATTTGTTTGCGTGTGGCCGATCTTGGCCTGGCCTGTCATGGTTCACCACATGGTCATTACACTAACATCCCAGATCACATGCCTTTCCCAGCCTTCTGATGCCCACATACATAGCAAGGATCTGAAAGGTTAACTTTCCTGGCCATAAATCTTCGGCTTGGGCAATAACTGATGAATTTTAAATCAGGGCCGACCTGTCCCGTTGTTTGCGCCCTTGTTTACCACCCGCAGTTGATTTTCCTGTTGGCTAATACCCTCTGGTAAACCATTGTGAGACTCATCCATTGGTTTGCATACCACTGCAGCTAAATCGCAGCGAATCGCTGGTAGACCGCGGTGACCACAGCCGGGGGTCACAGAGTCCGATATACTACTGTAACCTGCTATAGACAGGCCCCTGCTAGACTGGCTGAGCCAGTGCCTACAGCCCTCCCTGACTAGCTGACCGTGCTCCCAAGGTTGTCTGCCTTCCCCAACATGCTCGCCTTATCCAAACCTTCCTCCCTCAGCAACTTGATTCACACGCTGCATGCTTTCCGTCCAACCCTCTTTCCACGCAACCCCCCTTTTCTGCCTCCACTTACTCAGCTTTCTGTTTCCTCCTTCTTACGTGCCCTCCATCGAGTCGCCCAGGTTACATTAACCCCCCCTCCATCTCATTCTGCCGAAACTTTCCACCAAAGTTTCCAGCCTCAGTTTCCAGTGGAGGGCAAATTGAAATGTCAAGTTAGTGCTCAATTCATCTGCACCTTCTTATTAAAGTCGATTCTCATTTTACCTCATTCATGCAGACAAATTACCTCATTTCAGTAACTCTACCACACAAATCGCCTGCCGCCCAGATGCTTGTGTAATAGAAATTACCCATGCCAACAGCTAGTCATTAATAGCAGTGTAAAACTGAGCTAATCTAGCCACCAAGCTAATCATTACCTAGCCTCTGGATTCTGTTGTATTGCCATAAGCAAGCATTGACATTCAGCGAATCTCTCTATAAGCTGAGGCAATTATAGTGGAAGAAACCAATAGTCCATGCCTATCCGCATTTAAATGACTGCCTGGTTCCGGGTCATAGACTACTCTGTGACGGATTTTAACACTGTTTACAGGTCTAGTCATACATAATGTGGTACAGTTTCATGATAAATGGAAGGAACAATGGAAAAAGAAAGGATGAAGGTCAATCTGCATGTTCAAATGGCAACAATTTTGACGATGGCTCCAGATCCTAGCTGAAAAGACGGATCAGGGACAGATCATCAACGCTAGAGTGGACTGGCTGCTTGTCATCATGAAATATGTTTCTCTTTTGTACGCAGCTAATCTTTGCTTTTCCGCACTGAAGCCTGATTGCATTTTGAGATCAAATAATGTAAGAGTATTATTGATTCTGCGAGACTATCAATTCTGGTGTCTCCGTGTATAATTGGATAGTAGAAAGCCGATTGGAGCGCAGAGGCATACGCGCCTGGCTGTCCACAGCCTTCATTACTGCTGGGTATTCATTGGATTGAATTCACTGCCCTGTGTAAATTTAGACAAGTCTTGAAATACATTAATAAGCTATATCTATGTTTATAAAACCTTATCAAAGCCATCAGGTATAATATTTGCTTTAACTGCTAAGTGTATTGAGTGTATGGAAAATGATCACACCATGCTAAATGATGAGCTGCCACCAGGGTCCTTTGTGAGCTCAGGGTATGACCAGTACTGCCAGGTTATAGCACTGCGAATACATCTTCAATTGATGGACACTCTCGTATGTGTAAATCTGCAACCTTATCAAGCCCTGAACAGCACTGGTGTTCATTTATCAAACTAATTGAACTAGGGGATGCAAGGGATGTGTTTAGTGGTAATTTTGATACCTAGTTGTGATTTCGACCAATCCAATGCGTTACAACAGACGCCGTATGTATAAAAGCCAATCTCCAGCTTGGCCTACGGGTCTGACCGTCTGATGACTCGGTTTATGAACGAAAACAACGGTGAAAACCCACGCTCCGATTATTGACAGAAATGGTAGGCGGAGTTACATTTATACCAGTCGTTGATTGGTGAATCCAACAACTCTTTACAGCTCTATCACGCCCATCTTTACTCTTACCCACGTGGGTTTTGCCACTAATCAAACGAACTGACCAATCAGAAACACGAATAAGGTTCTTTGTACGATTGGATTCTAATTGACACGCAGTGGTATGTTCGCACACCCGACAGCTAGACAGAGCGCCTTCTAGATCAAGTAAAGCTTGGGCAAACTTCAACTGTGGGAAGCTGGCCGCCAAACTGAAGGGGACTGGAATACTTTCAACCATGTTTCCTAACAGACACCCGGTAAGCTGGCACTACTAGACTAGGGAGTTCAACCTAGTGACTCAGTCTGTCAATGCATAGTAGTTGAAACTTGTCATCTCTTCGTAAGTCATGAATCAGCTTAGCTTAGCCTGTTAGTGTTATGGTATGAATAAACATGAATCGAATGGAGTCTGTAGTGACATCGTATGACCTTCAAGTTCAACATGAACACATCTATTCTTAGTTGTCTGTCTGTGCGCCTTGAAGCAGACCTTGTGCACTTCTCTTAGCACCGAGTGTACCGAACGTAATTAGCAATTTACCAGTATATCTTCACCGCTACCAAGATTTGCAGTTGCAATCCAAGCCTTTGCAAGACCAGATTCACTTCACCATATGGAATTATATCTCGCCTGGATAGACTAGGCGAACTAAAGGGTGTACTATTCTACAGTTCCTGTTGTCACCAACGCAGTTGACCCAAGATATAAGGATGGATCGGCTAGTCTCGCGCACAGATACAGAGATACCACCCAGACTGGCCTGATCACAGCACCATGTGTGGTCCTCAGGTCCGCAGGAATTCATTGTCACCACCCAGAGAACTGCCTTGCATAGAGCTATAACAGGATTAGTGTACCCTCAGGCCTGTTCGCAGACTGCATACCCCTAGTTAATAACTGCCCCCTTAATAACCACCAGTCAAGCTTTAGAGGCTGAATGCCCTACGCACTGATTGGCTAGTAGCACTCTGTCAACAACCAGCGACTCTCGGCAGGGAATACTAGATAGAGGCGATAGGGCACAATGGCTGAGGTGTGATAGTCTCACTACTAGTAACTATCGGGATGTGTGCGCCACTGCCCCCTTTGTCTGATGAGTTGTCAACAAAGCTAAACTCTGGAGAGAGTTGTGGTCAATAAGCTGACCACAAAACTATGCCATTACTGGCTGCAGGAAACCTAGGCTGGCATCATTTCCCTCCATCTGGGAGGCTCGGCTTCTGCTAGGCACAGACCCGGCAAACGATCGATAGGAGTTGGTTTGAGGGAAATAACTAGTCTAGCAATAATGACATCTATCGAGCCAACACTAAATGTGACAGCAGCTGCCATCTTGATGGCTTCCTCCAGAGTTCATTGCTATCTATTACATCACCGCCTGATGTAGTGGTGTAGTTTTTGATCTGTTTATGGCCAGCCTACAGAGGAGACCGTGCTAATTAAGGTCAGATGTTTATCTGCCTGTGACAAGTTAATGAATGCTGGTATTATCTCTATATTTAGGGTCCGCCCCAGCCGGGCCAGCCTTTCAAGTTCACTATCAGTGATTCGTGTGACAGGATCAAGGAGGAATTCAACTTCCTGCAGACGCAATACCACAGGTAATGCTAGTTTTAGTAACTCCCTGGTTTAGTCCGGTAGAACAGCTTTGACGCTCCCTGTTTAGCCCACTTTTAGTACGCAGCCTCATTTAACTTTAGAACGACGAGCATAGTCCGGTAATACAGTCTCAACTCCCGATAGTGATTCGGGGTCCAGCTCATGATGGCATGTAAATTTGTCAATTGTAAAGAACAGAGACTGTGTAAACATCGCCGATTTCCCCTTGCAGTCTCAAAATGGAATGCGAGAAACTACAGCAGGAGAAGACAGAAATCCAGCGCCATTATGTAATGGTGAGTATTGTCTGTAGTACTTCCTGCACAGGTGGTTGGTTAGTAGCCAAATATGGCAGTAAGAAGGTGGAGCTTGCCAACCGAGATAGGCCTGTTGGCCAGGGTGGAGCACTCGACACCCAAAGTTTATTTGCTTTCATCTCCATAAGAGTTAGAAGTTTGCTCGACAACAGATAGGCCGCCCTGTATTTGGCAAACTGATAAAGCCGGCTAAAACAATAAAGATATAGCTTCGGTACATGCTACAGATAGATAAGAGATCTATCGTGCTTTGCTTGCGAAGACACAATGCGGGATGCTAGTGCGGTGCGTGTACACAGACACTTTTATTGAGTTACTCTAAAAGACCAATCCTCAATGGGTTGAATAGTTCGCCCCCAGCGACTATTGTCATTAAGACATTTATCCATTTGTCTCTGCCAGCTGGACTTGCTGTAATAAGCTGTTTGTCTTTGTTTGTGAGGTGTCAGCTGGATCCGTTGAAGCTTCACTCTCCCGTCCCCAGACCCCTCCCCTTTTCCATTGTAGCAGACTTCCCCATTGCCCGCAACCAAACTCTACCCTCCTCCTTCCCCTTCTCACGTTTATCCTTCCCATCCCGCCCTAACGATGACCAGTACTGAAAGTCCGTGCGATCACTGCGGCTCAATAAATGTACTGCGATTATAGTCTCATTAGAGAAGGCTTTGAATTCGTCTGACGAATAGAATCCTATGATGCAAATGATGCTTTTATCATTACTAGTATTAATGGCATTGCATGAATAACATAATCAAACTGCAGTCAGCAGCGATGTGATTAGCTTGAGCTGCTGCACTGCGGAGCTCATCCATTTAAAGTTGTAGCGAGCGCAAGCACACACTGTACATTGGCCAGCGAGTCCAGTAATTACTACATATATCGTTCCTTTGTCCATACCACTCACCGTGACCGCCCGTCGTCATCGTGATTGTCACTGAACAGACACCCTGCGTGTTATATGGCTTCCGCCGCGTTCGCTGGGTGACCCGCGTCCTCAGTGTCGAACCCTTTGGGACTAATTTACGACAAGATCTCACACCTAATATGCTATTGGGATTGGAATAGTTTCCTGTCTCCTTTACCACCTACTAGGCAGTTGTTAGGGTGTAGTAAAAGCTGGTCTGTAGGATTGTTTGTCATCTAAATGAGAAGGCCGGTGTGTAGTTGTGGTGAATACAAATAGCAACTACCACAGGCCTTTACTCAGTGACCACAATTACCGCAGAGTTCACCACGATGCGCTTGCTTCGACTCTCCCAATGAAGCGGCCCAATCTGAATGGCAGAATAATTTGGGCCGAGGTCGTGTTTTCCTTGACTGGATTTCCTCGGGAGTTAGCCACAAAGCCACAATGGAACCGCAATATTTAGCGCCGAGACTGGGACAGCCATTTAAAACCTGTGCCAACGTGTCATGCTCGAAAGCAAGTGGTAAAACAAAAAAGAGATCCCAAGCTAGTTAATTAGCTTTCTGTTTTCAGCTACAAATATTCGATTTCCATACTGAATTAAACAACTCGATCACATATATTATAGCTGAGGATGATCTATGGTCTTAGTTCTGTTAGTTTGAATGGCTTTGTTGGTCCGTTTGCTAACAGTTCGCATATCGGTTCACCATGTCCCTCACTGCTCACCGCTCAGATGAATCTAATACAATGGATTAGCTGGCGGGATGTAATGAGAAATTTATAAGCAGCTTTATCATAACCAATGCGCTGTAATCTTTTAAGGATTATATCCCACGGCTCTGAACCTTACACTCGCTCTCGTTCTCATTGTAGTATTATGAGATGTCATCTGGACTGAATGTAGAGCTTCACAAACAGGTAATGATTAAAACCATTTATGGCCTTCATAGTAGGTGTATTCGCGTGATTTCTGTCAGACTCATAAAAATTTTTAGACGCCATCACACGAACAGATAGGCGAAGTCAAAACCCGCAAGGAGTTTCGGGCACAGTTTTGATGACGTCGGAGTTGTCCTCTCTCAACATCTTGTGTGTTTAAGAACAGAAAAGTTTCCGTTTCTGTTCTGTTTCCCAACAACGAAGCGACCATACAGTGAGTAAGCGATCGATGGCTAGCCTTGACTTTTTGTTACCCTTGGCACTGTATAAACTAGCATGCCCACGCTCAAGCACGGAATCCTGTTCGAGTGATCAAATTTACCTTCAGCTGCAGCCGAAGGTACGCGGTTTGTAAAACACATTTTTCAGGCACATTTTCGAGCATTGGAACTGCGAATGCATCTACAACCCGGTCTCGGACCCAAAAACTCGATCACGGGAATACATCTAATCCACTGCATCCCGCCATAACTAGCAAACTTCTTACCGTTGCTGATCTGACCAATCGGAATAACCATGCTTGTCCTTCGCTTTCGAAGAGGACCAATTTGATTGTGAGTTATGGGTGATTTGGTCTACGCTGATGCGTCCTCTGGACAGTACAATCTCGGCTCTAAAGTGGAGATTGTAGATGTGGCAGTAAAAGTCCTTAATACAATAAAACATGACTCACTCACGCAAATCCCAATTCTTTTGTAGCTGGAGATAGTAAAGAGAATCAGTGTAATAATGGGTCAAGTACTGCCTTATCTTTCTCAAGAGGTGCGTATCTTTACATCATATGTTCATTTATACATGTGTCCGTGTGGTGATCGCCAGCCTGCCACAGTTCAGCTACTAACCACTCATCAGAGCCTTTCTGCAGCTTTACAGCCCATAGAGGCCCTCCGTCCATCACCGGTCTTTGATTCCGGTGTCAGTAGTATTGTTATGACCATCGTGTGGCCATGGAGTGGTTACCGGTGGAGCCAGGTCCTCCTGATGGGTTGGTGCTATTTACTAGGCGACTGCACCAGAGGATGCCCTGATTATAGCCTGTGGTTATAACCTGTGGTTGTGGTGCTAAAGTCACTCAGCCCAGCTTTGCCTCCGTAAGGAAATGAAGTAAGCAGAGTAAAGGGCACTGTCCCAAAACTGGATTTGTAGGGAACATCTGTCGCCTAGAGTTTAGTCGCTAGCCAGTTTCCTAGTTGACTTTCTAACCCATGAATAAAGGGCTTTTGGCTCAATTATCCCAGTTTGTGGTCAATCTAAGCTAAACAACAAAAGCATTGCGGCTGACCGCTCTGTGTCAGGATTATGTGCATATATTAATGCCCACCGAGCCCCACATGATACTGTGACCACAGAAATACTTACGATATGTGAACCCGGTGCAGATCCTGCTACGGCTGACCATCTTCTGCCAACTGCTCACTACCTACTAGGCTACTAGCCCCTGTCACTGCCAATCACTGAGTGTATCACTCTGAGCTCAGGCCAGATTTCCAGTTTGACATATCCTTGCTTCTCTTCTAGCAACAGTCACAGGTAGCCGCGGCGATGGACAGAGCAAAACAAGTTACTATAGGGGACCTTGGGGTGAGTGATTTTTAATTGTGAGACCGGTTAGTCCAGGTAGTTGAATCAGACATATGCAAGAGCCGGTCCTAGAATGAATCGTTACTGAAAGAGGGCTATAGTTTATTGCTTCACCGGCAGAAACTGAGTCACAATGATGTTATTGTCTCTTTTCTTGTTAGGTGAGCCCACACAATTTGCCACCAGGAATGGGAGCTCAAATGGCGGCCGGTCTGCCACTGGGTCCGCCTGGTGCGAATCCGCTCGCCTCTTTGGCCAGTTCTGGGCTTATGCCGCCCACATCTGCAGCCGGTCTTCTGGCTCTGAGCTCATTGCAAGGAATGCAACATCTGCCTCCTGGCCTCAAGGAAAGTGACATGAAAGAACTTGAGAAAATGGTAAGCTCATAAGCCACTCGCATACCACCCAGAGTGCTGATCTAGTGATGGGGTGAACAGCCTGTTAACTCCTGTGATAACTGATAACAGGAACCTGGCTGTGGTCACTCACTAGTACTACCACTGCTAGTCTCAACTGAGCGAACTCAGTCAGCTGCCTGCGTTCGTTCCGAGCATGAGTCAGCCTTGCCTATTAGACCTTACTAGTGTGGAGTTCACTGGGCGCTAAAGGCAAACTGCATTTTCTGCAGCGGCAAGGTGGGTCATGCTATCACCAAGCTGTGCGACGCGCTGTCAAAGTTTGGGTTGCACTTCCATGCTATATGCCTTCTATTGATTGTCACAGAAGCGAGGCCCTTTTTTCACAATATATCACATGTAGTCACAATTGCTACTGCTCACATTTGTCACATGGTGAAGGCCCAACCGATTGAGGCCCACTGTACACATGTATGGGTCACACTGTCACAGAGTGCGAGGATGAATGTGTCCGTATTGACCCTTACTGACGAGTCACCCTATACCACAAACACTCCGGGTAAACACTCAGCTAGCCATTAGCTTTTTACTCTCGGTAAACCTCGTTGGTTGTTGTTGTGGTCTGCAGTCCACCCAGTCGGCATACAGACCACGGCCAGCCTCATCAAAAGATAGTTAGACCAGCAGATGTACCGTACTAGTAGTTGACTTTATAGTTTATTGGGAACGAATCCGCCAGTTTGAGTCTCGAGTGAGTCACACAATGGGCTTATCTCAGCCATCAGGTCCCAAGCTAGCATACTAATACTTTTTAGTCATTTACCATGCCTGATATAATTTCAAATTAGTTGCCTATTCAAACGTTACATTTAAGAAAGGAGCCACTGAGTGCACTCCTCTGTCAGCTCACAATATTTTGTATTTACTTTACCTATTGTGGTTCCGAGTGCTTGGCAAATATAGACGTGGTTTGTTTGTCCTGTTCGGTTTGTTAGATAAATTTGTTCAGGATGATTGAATCAATACCGTATAGTTGGGATTTGAAATATTAACTGCTGGGCTGATCGCTGCGTGCCTAATGGAAATACATCAGCTTCATTTGATTAGTTTCACTGAATCCTTCTTTTCTTCCACTCGAAAAATGTTCTTTGTGGTTTGATAAGAAAGCCTTGGATCTATAGCGATACTGCACCAATCGCAAACCTCAACTGGCTCGCTCGCCCAATCACGCGATGAGTTAACCTTAAGGCCCGCCTCCTAGCCTTTAATCGCCCAGCTGCATTTCCTAGCATTCCCATGTAATGCCCGCTGGTCTTTGTCACCGCACCTGATGAGGGCCTGAGCCTATAAGCCATCCATCACGGTTTATGTAAACTACTCTGATCACACCCTTACACGGGACAGCTGAATGATGGTCTATTCACTACGCTGGCTCCGTTATCATATCCCCCATCTCTTGGCAACTATCGCATTTTTGATGGTCCATTTTGCATTTACTTGCATGAAATCTATGCCTATGAATCATCTGGATTCACATCTTTGTCAGGAATTCACTCCAATCGCGATTCAATCTATCACAGTATTGCCAGTGGCGCCACCCATCAGGTCGCGGGGTCCAGTAGTCGTGGCTGACCTAAAAATGCATGTCATCGCCTATATACACATACACTGACCTATTTCTGACGCATGCAGTGACCTATATATGTGTGTGTGTGTGTGTGCGCGTGCGTGCTGACCTA
>Ga0224501_10004132_pt1 | contig 11454 bp, 14 predicted proteins | sample SF_Oct11_sed_USG_4_FD_169105 | JGI IMG/M metagenome (GOLD analysis project Ga0224501, IMG submission 169105) | Sediment microbial communities from San Francisco Bay, California, United States - SF_Oct11_sed_USGS_8_1 | ecosystem: Environmental > Aquatic > Marine > Sediment | place: USA...
CCCCTTAGGGATTCGTTGGCTTCAAAGCTGGGACGACGCCCAAATTGTAGAGAATCTGCTTTATCTTTTCGGGATTTGCGCTCACTGAGATGGAAGCCGAAAGAGCAAGGTTCTTTACTAAGCCACAGTTTGAGCCCTCTGGGGTTTCATTTGGACAGAGCCTGCCCCAATGGGTAGGATGTAAGTCTCTGGCTTCGAAGTTGGGTTGACTACGGCTAAGCGGGGACTGTAACCTTCGAAGATGACTTAGAGTCGACGTACGATTCGTTCTGTCTAGAAGCTGCGTAATGCCAACTCGACCTCGTCCCCAGTTTCCAGTGGCTATAGCATGTTTGAAGCGGTCACTAATGATACCTGGGCGCACAGCGATTGAAATTGCAATCATTTGCCGTTTAACGCCCATGCGTTCGAGTTGATACTTTATGTCTCGGCAAAGATTTCTAAAAGCAATACGGAAAAGGTCAGCGAGCAAGGGTCCAGCAAGCTTTAAGCGCTTGTTTTTGAAATGGTCTTTATCGTCGGTTTTGCGTTTTCCAAGCTTCAACTCAATGACGCGGCAGGTCATTTCTCCTAGAAAGAGTGCTTTTTCTCTGCGTTTTTCCATGTTGCGTCCGATATGGGGCAGAAAGTTTCTGTCTAAAATGCTTTGAGCTTTTTGGCGGCGATACTCTTCTACTTGTCCTTGGGCCACACGATTGCCAATGTAAATTATAGCTTCAGCAACTGTATCGATGCCTGAGGCTTTCTCGAAGGAAGCTTCTAGCTCGTTCTGTATAAGTTTCTTTGTGGAAACTGCTTCGGCGATTTCCTTGTCAGATTCCAATCCTAATGCTCGCATAAGAACGACTAAGGGAATTTCGGTTGGGACGCCTGGCATAGATGTGTAGATGGCGCCATCTGACTTCGACCTTAACTCGATTCTCGCTCTAAAGCCAACTGTTGTGGAGAAAATCTTGGCTTGATAAACAGGTTTTGCTCCTCTTGTGTCAATGTCCACAAGAATACGGTTGGGAGCCAAATCTTCAAGGGCAACTATGACGCGTTCAGAACCATTAACAATAAAGTAGCCGCCTGGGTCGCTTGGGTCTTCCCCATGCGCTATCAACTCTTCTGGAAGCAGCTGAGAAAGAATGCAAAGCTTCGACTTAAGCATAACAGGAAGGTTACCTACTAACACAAGCTCGGTTTCCTGCTCTCTTCCATCAATGATTGGGGTCATTTCTAAGGCTAGGGGAGCAGCATACGTGAGGTTGCGGAAACGAGTCTCTAGCGGATAAATCTCATGTTTTGTGCCGTCAACCTCAGTAACGTAAGGTCCGCTTATCTTTGTTTGAGGGTCTATAATCCATGCTTGGCCAAGCTTAATCTTATAGGGAGCCTCTGGCACTTCAATATTGATTTCGCCAGTCTCGTCGATGACTTGTTGAAGGCCAGAGTCGATAAATTTATTGTAAGAATCTAAATGTTGTCTGACTAAGCCTTTCTCTTTGAAAAAGGCCTTTTGAAGAAGAAACAAGTCGTCTTGTGAAATTTCCAACTGTGTTCTATACCTCCGTAAACTTACATTTAAGATAAGGGTTATGAATGCTCTTCAAATAGAGCTTGTTTCTTTTCAAACTTGGAGGTTCCTCCAACCGGGCCGGGTGTCATCCGACTCGGAAAAACCGGGTCTCCCGATATCCTTCCCCCATTTTATATGAGGTGCTACGACCTAAACCGCCTATCCACCATATAAACTTTACTTAAGTAAATTTAATTTGAACTTTGTCACTTCCGCTTTCTAAACAGCCTAGCGCCGTTGTTGAACAATAGAAAATTTTTGTTGTCGGACAAATCAAATATCTTTTTGGCCATCAATAAAATTTTTCTTGGGTGATCAAATCGGATAGATCCTTTCAATAACAAAAAGGAAAGAAAATTGGGTTCATGGCGTTTCGATTGTTGATGTTGTCTGTGGAATTTCGGAAATCTTCTGGCTTCTTCGTTTTGCTGCAAACACTACTGCGACGATTACGATTGCTACGACGCATATGCTTGCGAATAGGTATGCTTGCCAGTTGGGAAGACCTTCTGGTGGAAATCCTAGCATTTCAATGTATGCAGTGTATGTTGGGTCGTGTTCCACGCGGTATCCGCTGTAGGTTAGGTATGAGATTATGTAGAAGTAGTCAGCGCGAGTCATGGTTGTTATGTGTTCTTTTGCGTTTTGATAAAGCGTTGGACGCATGTGTGCGATTACCAAGGGAACGAGCCGTAAGAGAGCTGTGTGTATACCAAATATTGGGTTATGCGCGTAGCCAGCAATTTTTGTTGTCCTCGTAACCGCATTATAAGGGCTAGGTTGCGACTCTGTAGGGTCCGCTGTGTAATTATACAAATTGTAAGTTTCCTTCGTTCCAAAGCCTGCCTCAAAGACTTTTTCTGCATCGTCTGTGCTTGTGGCTATGGTGCCACTGCTGACGTCAACTTCGGCATCTGTGACATTTAAATTTCCAAAAGTATTTTTGGTTTTGTGGTTGAGCACCAGAGAATTTTGGAACAAAACTATACTAAAAGAAGCCCATGAACTTCAAAACTAGAATGCTAATAATAGATGCGGAAATGCCTAATATTAAAAACATGTGTTTCATTGAGAAGCCTGTTTCGCTTACTTTTTCTTGGATTTCAAATTCCCTTATCTCGTTTGTTTTTGTGTGAATCTGCACTTTCGCTGTTTTCTTTTTCGATTCCATTTCAACTATATATTTTTCCCCTTCCAAAGTTGCTTTTATTGGACGTAAACTTCGTTTATATCCTAGTCTTTTCAAAAACGCCTCTGCCATAGAAGTGAACTGCTCAGCATCTAAGCTGAGTTTTTCTTTTGAAGCTGTTTTCTGTTCGGATTCCAGGGACATTTCCGTTCTGCTTAAGCATTAGTTCTTCAAAGGTTTTAGAGTTATGAATTACAAAACATTATTCTAAATATCAAAATGCGTCCCAAAGTGCATAAAAAGAATGCGACGTATCACAGATTTGTTAAAAAATTGAGAAGTTTACGCTTTTCAACTTCGCTGATAATCACGCTTGCGTTTGACGAACTTAATGAAGCCTTGCCCAGTGATAAACTTCCATCGTTCCGCCAATAACCGCCGCCAGAATACCGCCAATTATCGTCAGCAGTCCGTTAATTACTTGATCACTCAAAATTATGGGTAGCATTATCCCTAAAACTATGAAGACAAAGCCAACGCCCATAAAAACTCCATCAATCAACGCCGAATACCTATGCCGCTTAACCTCTTCAAACAGATTCTTCTGGTCCAAACCAGACACCGATTCTGAATAGCCTCAAGCCCCATATAATTAATTTATTGCCTAAAAATACGGATCCGTGATTCAGATTACAATTCCATGCAAACGTGTGGCGCCCTGGCCGTGAACCGATAAAATCACCAAATCTCCATGCATTTTCCATTATTACATGTGTAATATATGCTAGATGTTTTGAGAATTTTTCAAAAATGCTGAACGGTCTAACATCTTTACACATGCAAAGATGTAGTGCGGTCGGAAAAATTTTTACGCCTCCTTGCACGCACGCGTAAATATTCGCCTTCAGCCCCTGTCTCACAGTCTTTTCTTCCGATAAGTTTGAAACAAATTTGTTTTAGATCCTTAACGCTCGTGATTTTACAGCTACTAATTTGCCCCCTAGGATCGTTCACTGCCGCGGGCTTTTAGGCGTTTTTTTCTTTCCATACCTTCAATACCGTGATCAGTTCGCTGGTTGCCACGTTTGGTATTTCTCGAATTTTGAGCATTGTATCTCTCATTTCGTCGAGATCACCTGCTTCGACCTTCACGATGAGGTCATTGGGTCCATGAATCTCGTAGACTGCGCTGAGCTTTTCATTCTCGACCAGCTGGTTTGCTACCCCCTCCAAAGAGCCGGGGTTCGCGTTTATCAACACGAAGCCACGAACCTTTCTGCCTAAAGCTTCTTCGTCAACTACGATGGTATACCTCTTTATGATGCCCTCATCCATCATTTTGTTCACGCGGACGTGAACTGTGGCGTCGGAGACCCCTAAATCCCTGCCCACTTCTGTGAAGGGTGTCCGAGCGTCCTTCCTGAGGATCTCTAAAATCTTGTAATCAATCTCATCCAGTTTCACAACAACACACTACCAATATAATAAGAATATGCCTGCATTTATATATGCTTTCTTAAGGATGTCTAACAAAAAGGATAACTTTATTAAGATAATCTTATGCTAAGCCTTATTGAACGCCAAGTTCCGGCGCTGATAAAGGAGGATAAAGCTGTGTCCAAGAATAAACCAGTCAAGAAGAAAGAAGACGAGGAAGAAGAAGAGGAACCCGAGGAAGAAGAAGAGTGGTAGGGCTTTGCCAATGAGTGCGCTACAGGTGGACGGATGCCTGTGGACAAGAGAAGAGAGCGAAGACGAAAGCATCAATGAAGTATGAGATGGAGGTGACTAGCATGCCCGGGAAGAAGAAGAAGCCAGAAAAGAAGAAGCCAGAAGGAAAAAGAGAGTATTAGCAGCGCCTGGAACCACGCATTACGAGACTAGAGGCGGAAACCGCCTTGTTCTAAATCCCCATTTTTTGAGTTAAAACTCAAAACCAGTCTTTGAAGGGGTGACTAAAAATGACTAAATGTCTTAGCGGAAAAGAAGTTGAAACACCAAACAAGGAGTGGAATTTAGGCAAAATTCATGTTAAGCAGTACGAGCACGCGCGCACGTTAATGACAAAGAGAAATAGCCTTGAAGTTATCGCAGAGATACTAAGTGTGTGTGAACAGCCGCAGAACAAGACGAGAGTGATGTATAGGACAAGTTTGTCGTGGCAAATGCTCCAGAAATATCTTTCTCAACTACAGTCTGCAGGGCTTCTGGAAATCCATCGCAGCTCAACCAAGTACGTAACAACCCAGAAAGGACTCAAGTTTGAGGAGAAATGGAGTGAACTCGTAGAACTTCTTTACTCTTAAACCACAACCCAGCTTTTTGCTCAAAAAAAAGTAGCCTACCAGACGCAAAAACATGGTGCCATATGAATAATGCGCGCGCACACTGTCTAAGCGGAGGCGTTTCAAGAATTGTTCTTTGTGGATGACGAAACGCTAAAGAAGGTGGTTGCATTGTTCGGCGAGGACGCCGTTAGAGTAGTTGAGGTTCTCAAAGGCGTTTACGAGATTACAGATAATGAGATAGCGGATAAAACCCAAATATGCCTCAACATGGTTCGCAAGGCGCTCTACAGCCTCTATGACCACTCCATTGTGGCTCTCAGGCAGTTCCGCGACATGGAAACAGGCTGGTTTATCTTCAACTGGAGACTCCAACCAGACCACCTAGAAGGCTTTATCCTAAACCAAAAGCGACGTGTTCTAGAAAAACTGGAAACCCGGCTTGAGTACGAGAAAAGCCACGAGTTCTACACCTGCCAAACGCCAGGCTGCAAGCGATTCCCCTTCGCAGAGGCATTTGATCTTCTCTTTAAATGTCCCAAGTGCAACAAACCAATGATGCACATCAACAACGACTTGATCGTTGAGATCCTAACCAGAAAAATTGAACAGACAAAAGTTGCGCGCGCGCAGATAACTTCAACTCAGTGAAGAAACATGGTATCCCATAAGTCGTTTGGCGGAATCATCCTCTCCGTTAGGGGAGGCGGACTCCGCTTTAAGAAAAGACCATCTGGCTTCAACATTTGCATCGGCAGAACAATGAAAGGCACTCCTGGGCCAAAACTTGGCAGGTACGACAAAATATTCCAAGAGAAATTCACTAAGGCTGCTCGTGAATGTGCAAAACAAAAGTAGCGAGCAACTTCTCCTTTTTTTTGGTCAGGTAGATGGTGAAAATGACGGAAAACTCAGAGAAGCTTGAAAGATTGATATTTGACTTACAGCAAACTAAAGCTCGCACAAGCATAAAACCCATTGAATGCCGAGAGTTAGCAACGTATCTTAGAGAATTATTTGTGAATCTTTGCTTTTTTCCTTGTCTGCGACAATTTCTGTCTTGCCTGGTCATAAGTCAACGGTGTCGAGTCATCGGTCCACAACCAGGCTTCAGGGTTGTTTCTGTCGGGATGCTGGTCTAACCATTGCATGAGTAAAGGCAAGCTTTCAATTGCGTAGGCTAGACGTGGACCCGTTTTTCCTGAAACTGTTAACGAGACACATTGTTCCTCTAGCTTCACATTCTCAATCCTTAGGTTGAGGGCTTCCCCAATTCTGAGGCCACATTCGTAGCAAACAGCAATCAAGGCTTTCAACCGCAAGTCCATCGTTGCATTGATGAGCTTCTTAACATCGTTTGGATTCAGCAGGTCTGAAGCTTTTAGGGTAGATTTAGGTTGTTTTGGCCTTAACCAGCTGACCGCTTTAGGATATCCTTCGTGTCTTGGATCCTCAACGTCATACAACCAAGCGTAAAACAGCTTTGTAATCTTTTGAAAATCTGACCTCGTATGATCTGCGCCTTTCACTTTCGCTATTAGACGAACCATGTCTTTCTTGCATGCTTTTTTGAAGGGTATGGGACCCAGCAACGTTGCCAGTTTATAGAGGGTTCTCAGCAGCTTGTCTTGGCGAGGGAGGCTTTTCCCATCAGAACTTTGAGATACTCCGCATACTCCAGCAGCTTCTTCTTGTTCCCCGCGCTGATCTTTTTTGAATGTTTAATTCCATGAGGACCTTCAAGAATCAGCCAAATACGTCTTTCATAACGATAAATTGACACTTTTTTCACTGGAAACATGATAAAACGTCTAGGGATTTAATGATTTTGTTGGCGCCCTGGCCGGGATTTGAACCCGGGTCGGGCGGGCGACAGCCGCCTATACTAGACCGGACTATACTACCAGGGCTTTCTGCGAGTTTCATAATGACAAAACAGCCATACTTAAATTTTTCATTTTAACTTTCTGAGCCTTTTTCTGTCTAGGTTAGGCAATTAATAAATAAATCCCCGTATGCTTTCCTATTTTATGCGACTGTTTCTCAGCTGCTCCGAGCTCGGCTTTGGACACGTATCAAGAATCATTAGGCTCGGAAAAAGACTAGTGAAAAAAGGACACAAACTTTTCTTTTTCTCAGGCGGGAACGCCTATAAGCTATTGAAACGGGAATTTGAAAATGTTTACCCCTGCACGCCTATAGTTTGGTATGAAAATTCTTATGGAGTTATATCCTCAGCATCGGTTCTTAACATCCTCTTTCCGCTTCCTCAATATAGTTATAAAATCAGCGGGCTGAAGTTGAAAGATCCGAGTTCTCTCGAGACTGTTCGCCGATACTATGACATGAGAAAACACATGCGCAAAGTTAGGCCCGACTTAATAATTGGAGACGGCGACATCCTCGCTTTAAGACTGGCCCGCAGATGGAGAATTCCCTCAGTTTACATTACAAATGTCATACGACCAAGCTTTCGTTTCCCAACTTTGCTGACTCCAGGCGAAAGATTCACAGAAATCTACGTGAAAAAGTGCACAAAAATAATAGTGCCCGACAACCCAACGTACACCATCTGCGAGTATAATCTGGGAAACATAGATAAAATGGGAATAAAAGACAAAGTAGAATTTGTCGGCAGCTTCTTTGACATGACCCTGCACAAAGGCTTAGAAAAGCATATATTCGCACCTATAAGTGGACCTTGGGGCACAAGAGCCAAACTGGCGAGAATTCTAATTCCAATTCTTTCTTCATTAGCAACACCTAGTATTGTCAGCCTAGGCAACCTAAACAGCAAGTCAGCAACAAAACTTGGAAACTGCCAAATATATGGCTGGCTAGCCAGAAAGCAAAGAAACCAATTTATGGAAAACGCAAAAATAATAATTTTCAGCGGCAGCCACGGAACATGCTTCGAAGTGCTGAAGCATAGAAAACCCAGCATATGTATACCAACCCAACCAGAACAGATGGGAAACACGAGGAAAATGCAAGATCTAAAATGCTCAATTTACGTGGCAAATCCAAAGCAACTAAAATCAGCCATAATAGAAATTGAAGAAAACAAAGAAGCCTACAAGCGTAACGTTGAGAAATTGAGCGAATATTCTAGCAAGTTTAACGGTTTACAAAGAGCCGTTGCTATCATTGAAGGCGTCAAAATCTAATGTTCTACAAATTGAACGTTCAAGACTAATTGTTGTCCGAAAAAAATTAGAACATTATGAAGTTAGAGTATGTGTTCTTGATTTCCCATTTTAATGTTGAATTTGAAATCTGAATTTTCAGCTGATTGACTGGAAACAGCTTGGAAATTAATTTCACTATGAATTCTGAATATAGATTGGCCCTTCTTAACTGATAAAAACAGAGAAGGTCAAGATACTTTCGCTAGTCCTTGGATAATATAGTGGTGATGCAACTTTGAAAGGAGCAACCCTTGGGATACTGGGATTCTTCGCTTTTCTAGCTGGATTAAACGCAGTTAACGCGATAGTTTTGTGGACACAAGTGGGACCAGAAGTCATAATTCAGCCTTACCTAATTGGCAGCCTAACTGGCGGGCTGTCCATAGCCACTTATCTGTGGATCTCCATACTCGCAACATTCGTTTTCCTAGGGACGACCTTAAGCAGCATAATAGGCAAGCTGCCAGATCCAACCGTGCTTGACAATATAATTGAAAAATTGAATGGTTTAGAGAATGACCAAAAGGCGCTGGAAAAGATAAAAACAAGGTTAATGATAATTGACGCAGGTTTAAACGACATCAGAAAAGGCTTCTTGGAAGGATTCGGCGAGCAAAGAGAAGAGGTAAAAAAGATTCGTGGAGAACTGTTCAATAAGTTTGAAAAAAAATTAGCCGATTTTAGAGAAGACATGACGAAACAGCTTGGAAAAATGGAAAAGGCCATGCAAAAGGCTGAGCGGACAAACAAAAAAAGCACAACAACCATTTCGAAGCAGATGAAGGAGATCGCAAAGATTAAATCAAGAATGGAAAGTCTGGAAAAAGAGTTGGCCCAACCGAAACCTCAACTAACAAGTCAAAGCGAACTTAAAAAAGTTAAGGGAATAGGGACACATCTCGCAAATGACCTGAAAGGAATGGGAATAACAAGCATAGGCGAGCTAATCCTGACGGACCCTCTGGTAATTGCGGAGAAAACAGGCACTTCTCAAAGGACTGTTGAGAAGTTGCAGGGGAGAGCCCAGCTCTTGATGGTGCCTGGTATAAAGGGAAAGGACATAACCTTACTAGAAGACCTCGGCATCACAACCAGAAAAAAGCTCGCTGAACAAGACCCGATTGAACTCGGCATGAAGATGAACGGAATTCTTAAGGCTTATGTTGAAAAGGGAAAAGTTTCAGAAGCGGAAAAGCCAGCAATCGAAGAGATATCTTCTTGGATAAAATTTGCAAGATCCTAACTTTTCAAAAACGGAAATTTTTGGCGGGCCCGACGGGAATTGAACCCGTGACCACCGGGTTTCTTCGCTAGGCCTAAAAGCCCGGTGCTTTGGATGCTGTGTTAAGTTTTCAAAGGCTCTATCCTGACTGAGCTACGGGCCCGCATGATTTGATTACCAAAGGCTAAATTAAGCTTTTCTTGAAAGATGGGAGAAAAGTTAAAACGAGAGACCAGATTATTTTGCTTGTTGCTCCGGTAGTATAGCTCGGTTAAGCACGGTTGGCGTGAACCAAGTATTCCGGCCTTTCGAGCCGGAGACCCGGGTTCAAATCCCGGCCGGAGCACCAAACTTTGCTTTGAGGCTTGCTTCATATAATTTGCCACATGGTTAGAGGGGTATTTGGCTCAAAAAACATGACTTGAGGTATACTTTGCTCTCGCCTTTGTGTAGCTTACAGATTAGAGTTTACTCTCGACGACTTGAGCATTCAAGAGCTTCTATTTCGTTTCCTTCTGTTGTAATATTCTTTTATCTTTTCTTCTTTGATTTTTTCCAGCATTTCCATTCTTCGTTGCTTTGACATATCTTTGTTGTTTTCTTGCGGAATCAGTGGAGAAGCAAGGTTTTCAGATGCCTCATCTGATGGTTTCAGTTTGGCAAGGATTAATACATAACAGATTATTAAGGTGACGATAGCCGAAGTAGCCAATACAAAGTCTATCCAAGGAAACATACCGTTCACTTTACGCACACTTGCCTTTATTAATTTCAAGATTGGCGTGATATAGACTTGATGAATTCAGAATATAGAGGTGAAATCTCCAGAAAAACACTCAGAAACGTGATAGGTGCGCATGACTGGGACATGTTCACTTGGTTGCATGTAGGTTTGATAGCGCTTTGATTAGTTCTATTGTTTCCTTGTCAACACTTGTGACACGTGCGATGTCTGTCATCGTAACTAAGCCTACCAGTTTGCCGCCTTCTACTATTGGGAGCTTCTTCACCTTTTTTTCAAACATGAGTTTTGTGGCTTCAACGAGTTCCATATCTGGGGTTCCAACTGTGACATGTTTCGTCATTATTTCTGAAACTTTTGTTTCTCTTGGGTTTTTTCCTTTTTCTACGATTCTTTCGAGCACGTCTCTTTCAGTTAAAATGCCGCTGATTTTTTCGTAGTCAACAACTAATAAGCATCCAATTCTGTTCTTATTCATAAGTCTCACAGCCTCATGCACTGAAGCGTTTGATGGCACACCGATAACATTTTCAACCATTAATTTTCCAATCTTCATCAGAATTTCCAGCTTTAGATTTTTTGTTTTTTCATCTGTTAATGAGTTTTGATTGTTGATTGGACTAATAGCTTTTCAGAATTCAGAAAATTAATTCTCGATCAAGCCGCATCCTACTCGCAGTGTACCAAAAAAAGGAAACGTTAAAATGTTTTCTCTCGTAACTTTTGGATGTATTTCGCATATCTCGGGTAGAATTTGCTTGCCTGCCTTGCCAAAGCCATGTAATGTTTTGCATCTGTCCCCTTCGGAACCCGGCCCTCAATGAAGTCAGCCATGCTTTCTGGGATCTCTAAGTCTATCATTTTGTCAAAGACAAATTTGCGAATATATTTCGGAGCTACATAGCCAAACTTTCGGAAATACCTGAAATCTGTAGGTAGTACGCTTATCACATTTTGGATGTTGCTAGTTCATTCAAATTCTACCTATCATTTAATCCGTTAATATTTAAGCGACTTGTTAATTTCAAAGGTATCTTTCTATGTTTTGTTCGAATTCAGATTCCGATTTCATACATGTTAAAAATGGAATACGCTAATGAACTTTCAGAATCGATCAGCTAGTCAGAAAGGTGCCTCTGCAAATGCAACCGGAGTTCTTTGCATTGTTAGGTGTAAACGTCTTTCTAGCGATTAGCCTATTGACGTGTCTCTTGGATAAATACTTCCCAGGATCGATTCCTTATATGTATCAGTTGGCTGCGCTCACTGGTTTCGGTCAACTGCTGATTAGCAAGGAGTTTTTGTCAGTATTCGGAAACTACATGCG
>Ga0224501_10004133_pt1 | contig 11454 bp, 11 predicted proteins | sample SF_Oct11_sed_USG_4_FD_169105 | JGI IMG/M metagenome (GOLD analysis project Ga0224501, IMG submission 169105) | Sediment microbial communities from San Francisco Bay, California, United States - SF_Oct11_sed_USGS_8_1 | ecosystem: Environmental > Aquatic > Marine > Sediment | place: USA...
CCGGTCCGGACGGGGTCAACCTCAGGTGTTTCACTGCCAAGGGGTAAGTCATCTCAACTGAGAACCACGAAAATCGCCGAAAGGATAAACACTCCCAGAATACTGACGACCACCGCCCTGGATGACGCTATAGGAACTTCGGTGGCAGCTCTTTTCGCGGTCAATCCGTAAAAGGCCGGGACGGTTCCGAGGACCACTCCGAATGCGAGCCCTTTTACCAGTGTCAACCAAGCGTCCTGGAAGGTGAGTGATTGCAGCACGATGTCGAAATATCGGGCGCTCGTCATTCCGCTTCCAACCGCAGCTCCGAACCCGGCCAAAATCGAGACCAAATCGAAAAGGACGAGCAACCCGAAAACGGATACGATAGACCCCAAAAATCGTGGCAAGACGATGTAATGGACCGGATCGATGCCCATGCCTTCCAGCGCATCTATCTCTCCCATCGTCCTGTTTGTGGCCACCTCTGCGGCAATGGCCGTACCGGAGCGACCGACTACCGTGAGGGCGGTCAAAAGGGGTCCCAGCTCTCTCACGATCGCCACTACCATGAGCGTCCCGATGAGTTCCGTGGCGCCTAGGCGTCCCAACTCCCGGATCGCTTGGGATATGACAAGTGTGCTCAGAATTGTGGCGAGGATTACGATGAGAGGGATGGCCTGAACCGCCGTGAACCAGATTTGGTTTAGCAAGATCCTCTTCAGCACGTTTCGTCCGCCCACGGGCACTTTGTGCCAAGCGGTGACTATTCGCCAAAGGAAACGCGCCAGCGCCCCCAGTTGGGAGAGCTGACGCGTTGCTGAAGCGCCAATGGCTGTGACCGGCGCCAAAAGCGCTTTGAGCGGTAATTTCACCCGCCCATGTTATTACGACTGCCTAAGTTGTTGCAAGCGTTCCTGTGCTTCTGAGTAATCGGGGAATTCCTCGACCGCCCTGCTGTACATCTGGATCGCTCGCTCGGTTTGGCCCTCATCTTCGAAATAGATGGCCCGCGAATAGTAGGTCAGAGCCTCCGTAGGGATCTCTCGAGCCTGCTGTTCCAATTCTTCCACATCCTCCAGGGCAGGCAAATCGACGTCTTCCGTCAAGTTTCCGGCTAGTTCCACGACCATCTGGTAGAGTTCTTCCCTCCGGTCGGAAACCTGATTTGTATTGATGATCTCACTTGTTTCGACGTCCACGACTCGTACGTCTATCCGGAAATCGCCATAGAAATCGACGAAGCTCCCTAGGACCATGAACTTGGCTCCTACCAAACGGCCCAACCTGGCTGCCGTATTGGCATCTACCCGTCCGGCTTCTCCGAGGTCCTGCTCTCGGATCAGGTCGTTCAACCTGGATCTTTCAACGATCCTGAGGTTGGAATTTCTAGCCATTTCGGTGAGCAGGATCTGCTGGAGTCCCACCTGCAAGGCGTCGAAATTTTCTGCATCCTGCCCATAAGAGCCGCCGTTTTCGAACGGCATCACGGCCACACCGGGCCTTGAGTCCTGCGTCGAGGCTGGACTAGTCAGAGCTAGGGCCGCCAGGAGCGGGAATGTCATTATCGCGGAATACCGCATGGGAATCTCCTTATGTTGCCTATAGGGTCAATACTTCCCCTTCACGTGCCGCAAAGACCTCCAATTGGCTGTCGAGGCTGGCCGCTCGCTCTTTTGCGGCGTCACACATTGCGGCCACTGTTTCGTCTCCATGTTCGGGTCGGTGGTGAAACAGCGCTAGCCTTTTTACGCCGGCCTCCACCGCCAGTTCCACTGCTTCGATGTTGGAAGAGTGGCCCCACCCCAAGTGCCGGGGAAGCTCATCCGGAAGATACATCGCGTCGTGGATTAACAGCTCCGTTCCTTGTAGGAACTTCACGAAATCCTTGCGCCAGTTCTGCTCCACATCGTAATCACCACCCGGTCCCAATTCGTTGTCCGGGACATAGGCTACGTCCGGGCCACCGTTGGCGCCTCGAACCCGGTACCCGAAGGTCTTGCCGGGGTGCCTAACGATCGAGGCATCGACTTCAAAGCCGCTCAGCTCGAAGGAACCGGCCTCTATTTGGGTTACCGAGAGGTTGGCGGCTACACCATCCAATGGAACCGGAAAAACGACCGGATCCATCTGCTTTCGGAGAACCTCCTCCAAGACACCCTGTTTTTGTCCGGGGCCCAAGATCCTGATTTCGCTGTTTTTGTCGAAAACAGGACCGAAAAAGGGAAACCCTTGAATGTGGTCCCAATGGGTGTGCGTGATGAGTAGATCGACGCACACGTCCCTCTCCGAAGCCCGAAGTTCGTTGCCAAGCGACCGGATGCCTGTCCCGGCATCCAGCACCAGCATCCAGTCTTTGTCGCCGTCACTGACCGAAAGCTCGACGGTGGGCGTATTGCCTCCGTAAATGGTCGTGGACGGGCCGGGAGTGGGCACAGACCCTCTGGTACCCCAAAACTTTACCTGCACGCTTCTCTGACGCCCCAGGTTATGGGTTGGAAGGTAGGGTGATGTAGAAGCATCATACAATGCACGCTGTCACGGAAGGTCTGTGATCTAGATCACACTGGCTCCCCGACAGGGCCAAAAGTGGGCAAGACCGCCGTTTACCAAGGTCAAACGTCATTTTAAGAATCCCCTTGAAGAGGGAGCCGACCCCCCCAGATCCGGCTTGAGGGTTTTCGACAGTTTTCAAAGTCGGTGCAAGGTTAGCGAGCGACCGCCGAGGTGTCAAACTCCGCCGAAAGGAGCCAGTTGCCCGGAAGTTCGGCATCCCCTTATATTTAAAAGCTGCACTTAATTTGACGTACGGAGCTTTTTGTGAAAACAGGTATTCACCCAGATTATAAAGTCGTGACGGTCCATTGTGCCTGTGGGAATTCCTTCCAGACCAGGTCTACGATGGACGATATTCACGTGGAAATCTGCTCGAAATGCCACCCCTTCTTCACCGGCAAGCAAAAGCTGGTGGATACGGCCGGCCGGGTCGAGCGTTTCAAGCAGCGCTACGGCGGCAAGGGGCAGGCCTCGGGAGGTTAGCGCAGTGCAAGCGCGGCTCGAGGCCGCGCTTATCCGCGCGGCAGAAATCGATGAGGAATTGTCGGATCCGGCAGTTGCCCGGGATCCGGCAAAGTTGAAGGCGCTCGGGCGTGAACACGGCCGCCTAAATTCCATCAGAAATACCGCATCCAAGCTGGAAAGACTTCAGGACGAGCTGACGCAGGCTCGGGACATCGCCGCCGACGATGATCCCGAAATGGCGGAGCTTGGCCGGGTGGATATCGAAAGACTTGCCCCCGAGATAGAGTCCGTGAAGCAAGCTCTTAAAGATCTCCTTATTCCGAGAGATCCACTCGACGACCGTGACACCATTTTGGAGGTCCGTGCTGGTACGGGTGGAGATGAGGCGGCTCTCTTCGCTGCTGATCTTTTGAGGATGTACCAACGATATGCTGAGCGCAGGGGCTGGAAGGTAGAGTTCCTGTCGATGACCGAGGGCAATATGGGAGGCGTCAAGGATGCTGCCTTCAAGGTTATGGGGCAGGAGGCTTTCGGCAGGCTCAGGTTGGAGTCAGGGGTTCACCGGGTTCAAAGAGTACCATCTACGGAGGCTCAGGGCAGGATTCATACGTCAGCGGCTACCGTTGCGGTGTTGCCCGAGGCCGAGGAAGTGGATGTTACGATTGAGGAAAAGGATCTTAAGGTGGATGTGTTTCGCTCTTCGGGTCCGGGCGGTCAGAGCGTAAACACGACGGACAGCGCAGTTCGGTTAACGCACCTTCCTACCGGTCTTGTCGTACAATGCCAAGATCAGAAGTCGCAGCTCCAAAATAAATTGAAGGCCATGGAAGTATTACGGGCCCGTCTGCTCGACCGCCGGATCGCGGAGCAGGAAGCCGAACGGGCTAGAGAACGGCGTTCCATGGTGGGTACCGGCGACAGATCGGCCAAGATCAGAACCTACAATTTCCCGCAGAACCGGGTTACGGACCACCGGATAAACTACACCGTCCACAACTTGGATGGAGTGTTGGACGGGGACCTCGACGATGTTATCGATCAACTCCGAAGCACCTATCTCGACGAACTCGGCCACTCCTAAAAGGATCGGCGATCTGCTTTCAGAATCGGCAACGCGCCTCAGTACTCTCGGTGTGATCGATTCCAGAAAAGAAGCAGCCCATATTTTGGCCGTCGCGGCCGGGATGCCGGTGGCCGACGTGTTTATGCGTGCCGAAACCGAATTGCCGAGTGCGTCGGTGAGTTCGGCGGAGACTCTCGTCGGGCGCCGAGTAGCTGGAGAACCTCTGCAGTATGTCTTGGGTGTCGCCGGGTTTCGTACTCTTGAACTATTCGTCGATTCGCGGGTTTTGATTCCCAGGCCGGAGACCGAGGGTTTGGTCGAAGTAGTACTGTCTTGGAGTTCGAAACGCGACATCAAGACGGATGTGTTGGAGATAGGCGCTGGAAGCGGTTGCATTGCGATAAGCCTGGCGGTCGAGGGCGATTTTGACTCTATCACTGCGGTGGACGTATGTGATGAAGCTCTTAACGTGGCCAAGCTTAATGCCTCTCGATATTTAGAAGCTGCAAATATCGTTTGGCGGCATGGGGCTTTTTTTGAGTCCGTTTCCGACGGCAGCTTCGATGTTATCGTGTCGAATCCCCCCTATATTGCTCCTGTGGAATACGAACGGCTCGATCGTTCCGTGCTCGATTTTGAACCAGAAACGGCATTGAAAAGCGAAGAAGAGGGGATGCAACATATCCGTACCATAGTGCAAGGCGCGGGCCGCCATTTGAATCCCGGCGGGCTGTTGGCTCTCGAGGTCGATTCCCGTAGGGCCGAACGCGCGGGCCGGCTGGCGGAGGAAAACGGATTTGTTCTAGTCGAGATACTGAACGACGTGTTCGACCGTCCTCGGTTCGTAATAGCGGAAAGGCCCTCGTGAGCAATTTGCCGGGTGCATTCGTAGTCGTGGACGGTCCCGACGGTTCAGGCAAGACGACGTTGGCCGCGCGGTTGGTTGAGCGGTTGTCCGGCAACGGTTGGAAGGTTCTTTCCGTGCGGCAGCCGGGCGGGACGCCTCTCGCGGAGGTCGCGCGCAACGCGGCACTGGCCCCGGAAATGGAAGCGAGTCCGCTCGCCGAACTCTTTTTGATGTTGGCTGCAAGAGCCGACCAGGTTTCGAAGGTGATCCGGCCTGCACTTGAATCCGGAGCGATAGTTATCAGCGACCGATACGACCTTTCCACACAAGCCTATCAGATAGCTGGGCGGGATTTACCCAGGGAGGAGGTACTTCAGGCGAATCGCCTTGCGACAGACGGTCTAGTGCCCGACCTGACAATAGTTCTAGATCTCTCCGTGGAGGTGTCCCGCGAGCGCCAAAGGGTTCGTGGAGAAGATGCCGACAGGATCGAAAAGGAATCTTCCGCCTGGCACGAAAAGATCTCCGAGACGTTCCGCGACGCCACGGGGCAGGGCCTGGTGCATGTCAACGCGGATCGTACTCCCGATGAGGTGCTCCGAGACTCGTGGGTGCATGTGGAACAGACGTTGTTGGATCTATTTGGCATGACTGAAAGGGACGCAGGATGAAGCTCCGCCAAGGGATGGTCACCGTGGCGGTACTACTCGCCTCGTTCATTTTGGGCGGTTGGCTTTTGGGTCGCAACCGGGCGGAGGATCGCGATCTATACTTGAGCGCCGAACGGCTGGATCAGGTCGTGGATCTCATCGGCGAGAGTTATGTCGACTCGCTCGATGCCGCTGAATTGTACGGGCTCGCGCTGGACGGAATGTTGGATGCGCTGGGTGATCCTTATACGAGCATCCTGCGTGGCGAGGAACTCCGCTCGATGCGAATGGGTCTGGAGGGGGATTACGACGGTGTCGGATTACGCATAGAAATGGCCGACGGATGGTTGATGGTGATTACTCCGATAGCTGGGACCCCTGCCGAGAGTGCGGGGCTTGAACCGGGTGACCGTATTGTCGAAGTGGACGGCCGTTCGACGTTTGGATGGAGTTCCGAAGACGCCGTGTTGGCTCTTCGGGGCGACGCAGGAACGTCTGTGGACTTGTCGATAGTAAGACCTGGAATAGATGAGGTGATCGAGTTCACGCTCGAACGTGCGACGATTCCGGTGAGTTCAGTTCGTTTTGCGGGGATGGTAACTGAATCGGTGGGTTATATCGAACTGGAAACGGTGGGTGAGGGGTCCGCGGAGCAGGTAAGGGAGGCGGTGGAGAGCGTTTTGGCCAGGGGTGCGAAGAAACTCATTCTAGACCTCAGGTTCAACCCCGGTGGACTTCTGAATGAGGGCATCGATATAGCGGATTTGTTTTTGGACGAGGGTGCCGGTATCGCTTCGACTTCCGGTAGAGGCTTCGGTTCTACCGCAACTTTCGATGCCAAGAGAGAACAGCTGTGGCCGGATCTTCCGATCATCGTTTTGGTAAACGGTTATTCCGCCAGCGCTGCTGAAATAATTGCGGGAGCGCTGCAAGACAACGACAGGGCGCTGGTGCTGGGAGAAAGGACTTTCGGCAAGGGCCTGGTGCAGAGATTGTTGCCGCTCTCATCGGATGAACAACTCAGGGTTACTTCCAGTCGTTGGTATACGCCGAGTGGGCGCACGATTCATCGCGATCGCGACAGGTGGGGGGTGTTGGAACACATAGTCGCGGACAGCACTTCGGATACAAGCGCATTCCTTTCGGTTGGCGGTAGGGAACTCGTTGGCGGAGGGGGTATCATACCGGACCGAGAGTTGGGTGCGGTAGAGTCTTCTGTTTCGGCGCCACCCGGCTTTCAGGACGCGATCGGTTCCGAGTTTCCCGTGTTCCGTGACGTACTCGTTTCATATGCCTTGGAGGTCCGCGAGCAGGCCCAAGCGGTCGATACAAGTTTTCAGGTTGGCCGCCGGATGGTAGAAGAATTCAGGAACAGACTTGGGAGACGCGATGTTGTGTTTTCCAACGCCGAGTGGACCTCAGCTCGGTCGTTCATCGAGTGGCAGCTTAAGATGACGGTGATACGGTTTTCTCTGGGGCGTGATTCCGAAATGCAACTAGTATTGGCTCATGATCCAATGATAGAAGAGGCTGCCAGGTTGTTGGAGGCGGTCGTTACGCCACGGGAATTGGTTTTTGAGGCCGCACAGTCCAACTGAAGGTGTGCTTTAGGGCGTAACGATACGAGTGCCGTTGGGTACGGTGAACGACAATTCGCGCTCGGCGATTGCTATGTTCACGGCGATAGAATCGAAAACCAGCGTGCGTACCTGTCCCGAATCTTCTACGATAATTATCCGGCGCATCATTCCGTCCTGGGAAACGGAAATCTCGGCACGGCGAAAGCCTGCATCCCCTGTGCGGGGATTGAGCAATACTCGTTCGATTTCCATGCCGTTTACGGTTCCGGCTCCAACATATCTCGCCGTATAACGTTCCAACGGTCTGTCCACGAACTGACCGAAGAGGTTCGGCGTCGCGGCGCCCCTTTCGGGCACTGGTTGCCGAATAACCTGGTTGGGCGTAGTGCTCGGAGTGTACAACCAAAGCCATGAGCCGTCGGCTACGATTCGATCGCCTTGGGGGTCGGCGAATTTCATAGCGAAGCGATCGGGCTTTTCGAGGTAAAGTGTGCCGGTGGTAATTTCCGGTTCACCCAACATCGGGTTTTCTATCGTTTGAGTAAACTGTGCTTCTATGGTAGCAAGATTCCGATAAGTCGTTTCTGCAGTCGCAAGAACTCGCTCAGCTTCTTGAGCGTAGAGCGGCCAGGCCGACAAGCAGAACACGGCAACCCACGAAATATATTTCATCGTGTAGTCGCTATTGTGGCGTCTGCGGTTTCCAGTTCGTCCATGGCAGCTCGGATCTTCTGAACACTGTTCATGAGCGAATGAAACTGATCGACGTAAAGACTTTGTGCTCCGTCCGATAACGCCTCTGATGGATTCTGATGTACTTCAATCATGATGCCGTCTGCTCCCGCTGCAATGCCTGCGAGTGCCATCTGAGGTACGTACCTCCTGCTACCGGTGCCGTGGCTTGGATCCACGATGACGGGTAAATGGCTCCTCTCATGAATCAATGGTACCGCAGTCAGGTCCAGTATGTTCCTTGTACTTGGGTCGAAGCCTCTTATTCCTCGTTCGCAAACTATCACATTCGGGTTGCCCGAAGAGAGGATATATTCGGCCGCCAAGAGAAGTTCGGTGATCGTAGCGGAGATTCCTCGTTTCAACAGGACCGGTTTCTGTGTATGTCCGACGCTTCTCAATAGGGAATAGTTTTGCATGTTGCGCGCGCCGATTTGAATAATGTCGGCGTGTTCCGCTACCGCAGGTACCGATTCGGGGTCTACTGCTTCGGTAACCACGGGGAGTCCTGTGGCTTCTCCGGCTCTAGCAAGGTACACCAATCCCTTTTCACCCATTCCCTGAAAAGAGTACGGCGAGGTACGCGGTTTGAAAGCTCCGCCTCTCAGTACGTTTGCGCCGGCTTCGCGAACGGCATGAGCCGCTTCCAAAATTTCCGATTCACCTTCGACGGAACATGGGCCGGCCATGACGGTTAAGTCTTTTCCACCGATTTCGAGACCGTTTGACAGCGTGACGATGGTGTCTTCCGGTTTCCATTCGCGGGAAGCTTGTCGAAACGGCTGGCTTACGTGGATGATCTCACGTACACCATCCAGGCCGCTCAGGCGGGCTTCATCTATCCGGCCGTCGTTGCCCACCACTCCGACCGCAGTTCTCTGCGCTCCCGGCATCGTTCGTGCTTCATAGCCGAGTGTCTCTATCGTTTCCGCAACCCGCCGGATCTGATCTTCGGTAGCGTCCCTCTGCATGACTACAAGCATCTAAATGTTCTTTCCTCTACAGCGTGAACCGCTCTCCGTCCCTCGCGACCGTTACCGGACCGCTGAACGAAGCCGAAACGATGTCGACCAAATTTTCGTTGATCACCGATGGATAGAAATGTGTCAGTACGACCTGATCCACCTCAGCCATGCGTGCGAACTCGGCAGCGAGTCCGGGCGTCATGTGGATCTCGATCCCCTGGTCATCGGGCAGCGAACATTCCATCAACAACAAGTCGCAACCGTGTGCCCACTGGGCGAGTTCGTCACTGTGCCCCGTGTCGCCGGTGAAAACTAATCGGTGGCTTCGGTCTCGGATGCCGTAGGCGAGACTTTCATCCGTGTGCCGGGTCTTACAGGCTTGTAGTAGAATTCCTTCCGCAAGCTCGAACGTATCTCCCGGTTCCACTTCTTGTATTTCGAGCGGGAAACCGGGGTTTAAAACCCAATCTCCGTACGCTTTGGCCAGGTGGGCAAGTCGTTCCGTTATTCCTGTCGGCCCGAATAAGGTGAGGGGGTCCGTTCGTGCCGGCAGCGTACCCCATCTCAGTGCATACAGGAAAAGCGGCAACTCGCTCCAATGATCCGGGTGGAAATGAGTTATTGCGATGTGGGTTACCGTCGCCCACGGCACGTTGAAGGATTCCGCTCTGTGGGAAGCTCCGGGGCCGCAGTCCAAAAGTATGCGCACGTCTCCGGTGGTGACCCAGTGTGCAGGTCCTGTGCGCGCCGCTGACGGTGCGACGGTTCCGGTTCCCAGTGTGATGAGTTCCATGATCTTCTAGGTACTCCTAACGGCGGGCCCGGTTCCAGGCCCGGTTTCCCGCCGTCTTAGGCGATCGCTCCCTCGCCCAATCGTACCCCTACGATCGAGGATACGCCGGGCTCTTGCATCGTAACGCCGTATACCGCGTCTGCAGTTTGCATAGTGCGTGGGTTGTGCGTTATGACGATGAACTGTGTGTCCGCCTTGAACTCTTCGAGGAGTCGAAGGAAACGTTGTACGTTGGAATCGTCGAGCGGTGCGTCCACCTCGTCGAGCAGGCAGAACGGGCTGGGCTTCGCCAGATAGATCGCGAACAAAAGCGAAGTTGCCACCAATGCGCGCTCACCCGAAGAGAGCAGATGGATACGTTGTGTACGTTTGCCGCGAGGTGCAGCACGTATGTCTATGTCGCATCCGAGAGGGTCGCTCTCATCGCTCAATCGCACGTCACACTCGCCTACCTCGAACAGAGTCAGGAATACTTTTCGGAAGTTCTCCCGGACAGCGGCGAACGTTTCCTGGAAAAGGCGTCTTGCCGTCTCGTCGATTTCCTTGAGAGCTTCGAGCAGAGAGTTGCGGGCATCTACCAAGTCTTCCCGCTGTGTCTCCAGGAATTCGAGACGTTTCTTCTCTTCGTCGTGCTCCTGTGCGGCGAGCGGGTTGACCGCGCCCATTGCCTCTAGGGCTGCGGCAAGCTGCTCTGCTTCTTCCTGTAGTTCTGCATCGTTGCCCTCTACTTCCGGAGCCGCCTCCAATAATTCGGCCAGCGGTTTTCTCCACTCAGCTTCGACACGCTCAACGAGGGCGTTTCTGCGGCCGGCGGCTTCGGTCTGTTCGATATCTATGTGGTGCGACTCTTCGTTTAGGTTCTCTCCGAGTTCTCTCTGTTCGACCAATTGAGATTGAACCCGCTCCAACTCCTCTACCGACTCAGCCATCTCTTTTTCGGCTTCGACCGATGCCGCCTGGAGTTCGATTATTTCAGCCCGGAGTTCTTTTAGCCGATCCGTCCATCTGGCCTTGTTCTGTTCTGACTCTGACGTAGAGGTGTCAATGGCGGAGAGTTCGGCTTCTAGTTTTTCTATCTCTTCTTCGGCGGCTTTGAGCGCAGTCTGAGCCCGCGCCTCTCTCTCCCGGGCAGCGTCTTCTCTTGCGGTCACCTGCGCTTCTTCGACCTGCCAATGAACTCTGTGTTCTCGTGCGGCGTCCTGTTCGGCGTCCAAGCGACGAAGCACGGTACGTTGCCTTTCGAGTTCGGCTTCGGTTTCCGTGCGGGTGCGGGTGAGGGACTTCAATTCCTCTTCGGCTTCTTCAAGTCGCACCGTACGCTGAGACAGTCTATCTTGGACACGTTCGAGACTGTCTTGAATTTCCTTGTGCTCACGTTCGGTCCGTTGACGTTCCCGGTCAGCGTCTGCGTGAGCACCAGTAGCATCCCGATGCGCAGTTCTAGTGGACTCTTCCTGTTGTACCGCCTGTTCGACCGCCCCACCGGCCGCCTTTAGATCGTCCTCGGCAGCATTGGTCCTTGTATCCAGTTCGGAGGCCTTTTCGGACAGGCCTTCCATGGCCTTTCTGAGTTCGTCCAACTCCGCACGACGGTGCAGGGGACCGCGCTTGTCCTGCTCGCCGGGCAAGAATACGGCCCCGTTCGGCCGTCTGATACCGCCGGCGTCGCCGTCGCCCAGAGAGACGTGACCGGCCAACAATGCATCAGCCCATTGCTTTGCCGGACGCTCTACCTCTAGACGAAACGCATCGTCCAAAGAGCCGGATGTAACCGGGCCGGGTTGTATCGGGAGCAAAACCAATGGACCAGGATTGGCCTCCGCG
>Ga0224501_10004134_pt1 | contig 11453 bp, 13 predicted proteins | sample SF_Oct11_sed_USG_4_FD_169105 | JGI IMG/M metagenome (GOLD analysis project Ga0224501, IMG submission 169105) | Sediment microbial communities from San Francisco Bay, California, United States - SF_Oct11_sed_USGS_8_1 | ecosystem: Environmental > Aquatic > Marine > Sediment | place: USA...
ACCGCTGAGGTAATTAGACTGATCACCTCTAGTGAAATCAGGTGATTCCTTTTGAGAAGTTGCCTTCCCATATCAGTAGATTTTTTAAAGTATGCTGGTTGTGTTTGCATTGGATATTTATAGTTCTATCAATGGCTCCCTTGTAGGGAAACGCACGGACGCAATGGACAGAGAGCAAAACCCGATGAACCAAGGTGCTAGTTTGACAAGTAAGCTTCTAACAGAGTTTTTGTCTGTTGAATTCATAGGCCTATGGCTGCTGATCAAAAACTTGGTTTTGTAGCCTATATCTACAGCTGCGAATCTAGATTCCTGATATGCGTTTCAGGTGTTTAAACATAACCTGGTTTTTTATATGAGCAGGTATGACTAAGAACACAGCGGAGGAAGACACACCAGAGGTCACTGTCATCAACCCAAAACCAAAACAAGAACCGGAATCAGAACCGGACCCAAAGGTTGAGCCAGTCCAAGGTCAGTTGGCTCGGCTAACACAGTGTGTGGTTATTGCTTTGAGCACTGAAGGCATATAGCTTAGATCAAAAAAAGGAAGTTACCTCCCTCATTAAATATGACGCTTAGCGAGGAGATGGACACTGTCAAGTCGTCACAAGCCCATTGAATGGACACCCAGGAGCGATGAGATAGTTTCTTCGGCACTCAGGTCCTGGGTCATGGGTTTAAAAAACTCCCCTCATTACAAATATCTGCCAACCACAATCATATGTAGTGACTTAGTAAGATCACAAACTATCAATAAAATAAATAATAATACCCTAGTTCTTAGTGGGCAGAGGTTGGCCTTGAGTGTTACGGGTCACTATAGAACAGCAAACGGGAGATTATCAGTTATCATGACGCTGCGAGCATTGCATCGAAAAATGGAAATTTGGAAAATTGATTCATTGTTTAAGGTGGCGCCGAAAAACATGACGGAGTCGCTCTGAAATCAAGTCAGAAAAAATCTAAACAGGCAGGAAAGCTGGAGGAGAGCAAAAGTCAGAAATCTACCAAATCAATGAATAAATGAGATTAATCCGTGACGGTAATCCGTGACGGTAATCCGTGACGGTAATCCATGACGGTAATGGATGAAACTTCAAATTTAAGCAAGCTAAAATGTCTTTATAATGCAAATTTTCGTAAGCTTAATACAATTGTAAAACCTCCAAATCAGTTTTTGCACAAATCATAGCCGTTTTTCTAGTCAATAGAAACTTGTTGGGCCAAACATAAATAAAAATCATTCAGTTACACCAATATAATCATAGATGGGTAAAGTATTCAGCCACATGCAGACTAGATAGGAATTAGTGTACGGATGTTATGACTGATCACTGAATAGAGGCTTGAGATGATAGTCAGTTTTCTTTGTCACGCCATTCACTGAGGTTTCGTTACAAATGGGGAGGAGAGAAGGTTCTGTAGGTTGGAGGGGGTGAGATGAGGCGATGGTTTACCTCGCCGGGCAGGTGTAGTATCTCGTCGAGGCGTGCTGCCCTTAGCTGACGCCGGTGACTGGTTGTTGACCTCTAGTCGCTGAAGTGAAATGAAGCCAGTTAGCCGAGACAGAAAACACCACCCATTACCACAGATACAGTAGAATACTAGTAGGGAGAAGTGGCTTCAGTTGAATCGGGAGAAATTCTGGTGAAAAAACAGTGATAGCGATAGTTTACTACAAGTCCTTGAGATGAGAGAAATGAAACTGGACAATGAGCGCCAGTTCCAGTTATAATAGCCTTTTTCTGAAATTTTCTGTGAAGTCAAATTGAACGACATCTTTACATTGTCAGCACTTATAGCGAGTACATGGTGCACTTATAGCGAGTACATGGTGCACTTATAGCGAGTACATGGTGCACTTATAGCGAGTACATGGTGCACCCCACACCTCATATTGAGTCGCTGACGCCATAACCTTACCTCCTTCGGATGCTTTTCATTGTTCATCACATCCCCTCCTGCCAGATTCTTTCGAGGAGAGAATACAGCTTCTATAAGATCATGTGACTTCCTGTTCTCATTTTCATGGAGGTGAATCCCGACTTTCTCCAGGGCAGGAAATGTCACCTCTGAATTGTCTAAAGAATAATCCAGTGCATGACACAGTGCGGGAAACAGTGTAATAACGGATTAGAAGCAGCGTGAGACAGACTTAGCCCTCAGAAGGTGGAAGAATAACCAGCAACAGACTGGATGCTTCCCGGTAGAGTTACTGGTAACCAGGTCGACGACTACATATTTATGTCTCCGTTTTTTCTTCAGTAAATGAAGGGGCTTTTAGGAAAATTCATGGAAAAATCTCACGCTTGCCAGTTGAATGGGATGACAGGATGGTTGTCTGTAGTCCGCAGAAAATCCAGGACGTACAGAGCGAAAGTCTATGGGCTGTGAATCGGATAGATGACGGTTTTGAAGGTAGGAAGGTATTCAGTCACCCAGTAGCGGGAGAAAGGAATAGCAGAGGAGTAGTAGGTAGTGAGGGTGCAGGGAACTTACCTCGAGGTAGTAGTTAGTGAGGGTGCAGGGAACTTACCTCGAGGCAGTAGGTAGTGAGGGTGCAGGGAACTTACCTCGACGTCTTGGCTTCTTGAGAGCGAAGTTCAGCTTTTCTGTGGATGTGTTAGTTCTGGGTTCATTTACCGGCTGAAACAGAGAGGATCGGCAAATCACAAGATGTCAGCATGCACAAAGGTGTGAACAGAGTTCACAGGGTCACTCTTTGGAGGATGACTTTCCAGGTTCTAACTTCAGACAGTAAAATCGTAGAAAAGGTTATTCTAATGTTCATTCTATGCCAACGACCTCTGATTGGTCGACTCAGGTTCAAAACGAATGCAAGTCAGCCCTGTCAGCTAAAAACCTACCAATTTGACCACAGGCCCAACGCTGTTGATTGCTTGCAAGTACGACCCAGGGTATATTGGTGTTTATCGCTGCGCCTTACCTCACAGTCATTGAAGCGCGGTGGGGTCTGGCTTTGAACGTATCTGCAGACTCGTGGTTGAGGAGAGCAGCTTGGAGTGTGCACTACACCACAGGCACACGTCTGCTTCTCAGAGTCCTGCATAGAAATGAGGGAATTCCTATAGATGCAGTCACTGGGATAGCCGATGGAGTTAAAATGTTAGAACGCATGGGTCAAGACGAAAAGATCTCGGATTCAAGTCCATGTCATGCTGAGCATCCACTGTGAGAATGAGGTCCTTACACAACTCCTATCGCTCTATAGAGCTTCAGGGGGCCCACTAAATTGGATGACCAACTGCCGGAATGGGGCACAACTCCCCATTGGGCCAATACGGGATCCAAACTACGAGTGTAGAAATTCAAGTTTCGCTCTATGCAATTCTAGTTTGGAATGTATGCTGTCTATATGAAAACCATGTATATGATAACACAGGGATCTCTATGGTAGGGAGAACCATTGCCAATAGTAGGGGAAGGGGGTAATATACCGTGTGCTCATCAGAGAGACGTCTCTTCCTGCCTCTTGGCTCAGCTGAGGTTTCCAGGGCACACGTAGAGCTGTGAGGCTCCTTAGGTGGTGTGCCGAGCGTGAACAAAGCCTTGGCGCGAGCTGGGGCTGTTGTTTTAACCGGCGTCACTTTGACCCCGCTGATAAGGTTGCTGGGTTTGGTCGGAGTGTGAAGTCGGTTTGGGGTTCGTGTTGGTGATGTTTCTCGGAGCGGAGGGCAGGCGCGAGGTGGGGGATCTGGCGAGCAGAAGAGCTTCTTCTTCAGGTGTGTTCGGTTGAGTTTCCCCGAGTCCACTGAGTGGGTGGGTTCAGGTTCTCGACAGCGTTTGGGTGGAATCAATGCTGAACCAGGGTCAACGATGGTCTCAGGAGTGAGCCGCGTATGCACCTGAAGATAAATGCAATATTAACATATGGTTATGCTCACCCGAACAGTGGATAGTGAGTGGAGGGGTGTATTCAGCTGAATACTGAGCAGGGAGGCGCACACACCAAGACAGTGAGCGGAGTGCTGTATTCATCTGAACACTGAGCAGAGAGGTGCATGCACGAGGACAGTGAGCGGAGAGGTGTACTCGCCCAGGTAGTGAGTAGAGAGGAGTACTCACCAGAACAGTGAGCAGAGAGGTGTTCACCCAGGCAGTGAGTAGAGAGGAGTACTTACCCGGACAGTCGGTTGAGATGCTGACTTGAATAGCAGACGGCTGAGACGACGTGGTGTAACTTTGTTTGTACCGAGCGGGCAGCGAAGACGTGTCTCAAGCTTCTCAAACTTCTCCACATTACGTGACTTAAACTTATCAATGTCGTAGAAAGATTGACGTCTGGTGAGACGACGAGTGGGAGGGAGTTCCTCTGTGGGAGAAATGAAACGAGGAATGAGACCAAACAATTGACAGAGGATCCTTGGATAAACCCAGGACTGTCTGAAAGACAGTTAGATAGAATACCCAAACCTTCCTGCGGTAACCTTAGGTAACAATTCCGCGAAGCATTAAGGAAACTCATGGACCTCGAATCTCGGATCCGGTTTGTTTTAAAACAAGGAGGTGAGAAATCTTTGAGCGTCTCATAATGGATGAATCCCCACACATTCTCTTATCTAAGTCAGTGATCTTATTACATTCTGAAGTGGGATTCTAGCAAGCAGTCTTCCATCTATTATCCCGGATAACATGGAGGTGAAGCGGACCACAGGGATGAGGAGATCAGGAGTAGGAGACAGTCACACACGTATAACCATATCATTAGTACTGGTCATACCTTCACGCTGTGCAGCAGCCACAGTCTCCGCATCTGAATCCTCGTCTGACTCATCGACAGCGATGGCAGTGTGGGGAGGCAGCGAGACAGGGTCAGCGCGTGGCACTGCTTTCTTGGCATTTGGAGTTTCAGGTACCAACACACCATCTTCTGTTTCACCTAGCAATAGGCAGACAGATTCTGTTGTAATCAAGATTATAGGAGTATGGGAGATGAGGCGTTAAAGGTTGGATGACGAGGCAATTTCTTTTTGGCTGATGAATCAGCGTGTCTCCAAACCTACCTGAGTCAAATTACAGTGCAATGGGCACATCAGAAGCGCCCTTAAATCCGTGCTGATGGCAAAATTGGTACCCTCTGAAAACGGAGCCTAATCGGCCATTTATATGACATAGAATATTCCGAGCTTGATGACCAGTTAATGGCCAGGGAATGCAAGTGACCTACTACAACTATCGTGCTAAAGGGTAGAGTTGACGCCATGGCTTCATCTGCTAGAAAACCGTACAGATTACAGCCTCAGAAAGCCACATGGAATAGGACTAGGTTGCAAACATACTGCTGGCCTGTTGACACAATAAGAGCAGTTGTTTGGCTATTAGTAAAGAACACAAACTAAGACTGAAAGACCGTCTTCGAAAGAGGTGAGTAAATTCACACGGTCACCGAGTCAGTGTCACTCACTTTGATTGCGAGGTAGACTAGATTTAGGACTAAGCTAAACTCAGTGAATTCATAGGTATTTGTTTTTCTTTTTGGGCCCATTTCGTGCTCATTTTTCGATCCAAGTAGTCAGAAGTGTGACAAAGTTGTAGAAGTTGGACTTTGGCTACCCATCGCGCAGGCGCGCGAATGTAATAACGTGGACCCGCTGTGATGTCTTTTGGAAAAATTTAAATCACGCAGGAAAATTTCAACTGAATGAAAGTTCATTTGAGAATTCCAAGATTTAACCGTATTTTTCACTACATACCCTGCTCAGTATGAACTTTCATTGGACTCAGGTAGGTTTTGAGACACACAGATTCTGATCAGTCAAAAAATTTTGCCTCGTCATCCAGCCTTTAACAATGCATGGACACTACAGTGTGTAGGTAGCCAGGCTATGGTAGCACTATGGGCACTGTAGTTTACAGTTAGTGAGGGGCACTGTAGTTTAAAGGTAGTCAGTGGAACTGTAGCTATCTAAAGAAAGTTAAGCTTACACAAGGTTGAACCGATAACATAAAGAAACAGGATAAACACTATTGGGCCAAGGGAATTGTAATTTTCAGCTAGTCAAGGGCGCTGTAGACCACAGGAAACCCGGGGCACTGAAGCCTACGAGTATTTGGGGGCGCTTTAGCCAATGGGTAAAAGACGAGCGTTGTAGTTGACAGGTGACCAGTGCTATTATTACTCACCCACAGATGACTCTGACTGGCGATGAGTTCTCCTTGGTAACCTCTTGTTAGACTTGATACTCGTAGGTGAGGAAAACAGATCTCTCTTTACTCTCTGCTTGATGTGGCTGACGGAGGGTGGCTGACTGAGTGACTGTCCGGGGTGTAATCGGGGTGAACGACGTAAATCTCCTACTGACAACAAAGAGTCTGAATGAAAATGCTTATGTGCCAACAACTCAACTGCGGGGGAGCGGGGTAGGGGGCTGGTTAGGCCACTTTCATTACGGTCTTTAGTCTGACGTTTGAGTTGTAGTCGTGCTGGCCTACGCTGTCAGTATCAGACAGTATGAGCTCCTCACGTAACTCCCAGCTTCTACCAGGACTCCGGTTTAGGAGGTCCATCATATATGATGGTAGATTTCCGTATAGAGAATCAAGATTCCCACAAAGACACGGATATTTAGTTAAACACTTGGAAAGAACACATTTCAACATCGACCTGCCATTACCGTCACAGCACTCACAGTAGTACTAGACGTCTTCGAGTGTACTGACCTACTGAGCTGAAGCTAGAGGTAGGAAGGCTAGTGATGTCACCATGATACTGTGAGAACAGGCCTTTAGGGAACTCTGTCAGCAGCTTGCCATCTATGAATATAAATATCAAGTATCAGCTTCGGCTGAACATATACTAAAGATATACCCTATCAGGGGTACAGAAAAGGAGACTAACAGGAAAAAACAGCAAAGAACAATCCCAATCCACTAGTGTTTCGAAAGCACTCAAGGAGATGGTATGTACAGAGTTTAGGTATCCACTTTGATAGCGCACCAAAAATCCTGAATACGCGGCAGGCAGACTTGAGGTCAGTCAGCCAGAGACATGGTACATGTAATGAATGCAAAAGTTAAAAGACAGTGAGATATGTACTTAGTGTGAGATGATGACCTCGGCTGACCTTTTTTAGGAGTATGAGATCGGGTTCGGGAGGCGACAGGGCGGTCAGCGGGATGGTTAGCTCGCTGCCGACGTTGCTTCTTCAGCAGTTCTCCTGGTACAGCGATACTCTTCCTGGAGGTTGCGTCTGATATACTTCTCATCTGAATACTTCGAGAACCCCTACACAATGATATACAGGCGCTGAGGTCCCAGAGAGACCACAAAGAGGGGAGCTCTGAGACAACACAGGGATAGCAGCATAGCTCAGTGGTAGAGCACTGGGTTTGCGACCGTGAAAACCAGGGTTCAAATCCAGGTGACAGTGGGCCACCATTTATCCTAGCTCCGACCGCTCCAGCAAGACTTGGGCTTAGGATGGCCAAGTGCCTGGGTAGTTAACAAAACCAAAAAAGAAAAAAAACAAAGAAATGAACAAGGTAGAGAGGATGGGATGAAAGACATAAGCCTAGAATAACACCTAGTACTCACAGTGCAGAATGTACAACTAGTAATGAGCCATGTGTATACACTAGGTTAATGTCAAAACAGACTTCTAACTTCTTCCATCTTTTGATCATTTGAATATGGCCAGGAATTCACTATGCTATAAATCCCCGTGATGAGGGAAGAGCCTTCTCAGTGGATCGCAGTGGGGTACCACATACGGTACTCCCCACACTGAGTACCTACCACATGGACTGTGAGGCGGACTGAGGGTCAGAGTATAAGGAGTGGCAGGAAGGAAGTCTCAGGGCAGGAGATTGGAGAGACTGAACGCTCGACGGAGTCCCACTCTCCGGTGACATCAACTTCTTTAGTGCTGGAGGCACGGACTGTCCGAGCTCCACCAACAATGCGCAGACGAGTCGATCCAATGAAAGCTGATAGCTGTAATACAGACGACGCGCCGTGTTAGAATCGCGGAGTGGGAAAGCAGACGAGCTCAGCTGGGATTGATAAACCATCTAGAAAAGCCAGGGAAAAATACTCCTAATCTGTAGCTTCTGACTGGCTATAGTCTTAGAACTCTCCATTTCAGCTGTACTTGACTGTATATTGCAAGGAGTCTGTCCCCTGCCTGAACAGTCAAGTGAACAGGTCGAAAACCAAACTGAATGAGAGAAAAATGTCAGCATTGAAGTCTACGTGATACAATACTAAATGCCCCCCAACCTATTTATATATACATTCACTACCTGACCTCAGACGGTTGTCAAATGGTCATTACCATATACATTTATATGTAATTCATATATTAACACACGCGTAATACATGTGTCTACGCTCTGCTCTCGGACAGACCTGGGTATGATGACTGTGCTGACGAAGGACTGGAGGACCCACGGCTGACCCAAACTCATCGTCGTTGCTAACTCCTCAATCTGGGAGATAATCTCCTCCTGTCTGTCCTCACAGTGAGGATCCCGGGTTCCTTCCTGATAAAACACAGGGGCGGTGTAAGTACAAAACACGGGGGCGGTGTAAGTACAAAACACGGGGGTGGTGTGAGTACAAAACACAGGGGCGGTGTAAGTACAAAACACGGGGCAGTGTAAGGATAAGACACGGGGGCGGTGTAAGTACAAAACACGGGGGCAGTGAAAGTACAAAACAGGGGGCAGTGGTGGGTCTTATACAATGACTGGGGGCCAAAACAGAAATAAAGTTATCCATGGTTATCCATGCCATAGGTGGGATTTCAAACTAAGCATTGATTTTTTGACATAGAGTTGTAGAATGCGATACCTAATACATAATACAGTAAGTACCAACCACCCAGGACTACCGGCTCAGTCCTGAGTCACAGGGCTTCACACCGAGTCAGCAGGTGTCCTGGTAGAGTGTGATTTGGCTCCGAGCATAGTCAATGTCTATGCTACGAACTCTACACATCTCCCGGTAATCCCCGAACTCGGTATTGATGGAGTACCTTTTAGTTACTTTACAGCGCGAATGCGACGTCATGCAAACCCGAAACCTATGCATTGTTGTGAAGTGTGTTGGTAGAGTGAGTTCTATGTTCCCGGAATATATGAAGTTAGTTATAAAGTGAAGTTGCACTCACCCTACTGTAAGTTTCGAGTTCCAGTATTAGCAGAATATTCATCTGACATTCCTTACACCGCCGCACCGAATCCTCTCTATGAGATCTGCGGATTACTGACGGCTTAACCAATAGCCGACTGGTTATCATACTCGCCGTGCTCTCCTGAGACAATGAAAATATGTACCGAAACAGCAGCAGATGAACAGACGAACGGGCGGGCAGGTAGGGCAGGCAGGGGAGACGGACAAACGGGCGGGCAGATTGGGAATACACGCGGGCACATAGGGGAGACACGCGTGCAGTTAGGGAAGACGGGCAGTCATGTAGGGGAGACGGTCGGGCAGGTAGGGGAGACTGGTAGAGAAGGGAGATGGGCGGGCAGGCAGGGGAGATGGGTGGGTAGGTAGGAAGGTAGGGGAGACGGGCGGGCAGATAGGGGAGATGGGTGGGCAGATAAGGGAGATGGCTGGGTAGATAGGTTAGACGGGCAGATAGAGGAGATGGGCGGGCAGGTAGGGGAGACGGGCAGGCAGGTAGGGGAGACGGGCAGGTAGGGGACATGGGCAGGTAGGGGACATGGGCAGGTAGGGGATAAGAAACTCCAAAGAAAAGCCCACGAGTATAAGAACAGTCAGGTTGAGAGACTTTACAGCGCCACAAAATTGTGGCCATAAGTCTAACCTAGGCCATATTCATAACACTAGCATGAGGGCAATACGCCTTGACTACGTCTGCAGACTATAGAAAGGATTCGGGGCCCCTGGCACAATCAATCAGCGATCGCCATTTCGGAAGCGTTCACATGTGACTGGAAGCTGATTTGTTGAGAATAGACTATGACAGAAGGGGTGAGATGAAACCTGATCGGTTTACACTTCATACCATTACTACTCCTGCAGCGTATAATCAAGGCCGCGATTTCACCAAACTACAGTCTTATCACAGTGAGCCAGTATAGTTGATATTTGTCAACCAATCCTCAATCACCAGGACTCCATAAACTCAATGTTAGATCACTGACGGTCAACGGAGTGGTTGGCGGACGTGGGAGTAGTCCATGTGCCAGTGTGTACCTTCTCTCACCTTGGGGTCAGTCTCGTGGCGATAGAAGTGACGAATCGTGCTGACGATGGCCTGAGCGCACAGACAAATGTCCTTCTGCCCGGTCACTGCCTCACTGTACGTCTGCTTGACATGGGAGAGCAACTCTTCCTCTGTGGACAGGGCTGTGAGAGACACACCAAATGAGATACGCTGAGTGAAAACTAGCCCTTTCAAATTGCCCACAAATTCAATGGGGCTATTAGAGATAAGGAACAAAACTAGCTATCCATTGAGCAACCAACATAATTATCTTCTAAATATACCGAAGAGCCGAAATTACTTGTTTTAGAGAGGAAGTCAGACACAGAACCAAAACCTGAGCTGGGCTATTTACCTGAGTCGAACTCGGGGTGAATCTACATGTGATGGTGCCGCGATAAGGAATTAAATTAACACAAACATAGCCCCCAGCATGGGCAGCTACGGTCGCCTGCTTTGACCTTTACAACTCTTTGTTCAGAGATGCCTTTCTCTTGACTCACCGAGTGATGCAACCATAGTCAGCTGGATCTTCTTACTCGGCCGGTCCGCTGCAGAATGATCAGGGGCCGCAGGAGATTGGCGGGCCTTTTGGCAGCGTCTCTGCAGTCCTTTCTCCAGGATCTGAGCGGCGCGGTCTCTGGAACGTTTCTGGTGTCGCGGACACCTCGGCGAGGGCTTCACTTCTGACAACACAGAACGGTGATGAGTCACAGGAGTGAGATAGATACACAGAGTTACTACATATCAGTCAGCACACGACAGGGAAAACGGTAAACTAACTAGAGGGCCTGGCTTCTGCACCAGACTTTAAGCAGTAACTAAATGGGGCTAGTTACGTTTAGTTAGTTAGGTTATTGAATGACTGCCATTCATAGGTCTGATCATGCGTCTCACTGCCGAGATGTGTACAAGCTCCCCTAGTAATCCCAACAGGATAGCCCATGGTAGTGCGGTGACAATATACAATCTAGCCGACCGGGTTAATAAGACTCACCATCAGCTGAGGCCAACCATAGGTGACTAATATAGCACTGGTGATGTCGCAATAATCCTTTAGTTCTCCTTGCTAATTGCTCAGTGAGATGTGACCCCCCCTCTATCCCCGCCACCCTCCACCAGCCACCCCTTACCTATTCTGGGTGAGATCTATCAGCTTACCTATTCTGGGTGAGTTCTCGCAGCTTACCTATTCTGGGTGAGTTCTCGCAGCTTACCTATTCTGGGTGAGATCTCGCAGCTTACCTATTCTGG
>Ga0224501_10004135_pt1 | contig 11452 bp, 6 predicted proteins | sample SF_Oct11_sed_USG_4_FD_169105 | JGI IMG/M metagenome (GOLD analysis project Ga0224501, IMG submission 169105) | Sediment microbial communities from San Francisco Bay, California, United States - SF_Oct11_sed_USGS_8_1 | ecosystem: Environmental > Aquatic > Marine > Sediment | place: USA...
CGCGGCCTTAGTTTGAACCCGCGGGTTTTAGCCAATTGGTTCTAGTCCTTGACCTCTAACTCAGAGTGTTGTTACCACCGGCTGTCAGTAGCAACTGTGCTGCCTTCCTACAGCTATCAACGACTTCTAGCGGAGAAGGCCGCTGGCTGAATTTGCAAATTCAGCGCTCGCGAAGAATTTTTTTACGCGAACTTCACAACAACCGCTGACTGGCTCACACCGGTGTTGGACCTACTTCGAGCAAGCAGACACTAATGGCACACCAACTGAACGCCGCGATGCGTGGGATCTACCTGCTCGCGTGCAGCCCCAGGTGTAGCGTAATCCGTTTTCCCAGCCACTCCGCACATCGGACATTGGGGCACGTGCCGCTGTAGCTAGGTACTTCTTGCGAAAGGCTTAGCATGGATTGGTTTTGGCACCCCTGTAGAACTAGACCCCTTCTCAGAAACTAACTTCGTTACGTTTCCTTCGAAGGGGTGATAAGATACTCTATTATCGTAATATCGGTCAGTTGTGATCACAAAATTTCTGTCACAATCGCGTTGATCCTGATCTTGAGATTGACTAGCTACATAAGCTAACTAACAGGGATGTGCTGACCTGGCTGAACATTTTGGTGTGGCTGTGCCAACAGGATGAACTACAACCGACAACCAATAGATACCAACAATAGAGGGGTTGCGGAGTTGTGTACCCCTACACAGAGCCAGAATTTTAGCGATTCCACCTACTAACACCTGACATATCATGACTTGCTCGGTGACCCATTCTCTCATTCAGTGAAAACATTGCTTACTTCAGCTTGTTATCATTATCGATTGAGCACAGGCGCACGGGCGCTAGCATAATGAACAATTTTGTCTGGTATATCGGAGCGTAACATCAGCGACTGCCTATAAACTGTGGCAGACTTATTGGATTGAACTAAAAAAAGTAAAATGTAGTAGGTATCATCGTACGGAATTTGGAAGGAATTTCATATACAAATGAGGGCTAACTTGTCTGCATTTGCGTGGTAATGACACCAGCTTGGGGGGGCCATCATTCATTTACGTGTACAGGAAGACAACTCCACAAATTCCCTAATATCAGTGACTCACAATATTCTCTGTGAATTCTGAGAGATGAGGATCGGAGTAATAAGTAACTGTAAAGTGATTGGCTCCTGAGACGGGTTTTGTATCACCGACGAGTGAAGCTGAGTATTGGTAGCTGAGTATCGTGCTGTTATCATCACCCAGGATATGCTGAGTGCCAGAGTGAATAAGAGGAGGGGACACGCATTGCAATCCTTCCTGACTGCGCACGCACGGAACCTAAAATAGAAATGGGAGTGAGAGAGCATGTGGTTATGCAATGGAATAGAATGAGAAACTGTTGGCAGGTTATGATGCGCGGGTGAGTGAACATTACACTGATCAAGCGGTCCAAGGATTTTTTGATTAATTTATTGACTTAAACAGTTAATTGAATTGACTGATTGATTGATCTATTGACCGATTAATCGATCTATTGACCGATTAATCGATCTATCGACTGATTGATCGATCTATTGATAAGCATGTGACCAATTGGTTGATCAATTGACTGATTGATTGATTGATTGATTGGTTGACTGACTGATTGATTGGTTGATTTACTGGTTGATTGATTGATTGATTGATTGATTGATTGATTGATTGATTGATTGATTGATTATTTGACAGGCGGAGCGAACAGACTGCTCACTTAATTTACATACCTTATGGTGAACTGTATTTTCTGTGGTGTACGCAATCATCTCATACATTGACACTGAGTCTAGATTATCTCCAGTGAACAGGAACGGTGTGAAGCCGCTGTCAATAATAATAATAATAATAATAACGCCTCGTTAAAATTAAAAAGAGAAATATGTGAATCGACCGTGCTCTGCAAGATGTTATACGTTTATATGGCCATTATATTAGCAGTTGTCTGCCCAAGGTTAGACTTCAGTCTTCTTCCTAGATGTCTACAGATTGTGTGGTGCCACGTTGGCCCAGGAGGGGTTGGCAGAGTAATCAGCCAGGGAAAAATCTGTTGAAATACTCCCTCGGCCAGGGCCACGAAAAAGACAGACAGTGCGATACATTCATTTTCCCACTGAGCTATCATGACCCGAGCCATGGAGAGGACAGACAGTGAGATACATTCATTCTCCCACTGAGCGATCATGACCAGGGCCACGAAGAGGACAGACAGTGAGATACATTCATTTTTCCACTGAGCTATCATGAACCGGGGCGGGGCTATCATGGTCGGTGCAAACTATATGAACGTTCATGTAAGCTCGATCATTCTTCGGGCAAAGCAGAAGCTAACATCAAAGGTGGCTAGCAAGAGCATTTTTTGTGATTATTGCAGAGTGGACCTGTGATAAAGAACACTAAAGAATGTCTCTTTAGACCGTTCTTTGGACGTTGCAAACAATACAGCTGCAGACGGTGTTTCAACGAGACACCAACAACTGCAAAGAGATCACCATATTGCCCGCGCGAGCTATTTTCAGTCAGGTCGCCATATTTCTTTTAGGTGGCGCTGGAAACGGCAATCGCATGACTGGCAGTAGCAACCACATGCTTAGCTATGTCATTATATAGACTGGCAGTAGCGACCACATGCTTAGCTACGTCATTATATAGACTGGTAGTAGCGACCACATGCTTAGCTACGTCATTATATAGACTGGCAGTAGCAACCACATGCTTAGCTATGTCATTATATAGACTGGCAGTAGCGACCACATGCTTAGCTACGTCATTATATAGACTGGCAGTAGCGACCACATGCTTAGCTACGTCATTATATAGACTGGCAGTAGCAACCACATGCTTAGCTACGTCATTATATAGACTGGCAGTAGCAACCACATGCTTAGCTACGTCATTATATAGACTGGCAGTAGCAACCACATGCTTAGCTACGTCATTCGGCGGGGAGAGCGATCAGTCCTAAAAGACCGCTTACAAAGAACGCTCCTGGTTTGAACCGACAATTAGATAGAAAAGGTGACAGGCCATAGCCAATCGCTTGCAAGTTGCCCAATGTGCGGGGGGATGGTTAGATAGCCTGCCAGGTTGTGGCCGCACCACACCATAGTGAGGCTCATTTTCGTTTTAGCAAGGATCAAATTTTAAGGAGCTCAACCTCCCAGCGGGAGTTAGTCACAATCGGGGTTAGGACCCAGGGTTCTGACAGTTCCGAGGGCAGCAGTCAACCTCTGCAGAGCAGTCAACCTCTGCAGAGCAGTCAAGCTCTGCAGAGCAGCGAACCTCTGCAGAGCAGTCAACCTCTGCAGAACAGTCAACCTCTGCAGAGCAATTCCAGCAGACAGCAGAGACAGATGTGGCTAGCAAATACCTGATAATGGTTCGTGTTCGATCTTTATGAGTGATATGTGGGTCCAAAAGATACCGGAAGAGAAAAGGCTTCACTCTGAGTAAACCCACATCTATAACAATCTCTACCCTGCCATCAACGCCGCCGGTGTTGGCAGCCATGCGAAACGTGGCTCTGTCACTATCCCTGAAATAATGAAAGAGTTATCTCCGTTCCTTTTTATTGTTCTATTTGGGCACTTGGCTGCGTCATATTCAGAGGACTTTACAATCCTGAGCCTTGTATCGGTCAAAGCTGGGATATATGTGAGGAATTCACGATCACAACGGAAGCCCGCCATGATTGGAATTCAAACTCGCGCTCTCACGATTGCACGCCCAACGTTCTGCCACTTGGCGATCCTACTTCTGTCTTCAAAATGATAGGACTAAGCAGGCTGGAAAATTAGTCAACGTCTGGTTTGACATCCCTGTTATATGCCCGCTTTATGCACAGTACTGAAAATGATCATTGTGTTGTTATTTTGTATCCTGACTAGAGTCAGGGGTGTGGAGAAATTGGCCCACTAGGTCTGTCATTCTGCGTTTCCCGGGGTGTGGCATTGTGGGACTTTCTGTTTATACCTATGTGTATAATGGAAAAAGGCCCTCCTTTGTTTAAATGGATACTTAAGTTCCATGTGGACCTCCATTGAACAGTCAGTGATGGTATCTGGTATTCTTTATGTCTTCCTGGGGTTTGTGGTTCATGATTGGTCATGTGCAGGTGAGTTTATTAATTATGGAGAGCCCCATTGGGGCATTGACTATAGCCCATTTACTTATCTGAAACTTGGCTGAAAAATGTCTACATGTATCAGGATGACACAAGTGAAACCGTTTCTCAATCAGACCACCCAGTCAAAAGTTATGATCAAAAATCCAAATGCTCCCTATATGTCTACCATTAGATGAAGGTTATTAGGGTCCGCATGGGAATCTTAGCAGCCTCTGACACAAAATCTGATTACGCAATACGCTGCACTTGGGTGTTGTCACTCAACCTATTTAGGTGAGAACAGCGCATGTATAACAGGTCACCAGAAAGAGGTCAATGTATAAGGGACATGTCAAAAACTTAATTAACACTGTAACATTGAGCTCTGCATCCGATGATGATGAAATGCCAAGGGCTGCTCAGCCCGGGAATAAAACTAGGCCCCTGGATTCTATGTCCAGTGTTCTACACGCTAAGCTACCTCTTTCTCCCTCCATGTTTTTCCTATTCGCCAAGGGAGACTCTGACAGAATGCAATCTTGGAATATCCTAGCTATGTTTGTGCCCCCTCACTCAAAGGTCATACTGAATATAAAAGGCGGCTACTGGATTGGAGTTCACATCCTGGTGATTCAATTGTATGATTGTCTTAATGACTAAACTCACAACCAAAGATTTGACGTAAAGCCAAATTAATTGAAAGTGAAACTCAGTTATATTTAAGCCCAACAACATCGATGACCTCGAGATCCGCCTTGCAAGTTTTATATCTCAGCTGAAGACCTGTAATTTTAATGTCAATGATTTCTGGTCTATAACTGTTCTGTTTTCATGCACTACTAGGATGTATCTAGTTGGTAATCAGCTTAAAGGGTCAGTTACACCCAGGATATAAATCTGAGCGTTTTTGCTAGCAATGCACCGATTCAAAATACCGTGTCGGCAGTGGGGTCTGTAAATCGTCTCCACTTCAGAGAGTGATTAGGTTTATCATCTCCCAGTCTCATTGAGCATTTACTCATTAAAGACTGGAGTGGGCTAGAGAAATCTCTAAGGCCGTCTGACTTTTGAATATTTAAAGAGTCAATCTCTCATCTTTCCAATTGATTTTTCACTGTGTGCAGGATAGCTGTTTGACTGGCTCATCTTTGATTTAGTTTTTGTTAAATCAACCTAACCTAGCCTCATTATCTGAACCACGAAGTCTGTCATAATAGCTCAGTGGAAGAATGAGCTAATCTCACTGTCTATCCTCCCTGTGGCCTGGGTTTAATTCCCGGCCATGGCAGGCTATTTCGAGGGATTTTTCCCGGCTGATCACACTCTGCCAACCCGTCCTGAGTCAGTGTGGTAGAAAATGGCTCAATCTCCCCTCAGTGGTGTCAGGCAATGTGTGGGCACCAAGGAGAAAGGCCAAAGTCCAATCATAGACAGACAATGGCTGATCGAAAAATCTCATCAACAACAGTCTTGGATCCTAGTGACTGCAGTAAATATCACATGCTATGGGACAGTTAGTTGATCCACCAAGGGAATCAATCATTTTGAGCTCGACTGCAGCAGAGCGTTTCAGTAAACTAACCAGGTTTCCAATGTAACGTTAATTACTTCCTGTTGGATGACCTTGACCTTCAGATATTCTGGCAGATGACCTTTAATGGTGATTAAGGTGCCACCAGCAGATTGACCTCTCAGAGGGGTCACACTGTCCACTCTCACGGGCTAAAATGAGCAGAAAAAAGAATTGAATCGATTTTAGCATGTCTATTAGAGAATGCTCACTAAATATTGCTGCAACCATGTTTGAACGTGATCTCACACTATGACATAAAAGAATTTGTGTTGTTATCCCAGACGAGGTTGGAGATATCTCCACCTTGCAGAACCATTTTAATCACAATTCAGCAAATGCGTGTCACAATTATCTTTCTAAACAATTACGTATACTACTGCAGTCAGCCAGTCATGATAGCTCAGTGGGAGACATAATGCATCTCACTGTCTGTCCTCTCCATGGCCCGCGGGTTCAATTCCCAGTCATGGAGAAAAAATTTCAGGGGTTTTTTCCCTGGCTGATGACACACACTTGGAGAGGAGATGGGCCCCGCCAAAACATCAAAAACCCATTGAAAGGATACGAGGAATACGAAGCAAAACAGCTTCTTTTGCCCTCAGGTCCCCCCCCCCGGGTCCTCAGGTCCCCCCCCCGGGTCATTGGGTCCCCTAATGATCAAAATGGTCAGGGATTCCATATCTTTCCTATGCATTTACTAACCAGAGCATGAGCACTTTTCACAGACCACAATTCTTAAGCTCTCATAACACGGTCATTAAGCCTATTCACCCGTGCTAGACGTCTCATTACTAGGACTTTATTTATTATTTTTTAATGATTTTCTGGTCAGATGACCAGTAAAACGTTGGTCACACTGGGGAGCGGTTTTTGGACTTTTTTGTTTGTCTGGGAAATAGAAGTTTATCAGACGGCTGGTCAAGCGAGTGAGCGGCGACAGCCAACTACTTTTCAGCCAATCAGAACCGGCATCCGGTTAGTACTGCATTAGTTAGCTCGAAGACGAACACCACCGGTACTAAAACTTTCACCAGTGAATGGATACTATTTGGTCGGCTGATTAATACAATGTGAGACGTCTTGACTGTGTGCTGTTCGCCTGCTTTTATTATACTCAGACGCCTCATTAGTGGGAATATCGCGCGTCCAGCACCGGGCGGATAGGCTTATTATCTCGATTTATGCACGACTAAGGCCTTCTCACCTCACACCAGCTCCGCGGATAAGCCCAGTTTCCAGTCACAATACCCTTTTCCGACAGACTTCGCTGGCAGAAAATCTCCGGCTGTACAGGGGCTTCCAGAGGGTCAGAACAGTCATACCGAATCGATTCCATGTTGCCATACAAACTGGACGGTTCCGTATCCAGCAGTACCCTTCCTTCACTTGAGGGCGGCAGTGGAGGCTTGCATTTTGGAACGTCTGCAACGGGAAGCTTTCAATGGTTCAAAGGTAGAAATTCATTGGAGCAGAAAGAATATCAACTGCTATGCAGAATTGAGTATATCCAACCTTTTTGAGGCAGTTTTGAGGGCCACCATGTGGGTGTCAGGAGACCATTTTGTCAAACTTTGTTAGGAATATTTTAGCAGGAAATACACTTGTTCAGTCAGTTAAATGGAACCGGACACCTCAGGCAAAGCCGGAAATACTTCCCACTCCCACAGAAAAGTAACACTAATGTAGATTCATTAGCCTTCTGTTTTCAGCCAAACCAAAGTATAAAGGTTGCGCATTGAGTGAAAATGAATCTATGACAGCTTTATTTCTGCAAGCAAAACATTAGGCGCTTCGGACAGGCGAATATAGCCTTAATGCTTTGGGTAAACCAGGGCTCTAATTCGGGTGGCTTTCGCGTTAGCCAAATAGATCGAAAATATGTGAATGCATGGGCAACTAAAGAAAAAGTGAAAGTCCACCTTGTTAGTCTCTCTGAACAGCCGTGACAGCGAGTCAACATAGTTTCTCGCTATAGCACAGTAGGCCCTGAGTCACCTCATCCAGTGGGCGACTTTTCCGATCAAACAGAAAACTCCAAAGCGTATGATCGGGCAGTATGATGTACCAGTGTATTGGGGGCAGGTCAATGCCCCCATCTGTTCGCCCGCTCGCGTCTGAAATTTGGTTGCCTGTGTCTGACTTAAAGCGCCGAATCCAGTTAGTTATAGGCCGAACCGGCCTAAAATTGGATCACAGAAAGCCGAACCCTCAGGTCAGACCTAACCCACCTCTTTGGGATTATTAGATGTTTTCTTACCAAAGGGGATTTTATAGAAGTTTGGGATCTTGTAAGCTGTAATGTACATGTAGGAACCATAAACTTGCATGTCCACCGGGCCTGCTAAGAGACACTGCTCTGGAGGACCGAGCCGCACCAAGTTATTGACATCAACACTGTCATCTGTAAAAGATGGATGAAATTCTCGTCTGATTTACTGAGTTTTTGCTCATTTTCTGTCTTTTCATATACAATTATATACTTAATATTATATCTGTATATATATATTATATACCAATTACATTATTGTACTATAACTATTTTATAACAACACCTTTTGGGCGGGCCAAAAACGTTATTGTATTAGAAGCGTTCTTGTTTGAGGATTGTCTACTCATGACATATCTCTGCTTCATTCTCCAAAGGAATAGAGATCACGAAGGTTTTATTGGGTAACTTTGGAGCATTTTTAATCCATACCTTTCAAATGGAGCATTATTTTAAGAGTCGGCTATGTAATTACGCGATACACGAGACATAGATATTTTCAACGCTGACCAGGACTGTTAAATTGACTCTGTTTGTCGGACCAATGTCTTTGATTATTACTTTCTTCGCTTCATGGACCTTAATGTAAAAAGACTTCTAGTCTTATTAAAACTATCTATGTAAAATAAAACTATTAAATTAAATTAAAGAGCCAGTTGGTTTGAGTTTCGGTTGGATGAAAGGTCATTAACAGAAAATCAGCTTGATATCGTAACGCTTTCGTTAGATGAAACTGTAAGGACTCAATAGGAATAGCAGAATAACTCAGAAGTAGGATGCAGGATTTGCTTGGGTTCAAATCCCCGTCACACAGTGTCTGGCTGTTGGTATAAGCTCCTCACTTCAAAACAAAAACAAACCACTTGCAGGTGAGGCGTTGATATTGACCCGACCGTGGTGTTTAGCTGGAGAAAAAAAGAAATTTATCCAAACCCGGCGTGCAGCTCCACCATACAAGGAAAAAACTCACAGTTCCCATTGTTATCTTGTATTAAGTTCTTGAAATGAGATGGTTTTTAGAATGAGGTCAAGGCATAGGATGGTGTGACTGACCGCTTTATTGAGAAACGGGTCATCTCACTATTGGAATGTCGGGTTTAAAATCACTGCCCGCGGTGTCCAAGTAATCCTCTTATAGTGGATTATCTGAGACGGAAAAACGTCCGACTATTGATGAGATGACCCTTGCCGGGATTAGGCCAGTAATACCGCCATACTCACACTGGGATTAGGCAATTAATACCGCCATACTCACAATGACTAAGCAGAAATCATCAGATCCCGCGCCTGTCTGGGAACTGACACAGGATTGGTCTGAATAGTCAGTGGAGTGAGAAAAAGGGTGGCGCGTGTGAGCGCGCGTGGGCACGCGAGGGCGGGTGTGATCGCATAAAGGCTCGTGACTGAACGAGGGCGTCTGAGCGCATGAGGGAGTTCGGTTCGCCACGAGAACTCGCACTTTTTGCCTGTTCGCTCATCTAAAAATGTTGAAATCAATCATTGGGAGTCAATATGAGGTGACACAATTTCCAGCTCGCAGTCGGTTCAATTTTGATCTATTTTTTTCTTGTCCAACTTCGGCCATGCGTACTTTGTTTTTCGCTAGGAATAATGTGCGGAGGCCATATTCATGTTCGAACCAGTCATGACCAGGACTTGAACCCAAGTTCTTACGATTGCCCCAGACACCCTATCACATTGAGCTATCCCGACTCTGTAGATTTAGTCACGGCTAATGACTTTTTGATGATTGTACCTCATCTGAAGTCAGTAAATTCTCTCGTGGCAAACTCTTTAATTAGAACTATAAAAATAATGAGGCTTTAGGGCTCGCCTCCTCTTCGGCAACACATTTAGGAGGAGTTTATCTTTAAATTTTACCAGTAAATTATATAATTATTGATAGGCAGTTTGGTAAGATAAAACAAAACCATCTTGTTTTATCAATCTTGTTCAATCAATAACCCAATGATTGATTTTCAGGGTGAATCTTTATGGTTTTCTGTCTGTTTACATTCTACTCAGGCACTTGGTCAACCTGTTAAAAGGACGTCCTAAGCCTGAGGCTTGTTGGAGCGGTAAGCCTGAGGCTTGTTGGAGCGGTAGGAGCTAGGATAAATGTGAGGAGCTCATACTGACAACAGGGGCTTACCGCGGCCTAGTTTCAAACCCAGGGTCTCACGGTTGTAAGCTCAGTGCTGAGCAACTGAACTATCCCGCTATTTATTCTACTTGGGATCCCAGTCTCGTTGAGGGAAAAATCACCAATAAGCAACGCACAAAAGTTGGAATTGAATCCGGTTACCTGATTCAAAGCTTAATGTGCTACCTAATAAGCCATCCCTTCTCCCTGATGAAGAGATCCGTTTATCATTGAGTTGTCGCAACTATTGAGGTGAAACGATGGATTAATGGAAAACGTATGTCTTGAACCTGGGTGCCAGGTTTATTTATCAACGTTCGGGCAAAAACATTGTCTCTGAAACCACCCACGTCGATTGCAGATCGCGGGGTTAAATAAAGGCTTACTCTCTCTCTATGGGCCAGGCAAGCGGAACACCTAATGATAAAGCCTGAGAACCAAAACACTCGGTACGCCAATTTTAGCAAACCCCTTACACTGGTCATGATACGAAGAACAAGATCATCACCCTAAACTTACGTTTGCAAAGAGAACTAACAACCTTATCTTGGAAGTTTATAATTCTTAGCGCATTGGATCCCACCTCAGCTTGACAAAGAATCTGATCAGGAAGCAACCAAGTCAAGCCGGTAGCTCCTACAAACAAGAGATTACCATTCGATAATCCCGTCTACACGGGAGAGTGGTAACCACTGGGACAGGACCTGAAGATTCCTTAGGTTTCAGATGTGAGTTATCGCGTCCAGGATTTTCACACACTTGGTATAGCTAAGACTGTTGTTACGTTTCAGCCTTGTCTAGTCGTGGTTGGACTTTGATCTTGCTCCACAGGTTGTGTGATGCGATTGAGGGGAGATCGAGCCATATTCTGCCACACTTGCTCAGGATGCGTTGGAGTGTGATCATTCAGGGAAAAATCCCTTGAAATACTTCCCCACAGTTGGAAATTGAACCCGGGCCACATAGAGGGCAGACGGAGATACGTTCACTCCCACTGAGCTACCATTGCCCGGGGCGCGAAGAGGACAGACAGTGGGATGTGTGGGAGATACCATGACTGAACTGGTGATTTTATATCTAATACTGGCTAAGTATCCGCGTTATCCAGGGATGAGCAATATAGAATAGAAAGTCAAACAAAACTGTACATGGTTGATCATTTTTGTGGTCTACACTTTATAATTCAGTATAAAAAGCCTCATGTGACCATCAAGTATGTCCCTATTTGGTAACTTGGGGTCCCATAGAAATCGCATTGCAGAGGCCGGTCACAGCAATGCCCCTACGGTAAAGCTAGACGCTAAATTAGGCTATACTCAACACCCTAGCACTCTACTGGCATTTTAGGGCA
>Ga0224501_10004136_pt1 | contig 11451 bp, 8 predicted proteins | sample SF_Oct11_sed_USG_4_FD_169105 | JGI IMG/M metagenome (GOLD analysis project Ga0224501, IMG submission 169105) | Sediment microbial communities from San Francisco Bay, California, United States - SF_Oct11_sed_USGS_8_1 | ecosystem: Environmental > Aquatic > Marine > Sediment | place: USA...
GTCAATAAGTATTCGGAATTCTATCATAACTTAATCCCTATTCACTGCGGAGGTATGAAATTTTAAACACAAACTTATTGAGGAGGTGCCTTCCATTAAACAATTTTTGGTAATTCTAGTAGTTTTGTAAAATCCAAGATGGCCACCAGGCTAGCAGACTGCTCAAACCTGGAACAAAGGGCAGCTATCAGATTTTTGCAAGCTGAAGGTTTAAAACATGTGAAATTCATTCAAGAATGTCCCTCTATAAATCTGCTTGCTATGAATGGGCAGGATGGCAGAACTGACACTGCAGATAAAGAACGCGGAGGGAGACCAGCAGACATTTCAACACCTAAAAGCGAAATGATAAAGGAGGTTAAAGAATTGGTCCTAGCTGACAGAAGGGCTACTATTGATAATATGGCTGAGAGATAAGGAGTTTCATGCACATGTCACTGTGCATAAAATTGTGCATGCCACATTGGGATCCAAAAAAGTCAGTGCTCATTGGGTTCCGAAGATGCTCACAGATGTCCACAAAGAACAGCGTCTGATGGCCGCGAGAGAGGGTCTGCAGAGGTTTAGAAGTGAATGAGACAGCTTTTTGACAGAATAATAGCCACAGATGAAACTTGGATATTCCACTATGAACCTGAGTCCAAATGATAGTCGCTGGAATGGAAGCATGTCACCTCTCCAGTGAAAAAGAAGTTCAAGGCGCAGAGAGCAACACGCAAAGTTGTGTTGACAGTGTTCTGGGACAGGCAAGGTCCCATAACTATGGATTTCAAAGCTCAGGGTACTACTGACAACTCGCGGCCACATACAGCTAATAAGATCCTCAGCTAAATTGAGGATTTGGGCTAGGAGCTACTCGGACATTCACCTTACAGTGCAGACTTGGCCCCATCTGATTACCATCTCTTTGGGTCTCTCAAATCGCACATGAGAGGCAAGCACTTTTCTTCAGACGCTGAGGTAACTGAAACTGTGATGGAAATGGAACCGCCAGCAGCCGAAATAATGCTATGCCAAAGGCATCAATGACTTTGTAAGGCGATGGGAAAAGTGTGTGGAAAAGAGTGGAGATTATGTGGAAAATAGAAAAAATTGTCTCTCTGCTTTTAATAAAAAGTCATAATGTAATTCCGAATACTATTGACTGACCTTCATATATGAGCAAAAAGCTGAGTGTTTTGTACAATATATAGTTGTCAAAAAGCAATAACTTCAATTATGTTTCAGCTGTGGCCTGTGGTGTGGCTGGAGCATTATAGTCTTTCTTTCACCTATAGTAGACCTAGAGAGACCCCCTCTACTTCTACGCTTTCACTCCGTTCAGAGGCATATCTGACTATAGATAAATAGGTCCTATCTTTTTGTCTGGCTTTAGCATACATACCGAAGAGCCAGATCACCCAGCTACAAGGGATTATTTACGCTTTGGAGTTGCCCAACTATACCACCCATTGTTCCGAAAACAAGAATATTACACCGATCAGAATTTCTGCGTTGTAATTGGACAAAAGTAGTTCCGACTGCTATGTTCTTCATATTAATTGGCTGGTTTTCAAAGATCTGAGAAGCGAGACTTTAGGAACTGAGGGGGCTCTACGCGCGAAATTAGTGGCTCTAACAATGAGTCCGGACCGCAAAAAGTGAAGACCTTGGTCTGGTTGTTGAACTTGGAAACAATACTAACCGATGTCTTGAGTTGTAACTTGTCGCCAGCGTGACGGATCGCTGATACCCAAAGAGCTACACGAATTGAAGAAATAGTAAATTCACACGTTTTTGTCGATAAAAAGGTAAGTTCCCCAGGCATTGTAGTTACTTGACTGGAGTTTGACTAGTCTTAGTCTAGTACTAGTAGTAGTTCAGTAGTTGAACTTGATTTTTTAGTCTTGAAGTTGAAAGTTGAAGTTAATATACTAGCACTAATACTAGTAGACGTAGTTAGTTCGAGTTCAACTTCAAGTGATAGTTCATAGTTGATTGGTTGAATTGAGTCTGATTAGAGTTTAACTTTGAGTTTGGACTTGAGTTTACACATGGACATAACACTGGTTACACTATTCTATAGTCACTATAATCAGTATAATGACTATTATACTTATAGTGCTATTTGGTGGCTGGATTACGGTAGTTGTACTTTTACAATTACATGTGTTCTACTAGACGAAGTTGTAGTTGTACTTGTAGCTCTAAATTCTAAACTACCAATCAGTTCTTGTTTATGTAACTCACTAACCGTAAGTGTAAGATGTAGCATTGGCCATTTGTGTACAGTGCTGTATCAGTGTATGTTGTTCTCATTTGGTCAATTGCTGATTTTAGTTCACTAATCACTAGTTGTGTCCCTACTTCAGTAGTTCCCTAGATAACAAAAAACTTCAGTCTTATTCAATAAAATAAAGTTAAACACAAGGTTCAGTTTGAATGAATCAATCCTCTTAAAGTGAAAAGCCTAGTTAGTAGTTGGTCTACTTCAAATTCGTTTTTCCTCTGTGTGACTTTACACTCAGACGAACAACTTCGAGGGTATACTATATATACACTTTATTCTGGGCCAACATGAGCTCTATCCCTCACTTTGCTTTTTCTTATGAAAAAATCCGCTGAAATGGCTACTGCTTGACTGGATGGGCATATAACCGAGTCTGTAAACAAAAATGAGCTGGAGCAGTACTAGTAGTAAGTCAGTCAATTTACTAGTATTCCAGTTAAGTTTCAAGTAATTTAATTAGTCTTTGACAAAGTCCCCATCGTGCTGGCCCGTTTACTTCGGTTCCTTGTTTGTATATATCAATTGATTTGGATAGTCAGCCATTTCTATTAAACTACTTTTACAAAATAGTAGTTACTTAGTCGATCAACTTATTCGGGACAGCGCTTTACTTTATTTGATGATTGTTGTTACTAAGACTGACTAAAGGTATTTCGATAGTACCATTGCGGGAGATACAGCTCATGTTCTTAACGATCATCACCATTGGAATTCAATCTATTTAGTTCCTAGCTGCTCTTGAGGGAGTTTCTGATAATAACAGCTTGTCTCCTTCAACCACCACCTTCTCCTCTGGTCATCTGGATTGGCTATGCCGATATTTGTCAAGGGTGTATGAGTGAATGCGCCCACCCGTACAACGCTTTGTAAAATGGAGCCGCGCTTACTAGCTTGTTACAAATATTAAATAACTTTGAACTATCATATTTATACCATAGCGTATGGTTTCTCAGTGACTCAGGGCTGTGTATGTGGTTAGACTATACATTAACAATCACCTATCCGACTGACTCTGAATCATCTCAGAGATTCTGCAATTTTTCTGTGGTTATGAAAATACAATGTGATAACACTTTTTTTCTATAAACAAAATTTTGTTTTGACAGCAATCATTTTACAATGGTCACTAACTACTTTTTGTTTATCTTACCAAAACAAATACACATCCCAGTCATCTATTTCTTGTTTTCAGCGACGGCTCACAGGGGAAAATGGAGAATGGTACAAGAGAACCAACCGAGACTTGCTTGTTCTGCTCCAACTATGAAGGCCTGAGAGTAGTAGAACGCAATCGGTTGGTAGAGATATTTGGAACTACTACTCCCAATGATGCCTCTCGTCATCAAGTTTGTGAAAGGTTGGTCTGATAGAAAACTCATTGTTTTAACAATGGGTTCACGGTACAATACATGCAATATCGCATGTAAATAACTATTGGTAGCGGAGCATGTGGCTAGTACATGCCGCACTTTCAGTAGAAAGTCATTCCTGGCGACAAAAAACCTAATGTTGTCAGCCCTGATGTGTGGTCAAAAACAACTGAAACAACTCCCCTCTGCAGCCCTAAAAGCATTATGGGTGGTTGGACTTTAATGACGAACCACTGAAACTTTTTGCTTATTTTGCCATTTTGTGCAACAATAAAACAAGTCTAAATTTCGTGTGGAGCAAAATCTTGGAGCGGTGTTGTTGTTTCCCCGGCTTTTTATATAGTGGTTGTTTTGTGTAGTGGTAGAGAGCTGCTGGTAGTAGTAGACACATTGATGGTAGAATTGGTTGTGATAACTGTGACTGGTATGGAGATTTAATCTTCCTCTGATTTAAGCCTATTAGATTACTTTTACTAGCGAAATGCTGATTCATAATTCAATTTCAGGCTAACATAGGCATCATAAATATGCATTATTCCTTGGTGCTTATAGTTGGTCTCACAATCTTATCTCCCGTCATGAACAATCGCCAGGCAGGTGATCTCTCCTCTGCGCCATTCCGAAGTGTCACTACCACCCTCCCTCGAGTTCCTGTGTCCTGGTTGCAGTGGGTGGTTTCTGTTGAAACACAAAGGAATTTGACACTTCTTTTATTACAGTTATTGTTCTCTTCTCTGTTGCTTTTACTCCAAAAAGTTCGCAAAGCTACTAGAAGACTGATGAACCTGCTAGCAGAGTGGTTATCGGGTAGTACTAGGCATCCCTTTGTCACGATAGCTGGAAACTGTTTGCACAAGTTGAGCTCTCTACACTAAATTGCCAGCTTTTATTTTATTAGTGATATTTGTTTAGTGGTGCTTGTTTATTTAAGTACATTGTGGTTAGCGTTTATGAGCCTGTGAAAGCTAGGCATTGACCAGTGGAAGTAATAAATTCTACTAAATGTATTGCCTCTAGTTTCTCTCATCATCCACTCACCATCTTTATTAGGTGTCAAGTGAACCTGTGTCTAATCGAGAATGGATTGAAGCTTCGCATCATTATGCAGCAGTACCTGACTACGACTAGAGTAACGGGAGTAACAGATTGCGCCTCGTCCGTAGTAAACAATGGAAACGTGGTGAAGACTTCGCCGCCATCGCAGCCCGCTCTGTTTCCAAGTCCGCAGTTGGTTAATGGTGGGCATCTGCCGCTCATACCGTCATTCTCGCCGATGTTGACACAGCCGCTGTCTCCCGCTGACATTCTGACGGCTGTTTCTCGTGCCAACCCCATGGTCTCCATCTTTGGCCAGAAAGAAGAAGCAACCGACTCAACGTCCTGTAACAAGTAAGCCCCACCCCATTTTCTCCACTAATCTGTCTTTGTACGGCCAGTAATTCAGCTACGAGATTTCTTCATCTAGACCTTTTAGGATCAATAATAAGCCCCCCTTCTACGCCCCCACCGCAGTAGTTACCCTAGTCACCCCTTCGAAGGAAACGTAACGTAGTTAGTTTCTGAGAAGGGGTCTAGTTCTACAGGGGTGCCAAAACCAGACGTACCTGGCTACAGCAGCGCGTGCCCCAATGTCCGATGTGCGGAGTGGCTGGGAAAACGGATTACGCTACACCTGGGGCTGCACGCGAGCGGGTAGATCCCGCGCATCGCGGCGTTAAGTTGGTGTGCTGTTGGTGCCTGCTTGTTCGAGGTAGGTACAACACCGGTGTGAGCCAGTCAGCGGTTGCGAAGTTCGCGTAAAAAATTCTTCGCGAGTGCTGAATTTGCAAATTCAGCCAGCGGCCTTCTCCACTAGAGGTCGTTAATAGCTGTAGGAACGCAGCACTGTTGCTACTGACAGCCGGTGGTAACGTTTCCTTCGAAGGGGTGACAACAGTCTTGAGTTAGAGATCAAAGACTAGAACCAATTGGCGAAAGCCCGCGGGCTCAAGCAAAGGCCGCACTTGCGCCGTTTGGCATTTACGACTGTTCATTTTCATAGCATTTCGCTTTGCGTGTTTGTGCTGGCCCCGTAGTTTCCTTCGAAGGGGTGCTCTCTCGCCATACACTGCCAATGGTGCCCACTGTTGGTTGAGGGGGTAGTTGCTTGCGATAGGCGATGCTGGCCTGACTGGTCTTATTAATACCAAATTCCAAGTTAAAATAGACTTTTGGCGCCTGGGCCACTGGCATCGCTACAAACCATCCCTAAGCTGGTGGTTGATAAAGTTTTTTGCTATCTAGATGCGGTGTCAACTTGACCACATTGGATAGTCCTAGTCTGCTGCAGCACATGCGGACGTGCCTACCCGATGTCAGCAGTGAGGCTGCGAAAGTCAGCACCATCATGGTTAAGCGAGAGAAACGCGTGGCGCGTTGCCATAAGTGTAATGTCTACCTTAAAACCAGATCCTATGCCGATGGCATGAAACACATCGAAAGGTAGGACCATGGATAATAAACTAGTGAGCGAAGCCCCATCATACCAGTGCAGCCCTCCCCTCAGCTTGTCTCTAGTATAACATCAACCATCCTAGTGTTGGGATTACAGCTGTTGGGACTGAGTTAACGACTAGGGGTCAGATGTTGCAACTAAGCATTAGGCTCTTTGGGTCTGCTAGTATCCACTCAACCACATAGCTCATTTATATTTATAAGTTGTGATTTAATTCTGAGAAACTTGAGCTTCACAACAAAGACAGGATTGTCAATTGTCAAACAACAAGCTCCCCTATACTGGCCTAAAAACACTGGACAGCTCATTGTCAAGTAAATAATGGCAAAGATAAAACACTAGGGTAGGATAATTTGGACACCCAGGTTTGGGCTCTATGGGCCATAGTTTCACTATTTCTTTTCCACCGGTTAACTTTACACGTAGAACACCATAAGTATTTTTCTACTTTAAGGTGGTTTATTTAGCCAGAAACAGGGTCCAGTAGACAGTCTGGGTCAAAATCCAGGGCAACACAAAAAAACTCCATCATACATGAGGCTGGTTGTGGAATGGTTAGAGGTGGTATTTCGCGAGGAGCCCCCCTCTTTCTGGAAACCCTAGCGTGACCAGAACCTGAGTCCAAAATCTAGTAATTTTGACCCAATCCATCTAGTTATGAAGTTATCCTGGGCTCTCTACATACATACATACACGTGCCTTGTCTTTCTAGATGCACTGGTCAGGGTTTACCGAGAGGACGACCACGAACTCACCCGGAGATTCATCGCTGTAAGATGTGCAGTAAAGCCCTGGGCTCTAAGGAGCAGCATGATCTACACATTGTCAAGTGTGACGGAGTAGTCGACAGAAGAGGAAGGAAACCCGCGGATAACACATGCATGGTGAGTGGTTGACTGACAGCTGAATTAAAGGACCCAGTTACTTTTGACCCAGTTCTTTTCCTTGGGAGAAAGAGATTAGTTGAGAATAATGGTGGCATATAATGCAAGAAAGGAAAAAAACAACACCATTAGTATGGCTATGAAGTAACCGGGAGTTCCTGGTGGGCCATTCACATAGGACAAGGCATCAAATTAATGAACTGTGACATTCCCACCAGCTTTCTTTTAGAGAATCTTTTTCTGTGAAACATTTTTTCTTGTCTCTTATCCTGGGCATCATTTCCTTGTGATATTTCCTTGAACTAGTATGGCCGTCGTGTGTGCTGTGCTTCTACTATGGATAATATGTGTTGTTGGATTTATATGAGGACATGAGGACAACGCGTATTAGTGCAGTGACAATGAGCGGAAATCACGTGGCGCCATACTGTGTCAAACACGGTTTGAAACAAGATATTCGTTCAATGCTCGTGTAAGATTAGTTTGTTGTCTGGTAAAAAATTTCACAGCGAGCCGCCCTGATAATCGTGGTAACGCCCGGTGGTCCATCCCGATCATCAATCATTCGCCGTGGCTCCATCCGGACTGTTCTCGTCGAACATTGACTGAGAATTCGTCGACAAAAGTCCTCGTATAACCCTAGCATGTGAACCAAGCTTGGGTAATAGAAGAGATTCTGTTACATCGTCTTTGACTCATCTTCCCATTCATCGCTCTCTATAGCAGTTTTGAACCTTCTCGGAGTTGCCATGTCGTGTCACAAACGACTAGCTTGTATATTTTATCTATTCTCCTGTATCTGCGTGTAGCTTTGCAATGAGAACCTGGTGTACAGACACATACTCAAGAAGCATCTGAGAACAGTTCATGGTATTAATGCCCAGCGACTTGATGACAGGTAAATTTATGTATATATATATATATATCTGTACTATGGTCGTTACTCCTACTTCTTACGAGTCATGCATGAATGAAAAGTTGGCTATTGGAGCTATTCTAAGAACACAGTTATCAGTTAAAGCTTAGCATTCTGTTATGAAGATTTTAGAATGTCTCATGTTTTCATATATTATGGTGTATAATGTGAATACTGTATAGCCATATAATACTATACAGATATGGAGATATCTTGAAGGGCGAAGCGGTCAGTTGGTAAATCGCACACAGCGGGCTCAGAATCATACTACCCTGGTTCGATTTCCAGTCAGTGCCTCTTTCATTTTACCCTCATCAAATTCAGATCACGACGTCAAATATCGCCCACCATTATAGACAAGGCTTTTGTAGGTCTCAACATGAACAATCTCGGAAACGCAAAAGTTCCTCAGTGATACTATCTACATATAAATATATGACGGGTTCCATAGTACAGGTATTATAAAAGTTTGTGGGTGACACTCATCTCACACTTCCGACTGTTTCTCTTCCCTCTAGTGTGATAGCCGCACTGCAGATGGGCAGCCCATCTCACGTCGTCTCGAAGCAAAACGTCATCAGTCAGATACGAGGCAAGATGGTGGAAGAGGAGATGCTCGCCGCCACAAAGAGAAGCTCCGCGCATCTCGATACAAGCGAGAATGGAGGAGAAAACTCCAATGATGTCAGCTCGATCGGCGACCAAAGCAACGAGGTGAGTGCATTGGTATGCAACTCGTTATGTCCTAGATATGTTAGAGTTGTCCACCAGCCAAATTGTGTATCTCGCTGCTTGCAAGTTACACGTTCAAATTCAAGTAGAATATGGCGTCAATGCTTGGTCACACCGCTGCCGGTCTCCTATTGCACCGACGTATTTTATATTGTTAGTCGAACTGGACATAGGAAGGACAAAATGATACCTCGTGTGAGTTAGTGTAGTTTGAGGCTGGTGATGAATACTCCTTCACCTATTGCAGATGTCATTGGATGCTGCTGATGATAAGATGGTCGCCGGAGAAACCCCCACTCAGGAAAAAGTGGAGGTTACTACTGCTCCACCAATCAAGACAAGCCGTCGCAAGGTTAGCATAATACTCTGCCATTGTGAGATCTTGCGTGTATCGGCAATACCAAAGTTCTTAGTTAATACCTGTCTGTAGTGGGGTTTGTTTGTATGCTGGATCAACCAGTGTAGATCATGTCCTGGGCTATCAGTTGTGATATATAAGCAGCAATGATCGTAGTTTGGAATACAGTTTGGCCGACCTCCCTTACCACACTGTCTTAGTGACATCCTAGATGTCTATTCGCTTAATCAAAAACTTATAGCCGTAACCTTAAAAAAATTGAATGGCTATGCTAGAAAATTTTTCTACCTAGAGAAAGCTTGAAAGTATGTTAGTAGAAGATTTGACCTGTCGTGCTTAAAAAGCCAAATGTGTTGGTAGTGGTGGTACAAGACAGTCGGGTGGTATTTTGGCGGAAGACCAACCCTTGTCTTGGCATTCAAGTTGAACGCATACCTGAAGAGATAGCATCAATACAGTACTAACTATGAGTACAGTGTTGACTACTTGATGATAACCACTTGATTTAGTGGTTAGTTGTCTGTGGCTTCAAATTCAAGTGTAGCATAATTTTACTGTGTATGATAGTGTTATTATTTACTGTGTAGGACAGTGTTATTATTCACTGTGTATGATAGTGTTATTATTCACTGTGTATGATAGTGTTATTATTTACTGTGTATGATAGTGTTATTATTTACTGTGTATGATAGTGTTATTATTTACTGTATATGATAGTGTTATTAGTCACTGTGTATGATAGTGTTATTATTTTTCTACCAAATTAGTTTCCTTCACTTGGTTCGGCTCCTACTCACTGAATTTATCTTGCAGGTTCGGCCAGTGAAGTATGTAAGCCCTACACCAACACCCAGCATCTATACTTGTGATCTTTGTCAGGAGAGATTTGAGTCTGAGTCCGAGTATGACAGACATTGCTGTAATACTATTATGCCCGAACTTACCGAGCCGTCGCAAAATCCCATCGGAACGTCTTGATGTGTATCAGGAGTTGTCCAATCTTGATTATATTTATTCAAGGGAAAATAACTCCAAGCTCATATTCTAAAATTGTCTAGGAGTAACAAACTCCAAATGCTGCTGATTTGCATTCCTTCACAGCACCAAAATGAGTTCAGCTTTATGATATTATGTTTTGGTTATAGTAATCTAGACACTGTTTATCCATATTCACCACTTTGGACTTGTTGCAATCAAATGGCTTCTGGTCATAGCGTGTGATCCCTCTATGCGTTTAAAATCGGTGCTATAGCTTCATTTGTATCGATTATTAGAGATCACCTCTATGACTGATACTTGCCTGTATATGTATATAGCTATACCTAATAACCTCTAGTCTAGTACATTATATCCTCTTATTTGCTATTTCATTATGATCTTTCAGCAAAGATTTCATCCTGCCAATCAATAAATATTATCAAATATAATTATTATTAATGTTTGTGGTGTTTCTAGTGTAGATTATTACTAGTATGCGCTATCTATGCGCTATCTATTCCCAATTACTATGGATTTCACAAGATCATCCATGGAAAAGTTACCGGCACGTATGAATTGAAAGACTGGTACTATGATGATGATGGGGCATGAGGTGACAACTTGGATAGTAGGACAAAGGCAGGGAGCTTGAGTTGCGATCCATTTGTCATTCCGTTTGAGTTAACAGCTTGTAAATGAAACAATCTTTCGTGTTGTGTGATACAGAGTGTTTTTCAGATGACTCCCAATGGGATAGCTGGATATCTCACTGGCTAAAGGATATATCAAAAATATCAATAGACTTTCCAAAGAAATGATAATCAAAGAGTTAAAAGCACTCGATTTGAGATGGAAACATCCTGGGCTCAAGCCATGCTCATACCAGGCGCATACTGGCAGTACGAGCTCCTCACATAATGCCTAGCTTCTACCTCTTCAGAACAAGCTTCTGGCTCAGGAGATCTGTTAAATAAGATGGCCAAGCGCCTGCATAGAACAACAAAACGTCTAGTACGTAAGATGGCAGATATTTTCTTATATTTCTATTTCGGTTGCTCCCAGTTAAAACTGGCTTGAGAGCAAAAGCACCCCTATGTGACCTACCTATCACAGCTAACTCCAAGATGCAGTATTGGCTTCTTATCATCATTATAGTGCACATTGTCTTCTGAAAGCAATTAGTATTGGTTTTGGTTTGAATAAGAGATAGCTTAAACACTGTCTCATAAAACTGACTAAATTCAGTTGACCTTGCAAAAGCGATATAAGGGTCAAGGTCAAAATAAAAAAGCCTATTCACCATTAGGAATTTAGAAAAAAGTGCATCCATAGAGTTATCATCCGAATAACTCTGCGAGTGCATCACTTTTATGTTAACTATATCTCTTTGCTATGAGTGTTAGGGGCTAACTGGTTATAGACCGGTGATCTCATCAATACCAAATAGACC
>Ga0224501_10004137_pt1 | contig 11451 bp, 9 predicted proteins | sample SF_Oct11_sed_USG_4_FD_169105 | JGI IMG/M metagenome (GOLD analysis project Ga0224501, IMG submission 169105) | Sediment microbial communities from San Francisco Bay, California, United States - SF_Oct11_sed_USGS_8_1 | ecosystem: Environmental > Aquatic > Marine > Sediment | place: USA...
TGTTCCAGTTTATATACATGTAACTTTATTTCCTGAGAATATACAAAAGGACATCAATCAATCTTACGTGTACTTACCGTCCTAACCTATCTGTGTGCGCGCGGGTGATTTCATGTCATCTTGAAAAAATTCATGCTTGTTCCACAAAGCTACCGATAAGCCTTCCTTGAAAGAACAGCTGTAGTTTGTATCAATCCAGTTTTGGACTTAGAATGCGTAATATGAATTCCTCAATCCATATTATGCTATTCTCATTGGGTTATAAACAGATTGTTTACCAATCCAGTCCCGCGATAGTATGTCTCTCACCTGTAGCCTTTTACGGTATTTGAGGCCGTACTGATTTAGTGTCCGGCCCAGTATCACCTCAGCCATAGCATTCTTTACACCAGTAATCCTTTCGGCTCCAGATATCGTTCCACTTCTTCTCTTCTGTATTTCTGTCATCTCGTCTCGTCTGTCTCTCCGTCGGCTTTGTCTGTCGGTTTGGGCTGTGATGGTTCGTTCCTTACCAGAGCTGTCACTTGCTTAACGTGCTAAGATCTAGCCCGAGTAGTGAGAGCTAAGCAACCACGTTCCAGGCTCAATGCCCAATCGTCCTCAATCAGCCTGCACTAATTTGAGAAAAATTCTTAAGACGAAAGAAAGGGTTGGAGTTGATTTGGCTTCTTCAATGGACTGGATAAACAGTTGGTTGTTTTACTTATAAATTTTGTATAATTGCGGAACATGGTAACACACAATGGCAGCTATTTTGAAGTACAGGTCTGTAATCTTAGTGCTGGTGTAATGTTACTGCTATGATATTCTTTGAATTGGAAGGATAGAATATTAGCTAATTGTGCCTGTGCTCAGTGGGTGTATAGTATGTGCTCATAAAATGCTAATTAGGTCATGACAATAATACAGCCACTGATCTGGCAGAAACATCAGCCTTGGGGTGAACTATATCGGAAAAAACAGAGAAACTCCTTATTGGCTCATATCAAAGTTTGGCAGTAGGGGAAATGGTTTCAGGAAGCCAAATTTCGAGAATTCGAGTTTCTTTTCCTTCCTGCCAATACGTCATGAACTCCATGTGGAAAATATTAAGCGTTTTCGGACAAGCTAACGTTCATTGCGCGTTGCCCTGTTGCTAATCCGATGCACAGGCAACGCGCCATATTGCCCGAACATGTGCGTTGGACTCTTTTGCTTTATCGAACAGGTCGCTCGAATGCGTTGAGGACGAGGCGACTCGGGGCTAATTGTGTGATATCGAGAAAAATATGTTGACTCGCTGTTACATTTGTTCGGACAGACTGACACTTTGCACTTCTGCTTTTTATTTAGTTGCAAATGAGAATTTCTACATCCGAACGATCTCAGCCTTTTTGGCTAATGCGCGGACCATCCAAATTAAAATTAAGATAAAGCCTTCTTTTACCCAACGAGTGAGGGCTTGTCCGAAAATGCCTAATCACTCTGCAATTCCTTTTTGTAAACACTGTTTTATATGAACCAGTCTCACTCATTGCGTGTGATCTTGTCTGGCGTTTTATGAGAGCCTGTCTCAGCTGTTTTATATCAACCAGCTGCAGTGACACAAGTTACCTTTGTTTACAGGCGATGTTCTCGGGTGCCTGCTGGATGTGGAGCAAAGGTTAGCCGTGTTCTCTCTCAATGGCAAAGAGCTGCCATCCATGAGCCAAATATTTCAGAATGCCACGTGAGTTGTTCTTGTTTGTACATTTTTGTTCTCTTCATTATATAACACAGGTTTATTGGGGGTAATGTAGCATGCTTAGTTCAGACTTTTTTTCCAGTTCAGAATTAAATAAATTGTTATGTCATAGCACTTTACTTCGCGAATATGAACTCGGAGTGTACAGTAACATTTTCTGAAACTATTTATACGGTACAAGGAATTTATCATTCAGGATATCTTGGGCGTTCAATTTTGGCTCCATGGATCTTTGGATCCTTTGTTTAGGCCCTGACCAGGCTGAACTACCACTTTGAGTATGAGCTCCTCACTTAATTCCCAGCTCTCAGATCTCCAGAACAAGGCCTAGACCTTAGAGGTCCAATGTCTAAGTGCCCATATCAAAGACAATGGAGAGATTTCATCAGCGATTGGTGTCTGTATAACCACTAAGTCTGATCTCTGGATTTTTGCAGGAAAGGCTTCTTTGCCGCAGCTAGTTTCATGACGTTCCAGCAATGCATATTCAACTTTGGTAGCGAACCTTTCAAGTTTCCCCCGAATCACAAGTTTTCCACATTCAATGAGGCGGGCACACTCACTGATGCAGAGCGCCTGGTTCTACCAAGGTGAGATACACTGTTGCTTGGTTCATATGTGGTCATTCGTCAACTAAATCTCCAATGAACACAAGACTAATGGAAACCCTCGGACTCTATATGGCGCCAAATGTTTATAGAAGCAAATTTCTGTTCTGATATTTTCTACGTGTCCTGCTATTCATTTGCTCTTTTGCTCTAAAATCTCATAGTGGGCCTATTTGTTGACCAGCCTAACATCTGATGGACCAGCCTAACATCTGATGGACCGGCCTAACATCTGATGTTTCTTTAGGCACATCAAATCCCTGAGAAGTCCCCTTGAATATATGACGCTGACGACCGGTGTTCCTTGTGTCAATTTTTTAGTCGATGTCGACTAATAATCATCTATAAACCTAGTGTATATCTATGAAGAGGCTTGATCACACTCACCATCATCGGTGGGTTTTGGTGCCCTTTACTGAAGTCCTGGCAGTGCTGTTCCTACAATCATTATATAATGGCATCCGTCGGTCTTGGGAAGTGAACTCATCATCCATGAATCAAGACTACGTTTTACGCTGAAGTACTGGGTCTCCGTGAGCATTAGTGTAATGCTTGTTGAACCTATAATGGATGTACCTCGCCCCCACTCAGGATAGCTCGATGGCTTCTTATACTCTGATCTCAATAAATTAAAAACATAAAAAAGTGACAATGGTTTAATTTAAATTTATTTAGGCATAAAAAGATAGAGCTGTTGCGGAGAATGAGTGTAAAGGAAGACGGGTGCCAATTATGCTACGATAATCACGCCACTGTGACCATTCACCCCTGTGGCCATAGGTAAGTGCTAAAGCCTGAGTTATATTAACCGTAGGTATTTACATTTAACAAGCATTGAGACACAGTCATATCCTCTATTTGTTACTGCATGGGTAGGGAAACTCTGACTAGAGTTCACCACTGTGAGGAAAAACACTTACAGTCTTACTGTACTCATTTTCAAGATGTAGATTAGATTTGTCTGCAGTGACCGAGTGTCATAACAGTCCATATCCAGGCCTATTTACCCTGTACATGCACTTGTAATCTTATTCCCTTGGGGGGGAGACATAATTTGTTTCTACACTCTCAACCCAGATGATTATTTGCATTGTCCCTCCGACAGCTCTTTGATGACTCAATTTTTAAAACGAATGTTTTATATTTTTGGTGACTCCAATAGCAAATCGGACCCATCCTCCAACTAAATTGTAGCGGTTAATGTTTATCTTCTATTGACTTTCATATGAAGAGGGGTCTGGTTGATAATGTATAACCAGAACTTCAAGGGTTTTTCTCCCTGGCTGATCACACACACTTGGAGAGGAGATGGGTGCCGCCAAGTCGTCACAACCCCATTGAAAGGATAAGAGGAATACGAAGCTATACAGATGAACTAAATTCTGTGTCAATCTTCTACATTGCAATTTCTTTTTTCAGTGGCTTCTGTAACACATGCGCTATTCAGCTGGAGACGTGCCCGCTGTGCAGAAATACAATAGATTCCATTGAGAATGAGAGCCGAAGTAGACACATGTCACATGACAGCAACCAGCAGCTGCGCCTGCATTTGATATCTCATGATCGCGGACCTCCTGTGGCTGAAACCATTGCGGATGATGAGGAAATTAAGTAGCCTCTTGGAGATAAATCTATAATGCCACCAAACTCGGCAGTGTGACTCAGTTTATGTCATTGGGCACATCACTTCTAAAGTGTAAGCATCTGTCGCTGATGTATCTGCTAACTGTTTTAACCTGTTCCGAACAATTGGAACAAATCTGTGCAAATAGGCCACTGGTCGATCGATTGTTTCCTGTTCTCTGAATGGAAATATCTTCCTATGAATGGATGCCCATGGAACTCATACCATCCCTGTTTTATGGGATTCTTATTGAACATTTGGCATAAAATGTCTGCACTGACCACTGAGCACTAAACATTGGCTAGTGGTGCTGCCAGCCACCGAAGCTAGTGTATCATTATTTTGCTTCTAATAGTGCTTCAATTTATTTAAAGATAATTATTGTTGCTATTTACTTTTTTAAAAGATAATATTTTTGTAACAAAATGAGTTTGAGGAGTGGCTTCAAGATTGCAAAATAAATTGTTGCCACTTTATGAATGCCTGAAATTGCTGTTGTTCAATCTCAGTCTCCACTCTCCAGCAAAAATAGGACGATGCATACAACTCTGAGGCTGTCATCTATATGTGACGAAGAACTTGACATTTATATCCGGTTTGGAGATGTACAAGTTCCACTTTTGTATCTTATTCTAAATCCACTCTGCAAGTGATTCGGCTGATTGCCCATCTTACAAGCCTTTGACCCAACCAAAGACGGTGGATCCAACCCTTTCATCTCGTGGACTAGGGTAGGGATAGCTCAATGGCTAGAGCGCTCAGAATGAAAATGATCTCTTAAAATTCCGAGATCCTATTGCTTCAACAAGCCTCGGGCTTAGGAGATCAGAGTCAGAGGACGATCAAGTGGCCACTACTAGAAAAAACGAAAACGAAATGGATTCAAGAGTTGTCTGCCCAAGAATCGTGGTCAACCGACCGTCGAAGATCGCCCACTCTCGGCTTCGAGATAGCCAATAGTAAACCTGTTCTTATGCCTGGTACCTCTTCAGCCAATGAGGTTGTGCGGAACATATGCCCCGTAGAGGGCGAATATGGCGGGTGAGTGCGTGCTCTTTTCCTCAAAATCCGAATGAATTATTGTTAGATATTCTCTACCTCTGTAAAATATACCAGCTTCACATTTTGATGACGAATCTAATGGAATGTTTATGTTGCAGATATGAATTTCATGAACTACAGAGATGATGATAACACACTAGGCAAGTGAATAAACTCTCCTCCCATGATTTACTAGTCTTCCATTTCTACCTCCGTCGAAGTCCAACGCGACCAGGTCGGCGTCCAGTATTGCTCACCACGCGTACTATCCCAAACAATCCTGTTGCGAGGACGGGCTGCAACGTCTGAACAACATTTAGTGCATTCTTGATATCCCTCCTTCACAACAAAACTGTGCATTCGCCGGTGACTTATGACGAACCTGTCTTGAGACCGGAGTTCGTGAGTAGTTGACTGTTGTTGAGTTTGGCTCGTAGTTGATGTTGTACTTGTAATGTGAGTATGACTGAGCTTGACTGGCAGTCGAGTTTACTGTTGATCATCAGCGGAACCCCGTTTTATTGCTATCGATTTATTGAGTCAAATTGCTTGAGTCAGAGACTTGTTATCTGCGCCTTTAGTCCCGTGTCGAAGTAGGAGCAAGTGTGAAGCTCAAAAGTCAACTTGACTCTCGTCTTGCTTCTTCTAGTTTATATCACGTAAAAGTCCCGGAGCCAGAGTCTCAGTTTGTACTACCAACTGTCTTATTGGTAAACTTGCGAGCAAATTAAGCATTGTGATCTCAAAGTTCCAATAAAATGCAAAAGTTCAAATTTGGAGACAGATTTTGAGAAACCCGTTAACGTCAGTTAAACCCTGCTTTCTTCTCTGCATTTTCAACAATCATTCAGTTTGAGTTGGACGAGCACTATCCGGTCTTGCTCCACGATAAGTAACAAATGATTTGATAGTGCTACTTGTGTTGAACTTAAAGGGGTTAAGACTTGCCTGATTGAGTCTTCACCTGTTGGCGGATTTTGAAGCCTACCATGAATAAATGGACCCAATACCCAACTCAAATGAAAGCCCTATCCATCGCGCATACTTGGAGCCATTATTACGCTATGATAGTGGCCCGAACACAACGGCCTCTATTTAGGGCAAAAAACTCAGCAAAGCACTTCTTATAACTTCAGCTCTCTCCGATCTTACATTCATTTTCGAGTTCTTTTTGTTATGAGGGAGTAATAGTCAAAAGCTTACTAGATTATACCAATTTCTTTCTGTTTGGCCCATTCTGGCCATAATTATTCGAATCACTGATATTCGTTTTTTGGAAAAAGATCCGCTCTTATCACGCCAAGGAATACGAAGTTGCCTCCCTTTAGGAATGGAAAACCCAACTCCAAGAATGTGTCTACCATCGACCACGGCAAGGGAGTTGAATGTTTCGTGAAAAGAATGAACCTCATGACAAGAACAAACTTCAAATTTCGCGCGTTCAAATCTCACGCTTGTCTAGTAGGTCAGTCAAAGGGGTTATGACACGGTTGATGGTAGACGCACTTTCCGAGTTGTGTTCCCCATTCTTAAAGGGAGGCAATTTCGCATTCATTGCAGCGATCGTGAGTGTTCTTTTTCCACAAACCGAATATCGGTCACTTGAATAACGACGGATCTAATTACCAAAACTTAGTAACCTGATGATCTTCACCCCTTTAAACATTGAGTAAAACTTAAATTGAACATAAGATTAGAGAAAACTTAAGTTATAAGAAGTGCTTTGCCGGTGTTCCCTAGCCCTAAATAGAGGCCGTTTGCTATAATGGCACTAACGCTCGCTGACAGAGGTGAAAAACTGCACTCCGAAACCCTATTTCTATATTTTTGTTGAATATTTTATATAGACTTGTGTAACTACAATCTAGTGTGCACACCTGCACGAGGATTTTCCAAACATCAGCGTGTAAGCCGAGAAATCAATGCAAAAACCAACAGCTGTGTGTTAATTTTCTAACGAGGCCAATACTGGTGCGTCGGCGGTCTGAAAAGTGTGTCGCCGAGTGCTCCAAGTATGCGCGATGAACAGGGCTTTATCTAAGCTTCCATTTAAACTGGGTATTGGACATGGTAGGCTTCAGAATCTACAAACAAGTGAAGTCACTTTTGCCCATGTCATAACCCCTTTAAGGTATCATGTTTATATATGGTACAAATGTCATTTTTCGATTATATGTGCATTGCAGGTAGCGATTATTTCAATGGTGGCGAGGATGACTATGAGTTGGACAATGTTGATACCCAAGAAACATATTTACCTGTAGACAAACTTGATCAATACATTCAAAGTGATAACAGCTATACCAGGTAGGTCAGGCTATTTCTCTTATCAAGACAGCTATTAAGCGAGTTATCTGTAGGATTCTATTCTCGTCAGCTGCATACTAGGCCAGAGGTGCAGCTATCAACACTCCAACTTTGATCTTGTTCGGGAGCCCGGTATGATTTGAACTGGCGTAATCTGGTTTGAGAGTGATTAATTCTTATTCATTTAATTTGTAGGCAGCTAGTAGCTGGTGGCTTACTTGATGTGCTCAAACATGCCAAGGATGCTCAGGAGAGAGCCACTGTGTTTTCTGCCCTAAAAAGGCTCGCTCATGATGAGGGTAAGGACAGATACAATGATTGTGTTCAGAGTTCTCTTCGCTGAACAGAATGGTTACTGTCGTTGAAGTCAGTTGCATCGTGTATTCTGCCCATAAGTTACCCCACCAATGCTATATGGAAGCGTTTACAGGCTACCAGCTTCTGCCATGGTGTGATACGTCCTCTAAACGTGTTAAAACATTAAATTTTTTACATGTGCAGTTCGTTGGGTCTGATGTTGATTGGTTCATGAAGTGTTCTCGATGGGTTCGCTTTCAGTAATAGATGCCTTAATGGAGTGAGATTCGCGAGTGTGAGCGGCCTATTATGACAAGCCGATGGATTCTTCACGTTGTAACTGGTTGATGCTTCTAATCTTGGCGTTTCTTTTTTCAGAGCCCAATGTTAGGGCCGAGATTGTTGTTTATATACCTCAAATAGCTGAGTACTGTACCATGGAGAAGGAGCTAGAAGGACTGGCTGAAGGTCTCCTCTCGTCCATAGTGCCCTCTGTAGTTACAGGCCTGCAAGACTCGGATAATCAGGTTGGCATACTACCTTCCTTTCCTCTTTGTGTCGATACTCATCTGCTGGACCTGTAACTTAGGCATCATCAATTTACTGGTCTGTTAGTTCAATGTAAAACCATTGCTCACTTCTGAGATTAAATTGCGCCGTAGTCTTTGACTTGATTTTGTCCTTTGTGCCCATCACTGCGTGATTTGTTCTGCAAGTGTGTCAAATGGGATTGTCTTCTCTAGGTTCGGAAGGCGTCCCAAGCGGCTCTTTTGGTTCTGTTGGAAAACCACATGGTTGATCGAGGTAAGCTAACGCCCTGTTCTGCTTGAACTGTGACGCAGGAGTAAAGACGCCTTTACAGGTCCCCTTTACAAATCCTTGCAAAGACTGCCCGCAGTGGTCTGACATAGTTGACGAGGAATGGGGATTACTGTCAAACCGGCGGTATGATATTGTCTATCTCGAAAAGACAAGCTCACCAGCTGTTCAATGGTGTGTAAATTGTGCTTTTTTGTTGAAACTGTTAAAATGTTGGTTGATACCCGCAGCATTTTGTCCCAAGTTATGCTAAAACACAACACGGTTCAAGAGCATAATCAGTTGAAATATATAGCGATCAATTATCTATCACTGCTCTCAATATGCCTACTATAGGGTGTGAGACTGTAGAGGCGCTTTTCATGCGGACGATCAAATGTCATGCTTTGGGGTTTGGAAGGTTAGGTGCCATTGGTATGCCCTACATCACACGCTATTGCTTCCAAAAAGGATCCTGATGTGTGTAGATGTTTTGTTGCATTAGAAATAAAAAAAATTGCGCTGGAAATCGTATGTAAAAACCATGGCCATCAGTTGTTAGTCTAGTGATATTACAATGTCTGGCATGTATCAGGGACATGTCTATTGTCACCAGCAACCACCGGTTGGTCTGGAAATGAAAAGAGCAGATACTGGACAGGGTTTTGAGCACTGTGATAACTGGTATAATAGCCAGTATTTAGGCTGTTTCTGCCTGATCACCAGGGATTCCTGTATGAATCATAGGGCATAGAACACATGGGTTGTTTACTAGTAGGCACTGAAACACAACAGGACCCGTTTATTTCGCAGAAGTTTTTAGACCTATCTTTCTTACAGCCCACATAGAAGCGGAGATTTGTCCTGTATTGTTGGACTTGTTGCATCCTGATAGCCAAAAGGAAGAGTTCCGAACAGAAGCCGTGTCGGTGAGTCAATATAGCTCAGCCAGTTTTAGTTATCAAGCGCACTGGGATTTGATGAATTCTACTGGTTTCGTTTCTACAAGCTGTTTTGGTGTCATTATTTGTCCTAGAGTTGTTATAGGTGTGTCTTGGACAACTGGTTGTCGTGGCCGAACCGGTTGGTGTACTGCTATCGTACTGGTTAGACTGGCTGTTTGTGAAGGCCCAAACAATGGGAGGCTTGTTTGTTGGGCTACAATTGATCCTTGGCTATATTGACTTGGGAGTTGTGGCTATGTGGTTTGACCTCATTTGCATCCTGTCATAGTAGAGCTTGTTGATGCTGATTTGGATACATAACAAAGCAATGAAGACCGAGCTGGCATTGTGTGAAAGACATGGGTAGTGAGATGTAGGCAACCAGTCATCTCTCTACCTTGTCTTTCGCATAAAGCTGGACATTTGTTACGTCAGAGTGTATTGGCAGAAGGTTATATAACCAATTGACATGGCCAGTCAATGCCATTATTCACCAAGATTAGTTCCTGCGCGGAGGCCTCTGTGCGGCCCAGGTGAGTGGGTATTTCTGTTCAGGGACTGGGTGTGCAGTCGTTCCATAGGGTTTTGTCTAGTTTTAACTCTTTAGGTTTCACTGCTCATCTTTCAATGGAAAGTGCTCAAACTGGTAATAAACCTTTTGAATTCATACACGCTATTCTTAGTTGTAATGACCATTGTGACTAGGCTATTATATGTATTACTTAGGCTGATCGGATTTTGAATTCGGCGATCGGAGGTTGCGCTCAGAATTAGAAGTCTTGTCCAAAAGGTCAAGAGCTGAATGTAGATAACTCTTGTGTATACTGTTAGTCGTCTCGGCTCAGTGTGGTGGGTACAGAATGGTGTCTCTTGTATCTGTTCTGCTTCGTTATCGCTCTTATCCAAATAATCCTGTTTGTTAACGTGTCTGTCAGATCTTCCCTACTAGGTTATCTATCTATGGTAACTTAATGTCTGCATTTTGGGTTGATGGCAGTATAGTAACTAGCTTGATTATACAGGCTAACGCAACGGAGTTTCCCGTCAAATCGACTGTGATGTGCTGGCTACTGACATATCACAGTTCGCTTTGATGAGGCGCTCTCGTGCATTGAACACCTACTGAATCGAACCCGTGCTAGTCCCTCAGGGGATTCTTGTTTTTGAGGTGCAGGGATTCCTGTTTCCGAGCGTATGAATACTAATAAGCCGGACAGTTTTGTGAAATCTATGCGATCTGAGGAAGCCAAGTAAACAACCTCGACTCAATTCTACAAGGCATCTAGGGTCAGGATTGTTTGCGCAGTGTGTACGAGACGAGATTACAAAGGGGATTATTAATGAATACTCGTAGTGGCCAAACTATCAAAGCGACTGAGATGTGCTGAATTAAATGACATATCACAGCCTGCTTTGATACTTTGGAGGCTGCTGAAGACCGAGGCGATCCGTCTGCAAATGGGTGCTCGGAGCTAGTGGTGACATGGAAAGTTTGGGTTATATCAAAGTAGCTGGGATCTGCTGAATTACTGTCATATCACAGCCTGCTTTGATATGATCTAGCCTTTCGCATCTAAATTCGTTCCATCTCTCTGAAAAATAACCTTGTCAAAGCCCAATTCTTCATGCGGAGGGTCACGGTTTCGGCTTGTTACTCAATGACTTCAAAAGCTAGCCTCGCTTTTCAGATAGCCGCTCAAACTTTGGATAGCTGCGGTCAAGCTGTGGTTTTTCACTCAACCACTTAGGAGACTTGTTTGTGAGATGTTGTTGTAAATTATGTTGGTTGGGTTCCGAGTACATTTTATGCCAGCGTGTATCAGGTGACTGTGCCAGCCAATATTAGTCTAGCAATAATTAATGTAGTGTCAATGTTCTTCCCTTGCAGTTGATGGTGAGAATAAGTCCCCTCCTCAGTAAAGAGGTGGTAGAAAAGCAGTTCCTACCCAGATTCTGTGATCTCAGTTCAGATGTCCTGTTTCATATTCGGAAAGTATGCGCGACCAGCTTTGGGGAGATGTGCCGAGTTGTTGGACCAGAGCTATCTGAGCGCTACCTGGTGAGTAGTAGAATTTTGGCTCAATCCTAGATAAGCCGCCCCCCTCAATA
>Ga0224501_10004138_pt1 | contig 11448 bp, 2 predicted proteins | sample SF_Oct11_sed_USG_4_FD_169105 | JGI IMG/M metagenome (GOLD analysis project Ga0224501, IMG submission 169105) | Sediment microbial communities from San Francisco Bay, California, United States - SF_Oct11_sed_USGS_8_1 | ecosystem: Environmental > Aquatic > Marine > Sediment | place: USA...
AATACCCCAGCTGTAGGCCAAATTCAGCTAATAAACGGTTCAAAATTATAGTCTTAAATAGAGCGGCGTAATTCCTGGCCACGACAGGCTCCCGCTGTGGGCGTGGGCTCCTATCTTGAGGCCAATTCTGTTGTGATGACGATCTAAGTGTGCGTATTGAATAGGGCTCTATCTAAGCTTCAATTTGAGCTGGGTATTGGGCCGATTTGTTCATGGTAGGCTTCAGAATTTGCAAACAAGTGAAGTGACCCATTCGGGCATGTCTTAACCCCTTTAAATGCCCGTCTAATGTCATGGTACATCGATCAAAAGTTGTACATGCTGGTCTGTATCCTACCGGACTACCAGGGTTGGCAGAGTGTGATCAGTCAAGAAAAATACTCGGCCATGGCCGGGAACTGAACCCGGGTCATAGAGAGGACTGGTAGTGAGATACATTCATTCTCCCACTGAGCTATCATGACCCGAGCCACGTAGAGGACAGACAATGAGATACATTTATTCTCCCACTGAACTATCATATCGATCCATATATTCATGTTAATGGTTTATAGAAAAAAAAATTTCCTGAAATCACTAACTAGATTTACTAATAATAATGATAATAATAATTGAGATAATAACAATGATGATAAGCTCAAAGTTCTGAGGGGCTTTCTCTGCCTCGGCAAAACAAGAATACCTTCAATAAGATGATGATGGAGGGAAACCCAAATACTTGTACTTATACAATGCTAACAAAAAGCCATGCTTGGTTGTTGATATGAGAAAGTCATGTGATAGTAATAGGCTCCGCCCACTCTGTCTGGCACGCCAGATCCATCTTCTACTATCCTTTATAGTCTGGATGATCTGTCCCAATCCACAGTGCCATGCAGTCCTATGGACAAATCTCAGTCAGACCAGGACCTGACACGGTTAGCCACGCCCCCAGCGGATGAAAGACAGAGACATCATTCATCACCGGAACCTCTTAACGTTCCACACTCAGGTGAGGAGATAAGCATGCGTGTTACACGTATACAATTGGTTCATTTCATCAGAAGTAGGCACCATGAATGTTTTCAATCTTGTCAAATAATGTTGAGATGAGCTTTTGGTTGCAAGCAGGTAAACTGATGACACTTTCAAGTGCTTCATAATGAAATCGTACAGCGCCCTGCAGCAGGCTCAACTCGGCGCTGTTCAGTTGAGCTTTACTCAGTAAACCCAAAGTGCTCGATAAAAGATGCAAATTGCTATAAATAGAACACAGCGCTAGTGGACCGCAGTGATGGTACAGCATATCTCACCATCCATCATAGAAACTTCATCCCATAATATTTGCAGCCCGTCTACCTATCAAAGTAACAACAGCTAGGACTGAGCGTTTCTCTCAGACGCTTACATTGGGCGGCTGGTTCCTGTGTTGCGCGCGAATGCTGATTTTGTGGACACTTAAATTAGGCAGTTGTTTGTGTTGCGTGGCCGCTACAAGTAGTTTAGTGTCTTACGCCGTCCCATCTTACAGATGATGATGACAGTTCTAGTGATCGTGATGACCATGACGCAGGTAAAATTCCATTGTGTCTGTGGTCATAGTTTTCTTTAGTTAGCCAAGCTCTCAAGCAAGCCTTGTTCGTTTCTTCTCTCTTCAACAATTGAGGCAGAATGATGCGCGCGCGAGTGGCCTTAACTGTCTCACCATTCTTTGTATGCCTCATTCAATGATACCTTTTGGTCTTGGCTGCAACTATGTTGTGTACCTTTGTTTATCGAGTAACTGGTTATTATACAGGATCTGGGGCGTGCCTCTCTGCTGATATCGGCCATGATAATGCCGCCTTCATTGATCCGATTTTAACATCCCAACCCCTCGAGCCCCTTGAAGAGCCTATCGTGCCTGAAGGCGCCTCAGAAGTGGAGGGAGCGTGTATTGGGAAAATAGGTCGCCGTAGCTATGATGTCACAGAGGACACTTATATATCCTACGATGACATAACTCGACCTCCGTCGGTGTACTATGCCGGCTCGATGCCTCGGTACATCGAGGAATCAGAAAGTGATTTCCCCGATGACATTCCGTTGTTTGATGAGGTGGCAGAACCGAAGGAGACGGACAGTGGACATGGCAGATCGTCTGGGGTACCATCGAGTCTAGAGTCTTCCAACACTCCCAGTGAACACGAGATGTCACATGGTCTTAGCCATCCCGAACTACCACCAGTGGCTGAACAAGTAACCGCACCAGATGAAGAGGCTAGACCTGTTATCGATGATTCGCTGAACTATCGAGATTCTGCTTTACCCGATACGCCAGTTCACTCACCCGCTGAGCAGCCTGAAGGAACACCAGATCCTGAGGACTGGACACGTCAACCATTGAGACCACCAAGTGAATCACAGCATGATCGTGGTGATGCTAGTACTGATTCAAGAGGTTCACCCACGGAGGTTCTATCTACAGCAGATCAAACGCCCTCAACCACCATCGGGTCAATTGACACCAACACGGAAGCAGCTGAAGAGCAGTGCCCTGATGCCGCCTCTTTTGATGATAATACCAAATGGGTTGCACCCAAAACTCCAGAAGAAGAACACGGAAGCCCTCATCTCAAGAGCATGTACACGTCTTATACAGATGCTGACATGGAGTACCCTGGTGATGTATCGGTCACACCGGGTAGACCAATGCAGTATGATGACCAATCTATTCTTGCCCTCAGTAATGACTCTAAAGAACTGGAGGATCTTGCCAACATGTGTGGTCAGTTTTCTGTACTTGACCCAGATATCACACCTACAGCTGAGCGGAACTCAGAACTAGGTACTGAGGATGTTTCTCCATCCGAAGAAGGCGCTATGATACTGCCTGATACTTCGCCTGATGATTCTGATAATGGTCCAGCTGTAGTCAATGATGACCTTGATGAACCACAAACAGCAGACACCCCATCTATTGTTGTTGATGATGAGAATGTGATAGAAATTGATGAGAATAAAGACTATAACTTGGTCGATTTAGCTCTGGACCTCACCAGAACTGATGAAGAGCAGCAGTATTCTGGAGCTGAACACACTCCAACGGAATCCTATAAGCCACAGATCCAAGAGGGCGAAGATCATTCCGAGACGCAAGAACCTCGAGATGACGATGACAAAGGTGAAGACAGGAAGTTACACAGTGCGAACTCTGAAACAACTTATGATCAAACACCAACGGAAGAAATGAAATTTATTGGACCTGACCACCAAGAGGAGGGACAACTGGAAGATGACAGACTCATCCAAGAGGAAAAAGAATCGCCCAATGGTGAATGTGAACAGCCATCGGAAATCAATCTAGAGGGTGACAAGATGGAATCAAAAGAAAATCAGGCCCCAGTAGAACAACAGCACCAAACCCGGGTTGATGAAGCAGAAAATGATCAGGAAGACCCAGAGCAGAATGAGGATAGAAGCTCTATCAAACTAGAGAGAGAATCATCTCCACTTGAAGAAATAGAACAGTCATCTGGATTTGATCTGAAGGTCCAAGAGAAAGAATGTACAGATGATCGGACTATGTCACACCAAATGAGCTCCGAGGAGCAACAGCGGGAAGACCATCAGCAACCGCATGAACCAAGCGAGGATGATAGCTCTATCAGACTATCAGAGGAAAAGTCACCCGTTGATAAGGCAGAACGATCACCCGAGTTGGAACCAGAAGACCCAAAGATACAATCAGCCGATGATCACACTTTGAAAGAGATAGAACCTCTAGAGGTTCAGCATGAAAGACACCAGCAACAAGATCAAGAAGGAGATGAAGACAGTATTAGCAAACAAGAGGAAGAACAGGCCACTCAGGATGAACAAGAACAGCCGTCTGAATTCGAGCTAGAGGGGATAGAGAAAGAATCGGTGGATGATGGTGAGGTAGAAGACCATTATGGAGAGCAATCGGAAGATGAAACCGTTGCCTCAAACAAACAAGAGGAAGAACGGGCCACTCAGGATGAACAAGAACGGCCGTCTGAATTCGAGCTAGAGGGGATAGAGAAAGGATCGGTGGATGATGGTGAGGTAGAAGACCATTATGGAGAGCAATCGGAAGCTGAAAACGTTGCCTCAAACAAACAAGAGGAAGAACAGGCCACTCAGGATGAACAAGAACGGCCGTCTGAATTCGAGCTAGAGGGGATAGAGAAAGAATCGGTGGATGATGAGTCCCTCGTGGAACAAAAAGATATTCCAGAAGAGAATGAGCAAGTACAAAATGAAAACAAAGGCTCCAGTCAGCTAAAGGAGAAACCAGCACTTGGGGATGAGTATGTTTTGGAGGCCCAAGGAAAAGCATCAGATGCGCCAATAGATCAAGCTCACCGCTCACAGGCTCACGAAGAAGAGATTTCGCTTGATGATGAAGAGCAGCAGGAAGAAAACAACACCTCCTCTAATGTTATAACGAACCTCCAGGACGCCGAGTCGAACAACCAAGCTGTTATTGCCTCTGATGGAAGCCTTGAAAATACTCTCAACCTCATGCAGAAGGATGAAAGTATGACATCGCTCACTGACAGTGATGCTACAGAGAAGCAAATGGACGATGACTCAACACCACAAGCCTCTTCACCACCCAGCAGGCTTATGACTGATAGCGGCACGTCCTATGATTTTGGAAGCTCTGTCGAAGATGACAAAGACCCTATTGATGCTGAGTACAGAACAAATGTTTTGACGCCAGCTGGATCAACCTGTGAAGACACAGTGACAGATGACTTGAGCCCTGATGACAGGTCTATTGTTGATAGACGAGACAACCCTCGCCAGGATTCGTTTGGTGGATGGTCTGCTATCTCCTCTGAAGGAACTCGTCGTCTTAGTTTCTCTGACATGGAGAGCGACAATGAAGAAAGCTCAAGTCCTGAGAAACTTCCATCCGAAGCAGCAGGAACTGGTAGCTCAGTCTATTTTGGTGCGGAAGATGAAGCTCAAGACAAAGATCTTCTTCTCACTACTGATGGTACAAGCAGCACACTCTCTGACAATGATGGTTGTAGTGCTCTGATTTCCTCAACCGACAACAGTTTCATTGGTGGCACATATGAGATTGAAACCGGAAAAATTGCTGATCTTGTTACGGACTCAATGGACCCTTCTCGATCATCAAAGGCAACAGATCAGAGCTTCCCTTCACCAATAAGCGTTTCAGACGAGGTGTTTACAGATGGAACTAGATCTCGAGAATTGAGCCCTGACAATGATACAGCAGCCCTTGAGCCAGCACCAGTTAGTCAGACTTTATTAGCCGACCAAACACACCTCTGTGATTCCCTGGCATCCGGCATGGATGGTGATGATGAGATGTCAATAACTGAGCATGAGATTACTGCGGATGTGGCGCGGAATGAGCCCCAAGTTACTGAGCAGCCCGATGGTTCAACAGTGAAGGAACCGGATCAATCAGACGGTCTCATCTCGGCTGAAGCAGAGTTGTCCTCTCCTACATCACCTACTGGTTATCAAGATCCAGAGCTTTGCCATGCAGAGCCCAAGCCACTATCACTTTATGACGAGCTACGTGAATGCGGTTCGCTTCCAGATCCGCAGAATGACGAAGACAACCACTCTGATAAGAGCGACTTGTCTGATGTTCAGCCTGTCAGCATGCCAACCTCCATTGACCCCTTGTCCAACCTGATCAATTTCGGTCATCCTGATCTGTTCCCCTCGTGTGCCGATAAATCAGAGCCTGCAGATGGCAGTGAACAACAGACCGACAAGGATGATAGCCAGATGGAGCCAGTCGCTAATGTGACGACACACAGACGGCAGTCTATTGTGAGATTTAATAATGATGTTTCTGTCACTAGCATTATCGCCAGTGATGATGAAGATGGTGAGGTGGCGTTTGAAACAGTAGAATCACTTCATGATCCTTCAAGTAGCGAAGATGGGGATGAAGAAGCTCCCCCAGATGATGCCCAAAAGGTTCAGCACGAAGACGATAAAGATTCCTCGTTCACAGCTATGAAATCTGAAGAAGACAATCAGCCACAAAGTTCACAAGACCTCGACTCCCCATTAGTTACATCGGAAAGCCCACCCTCCAAACCAGCTTCGACTTTGAGACTTGTGTCACCAGAACCGGAAGGAGATGATCCGATGTCCAGTTCGAGTAGCACCAGCTTCGAAGCGGTAACCGATTTCCGGATCGAAGAGGACAATTTGACGAGTGAAACTCTCGCCGCTCAGATAGTAGCAGATTCCATTGCTGAGGCTGTCCGTCGACACGCTGTTTCTGAATCACCCAGTCCGATAACCGATGACAGTCAGAGAGGCTCGAGCAACAGTCTCTATGATAATGTGAATGGAGATTTTATGACATTTGACCCCAATGATGGTATGATTGTACATAATGAGCTAGAGGAAGATGATGATGATGATGAAGGATTTAGTCTCTATCAGGGCAGACAGCTTTCAGCGGTAGAAGAGTTGTCAGAAAGTGATAATTCCCTAGCCTCCACTGGTGACCCAGAGGGTAGAAGTGGGTTTGTCGACACCATTCTGGAAGAGATATCCAGTCAGGAAGATGTGTCAGATTCCGGAGCTGAAGTAGAACCAGCAACACGCCATACAGATATCACCGGTTCGTTAGAAGAGCATAGCCCGGACGATGATGTTGATCTCTCTAGTGTGGATAGTTACAACACAGTTGTCAATCAGGAGGATGAGCAAGAACCCACTGGTTATGCTGAGGATCGACTTGGGGATCTTGCATCAATGACGTCTTCAATGGCATCAGACGTTCTTCCTCCCGACACAATGACGCCACCAGACCTCGGAGAATTGGACGTTCCCTGTGGAGTAGTAGGCCCAGCCACTCCAACTCATGAATCAGCTGCCAGCACACCATCATCAGATGTTGGTGTCATTCAGCGATTCCCTAGCCGGGTTCATGAACCGGATGCCATCTCTGTAACTTCCTCGCTTGCAGAATTTGAGTCATTAGAGAGACAACTGAAGAATTCTGACTCGCCAAGATCATCGCTGCACGCCGAGCGTATGCTTGCCCGCAATAATGAGAGAGACGATGCATCAATTAGCTCCTCGGTAGCCGAGTTTGAGCAACTAGAAACCCTTGTTCAGGATGGTGACACTCCAGTGAGTCCTCATGCTAAACTCTTATCACAGGAAGCGATCCAAAGAGGTTCAAACAGTTCACTGGCCGAGTTTGAGTCACTGGAAGATGACCTTCAGTCAGAGGAGGTCGAGCGAGAAGCAGAAAAGGTTGTCCAGCAGATTGAGGAGATCAGTGCCTACTTGAGCAGCAGATCGGCTGACAGACCATTAACCATCGATGTTAACAGGGCAACCTGTAGCCGGGAATCATCTGTTGACCATGATAGCACTGTCACCCAGTTTTCTACCCAAACCATCAGCCAGGAGTATCATAATGTGATTACTGGTGGCATTGTGTCAGAAGACACAAATCAAGATGAACCCTTGCTTGAGCCACAAGATCATCAGATGGTGGCTAGCCCTGAATATACTGAGAGGATCTCTGTTGACGGGCATACTGCAGCTACTGACACAGACACCATTCTAGATCACACCCAGTCCCGCCAAGAATCTGAAAGAACGGAGCCATTGCCCGACCTTGATGACACAATTCAATCCATCATCGATGAAGCCGCAAGAAACGTTGAGATATTACGAAGTGAAATGACAGATTCAGTTATCTTGTCATCGCTGGATGATATGGCCAGTAGGCCTGAAGAGCCCTACACTGAGGAAGAGATCGAACCAACAGGATGTTGCACTGTGATGTCTCAGCCACCTAACAAAGACCTCATGACAGATTCTCACGATTCATTGGGATTCACTCATGCAATGACTCAATCAACTGAAAGCTTGACTGGTACAGCAGCATTCAAAGAAACTCAATGCAAATCTTCAGATTCACTGGTCGATGAGAGTCATGCAGACCCCATGCAACAATCCACCGACTCTCTCAGTCCTGATCAATCCCAGCAACTTCAGTTCTCTACTGGGATGACAGGTTCACGACCCGCGCTAATGGAGCAGTCGCTGGACTCTCTGAGTAGTGAGGTGATCCATGAACCTTACCTCAAAGAGTCACCTATCAACATCATGACTGAGTCCATGCACCAAGATATGCTCAGCTCCACCAGTTCTGGTGCCGCGTTGCAAAAGTCCACAGATTCCTTTGAGGAAAGTAGGCAACCCATTGAAGGCGTGTCTTCTCCTTTAATGGAAGCCAGTGTCGATTCACTGACGGACCCACAGGCGGCTAACGTAATGCACGCAAGCAGTGACTCACTCAAGCCTGTGGCCAGTACTGGTAACCCAATGGAGGCTAGCACAGATTCACTAGGTCAGCAGGAGGGTTCTGGCACAGATTTGATTGATGGTAAATCCAACAAGTCTGACATCATGGCTGCCAGCACTGACTCGCTCGGAACTTTTCCACAGCAGCCTAACATCATGGCTGCCAGCACTGACTCGCTCGGAACTTCTCCACAGCAGCCTAACATCATGGCCGCCAGCACTGACTCGCTCGGAACTTCTCCACAGCAACCTAACATCATGGCCGCCAGCACTGACTCGCTTGGAACTTCTCCACAGCAACCTAACATCATGGCCGCCAGCACTGACTCGCTCGGAGCCTTGACTACTCAACCAGATGTCATGGCGGAGAGCACAGATTCGCTCGGTAATCAACCAGGAGGAACCCAGCAGATGGCAGAGAGTACAGATTCACTCGGTAATCAGCCAGGAGGAACCCAGCAGATGACAGAGAGTACAGATTCACTCGATACGAATGATGAGATCTCTCAGGATGACCCTGACATGATGAGTCTCTCTTTCCATCAAAGCTACCCCGCACGCCAGAACCCGTTTGCGGCAGACGACTCCGAAAGCGACACCGAGTCCAAAGCTTCCTCGAATGCGTCGAGTCGGACTCGAGAACAATACGAGTCTGATTATCGTTACGAACCTCGACAGAAGGTTTTCACCATGGCCGATGTCGAAGCGGAACGGGAGGCACGTCGCACGCAGAAGGGAGACCGAGAACAATCACCAACGCCATCTACTGGCAGTCAAGCTGCTGAAGGTAGCTTCCTGTTGTAGTTGTCCCTTGTCTGTTGTAACCAGCATCTTGTTATGAGTTTTGGCTTGGTTCTGTTTGCAGTTTTGTTGAATGGTATCTTCTAATTAGGCCAAAGCTTGTTGTCCTAGAGGTATAAGTTAGTTATTATCTCACCCCGTCCGCATGTTATTCCTTGCCCGCTATCGGTCTGCGTTTCTCTACAGGCATGATATTTTGCCTCTCGTTGTAGTACTAGTCTTTAGTAGTTCATTCCATTGGTTGTTTGCCTGAGCCTATGTCCTCTCATAATTTCAGCAATGTATGGAATGGTAAGGTATGCATGAATCAATTGTTCTTATCATGTCGCAACATGTCCGTATCTAGCCACCATGACTGAGTGTTGTGCCCCTTTATCCCATTGTCTATAAACAGTTTGCATGCACGACTCCCTCAATTCAGTCCTCTCCGCCAAATGTATATAAAAAATAACTTGATATAATTTTCCGTGATTTAAAAAAAAATTATTATCATCTCTATAATTTTTTTCGTCCAATGATATCGCAAGATTTAACATAACTTTCTTATTGGCTGACCTGCCAGCTTTCACTTCCAGGTGATTTAGCGGAAGGCGGAGAAGTAGCCAGTACCAGGTAACGGAGAAAGAGAGGAGTGATTGTCCGCCTAGTTTATAGTGCGCTGATCCCTGTCATCTGTCAACAAAACTTATTTCTGATTTCTGCTCGAGCTACTAGTTGATAGATTAGACGTGGTTAGTGGGCGTGACTGTCTTCCCGTCATCCTGCTTGGCTCGCATGGCTAATTTCCCGAATGACAGTAACTGGATCGTCGCGAGATCGCCACGTCTCAATAACTCTATCTTCACAGGATACATTGGATAAAACAGATTCATACGAGAACTGTAGTACGGGACGGACAGGTAACGGAGGAGCGAGTAACTGAAGGAGTCACTCTCGTACAGGACGGCGACGTACCACCGCCCGAGCTACAGGAACGAATAGATCAACTAGCCAATCAGTTTCGGGAATACAATATCGCCCCGCCTTCATCATGATTGATGTTAAGCTGGAGCAGTAAATCATTCCATATACAGTACACTATATCTATATACAAAGAAACCCTATCCCATGAATAAATGACCCCAGAGGTTCTCCGTAGATCAAGTCACTTAGTCGCTAGTCGCTAGTCATATTCGTCACCAAGGTTTCTCCCTGGCCGGATTTCCTTGGTGTATTTCGATAAATGCGACAACGTCCGGTATTTAGTGCCGTATAAATTATCACATTATACCAATGATTATAATAGTTACCCTCAGTGTTGTGCCCGCTCGTTTGTTTCAGTAGCTTCCGTATATCTTAATTAGTGCCAACAGTTATTTTATGGTTAGTGAGACTTCACAATTATTTTCTGCTATCCTTTTTCCGCGCCTTGCGCATAATATAATACAAACACCCAATCATTACATCACCAGTAGTTTTGCTGTTACTTGGCTCGCGCGTTCTGTAGTTCTGTGCCGCAACCGCATTCAACTACAGTGTCCAACAACTAACCTGCCGTTGCGAACAGGAAGCTAAACTGAACTTCTCTTTATTTAGTAACAATACTTACGCGGGATTGGTTGGGCTGGCACAGAGCCCTCACTGAAGGGCTGTGTTAGCCCAACCAATGACGCGTAAGCATCATATTACTGGTAAAGCTTTCTTAGATCTTTGGTCTGTTGAAAAGCTGCCCATCCAATATGCGATCACCAGACCCGACACAAACTTTGCCTAGCTTTAGTATTGCACCATATTGCCAGTTTTAAGCAACTCCTGCATTGAGATACATCCATCCCTATTTTTTCTTACTTACTTCCGCCTTTGTCTGTCCGTGGTTGAACTTCAGCCTTCCTCCGCGATGTCCACAGGTTATGTGGTGCCATTGAGGGGAGATTTGGCCATTTTCTGCCACGCTGGCTCAGTACGGATTGGTCGAGTATGATCAGCCTGAGAAAAATCCCTCGAAATACTCCGCCAGTAGGGAATTGAACCCCGGCCACAGCGAGGACAGACTGTGAGATACATTCATTCTCCCACTGAGCTGTCATGACTTGTGCCACGGAGAGAACAGACAGTGAGACATGCATTCTCCCACTGAGCTATCATGACCTGGGCCACAGCGAGGACAGACTGTGAGATACATTCATTCTCCCACTGAGCTGTCATGATCCGGGGGAGGGGGGCCATGGAGAGGACAGACAGCGAGATACATTCGTTCTCCCACTGAGCCATCATGACTTGTGCCACAGAGAGGACAGACAGTGAGATATATTCATTCTCCCACTGAGCTCTCATGACACGGGCCGCAGCGAG